>Ga0180220_1000307_pt1 | contig 62665 bp, 59 predicted proteins | sample eDN5th37CBELigBY_FD_151335 | JGI IMG/M metagenome (GOLD analysis project Ga0180220, IMG submission 151335) | Enriched backyard soil microbial communities from Emeryville, California, USA - eDNA 5th pass 37_C BE-Lig BY (version 2) (version 2) | ecosystem: Environmental > Terrestrial > Soil >...
GGGATTCGACGACGACACCGTCGCAGCCGTACGCGAGCGTGCGCGTGAGCTGATCGGCGAAGGTCCGCTCCGCCTCTCGGCCACCGCATGGGCCGCGCGCGGGATCGTGCCTTAGGCCGTTCCGGGGCGGCGCTACGTCGCCGCCAGGCGCTTCTTCTCCTCGGCGATGTCGAACGTCGCGGCGGGCCATTGCGGGTCGATGTCTTCGAGCGCCTCCAGCAGCAGCGCCTGCACCGCGAGCCGCGCGTACCACTTGCGGTTCGCCGGGACCACGTGCCACGGGGCGTATTCGGTCGACGTGCGCTCCAACACCGTCTGGTACGCGCTCATGTAATGCGGCCACAGCGCGCGCTCGTCGACGTCGCCCGGGTTGTACTTCCAGTGCTTGTCGGCGCGGTCGAGCCGCTCCATGAGGCGCTCGCGCTGCTCTTCGTACGAGATGTGCAGCATGACCTTGATGATGCGGGTCCCGGCATCCGTCAATCGCTTCTCGAAGTCGTTGATCGCGCCGTACCGCCGCTCGATCTCCTCGGGCGGTGCGAGCTCGCGCACGCGCCCGATGAGCACATCCTCGTAGTGCGAGCGGTCGAAGACGCCGATGAAGCCGGGCTCGGGCACCCGTTTCTCGACACGCCACAGGAAGTCGTGCGCGAGCTCCTCGGGCGTCGGCTTCTTGAACGACGTGAGCGCGATGCCCTGCGGGTCGACCGAGCCGACGACGTGCCGGATGATGCCGCCCTTGCCCGCAGAGTCCATCGCCTGCAGCACGAGCAGCACCGAGGCATCCGTCGCGTCGACGCGGCTCTGCGCGTACAGGCGCTCCTGCAGCTCGCTCAGCTCTTCGGCGCCGGCGGCGAGGTCTTCGGCGGACTGCTCCTTGTCGCCGGAGTACCCGGGCGTGGCATCCGGATCGACGCCCGTGAGCACGAATCCCTCGCCGACCCGCAGGATCTCGCGGGCGTCGGCGTCCCAATAGCGCTGGCTCGTCGCTGTCATGGGTTCATACTGGCGTACGTCAGCGCTCGAGCGGCACCTCGATGAGCTGCCGTCCTCCCGCAGGCGCCGTGAGCACCTGATCCAGCGCCGACCGGGTCGTCACGCGGTGGTACTCCCAGCCGTACGCGAGCGCCAGATGCTCGAGGCGCACGCCGTGCGGCGTGTACAGCACGCGGTCCATCGCCTCGTCGCCCGCGACCGCCGCCACCTCGAGCCCGTCGAAGATCGTGCCGCCTCCGTCGTTGCCGACGATGACCTGGATGCGCGGCTCGTCCTCGTGCGGCGGCAGCAGCAGCGCGCCGACGTCGTGCAGCACGGCGAGGTCGCCGAGCAGCACGCGCGTGACACCCGGGCGCCCGCCCGCCTGACTCGCGAGCGCGATGCCGATGGCGGTCGCGACCGTACCGTCGATCCCCGCGAGTCCGCGGTTGGAGTGCACGGGCACGCGCTTGCCGCCGAGCACCGCATCCGCCACGCGCACGAGCCGCGACGACCCGAACACGAGCCGGTCGTGCGGCCACGTCGCACGCCACACCGCGTCGACGAGCGCGGGCCTGTCGATCGGAGCCCGCAGCACCTCGAGCTCCGACGAGATCGCCCCGAGCCGCTCGCTCGGCACGGTCGACGCGAGGCCGGCGGCATCCGGAGCAGGAGGAGACAGATCGACGGATGCTGCGCGCGACGCGCGCATCCACGCGCCCAGCCACTCGCGATCCGTCTCTCCGGTCGCGACCGCGACCTCGTCGATCGCGACGGTCGCGCCGTTGAGGTTGAGGGGCTCCCCCGGTCCGCGCACGGCGAGTACCTCGACATCGTCGCGCGCCAGGAGCGCGGCCGTCTCGCGCGCGAGGGTCGGATGCCCGAACACGACGACGCGCTCGACGCGACCGCCGAGCTCGGGGTCGGCCACGAGCGCGCGGTAGCCGTGCACGAGATTCCGCCCGAACCGCGCGCCGCTCACGATCTCGGCCACGAGGGGCCACCCGCCCGCGTGCGCGAGGGCCTCGGCATCCGGTCCGGCGTCGGCGCCGGCCAGCACGATCGTGCGACGTCCACGCTCGAGGACGAACGGGCCGTCGGGGTCGGGCGGGACGTCGGCTTCGCCGATGCCCCCGCCGCCCTGGTACAGCGCACCGGACGGCTCGTCGGCGAGGTCGGGGGCGACCGGCGCCGCGTCGAAGTCGACGTGCTCCTCGGTCGCGAGCTCGGCCGAGTGGACCGCGAGCCACGACGGAAGATCGCCGCCGAGCGGTTCCCGATACGGGAGGTTGAGGTGCACCGGCCCCGGCGAGCGCGTGCCGACGCCGAGCGCCGCATCGACCGCCTCGGCGGCGACCGCGCGCAGCATGGCGCTCTGCTCGGACGCTCCATCGGGATCGACGACGTCGGGCACGGGGAGGTCGGCCTCGTAACGCACGTTCGGCGAGTACATGCCGGGTTGCCGCGTGGTCTGGTTGGCGCCCACTCCGCGCAGTTCGGGCGGGCGGTCCGCCGTCAGCAGCAGGAGCGGCACGCCCGCGTGGTGCGCCTCGAGTGCGGCGGGGAGCAGATTCGCGGCGGCGGTGCCCGACGTGCAGACGACGGCCGCCGGCATCCGCGTCTCACGCCCGATCCCGAGCGCGGTGAACCCCGCGACCCGCTCGTCGATGCGCACATGCAGGCGGATCGCACCGCGGCGCTCGAGCTCCGCTGCGACGAGCGCGAGCGCCTGCGATCGAGAGCCGGGGCTCACCACGATATGGCGGATGCCCCGTTCGACGAGTGCTCCGACGAGGGCGGCTGCGGCATCCGTCGCCGGGGATTCGACCCCGCGTGTCGTCGCCGCGAGCGGATCGTCGCCGGGAGCGCCGGGCTCACCGACGGCTTCGGGGTCGTCGCTCACGTCAGGAGATCGCGCCGCGGTGGCCGCGCGGGTCGTCCTCGCCGTCGCCTGGGCGATCCGTCGGCCGCTCGACGGCGGGCTCGGTGCCGCGCGTCGGCGGGCTCGCGGCGGGCGGCTCTGCCGGCGGGGTGACCGGGGTGATCGGGGTGCTCCAGCGCGGGTCGTCGGCCTCGGCGTCGAGCTGCGCGAGCTCCTCTTCGAGGCGTCGGATGCGCTCGTCCTGGTCGGAGATCGAGCCGATGCGGCCCAGGAACTCCGGGTCGTCGTCGGGAGCGCGGGGCGCGACCATCTGCGACGCTCGCGCACGCCCGATCACGAACCACAGGATGCCGCCCAGCACAGGGAAGATCACGACGATGAGGATCCACACGGGCTTGCTCACACCGCGGTGCTTGGTCGGCGGCTGGATGGCGCAGTCGACGATGCTGTACACCCAGAACACGGCGGCCAGCAAAGCCCCGATCAGCAGCACCCTCGTCACGTCTTCCATCCTAGGCGCGCGGGGCCGGAAGTGGCCGGTCGTGATGGAACCGTCGTGAACCCCTCAGGCTCCGCCCAGCCTCCCGGCGACGGGTGGCCGGGGGCCGGCGAACTACGATGGAGGCATGCGAACGCGCTCCGTCCTCGTCTACACGGTGCTGCGCCTGCTCGCGTTCTTCGTGCCGTTCGGGATCTTCATGCTCATCCCGATCATGCGCGAGTACTACTGGCTGTCGGCGATCTTCGCCGCGCTCATCGGTCTGAGCCTCTCGATGATCTTCCTCCGCCGTCCCCTCGACGAGGTGACCACGGGTCTCGCCGAGCGCCGCGCGCGGTCGAAGGACGAGCGCTCCGACGAAGAGGTCGAAGACGGCGCGCTGCCCGGCCCCGACGCCGGATCGACGACGGATGCCGCGCAGGACCGTCCTCAGTCCTGACGACGCGCTATCCGACGAACGCCCACAGCAGGAACCCGCCGTACGCGAGCGACGTGAGCGACGTGAGTCCGAGCGCCACGACGAGCTCCCGCGGCTGACGGTAGGTCCACACGATGAGGATCGCGGGCAGGGCCGCGAGCAGCGCGAGCATCGACAGCCACGCGATGACGTAGAACACCGCGAGCCAGGCGGCGATGAGGAACGGCACGAGCACGAAGATCGTGAACAGCACCTGCGTCGCGCGGCGACCGATGAGCACGGTGAGGGTGCGCTTGCCGGCGGCGCGGTCCTGCTCGATGTCGCGGAGGTTGTTCGCGAGCAGCACGGCACACGCGAGGAGGCCCGCGGCGACGCCGCCGAACCATGCCTCCTGCGGAATGGACTGCACCTGCACCCAGGTCGTGCCGACGGTCGCGACGAGCCCGAAGAACACGAACACGAAGAGCTCGCCCAAGCCGTAGTAACCGTACGGACGCTTGCCGCCCGTGTAGAACCACGCAGCGAGGATCGCTGCGACGCCCACGGCGATGAGCCACCACTGCTGCGTGCGGATCGTGATCGCGAGGCCCGCGAGTGCGGCGATCCCGAAGAAGACGAGCGCGGCGGTGAGCACCGTGCGCGGCTTCGCCTTGCGGCTGGCGGTGAGGCGGGCCGGACCGACGCGGTGGTCGTCGGTGCCGCGGACGCCGTCGCTGTAGTCGTTCGCGTAGTTGACGCCGATCTGCAGGCTGACCGAGACCGCGAGACACGCGAGTGCGAGCACCCAGTGGAAGGCGCGATCGACGAGGAGCGCGGCGCCCGTGCCGATCAGGATCGGCGTCACGGCGAGCGGGAGCGTGCGCAGCCGCGCGGCACCCACCCAGTCGCGGAAGGAGGCAGGTTCGACGCGTCGCGGATCGCGCGGCGCGTGCGCCTTCTGAGGATTCCCGCGGGGCGGCTGCTTCTTCGGGCCGGGGCGCTTGCGGTGCTTGCTCTTGGTACCTGCCACGAATCCACATCCTAGTGAGCGCACGACCTGGCACTTGTCCCACGCCCGCCGGAGAATGGCCCCATGCTCGAAATCGGAACGACCGTGCTCACCGTCGAGGACATCGCCCGCGCGGGCGCCTTCTGGCGCGCGGCCCTCGGATACGTCAACCGCCGCGAGCCGAGCGACGACTGGGTCATCCTCGACCCGCCCGAGGGCCGCCACGGCCGGGCGTCGATCGCGCTGTCGAAGACCGGCTACCCGCAGCACTATCCGCCGCGCCTGCACCTCGACCTGTACGCATCCGACCAGCAGGCCGAACTCGAGCGACTGCGCTCGCTCGGCGCGCGCGACGTCGACTGGGACGGATACCCTCCCGGCGCCGACTACGTCGTGATGGAGGACACCGAGGGCAACCGGTTCTGCGTCGTCGAGGCGCCGGAGTGGTTCTCGGGCGAGGAGTGATGCGCGACGGCGTCAGCCGGCCGCGGTCACATCGAGCTGCACACGTGCTCCGGGTGTCGGCAGGTTGTCGACCTGCACGACCGTGAACGCCGGGCGCCACTGCGTTCCGAACCGCTCCGCCAGCACGTCGCGCACAACCCCGAGCTCGCTGATGTCGGTGACGTAGACGAGCGTCTTCGCGACGTTCTCCCACGACAGCCCCCGAGCCGCGAGCACCGCCCGGAGCCGGTCGGCCGCAAGCTCGGCTTGCGCGCGCACATCCAGTGGCGGCGGGGAACCGGCGGATGCCTCGGGGCGGATGCCCGAAAGGAACACGAGCCCCGCAGGACCCCCGACGACGACGGCGGGCGCGTGCCCCGCGATGGTCGACTGCTCGATCACGACTCCTCCTCCATAGGCCGCACGGCCACCACTTCGAGCTCCAGGCGAGCACCCGGCGCGCTGAGCGCGTTGATGCCCACGACCACCGTGGACGGCGCCGCACCGTGCTGCGCGAGGTGCGCGGTGACCGCCTCCTGGACGATGTCGTGATCGCGCAGGTCCGTGAGGAACTGCGCGACTTTCACGACATCGCGCCAGCCGAGCCCGTTGAACTCGAGAACCTCGTCGAACGTCGCGAGCACGCGGCGGGTCTGTTCGCGGATGTCGTCCGGCAGCACGCACTCCTCGTCGACGTGCGGGTGGTGGTGGTACAGCGGGATCGCCGTCGCACCCGACATCCAGAAGAACGTCTCGTCGCCGCCCGTCGCGACGGCGGCGGGGAAGGGCGCGGCATCCGTCTCGGGCACTCTCACCTGCGTGGGTGTCATGTCTTCACTCCTTCCTTCACGCGGTGGTGCGCACCGCGATGACATCCAGCTCGAACCGCGCGCCCGGACGACCGAGCGCGTTCACCCCGATGAGGGTGTTCGCCGGCTTCCAGCCCGAGTCGCCCGTGAACTCCGCCATCGTGATGTGCACGTCGACGGTGTCGCGCATGTCGGTGAGGAACTCGTAGACATGGACGACGTCGTCCCAGGTCAGGCCGTGAGCCGCGAGCGCCTCGGTGTGCCGCCCCATGACGAACCTCACCTGCTCGCGGATCTCGTCCGGCAGTTCTGTCTCGTCGTCGGGCTGGATCGCCCCCGACAGGAAGACGTACTCCGAGCCGGGGTGCACCTTGATCGCCGGTGCGTACGGCAGCCAGTCGGCCTTGCTCTCGTCGAGCTCGATCAACTCCATCCGTGGCATCGCCACCCTCCTCCTTCTGATGCGTGGTTCGTCGCCGGCCCGGGTCACAGCCCCAGGTGGCGGTGGATCGGCGCCGGGTCGGCGATCAGGTCGGCTCGTGAGCCGGTCCAGACGATCGACCCGTGCTCGCCGAGGATCAGGACGCGATCGCTCAGCGACATCGCGAAGTCGACGTTCTGCTCGGCGACGAGCACCGAGAGTCCCGTCGCGCGAAGCTCCTGGAGCCGTTCGCCGATCACGCGCAGCACCGCCGGGGCGAGTCCCTCGGACGGCTCGTCCATGAGCAGGAGCTTCGGTCCCGACATCAGCGCGCGACCGATCGCGAGCATCTGCTGCTCGCCGCCCGAGAGCGTGCGCGCGACGGCGCGCTCACGCTCCTCGAGGCGTGGGAACAGGTCGAAGACACGCTCGACCGTCCACGCCTCGCGATCCCGCGGGCGCGGGACGATCGAGAGGTTCTCGCGCACAGTCAGGCTCCCGAACACCTGGCGCCCCTGCGGTACGAGGCTGCTTCCCGCCTCGGCGACGCGGTGCGGCGGCGTCTGCAGCAGCTCGACGCCGTCCAGCACGACGCTGCCGGAGAAGACGACCGGCGGTGAGAGTCGGCTGATCGCACGCAGCAACGTCGTCTTGCCCATGCCGTTGCGGCCCATGAGCGCGACGGATTCGCCGTCGGCGACCTCGAGGTCGACACCGTTGAGCACGCGGGCCGTGCGGTAGCCCGCGTGCAGGTCGCGAACCGTCAGCACCACTCAGTCCCGCCTTCCGAGGTAGACGGCCTGAACGGCCGGATTGGCGCGGATCTCGTCGGGAGTGCCGTACGCGAGGGGCACGCCGTTGTCCATGCACAGCACCGTGTCCGAGAGTTCGAGAGCGAGCGTCATGTCGTGCTCGATGAGCACGACGCTCGTCTCGCGCGGGATCGTCTCCAGCAGACCCCGCAGCATGAGCCGCTCCGAAGCGGAGAGACCCGCGGCCGGCTCATCCAGCAGCAGGAGCCGGGGCATCCGCACCAGCGCGACGGCGATCTCGAGCTGCCGCTGCTCTCCGTGCGAAAGCTCGTGCACCGGGTCGTCCAGTCGCGAGCCGAGCCCGACCCGCTCGAGCACCGCGACGGATTCCTCGCCGAATCGCGCCCGCGGGCCGACGCGTCCCCACACGCTGCGGGCGCGCGCCGTGCCGACCTGCGCGGCGATGCACACGTTCTCGAAGACGCTCAGCTGCTCGAAGAGGTTCGACACCTGGAACGTGCGCGCGATGCCGCGGCGAGCCCTGGCACGTTCGCTCACGCGCGTGACGTCTTCGCCGAAGAGGTACACGCGCCCGGCCGTCGGCCGGTACTCACCGGCGATGAGCCGGAAGAGCGTCGTCTTCCCCGCGCCGTTCGGGCCGATCACGGCGAGCCGGCCACCTGGCGGCAGCTCGAGCGTGACGCCGTTGACGGCGGTCAGCCCGCCGAAGCGCTTGGCGACGCCGTCCAGCCTCAGGTCGGGCTCTCCGCCGGCGACGGGCGCCGGCGGAGAGCCGTCGGTCGAGACATCCGTCATTGACCTGTCCGTGTGGTCGAGAACGGCGGGCTCGCGAGGAACTCCTCGGGGTCGAACGTCCAGAACTGACTCACGTCGGGGAACTCTCCGATCTCGACGTTCCACAGCTTGCCGTCGTCGCGCGCGACGACGTCCCGGACGAGCACGGGCGCGACGAGGTTGTTGTAGTCGTCGAAGCTGACCTTGCCCCACGGGCTGTCGGACAGATCGGCGGACTTGATCGCGGCGACCAGCTCTTCGCCGGTGACCTTCTCATCGAGTCCGGCGAGGGTGGCGGCGAGCATCTGCGCCGTCGCGTAGGCGCCGAAGGCGTAGACCGACGGGATGATGCCGTACTTCGCCTCGAAGGCCTCGACGAAGTCGGCGACCTGCGGTGCACCCTCGGCGTAGTAGGCCACCGACTTGATGCCGAGCGCGATGTCTCCGACGTCTTCGAGGATCGCCTGGTCGAGCGTGCAGCAGTTCGCCAGGACGGGGGTCTTCTCGAGCAGCCCGAAGTCGGCCGCCGATCGCAGGAAGTTCGAGCTGTCGGTGCCTCCCGCCGTGCCCGCGAAGATCACGTCCACGTCCGCGTTCACGAGTTGCGTGACGTACGTGCTCAGGTCGGTCGCGTCGCCCGGGTACCAGAGCTGCAAGGGCACCGTGCCGCCCGCGTCGACGAACGCGCTCACGAATCCGCCGCAGCTCTCCCAGCCGAACGCGTAGTCCACGCAAAGGGTCGCGGCCGTGCGATATCCCTCGTCGTATGCCCACTGGCCGCCGGGGAATGTCGTCTGGCTGCCCGCGAGAGCTCCCGTGCGGAGCACGAGCGGACTGAACTCGCGCTGCGTGATGTCGTCGGCCGACGACTGCGCCAGGTTGACGACGCCTTCCTGGTCGAGGTAGTCGGCGACCGCGAGCGCCTGGTTCGCGAGAACCGGCCCCACGACGGCATCGACCTTCTCCTCCGTCACGAGGCGCGTGGCCTTCGCGAGGGCCGTGTCGGGGCTGCTCGCGTCGTCCTCGAGCACCGTCTCGACGGTGAACACGCCCACGGTGTCGCCGTTCTGCTCCCAATAAAGCTCCCAACCCTGCTTGAGGTCGGTGCCGATCGCCGAGACGAAGCCGGTCATGGGCGCGAGCACGCCGACTTTGAAGACCTCTCCTCCCGTCGATGCGTCGCCGCCGCCGCCGTCGTCGGACAGCGAGCTCGACGGGGCGCATCCGGCGACCACGAGCCCGGCCACCGCGACCGTGGTCGCGAGGGCGAATCGCAATCCTCGCCGTTGAGTTGATCGCATTGCCTTGCCTCCTCAGTATTCCGGTGTGGGACGCGCCGGCGCAGACGGCCGGCGACGCTGAAGCATTTCGCGGAGTCGTCGGACGCCGCCGCTCTCCTTGACGATCACGACGACGATGAACAGGACGCCCAGGACGGTCGGCCACCGGTCGACGTACGTGCTGAGCACCTGCTGGATGAGCACCACGACGGTCGCGCCGATGAGCGGCCCGAACGTGCGGCCCACGCCGCCCAGCACGACCATGACGAGCGCGAGGGCGGATGCCTGGAAGCTCGACGACGCGGGACTGACGAACTCGTTCTGCCACACGAGGAGCACCCCGGCGACGCCGGCGAGCAGGCCCGAGAGCACCATCGCCGCGAACTTGTACGCGGGCACGCTGTAGCCGAGACTGCGCATGCGCGTCTGGCTGTCGCGGATGCCGCGCAACGTCAGGCCGAACGGCGACGCGGACAGGCCGCGCAACGCCAGGGTCGCGATCACGAACACCGCGAGCACGAAGAAGTAGTACTGCCAGTACTCCGACAGCAGCTCCGGGCGACGGATGCCGGTCAGCCCGTTGTCGCCACCGGTGACCGACGACCAGCGATACGCCATCCCGAAGCAGATCATCCCCGCGGCCAGCGTCACCATGAGGAAGAAGACACCCGACGTCCGCATCGAGATCAGGCCGTAGATCACGCTCGCGATGAGCGTGAGCAGCAGCGCCATGCCCAGCTGAGCAGCGAGGCCCATCCCCTGCCGCGACGACCATGCGAGGCCGTACCCGGCCGCCGCCGCGATGCCCGCGTGCCCGAGCGAGTAGAGTCCCGCATCGCCCGCCAGCATGTTGACGCTGGACGCGAGGAGGGCGGATGCGAGCACCAGCGTCGCGATCGTGACGTAGTAGCTCGTCGCGACATACGGCAGGACGATCGCGGCGATGAGCAGCACGCCCACGACGACGAGCGTCGTCAACTGTCGTCGGGTGAGGTGCACGCGGTTCATGCGGGCCGTCCAAGGAGTCCATACGGGCGGAAGACGAGCACGAGCGCCATGGGCGCGAAGACCGTGAAGTACGAGAACTCCGGCAGCCACACCTTCGCGAAGGCGTCGACGAGCCCGATGAACGCGGCGCCGATGGCCGCGCCGGGGATGCTGCCGAGACCCCCGATGATGACGACCACCATCGCGAACAGGAGGATCTCGGTTCCCGACGACGGGTTGAGGCTCAGCAGACCTGAGCCGATCGCTCCGGCGATCCCGGCGAGGGCCGCCCCGAACACGAAGACCCCCGTGAAGACGCGGTCGACGTTGATCCCCACCGAAACCGTCATCTCGCGATTGTCGACACCGGCGCGCACGATCGCCCCGATACGCGTGTAGCGCTGGAGCAGGAACATGCCGACGCCGATCACCAGCGTGACGCCGATGATGAAGAGCCGATACCAGGGATACGCGAAGTCGCCGACGACGAGCGCTCCCCGCGGTGCGCCCGACAATCCGACCGACTTCGGGTCGCCGCCGAAGATCGCCAGAACGAGATCGGCGATGACGAAGAGCACACCGACGGTGACGAGGACTTCGGGCATCTCGCGGTTGCGGACACGTCGCAGCAGGCCGCGTTCGACGGCGAAGCCGACGACGGCCGCGGCGAGCGCGCCCGCCAGCAGCCCGAACCAGAAGTTGGCGGTCAGTGCGACCGTCGTGAGCGCCACGTACGCGCCCACGATATAGAAACCGCCGTGGGCGAGGTTCGAGATGCGCATGAGCCCGAACACGAGCGTGAACCCGCTGGCGACGAGGAACAGGAGCGCGCCGAAGCTCAACCCGTTGAGGGTCTGCTGCAAGAAGAACATCGCGTCCATGCGCTCCGCCCGTGTGCGCGGCCGGTGCGACCCGTTCGCGCTTCATCACCGTTGATTTCTACATTTGTAGAAATAAATCGCGATGGTGTCAAGCGAGACGCGACAGTACGGAGTCCAGAAGCTCCAGCTGCACCTCCGGTCGGGTGACGCCGGGCTCGAGCATCGGAAGAACCCGCATGCCGGTCGTCACGAAGAAGAGCGCGTCGATGATGGTGCGATCCGGCAGGCCGCTCGTGATGAGACCCTCTCGACGCGCCGTCTCGAGCTCGTCCTCGATCCACTTGCGCCAGATCGCGAACGCATCGGCGTGGATCTTCATGAGCGGCTTGCTCGACGCCGCCCGGTCCCAGAACGCCACGGCGACGCGCGACTCGACCTGTCGCTCCGCGTCCAGCGGCAGCATTTCGAGGCACAGCGCGCGGATCGCCTCGATGCCCGTGCGATCTCCGATCGTGTGCGCCGCGCGTTCGTTGATCCGATAGAAGGTGTGCTGGAAGGCGGCTGCGAGCAGATCGTCCTTGCTCGTGAAGTAGTACTTCAGCGCACCGTTGGCGTATCCCGCCTCCGCGGCGATCTCACGCATCGTTGCCGCTTCGAATCCCCCTCGCGCGATGAGGCGCCACGCGGCCTCGACGATCTCCTTTCGTCGTTGATCGTGGTCGACGCGTTTGGGCACACCGCTCCTGTCAGCTGAGGATTCGCTCCATTTTCTACCATCGGAGACAATCGCCGTCGAGCGCGGGCGACCCGAGCGTGTCGCGTCGCGTCAGTGCAGCGCCGCGACCGCGCGACGGATGGCCTCGCGGTCGGGCTTGCCCGAGGGCAGCATCGCGAGCTCGTCGACGAGCACGAGCCGAGACGGCCGCGCGTGCGGACCGATCTCGGCCTCGACCGCCGCCCGCGCCGCCTCGAGCTGGACGGATTCGCTGCGGCGCAGCGCCTCCCCCCGCGATGCGACGACGACGGATGCCTCACCCCACGTGGCATCCGGAACCCCCACGACCACAGCGGAGGCAAGACCGGGCACCGACCGCACGATCCGTTCGACGCGATCCAGGGAGATGTTGATGCCGCCCGACACGATGACGTTGTCGAGGCGCCCGCGCACGCGGAGTACGCCGTCCTCGATGAGCCCCGCGTCGCCCGTGCGGTACCACCGCACGCCGTTCGCGTCGCGCAGGAACACCGCGTCGGTCATCTCGGCGTCGCCGAAGTAGCCGTCGGCGAGCGTCGGGCCCGAGAGGCGTACTTCGCCGTCGACGATCGCGATGCCGACGCCGTCGAGCGGGCGGCCGTCGTAGACGCATCCGCCGCTCGTCTCGGTCGAGCCGTACGTGCGCGCGATGCGCGCGCCGGCGGCCTGTGCGCGCTCGAGGGTCGCCGGCGGAAGCGCCTGCCCGCCCACGAGGATGCGCTCGAACGACCGGAGCGCGGCGAGCACCGCGCGGTCTTCGTCGGCGGCATCGAGGAGCTTCGTGAGCTGCGCGGGCACAAGGGACGTGTACGTCGGAATGCGCTCTCCGCGCTCGGTCGACGCCATCGTCGCGGCCGCCGCGGCGAACGCCTGCGGCGTGAACGTGCCCGCGAGGAGCGCCGGCTCGCGCCCCGCCACGATCGAGCGGACGAGCACCTGCAACCCGGCGACATAAGCGGCCGGGAGCGCGAGCAGCCACGCACCCTGGCCGATGCGCTCGAAGGTCGCGAGCGCGCTCGCCGTGAGGGCGTCGCGACTGAGGATGACGCTCTTGGGGATGCCCGTCGATCCCGAGGTCGTGACGACGACGGCGGTGCCCGCACGCACCTGACCGGGCGCGTCGTGCACGAGCCCCAGGCCCATGGCGGGGCCGGCGCCGTGCAGGGCTGCGCGCAGACCCCGCAGGATCTCGCGCGGGTCGTCGCCGACGACGGGTTCGAGTCTCATCGCGGCATCAGAAGTACCACGGATAGGGCGACCAGTCGGGCTCGCGCTTCTCGAGGAACGCGTCGCGACCCTCGACGGCCTCGTCGGTGCCGTAGGCGAGGCGCGTCGTCTCGCCCGCGAACACCTGCTGACCGACGAGGCCGTCGTCGACGGCGTTGAACGCGAACTTGAGCATGCGGATCGCGGTCGGCGATTTCGTGAGGATCGTGCGGGCCGTCGCGACCGCCTCGCGCTCGAGGTCGGCGTGGGGCACGACGCGGTTGACGGCGCCCATCTCGTACGCGCGCTGCGCCGAGTACTCCTCGGCGAGGAAGAACACCTCGCGAGCGAGCTTCTGCCCGATCTGCCGCGCGAAGTACGCGGACCCGTAGCCCGCGTCGAACGAGCCGACGTCGGCATCCGTCTGCTTGAACCGCCCGTGCTCGGCGGATGCGATCGACAGGTCGCACACCACGTGCAGCGAGTGCCCGCCGCCCGCCGCCCACCCCGGGATCACCGCTATGACGACCTTCGGCATGAAACGGATGAGACGCTGCACCTCGAGGATGTGCAGGCGGCCGGCACGCGCGGCCGTCTCGACTCGCTGCGCCGGCTCGACGACCGAATCGTCGGACTCCGAGTACTTGTAGCCGTCGCGGCCGCGGATGCGCTGGTCTCCGCCCGAGCAGAACGCCCATCCTCCGTCTTTCGGACTCGGGCCGTTGCCCGTCAGCAGGACCACCCCGATGCGCGGGTCCTGCCGCGCGATGTCGAGGGCCCGGTAGAGTTCGTCGACCGTGTGCGGGCGGAACGCGTTGCGCACCTCAGGTCGGTCGAACGCGATGCGGGCGATGCGTCCGTCGGTCGAGACATGGGCGGTGATGTCGGTGTAGTCGTCGGCGCCCGGGGCGACGACCCACTCGGCCGCGTCGAACAAGTCGGAGACCATGCCGCCAGCCTAGTTCCGGCCGCGGGCCGCCTTGATCACGCCGTCCGCGGTGCTCCAGATCGCAATGCCCGCGATCACGAAGCCGACGATGACCGACAGGACGCCGTGCACCTCCGCGCCGCTGTCGCCGGCCACGGTGGGCCAGAACTCGGGGTTGATGAGCCGGCCCTCGAAGAGCAGCCAGATGGCGGGCAAGGCGACCGCGGCGTTGAGGATGCCGTTGAAGACGGCCAGGGCGTACGTCCACCCGCGCGCCGCGTAGACCGCGACGGCCAGCAGCGCCTCGAGCCCCATGATCACGAACAGGCCCGTGATCCACCACGGCCACAGGCCGTCGTCGAGGAACGACAGACCGGGGTGCAGCGGGGCCAGCCCGATGAAGTGGTCCCACAGGACGACGCCGACGGTGATCGCGAGGAACACGAGGCTGCCGATGAGATCGCCCAGACCGGCACCCCGGGGGCGCGGCTCGGGGAGCTGGTCGGGACTCCACGTCGCCGTGTTCATCGGCGCATGGCCGGAGCGCTCGAGCACGACGAACACGAGGGTGGTCCAGAACGCGATGTGCACGATGACCTGGAAGAGGACGGCCACGGTCGAGCCGATGACCTCGCCGATGGTCGCGCCCGAAAGGGTCTGGCCGAGGGCGACGCCGAATGCGGCGCACACGGGCACGATCGCGAGCAGAAGCTTGAGCAGTCGCCACCAGTCGAGGAAGTAGCGCGGGCCGACGAGCCACAGCGGTCGGTCGGTGTAGCCGGCGGCGAGAACCTCGGGGTCGCCGAGCTCGGTGAGCACGGCGTACTCGGCGGCCTCGCGAGGCTCGCCGGCTTCGACGCGCGCGTCGATCTGGTCTTCGATCGAGGCGCGCAGCTCGGCGGACAGGTCGGCGCGCTGCCGCTCGGGCAAGGTGCGCATCGCCGCGTCGATGTAGCGGTCGGTGAGGGAAGCGGTCATGGTCACGTCGGTCTCCGATCAGTCGGTGCCCGCGGCGGGCAAAGCGTCGATCGCCGCGGCGATCGCGCGGAAGTCTTCGGTCAGGACGGCGGCGAGCCGGGACCCGGCTGGGCTCGTCCGGTAGAACTTGCGAGGTCGGGCCTCGTCGGTGTTCCACTCGCTGGTCAGATGCCCCTGCTTCTCGAGGCGCCGCAGGAGCGGGTACAGCGTGTTGGCGTCGGTGTCGAATCCCCGAGCCTGCAGATCTTCGAGCAGGCCGTAGCCGTAGCCGGGCTGCTCGAGGAGTCGCAGACAGGCGAGGACGACCGTGCCGCGGCGCAGCTCCTGCAGGTGCGTCTCGAGGGCCTCCGATTCGCTCATGCATCACACTGTACTGTGTGACACACACTATCGTCAAGGGCACATTGTTCTGCCGCGCCACATCCCAGAGGATGGACTCGTGACCGCGCTCCCCTCCCTCGACGACCTCCTCGCGACCGCCCGCGTCGTCGCCCTTCCGCTCGCGACGAGGTTCCGCGGCATCGACGTGCGCGAGGCGCTCCTTCTCGACGGCCCGGAGGGGTGGACCGAGTTCTCGCCGTTCACCGAGTACGACGACCGCGAGGCCTCGGCGTGGCTCGCCGCGGCGATCGACTACGGCTGGAATCCGCAGCCCACCCCGGTGCGCGACGAGGTGCCCGTGAACGCCACGGTGCCGGCCGTCGACGCGGCATCCGTCCCCGACGTCCTGGCCAGATTCGACGGATGCCGCACCGCCAAGGTCAAGGTCGCGCAGGCGGGCCAGCGGCTCGCCGACGACGTCGCGCGCGTGCGCGCCGTCCGCGAGGCGATGGGCCCGGAAGGACGCGTGCGCATCGACGCGAACGCGGCCTGGAACGTCGACGAGGCGGAGCACGCCGTGCGGTCGATGGAGGAATTCGACCTCGAATACGTCGAGCAGCCGTGCGCCACCGTCGAAGAGCTCGCCGAGCTGCGGCGCCGCATCGCGCGGCTGGACATCCCGATCGCCGCCGACGAGAGCGTGCGCAAGGCCGAAGACCCCCTCGCCGTCGCGCGCGCGGGAGCCGCGGACCTTCTCGTCGTGAAGGCGCAGCCGCTGGGCGGCGTGCGGCGCGCGCTCGAGATCGTCGCCGAAGCGGGGCTTCCCGCCGTCGTCTCCAGTGCACTCGACACCTCGGTCGGGCTCGCGATGGGCACGGCCCTCGCCGCCGCGCTGCCCGAGCTGCCCTACGACTGCGGGCTCGGCACCGCGTCCCTGCTCGCAGCCGACGTGGCATCCCCGTCGTCGCGACCGGAGCGCGGTGTGCTGCCGGTCGGTCGCGTGACACCCGACCCGGCGATGCTCGACGAGTTCGCGGCATCCGCCGATCGCCGATCCTGGTGGATCGACCGGCTCGCCCGCTGTCACGAGGTGCTCGCCGAGTCCGCGCGGTGACGCCCCCGGGTCAGACCTCGATGAGCAGCTGCGCGACGCGCGCGAGCTCCTCGTTCGTGCGGCGGCACATCTCCGCGTAGTCGAGGCCCGCCATCGCCGCGCGCACCGACGCACCCTCCCAGACGGTGAGCATGAGTCGCGCGACCTGATCGGAGGGCAGCCGGAACCGGACTGTCTTCGTGCGGCCGATGTCGTCGATGATGCGCGCGATCGCGCGGCGCATCTCCTCGTCCTGCGCGAGGTACGCGGCGGCGAGCTCGCGGTTGCGCAGCGCGTGGATGCGGATCTCGCTCATGAGCAGGATGCTGAGCCGATCGTCAGCCGACACGTCGAGCACGTCCTGCACGATCGCGAACGCGTTGGCGGGGAGATCCGCGAAGGCTCCCTCTCGATCGAGCTCGGCGATGCGCCGACGGACTGCCTCCACCCGGTCGAGCGCGACCTCGCCGGCGAGCTCGAGGAAGAGCTGGTCCTTGGTCTCGAAGTTGGAGTAGAAGGCACCGCGCGTGAAGCCGGCGCGATCGCAGATGGCCTCGACGGATGCCGCGTCCAGCCCCACCTCGGCGAAGACCTGCGCCGCCGCATCGAGCAGTCGCCGGCGGGTCGTCTCGCGCCGACGGGTGGTCGTGGCGCCGCCCGCGACTCGGGTGTCGGTCATGCGGCCTCCTCTCGACCATGTTCACACGAACTTCCCGGGTTACGGGGCGTTGTTCGTCCTACGATACACTCGTGTATCCGATACAGCGCTGTATCCATGCATCCTGATCGATTCGCACGGAGGCGCTCTTGTCCACCCTTCTGTACGCCCTCGGGCGCTGGTCGTACCGTCGCCCGTGGCGCGTCCTCGTCTCGTGGGTGGTCCTGCTTCTCATCGCAGGCGGCGCGGCCCTCCTGTTCATGAAGGGCACCGACAACACCTTCACGATCCCCGGCACCGAGGCGCAGGAGGGCATCGAGCTGCTCGACCGCACCTTCCCGCAGGCGAGTGGCACCAGCGCCCAGCTCGTGCTGGTGACCGCCGACGGCGCTCACGTGTCCGACGAGCCGTACGCGTCGGCCATCGCGGATGCGGTCGATGAGCTCGCCGACCTCGACGGTGTGCTCGCGGTCACCGACCCGTTCGACGAGATGGTCTCGGGCATGGTGTCCGACGACGGCGAAGCGGCGATCGTCCGGCTTCAGTTCGACGGTCAGACGACCGACGTGCCCGCCGAGACGAAGACCGCGCTGCAGGACGTCGCCGCAGACTTGCGAGCCGAGCTGCCCGACGGCTCGCGCGTGGCCATGGGCGGCGACCTCTTCTCGATCTCCGTTCCGACCCTGTCGATCACCGAGGCCGTCGGCGTGCTCATCGCTCTCTTCGTCCTCATCGTGACGTTCCGGTCGTTCGCGGTCGCCTGGTTCCCGCTGGTGAGCGCCCTCATCGGCGTCGGGCTCGCGATCGCGCTCATCTATGTGTCGACCGCGTTCGCCTCGATCTCGTCGACCACCCCCATGCTCGCGATCATGCTGGGGCTCGCGGTCGGCATCGACTACGCCCTGTTCATCGTCGCCCGGCACCAGGACCAGGTGCGCGCGGGCGTCGAACCCGAGGAGTCGGCCGCCCGGGCGACCGGCACCGCCGGCTCCGCCGTGGTGTTCGCGGGCGTCACGGTGCTCATCGCGCTCATCGGTCTCGCCTTCGCGAACATCCCGTTCCTGACGACGATGGGCATCGCCGCCGCAGTGGCGGTCGCGATCGCCGTCGCCGTCGCCGTGACCCTGACACCGGCCCTCCTCGGCTTCGCGAAGGGGCGCGTCGCGGGGTGGGGGCACCGAGCGCTGAGGGCCGGGTTCGGGCCGAGGCGGGGGTCGACGACGCTTCGACAGGCTCAGCGACCGGAGACGGAGGTCACCGAGCTCGGCCCCGACCCGGCCACCGAGCGACCGCGGGGATTCGCCGCGAAGCGCCCGAACCGGTGGGTGATGCTCGTGACGAGGCATCCGCTGGTCACCACCATCGCCGTCGTCGTCGGCCTCGGCGTACTCGCCGTGCCCGCCTCGAGCCTCGCGCTCGCGCTGCCGAACGCCGGCGTTCAGCCGCCCTCGAGCCAAGCCCGCCAGGCCTACGATCTGACGGCCGAGCACTTCGGCCCGGGCTCGAACGGCCCGCTCATCATGACCGGCACGATCGTCACCTCGACCGACCCGCTCGGGCTCATGGACGACCTGGCCGCCGAGGTCGAGAAGGTCGACGGCGTCAAGGAGGTCGCGCTCGCGACCCCGAACGAGACCGCCGACACGGGCCTCATCCAGATCGTGCCCGAGACCGCGCCGGACGACCCCGCGACGGCGCAGCTCGTGCGCGATCTGCGCGCGCTCGCCGTCGAGCTGGAAGACGAATACGGCGTCGAGCTGAAGGTCACCGGATTCACCGCCGTCGGCATCGACATCTCAGACCGACTGGGCGCCGCACTGCTGCCCTTCGGCCTGTTCGTCGTCGGCCTCTCGCTGATTCTGCTCATGGTCGTGTTCCGCTCGATCTGGGTGCCGATCAAGGCGGCGCTCGGCTACCTGCTCTCGGTCGTCGCCGCGTTCGGCGTCGTCGCCGCGGTCTTCGAGTGGGGCTGGGGCGCGGACCTCCTGCACGTCACGCGCACCGGGCCGGTCATCTCGTTCATGCCGATCATCCTCATGGGCGTGCTGTTCGGCCTCGCGATGGACTACGAGGTGTTCCTCGTGTCGCGCATGCGCGAGGACTACGTGCACGCGTCGCGCGCCCGCCGCGGGCGGGCCGACCGCGCGACCGCGATCGGCGCGGTGCGGTCCGGATTCACGGCGTCGGCCCGCGTCGTCACCGCCGCGGCGGTCATCATGTTCGCCGTGTTCGCGGCCTTCGTGCCCGAAGGCGACTCGTCGATCAAGCCGATCGCACTCGGACTCGCGGTCGGCATCGCGGTCGACGCGTTCCTCGTGCGCATGACCCTCGTCCCGGCGGTCATGACGCTCCTCGGCGACAAGGCATGGTGGATGCCGCGCCGGCTCGACCGCATGCTCCCCCACTTCGACATCGAGGGCGAGGCCGTCGAGCGCGAGCTTTCGCTCGCCGACTGGCCCGAGCCGAACACGACGGCCGCGGTCGTCGCCGAGGACCTCGGCGTGAGCGCCGACGACATCGCGATCTTCCGCGGCGTCGCCCTCCGCGTCGAGCCCGGCGAGTCGCTCATCGTCACCTCGTCCGACGCCCGCGCGAGCACGGCTCTGCTCCTCACGATCGCGGGCCGCCTCAATCCGACCGAGGGGCGCCTCCGCGTCGCGGGCCACCTGCTGCCCGGTCGCGCCCCGTGGGTGCGCGCGCACGTGGGCGTCGCATCGCTCGCCGGCGCAGACGACCCCGTGGCCGAACTGCGCGACGCCGTCCGCGGCGGCACGCGCCTCGTCGTGATCGACGGCGCCGACGCGATCGCCCCCGGACCCGAGCGCGACCGCGCGGCCGCCGTGCTGCGTGACGCCGCTCCGGTGACCGTCGTGGTCGCGGCATCCGACCCCGCCGCGGCCCAATCGCTTCTCGCCGAGGCCCGCCGTCCGAATGCGGACGTCCTCGACCTCGACCGCTCGTCTTCCGCTCTGAACCCCGAGGTGACCGCATGAACCTCCCCATCGAGCGCGCGCGTGCGCGCCGACCTGTGACGTGGCTGACGCTCATCGGCGTGCTGCTGCTGCCCGTCGTGATCGGCGGCGTGCTCGTCGCCGCGCTGTACAACCCGGCCGAGCGCCTCGACGCGATGTCGGCCGCGATCGTGAACGAGGACGACCCGGTGACGATCGACGGCCAGATCGTGCCGCTCGGTCGGCAGCTCACCGCCGGGCTCGTGGAGGGCTCGGACGAGATCGACAGCAACCTCTCGTGGACGATCTCCAACGCGGATGACGCGGCCGACGGCCTCGCCGACGGCACGTACGCCGCGGTCGTGACGATCCCGTCGAACTTCTCCGCGGCGGCGACCTCCACACAGCCGGGCGAGACGCCCGAGCGCGCGACGATCGAGGTCGAGACCGCTCCCGACTCGCTCATCGTCGACGACGCCATCACGGCGCAGGTGACGCAGGCGGCGGCCTCGCTCATGGGCCAGGAGCTGTCGGCGGTCTACCTCGAGAACGTCTTCCTCGGGTTCACGACCCTCGGCGACGAGCTCGGAAGCGCCGCCCAAGGCGCGCGGGAGCTCGCCGACGGCGCGGGCGAGGCGGCCTCCGGCGCCCGGTCTCTCGCCGACGGATTCCCGCAGCTCGCGAGCGGCGCCGACGACCTTCAGACCGGTGCCGGCCAGCTGCAGTCCGGCCTGTCGACGATCGCCGGCAAGACGCGCGAGGCCGCGTCGGGCGCCTCCCAGCTCGCTGCCGGGGTGAACCAGGGCGCCGCCGACCTCGAGGCGAAGGGCATCGTTCCGCAGCAGCTGCTCGACTATGCGGCCGCGTCGAGGAGCGGAGCAGCGGATGCCGCGGCCGCGCTCGGCGGCGCCGCGCAGTCGCTCGCCCCCGCCGCCCAGACGCTCGGGGCGCTCGCCCAGCAATGCGACCCGGCGGTCAGCGGCGCGGCCTTCTGCGCGGACCTCGCCACGGCGGCGGCGACGGTCGGGAGCACCGCAGCGGAGACGGGGACCGCCGCGGCGACCGCGGTGACGACCGCCACCGACGCGGCGGCGACCTCGATCGGGCTCGAGGCGTTCGCCGATCAGGCACCGGCCGAGCTCGCGACGGAGTTCCGCACGATCGGCTCGAACGTCGCGAGCCTCGCGGGCGGCCTCTCGCAGCTCGCCGGCGGCATCGACCAGTCGGCGTCAGGGGCTGCGCAGCTCGCAGGCGGTGCCGGGCAGCTCGCCGAGGGCACGAGGCAGGCGGGCGACGGTGCGACCTCGCTCGCGGACGGCATCGCACAGCTGTCGGACGGCACCGTCCAGCTCGCGGACGGGCTGGCCACGGCATCCGATTCGCTCCCCTCGTACACCGACTCCGAGGCGACGAGCCTCGCCGACGTCGTCGCGGCCCCGGTCGAGGCGGAGGGCGTGGGCACCTCGCTGTTCGGCGCTTCGGCGGTCCCGCTGCTCGCGACGCTCGCGCTTTGGTTCGGCGGACTCGGCACGTTCGTCGCGCTGCAGGCGGTCACGCGGCGCACGCTCACGTCGCGCGCGCCGTCCGCGCTGCTCGCGCTGCGCACGTTCGCGCCGGCCGCGGGGCTCGGCGCCCTGCAGGGTCTGCTCGTCGCGGGCGTCGTGCAGCTCGCCGCGTCGTACGACCTCGCGGAATGGTCGATCTTCGCCGCGATCTGCGTCGCCGCAGGTGTCGCGTTCGCCGCCGTGAACCAGGCGCTCGTCGCGGTGTTCGGCGGCGCGGGCCGCTGGATCGCCGCGCTCGTGGGCGTGCTCGCCGTGGCGACGGGCATCGTGTCGACGGTGCCGGGGGTGCTTTCGAGCCTCGCCGGCGTGCTGCCGACCGCGCCGGCCTACAACGCGATGCTCGGCGCGCTGACCGAGGCCTCGGGCGTCGGGGCGGGCCTCGCGGGACTCGCGATCTGGTCGCTGCTCGCGTTCGCCGCGACCCTGCTCGCGGTATCGCGGCGCCGGTCGGTGTCGGCCAAGGCGCTGCTCGCGGCGACGCCGGCATAACCGTCTCGCGGGGGCGCTTCGTCTCGCTGCGCTCGCTCAGCGTCCGGGCGAAGGAGTCGCCCGCCCCATCCCCACGGTCGCTGAGCCATCCCACGGTCGCTGAGCCTGTCGAAGCGTCGCCGCGCGCAGCACTACTCCGCCTCGCCCTCGCCCTCTTCGAACTCCTCGAGCTCGCGCTCCCACGCATCGCGCGCGAGTCGGTACCAGAGGTAGAAGGCGAAGCCCGCGAACACCGCCCACTCGACGGCGTAGAAGATGTTGAGCCAGTTGAGGTCCGAGCCGTCCTCGGGCGCCGGCGACGAGATGTCGACGAGCCCGCCCTGCGCGATCTCGGCCGCGAGGTACGGGCGGTAGACGTCGAGCCCCTCGGTGTCGTGCCACCGCGACAGGAGCGCCGCCGGCGACATCCGCGTCATCGTCTGCGGGTCGGCGCCGCGCGGCGGCGGGGCGGGGCCCTCGTCGGAGATGAGCCGGCCGGTGACCGCGAACGGATTCGTGAAGGGGGCCGCGGCCTCCGCCTCGAGCTCCTCGATCGCCGCCCGCGCGTCGGCTTCGGTCACCGCCCACCCGATCGCGACGGCGACCGAGGTCGGGGTCTCGGCGTCGGCGATGCGGAGCTGGCCGGTGACCCAGTAGCCCTCCTCGCCGTCGTTGAAGCGCGACGAGACCACGATGAAGTCGCCGGGCACCCATGTTCCGGTCGCGGTCACGCGCTGCCCGACGAGCGGCCCCGCGAGGTACTCCCCCGGCGCCACGACGTCGGCGATCGGGCGCACCTCTTCGGTGGACCCGGGCGGGGCGGGCGTCGTGTCGATCGCGCGGCCGAGCTGCCACTGGCCGAGCCACGCGAAGACGCCCGCGACCACGAGGCACAGGCCGAGGAGCGCGAGCCACCGCGGCCGCAGCATGACCTCGCGGAGTGTGGGCGGGAAGACCTCCGGCTCGGCGTCGCCTGCCGTCACCGGTCCGGCGGGATCGGTCATCCGGCGCCGTAGGGCGCGACGACGACCTCGACGCGCTGGAACTCCTTCAGGTCGGAGTAGCCCGTCGTCGCCATCGACTTCTTGAGCGCCCCGACGAGGTTCGCGGTGCCGTCCGCGACGGGCGCGGGTCCGTACAGGAGCGCCTCGAGATCGGTGACCTGCTTCACCTTGACGCGGTGGCCGCGCGGCAGCTTCGCGTGGTGCGCCTCCGGGCCCCAGTGATAGCCGCGGCCGGGGGCATCCGTCGCACGCGCGAGCGCCACGCCGAGCATGACGGCGTCGGCACCCATCGCGAGCGCCTTCACGATGTCGCCCGACGTGCCCACGCCGCCGTCGGCGATGACGTGCACGTAGCGCCCGCCCGACTCGTCGAGGTAGTCGCGGCGCGCGCCCGCGACATCCGACACCGCCGTCGCCATGGGCGCGTGGATGCCGAGCGTCGCACGCGTCGTCGACGCCGCGCCGCCGCCGAACCCGACGAGCACGCCCGCGGCTCCCGTCCGCATGAGGTGCAGCGCGGCGGTGTACGTCGCCGCGCCGCCCACGATGACCGGGACGTCGAGGTCGTAGATGAACTTCTTCAGGTTGAGCGGCTGGTCGACGCTCGAGACGTGCTCCGCCGATACGGTCGTGCCGCGGATGACGAAGAGGTCGACACCCGCCGCGACCACGGTCTCGTACAGCTCCTGCGTGCGCTGCGGCGTCAGGGCGCCGGCGACGGTGACGCCGCCCGCGCGGATCTCGGCCAGACGGTCGCGCACGAGCTCGGGCTTGATCGGCTCGGAGTAGAGCTGCTGCATCCGCCTCGTCGCGTCACCGTCGTTCAGCGACGCGATCTCGGCGAGGAGCGGCTCAGGGTCGTCGTATCGCGTCCACAGACCCTCGAGGTCGAGGACTCCGAGGCCTCCGAGCTTGCCGAGCTTGATCGCTGTCGCGGGACTCACGACGGAGTCCATGGGGGCGCCGAGCACAGGGATGTCGAACTGGAAGGCGTCGATCGACCAGGCCGTCGACACGTCTTCGGGGTTGCGCGTGCGGCGCGACGGCACGACCGCGATGTCATCGAACGTGTAGGCCCGCCGGGCGCGCTTCGCGCGGCCCAGCTCCATGTCCATGCTCACCTGTCCAGACTACCGGGCGGGTTCGAGGGCTCAGGAGGGGCGATCAGACGGATGCCGCACCCGCGGTCACGCGATCGTCAGCGCGCCCGTGCGACGCGTCCTTCGTCCCACACGGGCTCGTCGGACTCGAAGACGCGGCCGTCCTCCCCGAACACGAGGAATCGGTCGAACGACTTCGCAAGCCATCGGTCGTGGGTCACGGCGAGGACCGTCCCCTCGAAGCGAGCGAGCGCGTCCTGCAGCGCCTCGGCCGACACGAGGTCGAGGTTGTCGGTCGGCTCGTCCAGGAGGAGGAGCGTGGCGCCCGAGAGCTCGAGGAGCAGGATCTGGAACCGCGCCTGCTGCCCGCCCGAGAGGCTGTCGAAGGTCTGGAGCGCCTGCGCGACGAGTCCGTAGCGGTCCAGCGCCGAGCTCGCGGCGTCGCGCTGCATGCCGGGCCGGGCGTCTTCGCCGCGGTGCAGGATGTCGAGCAGCGTGCGCGCCGCGAACTCCGGATGCCGGTGCGTCTGCGCGAACCAGCCGGGCACGACACGCGCCCCGAGGATCGCTCGCCCCGTGTGCGGCACGGGATCGAGCGTCTCGCCGACCGACGTCACATGACCGAGCCGCGCGTCGGGATCCGTGCCACCCCGCGCGAGCAGGCGGAGGAAGTGCGACTTGCCCGATCCGTTCGAGCCGAGCACCGCGACGCGGTCGCCGAACCACACCTCGAGGTCGAAGGGCTTCATGAGACCGGTGAGCTCGAGCTGCTCGGCGACGACCGCGCGGCGTCCCGTGCGCGCGCCGCGCAGGCGCACGTCGAGACTCTGCTCCTTCGGACGCTCGAGCGGCGGGCCGGCCTCCTCGAACATCCGCAGCCGCGTCTGCGCGGCACGGTACCGCGACGCGAAGCCGTCATTGGCCGCCGCCTTGACTTTGAGGTCGGCCACGAGTGCCTTGAGCTTCGCGTGCTGCTCGTCCCACCGCCGACGCAGCTCGTCGAGGCGCGCCATGCGCTCCTCGCGCGCCCGATGGTAGGTCGCGAAGCTTCCGCCGTGCACCCACGCCGTGCTCCCCGCGCCGCCCACTTCGAGCGTCACGATGCGGTCGGCCGCACGCGCGAGAAGCTCGCGGTCGTGCGAAACGAGCAGGACCGTCTTGTTCGTCTCGCGCAGGCGTTCCTCGAGCCACCGCTTGCCCGGCACGTCGAGGTAGTTGTCGGGCTCATCGAGCAGCAGCACCTGATCGGGCCCGCGCAGCAGGGCCTCGAGCGCGAGACGCTTCTGCTCGCCGCCCGACAGCGTGGTCAGCTCGCGGAACCGCGCGCGCGTGAAAGGCACGCCGAGCGCCGCGACCGTGCACGTGTCCCACACCGTCTCGTACTCGTAGCCGCCCGCCTCGGCGTACTCGGCGAGCGCCGCCGCGTAGCGCATCTGCGTGTCGAGGTCGTCGCGCTCGATGATCGCCGCTTCTGAGTCCTCGAGCTCGCGTGCGGCGCGTCGCACGCGCCCGGGCGCGACCGCGATGAGCAGGTCGTGCACGGTCTCGCCGGGCTTGCCGTGCCCGATGAACTGGTCCATCACGCCCAGGCCGCCGTCGATCGAGACTGTCCCCGACAGCGGAGGCAGCTCGCCGCGGATGATCCGCAGCAGCGTCGTCTTGCCGGCGCCGTTCTGCCCGATGAGCGCCGTCGTCGAGCCCTCGCCGACGCGGAACGACACGTCGTCGAGGAGCGGCCGGCCGTCCGGGAGCGCGAACGAGACGGAGGCGATGTCGATGTAGCCCACGATGATCCCTGTCTGCTCCGCGCGCGGCTCGATCGCCGGGTGAGGAGCCGATCAGACTACCTCAGCGCGCTTCGTCTCGCTTCGCTCGCTCAGTGTCCGGGGTGCCGACGGATGCCGCGGCTCACGCCGCCGCGTAGCGACCGGACTTCACCGCGCGCTCGCGCGCCTTCTGCGCCTCGACCTCGCGGTTCTTGGGCGGGGCCGTCGTGACGAGGTCGTCGAGGAGGTGCTGGGTGATGTGCGCGATCTCGTGGACGGCGCGGTCGAACGCCTCCTGGTTCGCCTTGGAGGGCTTCGTCGTCCCGGCGATCTTGCGCACGTACTGCAGCGCCGCCGCGTGGACCTCTTCGGGCGTCGCGGCGGGCTCGAAGTTGTGGAGCGTGTGGATGTTGCGGCACATGGCCCCGACGATACGCCGGGGCGCGGCATCCGGAACCCCCTGATCGGCCTAATAGGTCGACTTGCCTCGCAGGATGCGTGTGAAGACCCCGTCGAAGAAGAAGAGGGCGAACGCCACCGAGCCGACCCACGGGGCGAGCACGACGACGAGAGCGCCGATGATGAGGGCGCTGAGCGCCCCACGGCCGAGAGACCGCGCCTCGGTCACGCTCAGGTCGGGGAGCATGACCTCGTGATGCCGGACGGCCCAGATCCACTGCAGCCAGCCGAAGAGGATCGAGAAGAAGAACGCGAGCGGCATCGCGATGCGTCCGGCGAGGAACTCCGAGTACTCCGTCGTGAGGTTCGTCGCGAACGGCACGAGCACGATGAACAGCAGCCTGGCGCTGTTGAGCCACACGAGGACCGAGTCGACGCGGGCGATGTGCTCGAACTGCTGCACGTGCACCATCCACAGAAGGCACAGCAGCACGAAGCTCAGCGCGAAGTTGCCGAACAGGGGCCACATCTGCCCGAGCGCGGCCCACATCTCGGTGTCGGAGTCGATCTCGCCGAGCGAGTACGTCGTGAGGTCGAGCACGAGCAGGGTCGCCGCGATGGCGAAGACCCCGTCGGTGAATGCCTCGAGCCGCGTCGCGCCCTGCGTTGCGGCGGGGTGTCGGCGCTGCCTGATCATGCGGATCAGGGTACCGGCGGATGCCCCGCCGATGCGTCACTTCTTGTAGTTCGGCGCCTCGACCACGATCTGGACGTCGTGCGGGTGCGACTCCTTGAGTCCCGCCGCCGTGATCCGCACGAACTTGCCCTTGGCCTTGAGCTCCTCGATCGTGCGCGCACCGACGTAGAACATCGACTGACGCAGGCCGCCCACGAGCTGGTACGCGACCGCCGACACCGGACCGCGGTACGCGACCTGGCCCTCGATGCCCTCCGGGATGAGCTTGTCGTCGGTGGGGACGTCGGCCTGGAAGTAGCGGTCCTTCGAGTAGGACGTCTTCTTGCCGCGCGTCTGCAGGGCTCCGAGCGAGCCCATGCCGCGGTACTGCTTGAACTGCTTGCCGCCTTGGAACACGATCTCGCCGGGAGCCTCGTCGGTGCCGGCGAACAGCGACCCGATCATGACGGTGTCGGCGCCCGCGACGAGAGCCTTCGCGATGTCGCCCGAGTACTGGAGACCACCGTCGGCGATGACCGGGATGCCGGCCTCCCGTGTGGCCTGGAACGCCTCCCAGATCGCGGTCACCTGCGGGACGCCGACGCCGGCGACGACGCGGGTCGTGCAGATCGAGCCCGGACCGACGCCGACCTTGACGGCATCCGCTCCCGCCTCGACGAGCGCCTGCGCGCCCTCGCGCGTGGCGACGTTGCCGCCGATGACGTCGATGTGGTCGAACGACGAGTCCGCCTTGATGCGCTTGATCATCTCGATCACGCCGGCCGACTGGCCGTTCGCGGTGTCGACGACGAGGACGTCGACACCCGCATCGCGGAGGGCCTCGGCGCGCTGCCACGCATCGCCGAAGAAGCCGATCGCCGCGCCGACACGGAGGCGGCCCTGCTCGTCTTTGGTGGCGAGAGGGTACTTCTCGCTCTTGTCGAAGTCCTTGATGGTGATGAGGCCGGCGAGCTTGCCGTCGTCGTCGATGAGCGGCAGCTTCTCGACGCGGTGCTGCGCGAACAGCGCGATGACCTCGTTCGCGCCGATGCCGACGCGACCGGTGACCAGCCCCTCGCTGGTCATGACATCGCGCACCTTCGTCGTCTGGCGCTCGAAGCCCGACACGAAGCGCATGTCTCGGTTGGTGATGATGCCGACGAGGCGCCCGTCCTCGTCGACCACCGGGAGACCGGAGATGCGGTACTTCGCGCACAGCGCGTCGACCTCGTCGATCGTGGCATCCGGCGTGGTCGTGATCGGGTCGGTGATCATGCCCGACTCGCTGCGCTTGACGCGGTCGACCATCGCCGCCTGCTCCTCGATCGAGGCGTTTCGGTGCAGGATGCCGAGTCCGCCCTCGCGTGCGACCGCGATCGCCATGCGCGCCTCGGTCACCGTGTCCATCGCGGCCGACAGCAGCGGCGTCGCCACCGTGATGCGGCGCGTCACGCGCGAGGAGGTGTCGGCCTCGCTCGGGATCACGTCGGTGTGCCCGGGAAGGAGGAGGACGTCATCGTAGGTGAGTCCGACGAAACCGAACGGGTCGTTGTGCTCCATGGATTCTCCTGCGCACTTTGCGGATGCATCGGGCGCGGTGCTCGAAAGTGGACGGCGGCGGCCGGTGCGCGGAGGCGCTCCGTACCTGATTCTAAGCGGGGCGCCTGGGAAAAGATTCCCCGCCGGCTGAGTCCGCCGAAAGGCGCAGAATGACGGATGCTCCACCCGCCGACGTTCCGATTCGGTCACGTCGCACGGATGTGATTGGGCGAAACAGACTCGACACATTACTCTCGTACCGTCGTTCATCACGGCCGATGCGACCCGGACCTTCGGTGCGCGGTGCCGACATGGGAGGTTCTGTTGGGTCCTACGACTGAGACCGCTCTGCGCGGTCCTCGCGCACGGACGATCGTCGCCCTCGCGGCCCTCGCGATGATGCTGCTGGGGCTGTTCCTGCCCGCGGCATCCGCCTACGCCGACGAAGACGATCCGTACCGCATCAGCGGCAATGTGCAGCTCGACGGCGAGCCGCTCGAGGGCGTGCGACTGACGATCGACGGCCCCGGCGGCGAGCAGGAGGTCGAGACGGACGAGAACGGCCAATGGCGCGTCGGGGTTCCCGAGCGCAACGCCGACTACACGGTGACGCTCGATGAAGAGACGCTCCCCGAAGGCATCGCCGTCGTCGACCCCGAAGACGAGACGCCCAACGTGAAGGAGGTCACGGTCGGCCCCGGCGGCCGCGTGACGGCCAACTTCTTCATCGGCGAAGGCCAGCGCAACGTCACGAGCTTCTTCGACCAGCTCGTCGCACGTGTCGTGCAGGGCCTCAGCTTCGGCCTCATGCTCGCCCTCGCGGCGGTCGGCCTCTCGCTCGTGTACGGCACGACCGGCATCTCGAACTTCGCCCACGGCGAGATGGTGACCTTCGGCGCGATCGCCGCGGTGTTCCTCGTCGGACCGGCGAGCCTCGCCTTGCCGTGGTGGCTCGGATATCCGTTCGCCGTGATCCTGAGCGCACTGCTCGGCCTCGTGCTCGACGTCATACTCTGGCGTCCGCTGCGTCGTAAACGCGTAGGCCTCGTGCAGCTCATGATCGTGAGCATCGGCCTCTCGCTCGCGCTGCGCTACACCTTCCAGATCTTCATCGGCGGCGGCACGCGCCAGCTGCCGGGCGCGTCCGATCCGAAGATCCCGCTGTTCGGCGCGGTCCAGCTGAGCGTGATCGACATGGCCTCGATCGCCATCGCGATCGTCGTGATCGTCGCCTTCGCGCTCTGGCTCACCCAGAGCCGCCTGGGCAAGGCCACGCGGGCGATCTCCGACAACCCGTCGCTGGCCGCGGCATCCGGCATCGACGTCGACTTCGTCGTACGCGTCGTGTGGACCCTCGCGGGCGGCCTCGCCGGCCTCGCGGGCATCCTGTACGCGTACTACCGTCCGGGCATCAAGTGGGACATGGGCGCGCAGGTGCTGCTGCTGATGTTCTCCGCCGTCGTGCTCGGTGGCTTGGGAACCGCGTTCGGCGCACTCGTCGGCGCGCTCATCGTCGGCGTCCTCGTCGAGGTGTCGACGCTGTGGATCCCCGCGGACCTCAAGTACGCGAGCGCACTGTTCATCCTCATCGTCATCCTGCTGTTCCGACCACAGGGCATCCTCGGTCGCCGAGAGAGAATAGGTTAAGGGCGCCTCATGGACTGGCTGCAGATCCTCTCCAACACCGCCTCGTCGATCCTGAGTCCGGCGACGATGGGGTACGCCCTCGCCGCGCTCGGCCTCGCCGTGCACTTCGGGTACGCGGGCCTCATCAACATGGGCATCGCGGGCTTCATGGCCATCGGCGCGTACGGCTACGCGATCTCGATCCTCACCTTCGGCTTCGAATGGTGGCTCGGCGCGATCATCGGTCTCGTGGCGGCGGCCGTGTTCGCACTCATCCTCGGCATCCCGACGCTGCGACTGCGAGGCGACTACCTCGCGATCGTGACGATCGCAGCCGCCGAGGTGGTGCGACTGCTCTTCCTCACGACCGCATTCGACGAGGTGACGGGCTCCGCCGACGGCCTGAGCGGCTACCACGCGAGCTTCCGTGCGTCGAACCCGCTCCCCGAAGGCACCTACGGCTTCGGCCCGTGGACCTACAACGACACCGGGTGGTGGGTGCGAATCATGGGCCTCGTCACGATCGGCATCGCGGTGCTGGTCGTGTGGATGCTCACGCACAGCCCGTGGGGTCGCGTGCTCAAGGGCATCCGTGAGGACGAGGACGCCGTGCGCTCGCTCGGCAAGAACGTCTTCTCGTACAAGCTCCAGGCGCTCGTGCTCGGCGGCGTCCTCGCGGCCGCGGGCGGCATCGTGTACGCGCTGCCATCCGCCGTGAGCCCCGGCGTCTACGTGACCTCGCTCACGTTCTTCGTCTGGACCGCCCTCCTGCTGGGCGGTGCGGCGACCGTGTTCGGCCCGCTGCTCGGCTCGCTCATCTTCTGGGCGCTCCAGACCTTCCTCAGCAACGTGCTCCCGGCGCTCGCGCAGGCGGGCCTGCTGTTCGGCCTGAGCCAGATCCAGGCCGGAACGCTGCGCTTCATCCTCGTGGGCGTCGCGCTCATGCTGCTGGTGATCTTCATGCCGCAGGGCCTCCTCGGCAACAAGAAGGAGCTGACCTTTGTCAAGTGACACTCCGAACGGCACGGGCGCCACGCCCGTCGGCGCCGAGTCCCCGCAGACCGGCGCCCAGCCGACGATGACCTCGCCCATCCCCAGGCCGAAGGCCACCGGCCTGCACATCGGCGACGCCGAGCCCGGCTGCAAGAAGGTCGACCCGATCATCGTCGCCGACAACGTGCGCCGTTCGTTCGGCGGCGTGAACGCGGTCGACGTCGATCACCTCGAGATCCCGCGCGGTGCCATCACGGCGCTCATCGGCCCGAACGGTGCCGGCAAGACGACGCTCTTCAACCTGCTGACGGGATTCGACAAGCCCGACGAGGGCACGTGGAGCTTCAACGGCCGCTCCCTGTCGGGCATGCCCGCCTACAAGGTCGCCCGCATGGGCCTCGTGCGCACGTTCCAGCTCACGAAGGCGCTGGGCCTGCTGACCGTGCTCGACAACATGAAGCTCGGCGCCAACGGCCAGCGCGGCGAGCGCTTCTGGTCGAGCCTCATCCCGGCCCTGTGGCGCAAGCAGGATGCCGAGCTCGAAGAGCGCGCGATGCGCATCCTCACGAAGTTCAAGCTCGACGCGAAGGCCGAGGACTTCGCGGCCAGCCTGTCGGGCGGTCAGCGCAAGCTCCTCGAGATGGCGCGGTCGCTCATGACCGATCCGACGCTCGTCATGCTCGACGAGCCGATGGCGGGCGTCAACCCCGCGCTGACGCAGTCGCTGCTCGACCACATCCTCGACCTGAAGGACGAGGGCATGACGGTGCTGTTCGTCGAGCACGACATGCACATGGTCCGCCACATCGCCGACTGGGTCGTCGTGATGGCGGAGGGCCGCATCGTCGCCGAGGGCGACCCGTACTCGGTGATGCGCAACCCCGCGGTCGTCGACGCGTACCTCGGTGCGCACCAGGAACTCGATCTCGGCGTCGTGACCGGACGCATCGACGTGATCCAGGCGGACCCGACGACGGATGCCGCGGCATCCGCCGATGCATCCGCTGACGCGATCGTCGAAGAGGGCATCGCCGAAGAGCAGGAGGAGGGCAAGTGAGCACCCCCACCGCCACCAGCACCCCGGTCGTCGCGATCAAGGACGTGCACGCCGGCTATCTCCCGGGCGTGAACATCCTCAACGGATGCTCGCTCGACGCGTACGAGGGCGAGCTGATCGGCATCATCGGCCCGAACGGCGCCGGCAAGTCGACGCTCCTCAAGGCGATCTTCGGCCAGGTGCAGATCCGCAAGGGGACGATCGAGCTCGAGGGCGAAGACATCACGGGCCTGCGCGCCAACAAGCTCGTCGCGCGCGGCGTCGGCATGATCCCCCAGACGAACAACGTGTTCCCGAGCCTCACGATCGAGGAGAACCTCCAGATGGGCCTCTACCAGCGGCCCGGCATCTACAAGGAGCGCCTCGAGTTCGTGACGGGCATCTTCTCGGAGCTGGGCAAGCGCCTCAAGCAGCGCGCGGGCTCGCTGTCGGGCGGTGAGCGCCAGATGGTCGCGATGAGCCGTGCGCTCATGATGGACCCCAAGGTGCTCCTCCTCGACGAGCCGTCCGCGGGCCTGTCCCCCGTCCGGCAGGACGAGGCGTTCATCCGCGTCTCCGAGATCAACAGGGCCGGCGTCACGTGCATCATGGTCGAGCAGAACGCGCGTCGCTGCCTGCAGATCTGCGACCGCGGCTACGTCCTCGACCAAGGCCGCGACGCCTACACGGGCTCCGGACGCGATCTGCTCAACGACCCGAAGGTCACCGAGCTCTACCTCGGCACGCTCGGCACGTGACGCGCTGAGACGTCGAACGACGGAGGGGGCGGATGCTGCGGCATCCGCCCCCTCCGTCGTGTCCGGCACTCTCCGTCGCTGAGCGAGCGCAGCCAGACGAAGCGCGCACAAGACAGCGCCCCCGGGTCCGAAGACCCGAGGGCGCTGTGTGTCAGAGAGGATCAGCCCTCGTAAGCCGAGTAGTTGTTGTCCTCACCGAACTGGTAGATGCCGATCGACGCCTCGGTCGGGTCGCCGACCTCGTCGAACGTGATCGGGCCGGAGACGCCGTCGTAGTCGGCGACGCCGCCGCCCACGATGATCTCGGCGCACTCGGCGTAGGTGGTGCACTTCTCACCGTCGCCCTCGCCACCCGAGACCTCGATCAGCTTCGCAGCGATGTCGGCCGGGTCGGTCGAGTTGGCGGCGAGCGCAGCCAGCGCGAGCAGGATGGTCGCGTCGAACGACTCCGCCGCGTAGCTGTACTCGGTCAGCGGCTCGATGCCCTCGGAGGCGACGAACTCGTCGAGCGCGCTCGTGAAGTCGCTGATCGAGTCGATCGACAGACCGGGGAGCGTGCCCTTCGCGCCCGTGAGAGAGCCGGCCGGGAACTCGTCGCCGAAGTTCGCCAGGTTGCCGTCGACGAAGTACAGCTTGTCGGCGGGGAACTGACCGAACAGGCTCGGGAGGATGGTCTTGACCTCTTCGAACGTGATCAGCGCGATCGCGTCGGGGTCGGCCGCGAGGACCTCCGAGATCTGGGCGTCGAACGTCGTGTCACCCGTGTTGTACGTGGGAGCCGCGACGACCTCGCCGCCCGCAGCCTCGAACGACTCGGTGACGTACTTGGCCAGGCCGGTGCCGTACGAGTCGTTCAGCACGATCATGCCGAGCGTCTGAGCGCCGTCCTCGGCGATCAGGTTGCCGAGCACCTCGCCCTGCAGCACGTCCGACGGGGCCGTGCGGAAGTACAGGCCGTTGTCGTCGTACGTCGTGAACTGGTCGGAGGTGTTGGCGGGCGAGAACTGGATGACGCCCGCGCCGACGACCTGGTCGATGAACTGGAGCGACGTGCCCGACGACGCCGCGCCGATGATGGCCGAGACGTCCTCGCCGAGCAGACGCGGGATCTCGGTCTCGTACGCCTTGTTGTCGGTGTCGCCCGAGTCGCCGTAGACGACCTCGAGCGTCAGGCCCGTGGTGTCGGACACCTCGTTGATCTGCGAGACCGCGTACGCGACACCGGCCTCCTCGGGCGGGCCGAGGAACGCGAGGTTGCCCGTCTGGGGCAGAGCCGTGCCGATCGTGAGGTTCAGCTCCTCACGAGGCTGGTCAGCCGGCTCGGAGGCGTCTCCGCCGCCACCGGTGCCGGTGCAGCCGGCGAGGAAGAGCGCGCTGATTCCGACGGCGGCGATGCCGCCGATGGCCTTCCCGGCGCGCGAACGAATGAAGCCGCTCATGTTGCTCCTTGCTGTGTATGAACGCGGGGCGACCTCGGGAAGCCGCCCCAGTTCACCTAACCTAACCGCACCTCGGCGTCGGCAATGTTGCCTTTCGTTAACGATGTGTAACGGTGTCGAGGTCGCACGGGCGGATGCCGCCGACTCCGCGACCCGGGAATGTCTGAGGCGCGCATAGACTTGCACCTGGCAGGTACCCCCAGGGGGTATCCCGATTCCTGAATCGCCGCACAGAGCCGGCGCCCCCGCTTATGAGGAGAGACATGACCACGACGACGGAGTACCAGGTGACCGGCATGAGCTGCGGCCACTGCGAGCGCGCGGTGCGCGGCGAGGTCTCGAAGCTCGCAGGCGTCGAGTCGATCGACGTGAGCGCCGCGAGCGGCCGCCTGATCGTGACATCCGCAGCGCCCATCGCCGACGATGCCGTGATCGCCGCCGTCGACGAGGCCGGGTACACCGCGGTCCGCGCCTGATGTCCACCGTCCGGCCTTCCGACGCCCGTCTCGAGCTCGAGATCGGCGGCATGACGTGCGCCTCGTGCGCGGCACGCATCGAGAAGCGGCTCAACCGCCTCGACGGCGTCGTGGCGAGCGTCAACTACGCCACCGAGAAGGCGGTCGTCGAAGGTCCTCCGGGGCTGCTCGACCCCGCTGCGCTCATCGACGAGGTCGAGAAGGCCGGGTACACGGCATCCGTCCCCGCTCCCCCCGCAGACGAACGCGACGGGCGCGAGCCCGACGACCCCGAGCTGACGTCGCTGCGACAGCGGCTCATCGGCGCGATCGTGCTCTCGGTTCCCGTCGTCGTGCTCGCGATGGTGCCCGCGCTCCAGTTCACGTACTGGCAGTGGGCGTCGCTCACGCTCGCCGCGCCCGTCGTCGTGTGGGCGGCGTGGCCGTTCCACCGCGCCGCGTGGATCAACCTCCGCCACGGCGCCGCGACGATGGACACCCTCATCTCGCTCGGGGTGTCCGCGGCGTTCGTGTGGTCGCTGTACGCACTGTTCCTCGGCGGGGCGGGCATGCCCGGCATGACCGAATCGTTCGAGTGGATCATCCGGCCGGGCGCGGCCGAGTCCGCCATGTATCTCGAGGTGGCCTCGGCCGTCACGACGTTCGTGCTCGCGGGGCGCTACATCGAGCTGCGCTCGAAGCGTCGAGCCGGCGCCGCGCTCCGCGCTCTCCTCGACCTGGGCGCCAAGGACGTCGCGGTGCTCCGCGGCGACGACGGATCGACGGTCGAGGTGCGCGTTCCGGTCGGCGACCTCCGGGTCGGCGACGAGTTCGTGGTGCGTCCCGGCGAGAAGATCGCGACCGACGGCGTCGTCGTCTCGGGGACTTCGGCAGTCGACGCGTCCGCCATGACGGGCGAGGCCGTCCCCATCGAGGTCGAGCCGGGCGACGCCGTGCTGGGCGCGACGGTGAACGAAGGAGGCCGGCTCGTCGTGCGCGCGACGCGCGTCGGCGCCGACACGCAACTGGCGCAGATCGCGCGCCTCGTCGAAGAGGCCCAATCGGGCAAGGCTCACGCGCAGCGTCTCGCCGACCGCATCTCGGGCGTGTTCGTCCCGATCGTCCTCGTGATCGCCGTCGCGACCGTCACGACGTGGCTGCTGCTGGGCTTCCCGGTCAACAGCGCGTTCACCGCCGGCGTCGCGGTGCTCATCATCGCGTGCCCGTGCGCGCTGGGCCTCGCCACCCCGATCGCGCTCCTCGTGGGCACGGGTCGCGGCGCACAGCTCGGCATCCTCATCAAGGGCCCGGAGGTCCTCGAGTCGACACGACGCGCCGACACGATCGTCCTCGACAAGACCGGCACGGTGACGACGGGGCGCATGGCGCTGACCGAGGTCGTGAGCGCCCCGGCCGTCGATCGGCAGGAGCTGCTGCGACTCGCCGGAGCGCTCGAGTCGGGGTCGGAGCATCCGATCGCCCGCGCGATCGCCCGGACCGCCGCCGACGAGGTCGGCACCCTGCCCACGGTCGAGGACTTCCAGAACACGCCGGGTCTCGGCGTCTCCGGGATCGTCGACGGGCACTCGGTGATCGCGGGTCGCCCGGCGCTGCTGCGCGAGTGGGGCGTCACGGTCGACGAGCCGCTCGCCCGACGACAGGCCGCCGCCGAAGCGACCGGGAGCGCGACCGTCGTCATCGCGTGGGACACCGCCGCGCGCGGCATCCTCGTCGTCTCCGACTCCGTGAAGCCCACGAGCGCCGCGGCGGTCGCGGAACTGCGCTCCCTCGGCCTCGAGCCGGTGCTGCTCACAGGCGACAACCGCGCGGCCGCCGAGCGTGTCGCTGCCGAGGTCGGCATCGATCGGGTGGTCGCCGAGGTTCTCCCGAGCGAGAAGGCCGAAGTGGTGCGCGGGCTGCAGGCCGAGGGGCGTGTCGTCGCGATGGTGGGCGACGGGGTGAACGACTCCGCCGCGCTCGCGCAGGCAGACCTGGGCCTCGCGATGGGAACGGGGACGGATGCCGCGATCGAGGCCTCCGACATCACCCTCGTGCGCGGGGACCTTCGCGGCGCCGCCGAGGCGATCCGCCTCGCCCGACGCACGCTCGGCACGATCAAGGGCAACCTCTTCTGGGCGTTCGCGTACAACGTGGCGGCGATCCCGCTCGCGGCGCTCGGACTGCTCAATCCGATGATCGCGGGCGCGGCGATGGCGTTCTCGAGCCTGTTCGTGGTCGGCAACAGCCTGCGGCTGCGGCGCTTCCGCGGCGGCCGGAGCGAGGTGAAGCGAGCATGAGCGAGCACGAGACGACGCACACGGGCCACTCGGACCACGCCGGTCACACGGCGCCGGCGCACGGCGAGCACGCGGCGCACGATCACGCTGCGGCAGAACCCGTCGCGCACGTGCACGACGCCTCAGCCCACGAGGACCATGGCCATGACGCCCACGGCGGTGCGCACGGCCAAGCGCACCACGGCGCCGACCACGTCGCGCAGTTCCGGCGTCTGTTCTGGATCATGCTCGCGCTCGCGGTCCCCGTCGTCGGGTTCTCGCAGGTGTTCTCGATGATCCTCGGATACGAGCTGCCCGACCTGGCGATCGTCGCGTGGATCCCGCCGGTCCTCGGCACCGTGATGTACGCGTGGGGCGGCTCGCCGTTCCTCGTGGGCGCAGTGAGCGAACTCCGCGCGCGCCGCCCCGGCATGATGCTGCTGATCGGGTTGGCGATCACGGTCGCGTTCCTCGCGTCTCTCGGTGCGAGTCTCGGTCTGCTCCACCCCGAGCTCGACTTCTGGTGGGAGCTCGCGCTGCTGATCGTCATCATGCTGCTGGGGCACTGGATCGAGATGCGATCGCTCGCGCAGACGTCGTCCGCGCTCGACTCGCTCGCAGCCTTGCTCCCCGACGTCGCCGAGCGCGTCGAGGACGGCGAGGTCGTGGCGGTGTCCCCCGCCGAGCTGCGCGTGGGCGACCTGGTCCTCGTGCGCCCGGGTGCGAGCATCCCCGCCGACGGTCGCGTCATCGAGGGCACCGCCGATGTGGATGAGTCCATGATCACGGGTGAATCCCGGCCAGTGGTGCGCGGCGTCGGCGACGCGGTGACCGCCGGCACGGTCGCAACCGATTCCGGCCTGCGCGTCGAGGTCACCGCGGTCGGCGGCGACACGGCGCTCGCCGGCATCCAGCGGCTCGTCGTCGATGCGCAGAAGTCGACGTCGCGCGCGCAGCGCCTCGCCGACCGTGCCGCCGGTTGGCTCTTCTGGTTCGCTCTCGGCGCCGCCTTCGTCACCGCCGTCGTGTGGACGGCGTTCGGTATGCCCGACGACGCCGTCGTCCGCACCATCTCGGTGCTCGTGATCGCGTGCCCGCACGCACTCGGCCTCGCCATCCCGCTCGTCGTCGCGATCGCGACCGAGCGGGCGGCACGCAGCGGCGTCCTCGTCAAGGATCGCCTCGCTCTCGAGGCGATGCGCACCGTCGACGCCGTGCTGTTCGACAAGACGGGCACGCTCACGAAGGGCGAGCCCGCCGTCACGGGTATCGCCATGACCGGCAGTGCCGGTGAGGACGACGTGCTGGCACTCGCCGCCGCGGCCGAAGCCGACAGTGAGCACCCGCTCGCGCGTGCCGTCGTGCGCTTCGCGCGCGATCGCGGACTGCGGATTCCGGATGCCTCGGACTTCGCCTCCTCCCCCGCGGTGGGCGTGAGCGCGACCGTCGACGGCCGGACGGTGCGGGTCGGCGGCCCTCGCCTCCTCGCCGAACACGCAGCTTCCGAGCTGCCGGAGGCGGCGGCCTGGCACGAGGACGGGGCCACCGTCCTGCACGTCCTGCGCGACCGCGAGGTGACCGGGGCGCTGCGCCTCGACGACGAGATCCGCCTCGAGTCGCGCGAGGCCGTCGCAGCCCTCCACGCCGTCGGCGTCGAGGTCGTGATGATCACCGGCGACGCGGAGCCGGTCGCCCGCGCGGTCGCGGCCGAGCTCGGCATCCGTCGCTTCTTCGCCGGAGTCCGGCCCGAAGACAAGGCCGCCAAGGTCGCCGAACTGCACGCCGAAGGCCGTCGCGTCGCGATGGTGGGAGACGGCGTCAATGACGCTCCCGCTCTCGCGGCCGCAGACGTCGGCATCGCGATCGGCGCCGGCACCGATGTCGCCATCGCGTCGGCCGGCGTCATCCTCGCGGGCGACGACCCCCGCGCGGTGCTGTCGGTGATCGAGCTCTCGCGCGCGAGCTACCGCAAGATGAAGCAGAACTTGTGGTGGGCCGCCGGGTACAACCTCATCGCAGTGCCTCTCGCCGCGGGCGTGCTCGCACCGTTCGGATTCGTGCTGCCGATGTCGGTGGGCGCGATCCTCATGTCCCTCTCCACGATCGTCGTCGCCGCCAACGCGCAGCTGCTGCGGCGACTCGACATCACACCCGCGGCGAGTGCCGCCACCGCGCTCGCGCGCCGCACCGAAGGAGCACTCCGATGACCGACACCACGATCGGACCCGTCGACATCATCCCCGCCGTTGCCGCGCCGTCCGAGCACAGTCACCACGGCTACATCAGCGACAAGGCGAAGTACCTCAATCGCCTCAAGCGCATCGAGGGGCAAGCGCGCGGCATCCACAAGATGGTCGAAGACGAGAAGTACTGCATCGACATCCTCACGCAGATCAGCGCCCTCACGAGCGCGCTCGAGGCCGTCGCGCTCGGGCTGCTCGACGACCATCTGCGACACTGCGTCGTCGACGCGGCGCAGGCGGGCGGCGAAGAGGCCGAAGTCAAGCTCCGCGAGGCGAGCGAGGCCATCGCGCGGCTCGTGCGCTGACCCAATCGGCTGTCGGCGGCCGCGCCGAAGTCAGCCGCGCCGACGTCAGGTGATCGCACCGAGGTCCGATGCGGCTGCGCGCGCCCGGCGCGCGTTTCGCAGCGAGTCCACCGTCAGCACGATCAGGGCGAGCCACACGAGGCCGAAGCCGATCCACCGTTCGGTCGGCATCGGCTCGCCGAGGAGCCACGCACCGGTGATGAACTGCATGACCGGCGCGACGAACTGCATGAGGCCCAGGACGGTGAGCGGCGCGCGACGGGCGCCCGCCGCGAAGAACAGCAGCGGCGTCGCCGTGACCGCGCCCGCGCAAAGGAGCAGCAGCGTGTGGCCGACGCTCACCTGCCCCATCGTGATGCCGCTGGTGAGGCCGACGGCGACGAGCTGCGCGATCGCGATCGGCGTGAGCCACAGCGACTCGAGTGTCAGGCCGCTCACGGCGTCGACCGACGGGCCGATCTGCTTCTTCACGAGCCCGTAGAAGCCGAAGCTGAAGGCGAGCGCGAGCGCGATCCACGGGAACGATCCGTACCCGACGACGATCACGACCACGGCGGCGGCCGCGATGCCGAGCGCCACCCATTGGGTCACGGTGACGCGCTCGCGCAGAACGAGCACGCCGAGCAGCACGGTCACGAGCGGGTTGATGAAGTACCCGAGGCTCGTCTCGATCACGTGCCCCGTGAGCGTCGCAATGAGGAAGACCTGCCAGTTGATGTAGATGAGCCCGCCCGCGAGCACCGTCCACCAGACGAGCCGCCGGTTGCGCAGGATGCGCCTCAGCCGCGCCCACGTGCGGGTGACCGTCAGCAGGAGCGCGCAGAACACGAGCGACAGGATCACCCGCCACGCGACGACCTCCCACGGACCCGTCGGGGCCAGCACGAGGAAGTACAGGGGCATGAAACCCCACAGCAGGTACGCCGTGAACGCGTACACGCCGCCGAGCGTCCGCTCACGCGCGGCGTGGGCTCCCGCGGCGCGAATCGCTCGCGTGTCCGTCAGCACGGTGTCTGAGGCATCGCCCGACGCGCCCGGCCGTCCCGCCGCCCCCTTCGGCTCCGGCACGGCGGAGTCCCCGCCGCGGGTCGAGGGCACGTCGTGAGTCACTGATCCAGCCTAGGACGCGTCCACGGCTCGCCGGCCCGTGCGGCCCATCCGCCGAGATTGCGCGTTCCGCACGCGGGAGCCCCCGACGGCGGTCATTCGCGCGATGTCGGCCACCGCCGGAGGGAGGCCTGAGAACAGCGAGAGGGCCGGATGCCACAGCATCCGACCCTCTTCGCAGAACGCGCTATGCGCGACGGCCTCAGCGGACGACGACCGCCAGCACGTCGCGAGCCGAAAGGACGAGGAACTCGTCCGCACCGAACTTCACCTCGGTCCCGCCGTACTTGCTGTAGATGACGCGGTCGCCGACAGCGACGTCGAGCGGGATGCGGTTGCCGTTGTCGTCGATGCGGCCGGGGCCCACCGCGACGACCTCACCCTCCTGGGGCTTCTCCTTCGCGGTGTCAGGGATGACCAGACCGCTGGAGGTGGTCTGCTCGGCCTCGACCTGCTTGATGACGATGCGGTCCTCGAGCGGCTTGATGGAAACCGACACGGGTCTACCTCTGCTTTCCTTTGAGACTCAAGACTCGTTAGCACCCTCACATTGAGAGTGCTAACAGCAGTCTATGGATGCGCTGGCACTCATGCAACGTGAGTGCCAATTCCCGACATCCGTCGGGACCGGCGGCGGACGACCCCGTCCGCGACCGCCGTAGGCTGGCCGGATGGATGTCGCCGAGCTCACCGCGCTGCTGACTCCCGAGGGTCTGCGGCTGCTCGACAACCTCGACCCGATCGAGTCGACGGCGGATGTCGCGGCCGCCGTCACCCGGCTGCGCAAGGACGGCCACTCCCCCGATCTCGTATCCGCGGTGGTCGGGCAGGCGCGGCTGCGCCACCGGGCCGAGGCGAAGTTCGGCGAGTTCGCTCAGCGCATGCTCTTCACGCGTGCGGGGCTCGAGCAGGCGACGCGACTCGCTGTCGCCGCGAAGCACGCGGGCCGCTTCCGCGACGCGGGCGTCGATACGGTCGCCGACCTCGGATGCGGCATCGGCGGTGACGCTCTCGGCTTCGCGGCCCTCGGTCTGCGCGTCCACGCTGTCGATGCGGACGAGATCACCGCCGCGATCGCTGCATACAACCTCGCGCCCTTCGGCGACCAGGTTTCGGTGCGACAGGGGCGCGCCGAGGAGGCGGACCTCGACGACGTCGACGCCGTGTGGCTCGACCCGGCGCGCCGCACGGCCGGACACAAGGAGACCTCGCGCACGCGCCCCGAGGACTGGTCGCCGGCACTCGACTGGGCGTTCGACCTCGCAGCACGCAAGCCCACGGGCATCAAGCTCGGGCCTGCGCTCGACCGCGACCTCATCCCCGACGACGTCGAGGCCCAGTGGGTGAGTGCGGATGGCTCGACGATCGAGCTCGTCCTGTGGTCGGGCACGCTCGCGCGGGAGGGCGTGCGCCGCGCAGCACTCGTCATCCGTGACGACACCGCCCACGAGCTCACGGCGGCGACGGATGCCCCGGACGAGCCCGTGCGCGCGCTGGGCGCGTACCTGCACGAGCCCGACGGGGCGGTGATCCGCGCGCGCCTCATCGGCGAGGTGGCACGCTCGCTCGATGCGGGGATGCTGGACGAGCACATCGCGTACCTGACCTCGGATGCCGCGTTGACGAGCCCCTTCGTGTCGACGTTCCGTGTGGTCGACGAACTGCCGGCCGCCACGAAGGAGCTCTCGCGAGCCCTGCGCGACCGCGGTGTGGGGAAGCTGGAGATCAAGAAGCGCGGGGTCGACATCGATCCGGCCGCGTACCGCACTGCGCTGAAGCTGCGCGGACCGGAGGAAGCCACGCTGTTCGTCACGCGTGTGGGCTCGCGTCGGCGGGCGATCCTCGCCGAGCGCGTTCGGCGCCCGGCATCCGCCGCCTGATTCGTGCAGCATCGGGCATCCAGCGACATCCGCGACCCGAGCGTTGTGAGTCCGGCGATGGTGAGACCGATCGCGACGTCGCCCCGCGCTCCTGGCTCCTCGCTCCTCGCTCCTCGCGGGCCGTCCCGCGCTTGAAGAGCGACATCGGGGCACCCAGTCATAGCGGAGGGTCGAGATGCTCAGAAGGGTGCGTCGTGTGCATGGGCGGGGCGGAACACCGGGACGCGGCGTTCGGGCTGCACGACGTACCGTCGTCCGGCGGGCGAGGTCCATTCCAGCGCTCCCCCGCTATCGGGGAGTTGCCGCACCTGCCACCCGCCGTGGTGTTTCACGGTGTGATGCCCCTTACAGAGCGGGGCGAGGTTTTCGAGCGAGGTTTCGCCGCCGTGTTCCCACGCGACGGTGTGGTCGAGCTCGCACCGGTTCGCGGGGATGCCGCATCCGGGAGCCATGCACCGATCGGCGCGCCACCGGACCAGCTTCCGCAACATCGGCGGCGGCCGGTACTGGGAGCGGCCGACCGAGAGGACCATCCCGGTCTCGGGGTGGGTGAGGATCCGCATCCACCCGTCCGCACCACCACACAACTCCCGAGCCCGGTCGAACGGGACCGGTCCGATACCCTCCACCACCGCAGGAGCAAGCCCCGCCGCCGCACGGGCGGAGTCGCTCTCGGCGAGCAGGGTGAGCGCGGGAACCGTGACGGCGACCGTGGCGCGGATGCCGCGCGCGTCGACCGGATGCACGGTCGTGTCACCCTCGATCAGCAGGTCGCTGAGCACATCCGCGCGCACCTGATCAATCGTGCGATCCTCGGCCGACGGAGTCTGTGCGGCAGGGTCGCCAGGCACTGTCTCATCGTGGTTCTTGATGGCCTTGGCGATGGAGGTGAGCCGCCCGTAGATCGCGTGCGCCTCCACCGCGGGCAGGTACGCGCTCAGCCACGCCATCCCGTCATCGACGTGCTCCACCACCACCCGCCGCCGCACCACTGCGGCTTCGTGCCGCTCCGCCAGCGTCACCGACCGGTGCACCTCGATCAGCCGCCTGAGCGCCCGCCGGAACGAGCCCACCGGGAGCTCCTCGGCGAGCGCGACCGCGTCCGCGACCAACGCATCGCGAACTGACGGTTCGCACTCGTCCAGCCGGTCCACGAGATACTCCGCGTGCGCGACCGTCGTCCGCGCCCTGCTCAGCGACTCCAACGCGTCCGGGTACCGGTGCACGAGCGCCTCCGCACGCCGGATCAGGACTCCGGCGGCGTGCTCGGTGATCCGCATCCCCGCCGCCAACTCCAACCGGATGCCCCGCTCCACAACCTCGGTCAGCTCCCGCCCCAACCGGGCCGCGTCCTCCAAGGCCTCATTCCTGGCCTCGTCAATCCGCCAGAACTGCTCCGCGGCGAACATCGTCACCACATCACCCGTCTCGCGCACACGGTCCATCGCATCCGACACCGGAGTACCGGAAACGCCTTCGGCTGCGATCGACATACCCCGACTTTAGAACATACCTACGACACTCTCGCGCGCACGACCAGCACTGTGGAAGCACCGTCGGGAGCGGGCGGCGGGGAGGAGAAGTGTGCTCAGCCGATCAGGCCGACCTCCCACGCGGCGTAGATGAGCCACCCCGCGCTGTAGAGAACCGACAGCGTGCCGAGCACGATCGCCCACGCCGCGACGGCGCTGCTCTCGAGGGGGCGGCGGAGCGCGACGATGCCGAGCACGATGCCGATGAGTCCGATCGGGAACGCCCACCCCACCACGAGCGACGCCGCAAGACCGATGATCGAGCACGCGAGGGCCCACGCCGAAAGGGTGCGGGGCGCAGGCGCGGGCGTCGGCGCCCATTCCGCGTCGGCGGAGTGGACAGGCGCGGGAGTGATGTCGATGGGCGCAGTCGGGAGGCGGCCGAAGCCGCCGCGGTGCTCGCCGGGGAGACGTGGCGCCTCCCCCACGAGGGCGACATCCGGCGACGGCGGCTCGATGATGACAGGCGGCCCGGGTGACGGCACCGCTGGGCGTGTGAGCGCCGGCTCAGCGGGGGCCGCTGCGGCGGGCGGGCCCGCCGGCGCGGCGGTGGGCTGAGCGAGCGTCGCCGCGGGTTGATCCACCGGCGCGGTCGCAGGTCGATCCACCGGCGCGGTCGCGGGCGCAACGGGCGTCACGTCGGGCGCATCCGCAGGCGGCGGCTTCGTGATGGGGGGCGTGGGCGGATCGGCGAGCTCACGGGCCGGCGCGCCACGCTCCCCCGCGGGCGCATCCACCCCCGCGGTCGCAGGTCGATCCACCGGCGCGGTCGCGGGCGCAACGGGCGTCACGTCGGGCGCATCCGCAGGCGGCGGCTTCGTGATGGGGGGCGTGGGCGCGGCATCCGTGTCTTCTGCCGCCTCGCCGGCGACCTGCGGCTCGTCGCGTTCGTCGCTCACGACGCGACCTCCTGCGCCTCGGCAACCTGGATCTCGGTGACGGGGAGCGTCGAATCGGCACCGAACTCGAGCGTCGACGGGCCACGGCCCGACATGATGAGCTCCGACGCGAGCGCGGCGATCATCGCGCCGTTGTCGGTGCACAGCGAGAGGGGTGGGATGCGCACCGTCACACCGGCGGCAGCGGCCCGCTCGAGCGTCATGTCGCGCAGGCGGCGGTTGGCGATGACGCCGCCCCCGAGCAGCAGGCGCGGCACGCCGTGATCGGCGCACGCCGCCAGTGCCTTCGTGACGAGCACGTCCACGACGGCCTCGCGGAACGACGCCGCGACATCTGCGACAGGCACGTCCTCGCCGAGGGCGCGGCGCTGCTCGATCCACCGCGCGACGGCGGTCTTCAAGCCGGAGAACGAGAAGTCGTAGCGGTGCTCGGCGAGGTCGCTCGCGCGCGACAGGCCGCGCGGGAAGCGGATCGCGTCGGGATCTCCGGATGCCGCGGCCCGATCGATCTCGGGACCGCCGGGGTACGGGAGACCGAGCAGGCGCGCGACCTTGTCGAACGCCTCGCCCGCCGCGTCGTCCATCGTCTCGCCGAGCAGCTCGACGTCGGTCGTGAGGTCGCGTACGAGCAGAAGCGACGTGTGTCCGCCGCTCACGAGCAGCGCGACCGTCGGGTATTCGAGCGGCGGAGCGTCGGCGTCGAGGATGTCGGCCGCGATGTGGCCCACGAGGTGATTGACCGCGTACAGCGGCTTGCCGAGCGAGATCGCGAGCGCCTTCGCGGCGCCGATCCCCACCATGAGCGCGCCCGCGAGACCGGGGCCGCTCGTGACGGCGACCGCGTCGAGGTCCTGCAGCCGAACGCCGGATTCCGCGAGCGCCGCCTCGATCGCGGGCTCGAGCGCCTCGAGGTGGGCGCGCGCGGCCACCTCGGGCACGACCCCGCCGTAGCGCGCGTGCTCGTCCATCGAGCTCGCGATGGTGTTCGACAGGAGCGTGCGACCGCGGACGATCCCGATGCCGGTCTCGTCGCAGCTCGTCTCGATGCCGAGCACGAGGGGTTCGGTCATGTGCAGGCTCCCGCCTCATCGGGGCTCGGCGTCCGGGCCGCGCGCGAGGCCAGGTCGAGGCGCATCACGAGGGCGTCGACGTCTCCGGGCTGGTAGTACCGGGGTCGGCGCGCGATCTCGACGAAGCCCTCCGACGCGTACAGCGCCTGGGCGACGGGGTTGTCGGCACGCACCTCGAGGAACACCTCGCGCACGCCGCGGCGCTGCGCCTCGTCGAGCAGCGCCTCGAGGATCCGCCGGCCACGCCCGTGGCCGCGATACGCCTCGGCGATCGCGATCGTCTGCACGTCGGCGTCCTTCGCCCCGCGCGGGGCCCGCAGCCCGGCGTACCCCACGAGCACGCCCGCTTCGACGTCGACGACGTACCACCCGTGCCGCGAGCGGAGCTCCTCGCGCATCGACGCCTCCGACCACGCGTCGCCGGGGAACGACGCCCGCTCGAGCGCCATGATGGCGTCGAGGTCGTCAAGGGTCGCGCGCCGCAGGGTCATGCGCCTGCTCCGGATCGCTCGGCGGGCGTCGTCACGGACTTGGGGCCCGACGACGGTGTGACGTCGGGAGCCCGCAGGTACAACGCGTCGTCAGGACCGACCACGCGACCGGCGTCGACGGAGCGGCTCGCGACGAGCGCGACCATCGACGCGGGCACGCTGTGCGCATCGTGGCGCGCGGCGCCGAGCTCTGCGAGAAGCGCATCGAGCTCGTCACGCGGCGCGAGCGCCGGCTCGCTCGCGCGCACCGGGAGCCCGTCGTCGTCGAGCCCGTCGTACACCGTGTACGCGAACTCGCGCCGGCGCGCGTCGGTCACGACCGCGAACCGGCCGACGTCCTCGCCGCGCACGGCGGCGTCGAGCATGAGCGCGAGGGCGACGGCGTCGTGGCTCACGACGGGAACGAATCGGATGCCGCGCCCCAGCGCGAACGCGCGCGCCGCGGCGACCCCGACGCGGAGCCCCGTGAACGGCCCCGGCCCCATTCCCGCGGCCACCGCCTGGATCGCGTCAGGCGAGACGGATGCCTCCTCCAGCGCCCGTACGATGAGGGTGCCGATCACCTCGGCGTGCCCGCGCGGATCGGGCGATTCGATCGCCGACCGCACGACCCCGTCGGGCTCGATCACGGCGACGGCCGTGCCCAGCGAGGTGTCGATGCCCAGAATCACGCGTTCCAGGGTAGTCGGGGCCGGATGCCCGGACGCTGTGCGCTCGAACCGCCGCGCTTCGTCTCGTCGCTGCGCTCCTCGCTCAGCGACCGAGGGATGTCAGCCCGGCGAAGCCGTCCGCCGCGACACCGTCACGATCCGCGGCGCGTTCGCGTCGAGCTCCGCCGCGGCCGGACCGCTCGTGCCGCACGCGTTGTCGACGCCCGTGCCGCCCCACTCCGACTCGAGCTCGACCTCCCACCACGCGTCCTTCTCGAGCACGTCGACGAGCCCCCGGCCCCACTCCACAACGACGACCGAGTTGTCGAGATCGAGGTCGAGGTCGTCGAGCTCCATCGCCGATCCGAGCCGGTAGGCGTCGACGTGCACGAGCGGCGGCCCGTCCACGAGCGACGGATGCGTGCGCGCGATGACGAACGTGGGACTCTGAATCGGCCCACGCACTCCGAGTCCCGCAGCGATGCCCCGGGTGAGCGTCGTCTTACCCGCCCCGAGCGGGCCGGTCAGCACGACGAGGTCGCCGGGGCGCAGCATCCGCCCCATCTGCTCGCCGAGGGCCTGCATGTCTTCCGGCGACGCGATCTCGCGCTGCCCGACCAGCTCGTCGAGTCCGCTCATCCCGACACCTGCCTCCGCGGAACACGCGGGCCGATGCGCGTGACGATCTCGTAGTTGATGGTCCCCGCGGCGCGTGCCCACTCGTCGGCCGACGGCACCCCGAGGGTCGGGTCCCCGAAGAGGACGACCTCGTCGCCGACCGCGACGGAGTGGTCGCCGACCTCGACGACGAACTGGTCCATTGCGACGCGCCCCGCGACGCGGAACCGCGAACCGTTGATCGACACCGGGCCCGCGCCCGACGCCTGCCGGGGAACGCCGTCCGCGTACCCGAGCGGCACGAGGGCGAGGGTCGTCTCGACGCCGGTGCGGTGCGTGTACCCGTACGACACGCCCTGCCCCGCGGGCACCCGCCGCACCGCCGCCACGGGCGCGCGCAGGGTCATCGCGGGTCGCAGCCCGAGGTCGGCCGAGCTGCGGTCGTCGAACGGCGAGAGCCCGTACATCCCGATGCCGATGCGCACGCATCCGAGCCGCGACTCGGGCAGATCGATCGCCGCGTTGGTCGCCGCGATGTGCCGCAGGGGCGGTGCGAGACCCACGGATGCCGCCGCCCCCGTCGCGTCGAGGAACCGCCGCAGCGCTTCGCGGTCGTCGTCGGCGGACGTGTTCGACAGGTGGCTGAACAGGGCGACCACGCGGATGCGGCCGATGCGCTCGAGGCGGGCCGCCTCGGCGAACACGATGCCGTAGTCCTCGGGCGCGATGCCGTTGCGCCCGAGTCCGGTCTCGAGCTTGAGGTGCACCGCGACGGGGCGATCGGCGGATGCCGCGGCGGCCGCCCTCTGCAGCTGGTCGAGGCTCGACACCCCGAGCTCGATCCCCGCGGCCGCCGCCTCGTCGAACGACGCGCCGGGCGCGTGCAGCCACGCGACGATCGGCGCGTCGATGCCCGCGCGACGCAGCGCGAGGCCCTCGCCGATGTCGGCCACACCGAGCCGTGAGGCGCCGCCCTCGAGCGCCGCGACGGCGGACCGCACGGCACCGTGGCCGTAGCCGTCGGCCTTCACGACCGCGATGATCTCGGACTCCGTGAGCCGGCGCAGGTGTCGCACGTTGTCGGCGATCGCGCCGACGTCGATGCGGGCCTCGCGCAGGACGCCGGCCGGGAAGCGCGTCACGCGGCGCCTCCGTCCGACACGGTGGCTCCGTCGGACTCCGCGACGACGTAGGCCGTGGCGAGGCCGGCGTCGTGCGACAGCGACAGGTGCACCATCGTGATGCCGCGGCCCGCGACGGCCTCAGCCGTCGTGCCGGTCAACGCGAACAGAGGGCGACCGGATGCCTCGCGCGTGACCTCGATGTCGGTCCAGCGCACGCCGTCGGATCCGCCGAGCGCCTTGATGAGCGCCTCCTTCGCGGCGTACCGCGCCGCGAGAGAATGCGGCGGGAGCGTGCGTTCGGAAGGTGCGAACAGCCGCTCGATCAGACGCGGGGTCCGCTCGATGCTGCGCTCGAATCGGGCGATGTCGACGAGGTCGACGCCGATTCCGACGATCACCCTGGACCTCCCTCGCGCCGGTCCCCGAGCTCGCCCCGGGCGGGTCCCTGAGCTCGCCGAAGGGTCGGCATCCGCAACCCTACCGAAGGGGGCAGGACGCGGTCCGCTACTCGACCGTGACCGACTTCGCGAGGTTGCGCGGCTGGTCGACGTCGAGGCCCTTCGCCGTCGCGAGCCCCATCGCGAAGATGTGCAGCGGCACGACCGCGAGGATCGGGCCGAACAGCGGGTCGGCCAGCGGAATGCGCAGCACCTCGTCGGAGATCGGCAGCACCGCGGCGTCGCCCTCTTCCGCGATCGCGATCACGCGCGCACCGCGCGCGTGGATCTCGCGGATGTTCGAGACGACCTTGGAGTGCAGCACCGGCGCCTCGCGCGGCGACGGCACGATCACGAACACGGGCTGGCCGGGCTCGATGAGCGCGATCGGCCCGTGCTTGAGCTCGCCCGCCGCGAAGCCCTCGGCGTGGATGTACGAGATCTCCTTGAGCTTGAGCGCGCCCTCGAGCGCGATCGGGTAGCCCGCGTGACGACCGAGGAACAGCACGGAGCGCGTGTCGGCCATCCAGTGCGCGAACTGCTCGATGCGCTCCTGCTCGTTGTCGAGGATGTGCTGGATCTTCTCGGGCACGGACTCGAGCTCGAGAAGCTGGTGCGCGACCTCGGTGGGCGACAGCTCCCCGCGCACCGCGCCGATGTGAAGCGCGAGCAGGTACAGCGCGGTGATCTGCGCGACGAACGCCTTCGTCGATGCGACGGCGACCTCGGGGCCGGCGTGCGTGTACACGATCGCGTCGGACTCGCGCGGAATCGTCGCGCCCTGCGTGTTGCAGATGGAGAGCGTCTTTGCGCCCCGCTCGCGCGCGAACTTGACGGCCATGAGCGTGTCCATCGTCTCGCCGGACTGGCTGATCGAGACCACGAGCGTGTCGGGGCCGATCACGGGGTCGCGGTAGTGGAACTCGTGCGCGAGCTCGACGTCGACCGGCACGCGCGCCCACTGCTCGAGCGCGTACTTGCCGACCATGCCCGCATAGGCGGCGGTGCCGGCGGCGATCACGATGATGCGGTTCACGCCGCGGAAAAGGTCGTCGAGGCCGTCGAGCTCTGGGATGGCGACGGCGCCGTCGCGGATGCGACCGCGCAGCGTGTTCGCGACGGCCTCCGGCTCCTCCGAGACCTCCTTCGCCATGAACGACGACCAGCCGCCCTTCTCGGCGGCCGACGCGTCCCACGTGACCTCGAAGGGCTCGACCTCGACGGCGTTGCCCGAGAAGTCGGTGACCTCGACGCCCGCGGGCGTGATCGCGACGATCTCGTCCTGGCCGATCGCGAGCGCGTGGCGCGTGTGCTCGACGAACGCGGCGACGTCGGATGCGAGGAAGTTCTCGCCCTCGCCGATGCCGATCACGAGCGGCGAGTTGCGGCGCGCGCCGACGACGAGCCCCGGGTGGTCCTTGTGGACGGCGAGCAGCGTGAAGGCGCCCTCGAGGCGGTTCACGGTCGAACGGAACGCCTCGACGAGGTCGCCGCCGTTCGAGCGATACTCGTGACCGAGGAGCACGGCCGCCACCTCGGTGTCGGTCTCGCTGCGGAACTCGTACCCCTGTGCGAGCAGCTCGTCCTTGAGCGCCGCGTAGTTCTCGACGATGCCGTTGTGGATGACGGCGAGCTTGTCGTCGTCGGCGAGATGAGGGTGGGCGTTCGCGTCGGTCGGCCCGCCGTGGGTCGCCCAGCGCGTGTGGCCGATGCCGGTCGTGCCGTCGGCGATCGGCGAGCTGGTGAGCTCATCGCGCAGAGCGTTCAGCTTTCCGGCGCGCTTTCGCATGCCGAGGCCGCCGTCCCCGTCGATGATCGCGATGCCCGCGGAGTCATAGCCGCGGTACTCGAGTCGGGCGAGCCCGGAGATCAGGATGTCCTGGCTCGGGCGAGGGCCGACGTATCCGACGATTCCACACATGCCGACCATCGTAAGCGGGCAGGTTTGCGAGGGACCTGTACGAATACCCGAGCCGCTCAGAGCTTGCGCAGGAGCACCCGCTCGACCGCGTGGTCCTCGGCCTTCCGCAGCACGAGCGTCGCGCGGTGGCGAGTCGGCAGCACGTTCTCCTCGAGGTTGGGGAGGTTGATCGAGTTCCAGTACCCCAGCGCCGTCTCGACGGCCTCCTCGTCGCTGAGGTGCGAGAAGACGTTGAAGAACGAGTTCGGGTTCGAGAACGCGCCGGTCTTGAGCGCCATGAACCGATCGACGTACCACTGCGCGATGTGCTCGGCCTCGGCATCGACGTAGATCGAGAAGTCGAACAGGTCGCTCACCGCGACATCGTTCGGCGTGGGCGGCGGCTGCAGCACGTTGAGCCCCTCGACGATCACGACGTCGGGCCGGCGGACGGTGACGTACGCGTCGGGCACGATGTCGTACTTCATGTGCGAGTAGAACGGCGCACGCGCCTCGGGCGCACCGCTCTTCACGTCGGTGAGGAACCGCACCAGCGCGCGGCGGTCGTACGACTCGGGGAAGCCCTTGCGGTCCATGAGCCCGCGCCGCTCGAGCTCGGCGTTCGGGTAGAGGAAGCCGTCGGTCGTGACGAGCTCGACCCGAGGGGTCCCGGGCCACCGACTCATGAGCTCGCGCAGCAGACGCGCGATCGTGGACTTGCCGACGGCCACGGAGCCCGCGACGCCGACCACGAACGGCGTCGTGGTGTCGTCCTCGCGCAGGAACTTCGCCGTCTCGGCGCCGAGCCGCTTCGTGTTCTCGGCGTAGAGCGACAGGAGGCGCGACAGCGGCAGGTACACCTCGCGCACCTCGGTGAGGTCGAGTCGGTCGCCGAGACCGCGCAGCTGCACGACCTCGGTCTCGCTCAGCGGCTGCGCCATGTCCGCCGCGAGGCGCGCCCATTCCGCACGGCCGATCTCGCGGTAGAGCGAGTGCGCCGTCGTCGTGTCGATCGCTTCGTCGGTGGACATCGCGCCCATCGTAGTTCCCCGCTCCCGCTAACCTGAACGCGTGCGCCTCGGGGTCCTCGACATCGGCTCGAACACCGTCCACCTGCTGGTCGCAGACGTCCGGCCGGGGGGCCGCCCGCTCGCGACGACGAGCCAGAGATCCGTGCTGCGGCTCATGCGCTATCTGCAGCCCGACGGATCGATCTCGGAGGAAGGCGTCGAGGCGCTCGTCGCCGCGACCAGCGAGGCGCGCGAGGTCGCGGCATCCGAGAACGTCGACGAGCTGCTCGCGACCGCGACCTCGGCCGTGCGCGAGGCGGCGAACGGCGCCGAGGTGATCGCGCGCATCGAAGAGGTGCTCGGACAGCCCCTCCAGGTGCTCGGCGGCGAGACGGAGGCGCGTTTCACCTTCCTCGCGGTGCGGCGGTGGTTCGGGTGGGCCGCGGGCCAGATCCTCCTCTTCGACATCGGGGGCGGATCGCTCGAGCTCGCGGCGGGTTCCGATGAACTGCCGGATGCCGCGGCATCCGTCCCCCTCGGCGCGGGGCGCATGACGGTGCAGTTCCTCCCCGGCGACCCTCCCGGCGAAGAGGCCGTCGAACGGCTGCGCGCGCACGCGACCGCGACGCTCGCGCCGGTCGCCGCGGAGTTCCGCGAGCTCCCCCGACCGCAGCACGTGGTCGGGTCGTCGAAGGCGATCCGCTCGCTCGCGAAGCTCGTCGGCTACTCCGTGAGCGGGTGGTCGGGCATCGACCGGTGGCGGCTGCCGCGCGAGGCCCTCGGCTCGTGGATACCGCGCCTCGCACGCATCCCCGCGTCGGCGCGGCAGGAGCTTCCCGGGATCACGCCCGATCGCACGTTCCAGATCGTCGCGGCCGCGGTCGTGCTGCACACCGCGATGTCGGCCCTCGACGTGAGCGAACTCGACGTGTCGCCGTGGGCGCTGCGCGAGGGCGTGCTGCTGCGCTACATCGAGTCGCTCTCGTGGAGTCCCGCAGGCTCGTGACGCGTTCTGCGGCATCCGGCTACACTGTCCCTCCCGGCTAACGAGAGACGGCCCGGAGCCGTTACATCGCGGTAACCGTCGCGGACCGACGGCGAAACGCGAGACCGCTCAGATGAGACCGATCCACCTCAGGGATCGCCCCCCATCGAAAGGTCTCGCAATGAAGACACCCGTGTCCGTGCGGCCGTCTCGGCGGCGGCTCGCGGGGCTCACGGTCGGCGCGCTCACCGCGTCGCTCGTGCTCGCCCCCGTCGTCGCCGCCGCCGCAGCAGCACCACCCGCCGAGGAGAACGTCGTCGCGTCGGGCGACAACTGGTCGGTGACCGACCTCGGCAACGTGTACGAGATCCAGCTCGAGCTCGACGAGCCGCTCGAGATGAAGTCGGACGCCCCCACGATCGAGGTCGACGGCGTGGCCGTCGGGTTCGCGACCGAGTCCGAGAGCGGCACGACGCTCACCGCGCTCACGAGCGACCCCGCCGTCGCCGAGGCCACGACCGTCGAGCAGGGTTGGTTCGCCGAGGCGGGCGCGGCCGAAGAGCCGGCCGTGCCGGAGTCGGCGATCGTCGCCACCGAGGCGGTCGAAGAGGTCGAGAGGGGCCCGGATGCCGCTGTCCACGGCGACTACGCGTACACGAAGTCGATCTACCGCTTCGGCGACCAGGCGATCGACCTCGCGGGCATCGGCGGCATCCGCGGTGAGGTCGAGGGCAAGATCTACCTGCCGACGACGGGCGGGCCGCGCCCGCTGGTCGTGCTGCTGCACGGACGCCACAGCTCGTGCGCGGGCACACCCGCGAACCCGCTGCGCTGGCCGTGCTCGCCGACGCAGGTGTCCATCCCGAGCTACGCGGGTTACGACGGAACGGCCGAGGCGCTCGCGAGCAACGGCTACGCGGTCATCTCGATCTCGGCGAACGCGATCAACTCGAACGACAACCAGCTCGCGCTCGACTACGGTGCGCGCGCCCGTGGGCAGCTCATCCTCGACACGCTCAGCCTGTTCCAGAAGGCGAACAAGGGCGAGCCGGTCGTGCTGCACGACGCCGCGACCGGTCAGGACGTCACGCTCGCCGACGCGCTCACCGGCAACGGCGGCACCGAGGCGGCCCGCATCGACCCGTCGGTCGTCGAGCTCACGCCGGCCGACCTCGAAGGACGCTTCGACTTCTCGCATATCGGGCTCATGGGCCACTCGCGCGGCGGCGAGGGAGTCACGTCGGCCGCGACGCTCAACCAGGGTCTCGACAAGCCCTTCGACATCGTGTCGATCCTGCCGCTGGCCCCGGTCGACTTCGGCCGCATGACCGTGCCGAACGTTCCGACCCTCGTCGTGCTGCCGTACTGCGACGGCGACGTGTCGAACCAGCAGGGCCAGCACATGAACGACGACTCTCGCCACGCATTCGGCGACGACGTGCTGCGCTCCGACGTGTGGGTCATGGGCGCCAACCACAACTTCTTCAACACGGTGTGGACGCCCGGTCTGTACGAGTTCAACGTGAGCGACGACTGGTCGGGCACGAACCCGAACTCGGCCCGCGCGAACGACGAGGTGTGCGGTACGTCGGCCTCGGCATCCGCGACCTCGATCCGGCTGTCGCCCGAGAAGCAGTACGACGTGGGCACCTCGCTCATGGCGGGATGGTTCCGCGCGACCGTGGGCGGTGAGACGCAGTTCCTCGACCCGTTCACGACGGGCGCGAAGACCGCGACGACCGCCGACGTCGACGTGCGCACGGTCGCGACGCAGCCCTCGTCGGCACGCGCCGACCTCGAGACGTTCGAAACCGCGACGACGACCGCGCGCACGTACGGATCGGCCTCGCTCACGGTGTGCGCGAGCCTCGCCGGCCGCGCGGTGCCGCAGGAGCTGCCCGCGTGCTCGACGCTCGCGTCGGCGCAGGTGCCGCACTGGACGACCGTGCGGTTCGCGGGCGATGTCGTGGCGACCCCGGTCGGACGGCTGAGCTGGTCGGATGCGACGGGCGGGATCAGCGTGCCCGTCCCCGCCAAGCTCCGGAACGCCTCCTCGTACACTGCGCTCACGTTCCGGACCGCGGCGGACGAGACGGTCCCCTACGGCGGCGGCACCGACCTCGTGATCACCGTGGTCGACGGCAAGGGCAAGACGTTCAGCGTCTCGGCGTCCGAGCTCAACCCGGGGGCGCTCGTGCGACTGCCGCAGAGTGCGCAGAACCCGACGACGCTCGGCAAGATCGTGCTGCAGAAGGTCAGCCTGCCCCTCTCCGAGGTCGCGGCGGCCGGACTGAAGGTCAACGATCTTCGCGAGGTGCGCCTGACGGGTGCGCCGGGCATCTCGGGCACGCCGGACGGCGCCGCCTACGTGTCGGACCTCGCGTTCGACCGCCCCGCCCTCGGCAAGCCGTCGACCGAGCCGGTGATCTCGGTCGACACCGCGACCACGTACGTCGAGGAGCGCTCGGGCGCCGGCGAGGTCCGCGTGCCGGTCATGCTGTCGGCGCCCGCGAAGGCCGCATCCGAGGTCTACGTCTCGGTCATGGGCTCCGCGGCGGCGACGTCGAAGGTCGGGATCATCGCGACGAAGGTCACGTTCGCGAAGGGCGAGGTCTGCAAGTCGGTGGCCGTCCCGACCTTCGGAGACGACGTGGCATCGACCGCGGCGTCCACGGCGTTCACGATCTCGGTGACCAACACGCGAGGCGTCGTGATGGGCGACGAGGCGTTCGGGCAGGTCGTCGTCCGCGAGGACGACGGAGTGATCGACGGCGAGGAGCTCCCCGCGGTCGGCATCGCAGCGGACCCGTGCGCGGAGGCGAACACGAGGGCGAAGGGCGGCAAGATCTCGGCGCCCAACCCGCCGACGCCGCCGGGCGAGCAGGTCACGGTCACGGCGTCGGGCTTCCGGCCCGGTGAATCGGTGGCGCTCGTCGCAGGCGCCACGCCGCTCGGCGCCCGGATCGCCGACGCGAAGGGCGACGCGACCTTCGACATCGTCATCCCCGACGGCACGCCGCACGGTGGCTTCGAGGTGACGGCCACGGGCGCGGGCTCGTCGATCACGGCGACCGGTGCGGTGAAGGTCAAGAAGGTGCCGGGCAAGAACTAGCCGGCACCCCGACGACGGGGGTGCCCGCCCCACGAGGACGGGCGCCCCCGTCTCGCGTCTGCCGCGGCATCCGTGGCGCGCAGACCCTGGACGCGACCGCCTCGCCTGCCGGATGATTCCCTCATGGCGGAACGGCCGACAGCGATCCGCACCCCCGACCAGCGCATCCGCGTGTTCGTGAGCTCCACGCTGCGCGAGCTCGAGCCCGAGCGCCGCGCGGTCCGTGCCGCCATCGAGCAGCTGCGCCTCGCGCCGGTCATGTTCGAGCTCGGGGCTCGGCCGCATCCGCCGCGCGAGCTCTATCGCTCCTATCTCGCGCAGAGCGACATCTTCATCGGGATCTACGGCGAGAAGTACGGGTGGGTCGCGCCCGGCGAGGACGTCTCCGGGCTCGAGGACGAGTACCTCCTGTCGGGGTCGCTCCCGCGCCTCATCTACGTCAAGGCACCGGCGCCCGAGCGCGAAGAGCGCCTCGCGGGACTGCTCGCCCGCATCCGCGACGACGATCGCAGCTCGTACAAGTCCTTCTCGACGCCCGACGAGCTCTCCGCACTCGTGGAAGCCGACCTCGCGATCCTCCTCGCCGAGCGGTTCGACGAGTCGCGGCGCGTCGCGGAAGCACCCGCGGTCGAGCGGGCCGTCGACATCCCCGCCCCCTACAACCCGATCGTGGGCCGCGAGCGCGAGCGGCGCGAGCTCGCCGACCTGCTCTCGCGTCCCGACGTGCGCATCGTCTCGATCGTCGGGCCGGGCGGAATCGGCAAGTCGCGCCTCGCGATCGAGGTCGCGATCGACGCCATGAAGGCCGGCCGCGACGTCGCGTTCGCGATGCTCGAGTCGATCACGACGCCCGACCGGGTCATCCTCGCGATCGCGCGGGCGCTCGGTGTGACGGGCGCGGCGGGCGAAGGGCCCCTCGAAGACAAGGTCGTCCGGGCGATCGGCGACGGCGACCTCGTGCTCGTCGTCGACAACATGGAGCACGTCATCGACGCGGCGGGACTGCTCGTGCGGATCGTCACGGAGTGCCCGCGCGTGCAGCTGCTCGTCACGAGCCGCTCACCGCTGCGCGTGCGCGCGGAGCGCGTGTACGACCTGGGTCCGCTCGACCTGCCCTCGGAGACCGGCGAAGCGGATGCCGCGGCCCGCGCGTCGGCCGTCGAGCTGTTCGTCGCGAGAGCGGCCGCCGTGCGCCCGGGGTTCGCGCTCACGCCCGAGAACTCCGCTGTCGTCGTGGCGATCTGCCGTGCGCTCGAGGGCGTGCCCCTCGCGATCGAGCTCGCCGCGGCGCGCGTGCGCTCGCTCTCCCCCGCCGACATCCACGCGCGTCTCGAGGACGCGTTCGCGCTCCTCGTGAGCGGGGCCCGCGACCTGCCCGAACGCCAGCGCGCGCTGCGCAACACGATCGCGTGGAGCGTCGACCTGCTCTCCCCCGACGCGCGGGGCGCTCTTGCGACGCTGTCGGTCTTCGCGGGCACGTTCGCGCTCGCGAGCGCCGAATCCGTGCTCGCGGCGGTCGGCGTCGATGGTCCTCTCGCGCAGCTCGAGGCCCTCGTCGACGCCAGCCTCGTCGGCCGGGTCGACGGTGAGGACCAGCCGACGTTCCGCCTGCTGTCGCTCGTGCGCGCGTACGCGTCGACGCTCGGAGACCCCGCGTCGCGGGAGCTCGCGACGCTCGCGTGGATCGCGCACTATCGCGCGACGGCGCGCGAGGCATCCGCGGCCCTGCGCGGCCGCGACCAGCTCGAGTGGCTCGCCCACCTCGACCGCGAAGCTGAGAACTACGCCGCCGTCGCGCGCATGCTCATCGATCGGCGCGAGCTCGACCGCGCCGCCGAGTACATGTGGTCGCTTTACCTCTACCTGTGGATCGGCGGGTACCTGGGCCTCGTGGAGGACTGGGCGACCGAGATGCTCGAGCTCATCGACGAGACGGATGCCCCGGCATCCGTACGCACGCGGGCGATCGCGCTGTACTACCGCAACGCGGTGCTGTTCTGGCAGGATCCGTCGTTCGACACGGGACCGGGCATGCGCGAGTGCCGCGCGCTGTTCCGCGAGACGGGCGACCGGTTCGGCGCGGCCCTCGCGGGGATCTCGCTCGGGCTCGCGCTGCTCGCCCGTCATGGGAGCCCGGACTTCGAGGCGGCCGCCGAGGCGCTGCGCGAGAGCCAGGCCGAGTTCGGTGCGGCGGAGGACACGTGGGGCGAGGCGATGGCCGACGTCATGCTCGCGCGCGTGGACATGCTGACGGGGAACCCGGCCGGCGCGCTCGCCTACACGGAGGAGAGCCTGACGCTCGCCGAGCGGCAGGGCGAGCGCCTCGGCATCGTCATCGCCTTGAACCACCGCGGCTGGACGAAGCTGCTCGGCGGCGACGTCGAGGCGGCGCGCGACGACTTCTCGCGGAGCCTCGACCTGTCGCTCGCGCTCGGCCACGACGAGAGCATCACCTACGGGCTGGAGGCGTTCGCCGGCATCCGTGCCGTCGAGGGCGACGCCGCCGGGGCGGGCCGCCTCGTCGGCGCGGCGCAGACGCTGCGACGCCGCAAAGGGTTCCTCAACCCAGGGATGTTCGAGTTCTACATGATCCCCTTCAACGCCCTGCGCGAGGCCGGACGCGGCGACGAGATCGATCGCGGCATCGCCGAGGGCGTGGCGCTGAGCGTGTCGGAGGCACTGGAGCTGATCCGTGGCTGAACAGGTTGGGCGGGATCGCCTCTTCGTGGCGACGCGCGTCGTCGCGGTGGCGATCTTGCCGTTCCTCGTCATCGCCGCGGTGCTGCTCTTCGCGTTCCCGACGCGCACCGGCGAGCTCTTCGCGTGGGCGATCGACCCGCCGCTCTCGGCCTTCATGCTCGGATCGGCATATGTCGGCGGAGTGCTGTTCTTCGTCCGTGTGGCGACGGCGCACGAATGGCACAGGGTGAAGCACGGCTTCCCCGCGGTCGTGGTCTTCGCGGGCGCGCTGCTCGTCGCGACGCTGCTCCACCTCGACCGGTTCTCGGCGAACCTCTCGTTCGTCGTGTGGCTGATCCTCTACGCCACGACGCCGTTCGTCGTCGCCGCCCTCGCATGGGCCCAGCGGCGAGAGGACCCCGGCGCGCACGATCCGGGCGTGCCGGATGCCGAGACCTGGCGCATTCCGGCGCCGGCGCGGGGCGTGCTCATCGTGGTCGGACTCGCGGCCCTCGGCACCGGCGCAGTGCTCTTCGCCGCCCCGGACTTCGCGATCGCCGTGTGGGCATGGGAGCTCACACCGCTCACCTCTCAGGTCACCGGCGCCGTGCTCAGCCTCACGGGCGTCGTCAACCTCGGGATGGTGCGCGACGACAGATGGTCGTCGTTCCGCATCCTGTTCCAGGCGCAGCTCATCAGCCTGGCGGCCATCGCGATCTCCGTCGGCGCGGCGTGGGACGACCTGCGGTGGGATCGGCCGGCGACGCCGTTCTTCCTCGCGCTCGTCGCCGCAGCGTTGATCGGGTACGCGGCGTTCACCGTGTGGTGCGAGCTCGCGACCCGCAGAGGCCGGTCGGCGGCAGCGCCGTGACGCCGGACGCGACTAGAGCGCCAGGCGCTCCTGCACGATCGCCGCAAGCTGGTCGGCGTGGCGACGCGCGTCGTCCTGCGACGCGGCCTCGACCATGACGCGAACGACGGGCTCGGTGCCCGAGGGACGCAGCAGCACGCGTCCCGACAGGCCGAGCTGCGCCGTCGCGCGGGCGACCGCGTCCTGCACGCCCTCGTCGGTCGCGACGCGCGAGCGGTCGACGCCCTTCACGTTGAGCAGCACCTGGGGGTACACCGTCATGACCGAGGCGAGTTCGGCGAGCGTCTTGCCCCGATGCGCCATCTCGGCGAGAAGGTGCAGGCCCGTGAGGAGCCCGTCGCCGGTCGTCGCGTAGTCGCTCATGATGACGTGGCCGGACTGCTCGCCGCCGAGCGAGAAGCCGCCCTCGTTCATGCGCTCGAGGACGTACCGGTCGCCGACGGCCGTCTGCTCGACGCGGATGCCGTGCTCGGCCATCGCGCGGTGCAGGCCCAGGTTGCTCATGACCGTCGCGACGAGCGTGTCGTCCTTGAGCGTGCCGCGCTCCTTCATCGCGATCGCGAGGATCGCCATGATGCGGTCGCCGTCGACGACGTTGCCGTCTGCGTCGACCGCGAGGCAGCGGTCGGCGTCGCCGTCGTGCGCGATGCCCACGTCGGCCCCGTGCTCCACGACGGCGGCTGCGAGGGAATCGAGGTGCGTCGAGCCGACTCCGTCGTTGATGTTCATGCCGTCGGGGTCGGCTCCGATGACCGTCACACGCGCGCCCGCATCGCGGAACGCGTCGGGTGAGACGCCCGCAGCGGCGCCGTGCGCGCAGTCGAGCACGACGTGGATGCCGTCGAGCCGGTGCGGCAGCGACCCGAGCAGGTGCAGCAGGTAGCGGTCCTCGGCATCGGAGTAGCGGCGGATGCGGCCGACCGCGCCGCCCGTCGGCTGGAGCTTCGGTCCGGCCATCGCGGCCTCGATGCGCTGCTCGACGACGTCGGGCAGCTTGACGCCGCCGCGCGCGAAGATCTTGATGCCGTTGTCGGGCGCCGGGTTGTGCGACGCCGAGATCATGACGCCGAAATCCGCGTCGCGGTCGGCGACGAGGAAGGCCGCGGCCGGAGTCGGCAGCACGCCGGCGTCGAGCACGTCGACCCCGGACGACGCCAGCCCCGCCTCGACGGCGGCCGACAGGAACTCACCGGAGACACGCGGGTCGCGTGCGACGACGGCGGTGATCCGCCGGCCCGCTGCGCGGCGGGCTTCAGCGGTGCGCCCCTGGCCCAGGACGACAGCGGTCGCCTGGGCCAGGGTGAGAGCGAGATCGGCGGTGAGGGGTCCGTTGGCCAGCCCCCGCACCCCATCCGTGCCGAAGAGCGGCATGCGGCTGGAGTTCCCGACGATCAGCGCTTCGAGTACTGCGGGGCCTTGCGGGCCTTCTTGAGGCCGGCCTTCTTGCGCTCCTTCACGCGAGCGTCGCGCGAGAGGAAGCCGGCCTTCTTGAGGGTCGGGCGGTTGTTCTCGACGTCGATCTCGTTGAGGGCGCGGGCGATGCCGAGGCGGAGCGCGCCGGCCTGGCCCGAGGGGCCGCCGCCCTTGATGCGGGCGATGACGTCGTACGCGTCGTTGAGGCCCAGCACCGTGAAGGGGTCGGTGATCAGCTGCTGGTGCAGCTTGTTCGGGAAGTAGTCCTCGAACGCACGGCCGTTGATCGTGATCGTGCCGTTGCCGGGAACCAGGCGCACGCGCGCGATGGCCTCCTTGCGGCGGCCGACCGCAGCGCCGGGGACCGAGAGCACGGGGCGCTCGGCGGCGACGGCCTCGGCGTCGACGGGGGTCTCGGTCGAGTAGTTGGTGGTGTCTTCGATGTTCGCCACGAGTGTGTCCTTAGTCTGTGCGGCGCTTACTGGGCGACCTGGTCGAGGGTGTACGTCTTCGGCTGCTGAGCGGCGTGCGGGTGCTCGCCACCGGCGTAGACCTTCAGCTTCGACAGCTGCTGGCGACCCAGGCTGTTCTTGGGGAGCATGCCGCGGACGGCCTTCTCCACAGCGCGGACGGGGTTCTTCTCGAGGAGCTCCTCGTACGAGACGGACTTGAGGCCGCCCGGGTAGCCCGAGTGACGGTACGCCATCTTCTTCTGGAGCTTCTGGCCGGTCAGGGCGACCTTGTCGGCGTTGACGATGATGACGAAGTCACCGGTGTCGACGTGGTTCGCGAAGGTCGGCTTGTGCTTGCCGCGGAGGAGGGCGGCGGCGTGCGAGGCGAGGCGGCCGAGGACGACGTCAGTCGCGTCGATGACCAGCCACTCGCGCTGGGTCTCACCAGCCTTGGGGGTGTACGTGCGCGTCACAGGAGTGCTGCTTTCTTGATCGAACGGAGGAGTTCGTGAATCCCGCTCCGGGGGTTCTTCGACAGGGGTCCGGGTCTTCCCGGTCCTTGAGCCTGCCGAAGGGTCCAGTGGAGGGCTCACGTTCGCGATGCCGGTCACGCCTCGACGAGCTCAACGGAGCCGGACACCAAACGACAAGTCTACGGCATCCGGATGCCGCACCCAAACCACCGCGGAACGGTGCAGAGGGGCCGACCCTTTCGGGTCGACCCCTCTGCATGCCGCACCCGGCGCCTCCTGCCGGCCTGGGGAAGGGCTCGATACGCGGGAGAGGGGGTGTTTCACGCCGGGCGCGGCTGCTGGGATTCCTCCTTC
>Ga0180220_1000308_pt1 | contig 62528 bp, 56 predicted proteins | sample eDN5th37CBELigBY_FD_151335 | JGI IMG/M metagenome (GOLD analysis project Ga0180220, IMG submission 151335) | Enriched backyard soil microbial communities from Emeryville, California, USA - eDNA 5th pass 37_C BE-Lig BY (version 2) (version 2) | ecosystem: Environmental > Terrestrial > Soil >...
AAGAGAATGACCCTGGGTTTGGCCTCGCCGCAGTTCCTGGCCTGGTCAAATGCCGCCACCACCGCGGCCAGGTCATTGCCATTGGCGCGCTGCACGTGCCAGCCGAATGCCCGCCACTTGTCGGCCAAGGGCTCGAAACCCAATACTCTGTTCGAGTTGTCATCAGCCTGCTGGTTATTGATATCGACCAGGCATATCAGGTTGGAGAGTCCGTAATGGCTTGCCGACAGAGCGGCCTCCCATGTGGCGCCTTCGTCCAGCTCCCCGTCGGACATAGAGTTATAGACAAATTGCTTGCCGCCTTTTTGCCTGAGCCCCAAGGCCATGCCCACCGCTATGCTCAAGCCCTGCCCCAAGGACCCGCCCGAAATTTCCATGCCGGGCGTATAGCTCGCCATGCCCGACATCGGCAAGCGGCTGTCATCCGACCCGTAGCTGTTCAATTCTTCGGGATTCAGGACGCCGGCTTCCATCAGAGCGGCATACAGTGCAATCGCGTAATGCCCGTGTGAGAGCAGGAAGCGGTCGCGGCCTTCCCATTCTGGGTCGGCGGGATCGATCTTCATCGCATGGAGATAGGCAACCGCCAGGACATCGGCATAGCCCAGAGCCTGCCCGATATATCCCTGCCCCTGGACCTCGCCCATTTGCAAGGCGTAGCGCCTGATTCGATAAGCCCGATGGGCGAGCGCAGCGAGTTGTTCCGTCGTCATAGTCTGTCCGTTAGTGAATAAGCATGCCGCCATTGACATCCAGCGTGACCCCAGTCAGGTAAGCCGATAGATCGCTTGCCAGAAACAAGCAGCAATTAGCGACGTCTTTTGCCTCGCCCAGGCGATTCAAAGGAATGCCTCGAAGAATTTCGGCCTTCATCGCGTCGGTCAGTTTGCCCGCTGTGATGTCGGTCTGGATGAGCCCCGGCGTCAGTGCATTGATACGTACGCCATCCGGCCCGAGCTCTCGGGCCATGGCGCGCGCCAGGCCAAGCACGCCCGCCTTTGCGGCCGAGTAGTGCGGGCCGCCGAAAATCCCGCCGCCGCGCTGCGCCGACACCGATGACAGGCAGACAATAGAGCCCCTGCCGGCGCTGCGCATGAACGGGATCACCGACTGGCTCATGTACAGCGTGCCGCGCAACGACACGTCGGTGACACGCTGGTAGTCGTCGCCCGTGATATCCATGATCTTGGACGGTTGGGTAATCCCTGCGTTGTTGACTAATACGTCAACCTTCCCGTAATGCGTCAGCACGGTATCGACGGCGCTTTGGCAATCTTCCCGGCTCGTGACGTCTGCAGCCAGTCCCAGATGGCCTTCGCCCAGGCTTGCCGCCGCCGCTGCCGCTGCGCGCGCATCCAGGTCCAGGATCACGACCGTGGCGCCGTGTTCCGCAAACACCCGCGCCGTACTCCGGCCGATGCCATTCAACGAAGCCGCGCCTGTAATAACGGCGACTTTATTGCTCAATAAGCCTTGCATTTTTTGCCTCTATGTTTATCCGGCCCGAGGGGCGCTTTAGTTTGATGAATTCTAGTAACCTTGCTGCTTTTGCTCAAACGAATAAAATCGGCATATAGATGAATTGAATTCAACTGAAAAATGGTTCTTTCCCTGCCCCTCAAGTCCATTCAGGCATTCGAATCCGCGGCCCGGCTGGGCTCCTTTGTCGCGGCCGCCGCCGAACTTCATCTGACCCCCTCGGCGATCAGCCATCAGGTGCGATTTCTGGAAGAAAAGCTGGGAGTCACCCTCTTCCACCGCGTCCATCGCGGGGTGGTGCTGACCGACGCCGGCCGCCACTACGCCGAATCGGTCACACGCGGGCTAGGCATCATCGATACGGCAACCCGCGACATGCAGCACCACGGCAAGCATGACGTATTGACCATACATTGCGTACCCAGCCTGGCCACGCAATGGCTCATGCCCAAGCTGTCACGCTTCAGCGCGCTTCATCCGAACATTGGAATCCGGCTCAACGCGTCGGTCGGCGGCGTAGATCTGGCCGCCGAGGCGGCGGATTTCGATATCCGCTACGGTCCCGTTTTCCCGGAGTCGGGCGTCGTCATCGACCCGTTTCCCAAAGAGCCGCTGGCGGTCATGTGCGCTCCCTGTCTCGTTGCCGACAAGCCGATCAGAACCGCACAGGACGTACGGAACCACACCCTGATTCAGTCCGAAGTCAATCTGATCACCTGGCGCGATTGGGCCAGACAGCACGGCGTGGACGAAGCGGACATGAAATATGGGCCGCGCTTCGATCGTTCTTTCATGGCGATAAACGCCGCCGCCGATGGGTTGGGCGTCGTGCTGGAAAGCAGGCTGCAAGTGGAACGGGAAGTGGCCAGCGGCAAACTGGTCCTGCCATTGGGCAGCGAACCCGCGGTGCTGGTCTACCACCGCCTGCTGTATCTGCAATCCAAGGCGCACCTGCCCAAAATGGTGGCGTTCAGGGACTGGCTTTTCGAGCAGTTGGGGGAATCATTCAAGAAACTGAGGGCTTCCGCCAAAAGGAAGGGATAGTGATCTGGCGCCACATCCCCATATCCCTTACCGCTGCCGATGCGGACGGCATGGAACTTCCTCTTATACTAGAATAAGCCTATCCATGCGCCGTCCGATCAGGAGGATGCAGATGAGCTTCATCAACTCCGCGCCAGGGTGGCCCGGCAGCCCTGCGCGGTGGACCTCGAGCGCCAAAACCGCCGTCGGCACGGCCTTGCAGCCTCAGAGCCGGGTCTGGTTCACGATCAGCCACGGTATCCTCAACGAAATCTACTATCCACGTATCGATCAGGCCTGCACGCGCGACCTGGGGATACTCATCGCGGATGGGCAAGGTTTCTTCTCCGAAGAAAAGCGGGACGCGGACAGTACGACACGGCCGATCGCCGACGGCGTGCCCGCCTTCCGCATAAGCAGCACTTGCAAACAGGGGCGCTACCGGATTGAAAAGCTCATACTCGCGGATCCGCATCGCGACGTCGTGCTGCAGCGACTCAAGGTTCATGCCCCTTCCGGCGGCCTCGGCGCTTTGCAGCTGTACGCCATCCTTGCGCCGCACCTGGTGAATAAAGGGGCTGGCAACACGGCCTGGCTGGCCGACTACAAAGGCATCCCCATGCTATTTGCCGAAGGTGCGGGCACAGCGCTCGCCTTGGGGTGTTCGGCGCCATTCACAGCACGGTCGGTCGGCTTTGTCGGCGTATCCGATGGCTGGCAGGATCTTCGGCAGCATTCCGACCTGCGCTGGCGCTATGACTTTGCCGGCAACGGCAACGTGGCCCTGACCGGGCAGGTGGACCTGGTTGCGTGCGATGGCAGCTTCGTCCTTGCGCTGGGTTTTGGCAGGACGGCGGCGGAGGCGGCGCTACGGGTACGCGCCAGCCTCAATCAAGGGATCGAACAAGCGGTCAGCGAATACACCAAGGAATGGCAAGCCTGGCAGGGCACCCTCCTGCCGCTGGACCGCGCCGGCCATTCAATCGGCCATAATACTTACAGAGTCAGCACCGCTGTGTTGCGCACCCACGAGGGGCGCGCCTTTTCCGGCGGCTATATCGCCAGCCTGTCGGTGCCCTGGGGTTCGTCCAAGGGCGATGAAGATTTGGGCGGCTATCACCTCGCCTGGCCACGCGACCTGGTCGAAACCGCCGGCGGCCTGCTTGCGGCCGGGGCGAAGAACGAGGCACGGCAGGTGATCGACTATCTCTACGGAATCCAGGAATCGGATGGCCACTGGCCCCAGAACTGCTGGCTCGATGGCACACCGTACTGGAATGGCACGCAGCTGGACGAAACGGCTTTCCCCATACTGCTCGTCGACCTCGCCTTGCGAGAAGACGCCTTGTCCGGCGCCGATCTGCTGCGGATCTGGCCCATGGTCGCGAAGGCGGCGGCATTCATTCTTCAGAATGGGCCGGTGACATCGCAGGATCGGTGGGAAGAAGATGCCGGCTACTCCCCTTTTACGCTCGCCGTCGAGATTGCCGCGCTGCTGGCGGCCGCGGAGCTTGCCGATCGCATCGCCGAGCCCCATATCGCCGTCTATCTACGCGAATCCGCCGATATCTGGAACAGCATGGTCGAGCAATGGACCTATGCGACCGATACAGCGCTTTCCCGGCAGATGGGAGTCGAAGGCTACTACGTTCGCATCGCTCCGCCGGATGTCGCCGAAGCCGCCTCGCCCATGAGCGGCTACGTGCCCATAAAGAATCGGCCCCTGCAATCCGGCAGCCAGCCGGCATCAATGGTGGTCAGTCCCGATGCGTTGGCGCTGGTACGTTTCGGCTTGCGCGCCGCCGACGACCCGCGCATCCTGAACACCATACGAGTGATCGATGCGCTGTTGAAAGTCGACTTGCCGGCGGGACCCTGCTGGCATCGCTATAACGCGGATGGCTATGGCGAGCACGAAGATGGCCGTCCTTTCGATGGCACCGGTGTCGGACGCGCCTGGCCGCTGCTTACCGGCGAACGGGCGCACTATGAGCTTGCGGCGGGCAATCGGGAGGGAGCACAAGCCTTGCTGGCTGCGCTGGAAGGGTTCGCCAGCGACGGACACATGATACCCGAGCAGGTATGGGACGCACCCGACCTACCGAAGCTGGAGCTCTTGCGGGGTCGCCCATCAGGCTCGGCCATGCCCTTGGCCTGGGCCCATGCCGAGCATGTCAAGCTTCTGCGCTCATTGACGGACGGCTGTGTCTTCGACATGCCGCCCCAAACCAGGGAACGCTATCAAGTCCAAGGCATGCGCTCCCGCCATGCAGTCTGGCGCTTCAACAACAAGTGTCGCCGGCTGCCGGCCGGCCACGTGCTCCGGATCGAGCTTCTGGCGCCGGCGACGATCCACTGGAGCGCGGACGGCTGGCATAGCATCCACGACACGCCGACGCAGGACAGCGGCTTGGGAACGCACTTTGCCGACTTGGACACGGCCCGCCTCGCGGCAAACAATGCAGTCGTTTTTACGCTCCTCTGGCGAGCTGATGGCCGGTGGGAGGGCGTCGACTATGAGCTTGCGGTGATTTGATGTCGCGCTGAACTTGCTTGCCGCAATGGTCAGGTTGGCTGCAATTCGCCACGGCCCGAAGGAAGCGCAGAGGCAGACGGCAGAGCGCACGCTCGTTCCCGCATCGATCCACATATCAAGCCGGTCGGCTCGCAGCGTATCGCCTCGTCGATTCCGAACTATCGCAAGAGGCAAAAAACGCCCTCACTCCCCCCGTTGGCGCGCACGCCCTTACGTAGCTCGCTTATTACGATAGAGATAGAGGCAAAAGACTGAATGCAACCAAATGAAACAGCGCATCCACCCTCTTGAAGATTCGAACTTCGTCCTTATAATTAGCACTCGAAGGGGACGAGTGCTAACACCGCCCCCTCTTGACTATTAATCAACACTTTAATTGAACAGGAGTTCCTCCATGGCACTGCGTCCTTTGCACGATCGCGTGATCGTCAAGCGTCTGGACAACGAGCGCACCACTGCCTCGGGTATCGTCATCCCTGATAGTGCTGCTGAAAAACCCGATCAGGGCGAAGTCGTGGCTGTCGGCCCCGGCAAGAAGACCGAAGACGGCAAGGTTCTGCCCGTCGACCTGAAGGTTGGCGACAAGGTTCTGTTCGGCAAGTACGCCGGCCAAGCGGTCAAAGTCGACGGCGAAGAGCTGCTCGTCATTCGCGAGGAAGAAATCCTCGCCGTGGTTCAGTAATCAGACACGAATACAGAAAGGAATTTTACAATGGCTGCTAAGCAAGTTCTGTTCGGCGACGACGCCCGCGTACGCATTGTCCGTGGCGTGAATACCCTCGCCAACGCTGTTAAAACCACGCTGGGTCCCAAGGGCCGCAATGTCGTGCTCGACCGCTCCTTCGGCGCCCCCACCGTCACCAAGGACGGCGTCTCGGTCGCCAAGGAAATCGAACTGAAAGACAAGTTCGAGAACATCGGCGCCCAACTGGTCAAGGAAGTGGCTTCCAAGACATCCGACGCCGCCGGCGACGGCACCACGACGGCAACCGTTCTGGCTCAATCCGTAGTCGAGGAAGGCCTGAAGTACGTTGCCGCCGGCATCAACCCCATGGACCTGAAGCGCGGCATCGACAAAGCGGTCGCCGTGGCTGTGGAAGAGCTGAAGAAGCTGTCCAAGCCTTGCACCACCAGCAAGGAAATCGCCCAGGTCGGTTCCATTTCGGCCAACAGCGACTCCTCGATCGGTGAAATCATCGCCAACGCGATGGACAAGGTCGGCAAGGAAGGCGTCATCACCGTCGAAGACGGCAAGTCCCTGGATAACGAATTGGATGTCGTCGAAGGCATGCAGTTCGACCGCGGCTATCTGTCGCCCTACTTCATCAACAACCCCGACAAGCAAGTCGCGGTTCTGGAAGATCCGTACATCCTGATTTTCGACAAGAAGATCAGCAACATCCGTGACCTGCTGCCCGTGCTGGAGCAAGTCGCCAAGTCCAGCCGTCCTTTGCTGATCGTGGCTGAAGACGTCGAAGGCGAAGCCCTGGCCACCCTGGTTGTGAATAACATCCGCGGCATCCTGAAGACGACCGCCGTCAAAGCCCCCGGCTTCGGCGACCGCCGCAAGGCCATGCTGGAAGACATCGCCATCTTGACCGGCGGCGTGGTCATTTCCGAAGAAACCGGCATGTCGCTTGAAAAAGCCACCCTGGACGACCTGGGCCAGGCCAAGCGCATCGAAGTCGCCAAGGAAAACACCACCATCATCGACGGCGCCGGCGACGGCAAGTCCATCGAAGCGCGTGTCAAGCAGATCCGCGTCCAGATCGAGGAAGCCACGTCCGACTACGACCGCGAAAAACTGCAAGAGCGCGTTGCCAAGCTGGCAGGCGGTGTTGCCGTGATCCGCGTCGGCGCAGCGACCGAAGTCGAAATGAAGGAAAAGAAGGCACGTGTCGAAGACGCTCTGCACGCTACCCGCGCTGCGGTTGAAGAAGGCATCGTTCCCGGCGGCGGCGTTGCGCTGATCCGCGCCAAGGCTGCGATCCAGAACGTCAAGGGCGACAACGCCGATCAGGACGCCGGCATCAAGCTGATCCTGCGTGCCGTCGAAGCCCCGCTGCGCACCATCGTCGCCAACGCCGGCGATGAGCCCAGCGTGGTCGTCAACAACGTCGCCAGCGGCAAGGGCAACTACGGCTACAACGCCGCCACCGGCGAGTACGGCGATCTGGTCGAGCAAGGCGTGCTGGACCCCACCAAGGTCACCCGCACCGCGCTGCAAAACGCCGCTTCGGTCGCCAGCCTGCTGCTGACGACGGAAGTCGCCGTTGCCGAAGTCGTGGAAGACAAACCCGCTGCCGCGATGCCCGACATGGGCGGCATGGGTGGTATGGGCGGCATGGGCGGCTTCTAAGCCCCGCTGCCGCAAGGGCCGGCCTTTGGGCCGGCTCCCGCAGCCACTTTGCTTCAAGAAGATCAAGAAGAAACCCGGCCCTCGAGCCGGGTTTCTTCTTTGTGTATAAACGACAGTGCCTCAAAGGTTATGGTCTTTCGTACCGACACGCAAAAGACCATCATGAACCAGGGCGAGCTCATCTCTCCCGACTGATGGCTTTCGCCCAATTGGCTTATCGGCAGCCATGCCGGCTTTATGCAGCATCCGATCGCGATGCCGCGCGCCCTGCATGCACCAGAACCGCCGGCCGATCCGGCCGAAGCCGGGCCCCAGGCCTCCGGACGTCTCCAGGCTTTATCACGGCCTGTGGCCGAAGCATTGATCCAGCCCCCGGCGTGGGGAAGGCACGGCAATGCTCCGACCATCCTCGCGCTATCATGTGCCCTGAACAGGCGGCGCCAAGGAAGCGCCGCGCCCGTCATCTTTCAGCCGGCACATTCCACATGAACGCAGAAAACTCTTCCTATAAAAGCAAAGGCGGCATCGCCCGGCTCTTCAAGGCTTTACGCTATTCGGCGCAGGGGCTGGCTTCCGCCTTCCGGCACGAAGCGGCCTTCCGCCAGGAACTGCTGCTGCTGGCGATTGCCATCCCGGTGGCCTTCTGGATAGGCGAAAGCGCGCTGGAAATAGCCTTGCTGATTGGGTCCATTGTGTTCGTCATCATCGTGGAGCTGCTGAATTCGGCGCTGGAGGCGCTGTCCGACGCCATCACCATGGAGCACCATCCTTTGATCGGCCGCGCCAAGGACCTGGGCAGCGCCGCCGTGCTGTTGTCACTGATACTGGCCGCAGTCATGTGGGCCTGCATCGCCTTGCGCTTATAGATTTCAGGCCCGCCATCGCCGCGCAGTCCCTTGGGTCCGCGGCGATAAAACTATAATCGGGCTCCGCATCTCTCTCACGCAAGGTGGACCGCAGCCATGACTTTCACGCAAAAACTGGAACACGCCTGGAGCACATCGGGTTCCCTGCTGACCGTGGGCCTGGATCCGGATCCGCAGCGCTTTCCCGCGGAATTGCAAGGCCGGCCGGACGCCATTTTCGAGTTCTGCCGGTCCATTGTGGATGTCACGGCCCAGTATGCCTGCGCCATCAAGCCGCAGATCGCCTATTTTTCCGCGCAGCGGGCGGAGGACCAGCTGGAAGCGCTGTGCGCATACATCGGCGAACATCACCCGGGCTTGCCCATCGTCCTGGACGCCAAGCGGGGGGACATCGGCTCCACCGCGGAGCAATATGCGCGCGAAGCCTTCGAGCGCTATCAGGCCGACGCGGTCACCGTCAATCCCTACATGGGGCTGGACTCTCTGGAACCCTACCTGGCCTGGAAAAGCAAAGGGGTCGTCATCCTGTGCCGCACGTCGAACAAGGGCGGGTCGGATCTGCAATTCCTTGAAACCCGGGACGGCACGCCGCTATACCTGCATGTGGCCGGGCTGGCGGCCGAGCGCTGGAACACCAACGGCCAGTGCGCGCTGGTCGTGGGCGCGACCTTCCCGGAAGAAATCGCCAAGGTGCGCGCCCGCGTGGGCGACATGCCCCTGCTGATACCCGGCATAGGAGCGCAGGGCGGCGATATCCCATCCACCGTGCAGGCGGGCCGCGACAGCCGGGGCGCGGGGATGATGATCAATTCATCCCGGGCCATTCTTTATGCCAGCGGCGGCGACGATTGGCGCGTCGCGGCCGCGCACGCGGCGCGCGCCACGCGCGACGCCATCAACGCGGCTCGATGAGGTCTATCGCCGTCGCCAGGGCGAATGCCACGGCCGCATGGCGTATTTGCGCACGGTCGCCTTCGAAGATGCGCGTCATGGCGCGGGTGGTGACGCCTTGCGCCGACCTCTGGGCGAAGCCGAAGCACACCATGCCCACCGGCTTGCCCGGCGTACCGCCGTCCGGGCCGGCGATGCCGGTGGTGGAAATGGCCAGATCCGCCTCGGCCGCCGCGGACAGCACCCCCGCAGCCATCTCCATGGCGGTTTCTTCGCTGACGGCGCCGAAACGTTCCAGCGTGTCCACGTTGACCTGCAACTGCTCCACCTTGGCGGCATTGCTGTAGGTGACGAATCCGCGATCGAACCACTGGCTGGAGCCGGGCGTTTCGGTCATGGCGGCCGCCAACAGGCCGCCCGTGCAGGATTCCGCGCAAGCGAACATCCAGCCGCGGTCGATCAGCAGGCGGCCCAGTTCCGGAGCGCGGGTAGGGGCTTCGTTAGGAGTCATGGAAATACCTCGAGTCTGACCAATACGGCGATAAGCAGCAAGCTGTAGGCCGCCGCCACGATATCGTCCCACATAACCCCGAAACCGTTCTTCAGCCGGCTATCGAAGAAATGTATGGGCGGCGGTTTGACGATATCGAAAAAACGGAAGACCAAAAAAGCCAGCAATTGCGCGCCCCAGTTTGCCGGAGTCAGCCACAGCACGAGCCAGAAGGCGACGATTTCGTCCCAGACCATGCCGCCATGGTCGGGCCGGCCCATTTCCTTGCCCACCCGCTGGCAGGTCCAGCAGCCCAATCCGAACGCGGCCAGCAGCAGCGCCGCGATGTAGGCGTCCGGCAGGCGCGACACCGCCGCCGCCCAGAGCGCCCAGGCCAGCAAACTGCCCCAGGTTCCCGGCGCGGGCCGCAGCAGCCCGGCGCCCAGGCCGAAGGAGACGATGCGCGGCAGCGAGCTGAACACCCAGGCCGCGGTGGGCTGGACGACAGAGTCTTTGGATGTGGGGCTATCGTTGGCCGGCATAGGTTCGTGTCATTTGTTTTTGGATGCGGAAGGCGCCTCATGAAAAATGATCGAAGCCGCCTGCCTGCGCCGTAATGTCCATGCCGCCAGGGCCACGCACTTCCAGTCCGGGCTCGGCCCGGATGTAGCCTATGCGGGTAACCCGCGTCGCCGCCTGCTCCGCCAATAGCCGCAGCGTCTCGCGCTTGTCCCGCCCGGCCGTAAAACATAGCTGGTAAACATCGCCGCCGGCCAGCAGCGCCTGCCGCAGCACATCATCGTCCAGGCCCCGCAGGGCCGGATCCAGCGGCAGGGCGGCATAATCCAGGACCGCGCCGCAGCCGCTGGCCTTCAGGATGTGGCCCAAGTCCTGCTGCAAGCCGTCGGAGATATCCAGCGCTGCATGCGCGACGCCCGCCAGGGACTGCGCGTAGCGCCAGGGCGGCAGCGGCCGTTCGAGCGCCGCCCGGGTCGCCGCAAGCAGTTCGGGGTCGGGCGGCAGGCGGCCTTGCAGCAGGCGCAAGGCGATGTCCGCGGCGCCCAATGTGCCGGTGACCCAAATGTCGTCGCCGACCTTGGCCGCGGCGCGCCGCAAGGCCTGCTGCGGCCTGACCTGGCCCATGACCGTGACGTTGACGATGACGCCGTTTACGCTGCGCGCGGTATCGCCGCCTATCAAGGGGCAGCCGGCGCTTTCCGCGAGCTCATGGAAGCCGCGGGAAAAAGCGGCCAGCCAGTCGTGATCGATGGCGGGCAGAGCCAGGCTCAGCAGGCAAGCGATCGGCCGCGCGCCCATGGCGGCCAGGTCGGAAAGATTGACCGCCAGCGCCTTGTGCCCCAATGCGCCAGGCTCGACGTCGGCGAAGAAATGCCTGCCTTCGATGAGCAGATCGGTGCTGGTCGCCAGATGAAAGCCGGGTTCGACCGGAAACATGGCGCAGTCGTCGCCCACGCCCAGGAAACCGCTGGGCGCCGGCCGGGAAAAATAACGCGCGATGAGGTCGAACTCTTTATTCAACGGGGTCTCGGGGCGCCTCAGCGGCGCGTGGCGGCTTGAACCTCGTGCGGCCGCACGTCGGCGGCCATTTTATCCAGCACGCCATTGACGAATTTGAAGCCGTCCGTGCCTCCGAAAGACTTGGCCAGCTCGACCGCCTCGTTGATGGCGACTTTGTATGGCACTTCGACATGCTGGATGAGTTCGAAGCTGCCTATGAGCAGGATGCCATGCTCTATGGGTGAAAGCTCTTCCAGAGGCCGGTCCACGTAGGGCATGAAACGCTCGCGCAGCGCGGGCGCATCGCGCAACACGCCATGCAGCAGGGTTTTGTACCACGTGGCGTCGGCTTCGGAGAATTCCGCGTCGTCGCGGATGTGAGCATCGATTTCGCCGGCCTCTTGCAGGCCGTCGCCGCCGCGCAGCAGCCAGGCATAAATGCCCTGCAAGGCGAATTCGCGCGCGCGCCGGCGCGCGCTGCGCGAATTGGACCTGGCCGGCGCGCCAGAGGTCTTACTTATCGTCAAAATCTTCGTCCTCGTCCTCGTCGTCTTCGTCGTAATCCTCGTCGTCGTCATCATCGTCGTCATCGTCCACTTCCGGCTCGAGCGCGGCGACGAGGTTCGCCATTTCGACGGCGCTGCGCGCGCAGTCGCGGCCTTTTTCCGCGGCACGCGCCTGCGCCTGCTCGTCCGTATCGGTGGTCAGCACGCCGTTGGCCACGGGAATGCCTGTTTCCAGAGCCACCCGGCTGATGGCCGATGCGCTTTCATTGCTGACGATTTCGAAATGATAGGTTTCCCCGCGCACCACGGCCCCCAGCGCGATCAAGGCGTCGAACTCGAAGGTCTCGGCCATTTGCGCCAGGGTGACGCCCAATTCCAGCGCGCCCGGCACGGTGACCACCATGACGTCGCGCTCGTCCACGCCCAGTTCCGCCAGTTCCGCCAGGCATGCGTCGAGCTCGGCCAGGCCGATTTCCTCATTGAAACGAGACCGCACAATGCCTATATGCAGCCCTTCCCCGTTCAGATCGGGAGACAAAGTGTATGGGTTCATAGTCAGTTTTCCTGTTTGGGGGTGGGAGGTTCACTATCGTAACCCGTTATCGTCAGGGAAAAACCTGTCATGCTGGGCATTTTTCGCGGCCGGGCCAGCAAGCGCGCCTTGCCGACGTTGAGATCCCTCATGATTTGCGCGCCTATGCCATAGGTGCGCAGGCCGTAGCGGCTTTCGCGGTCGGAGACGGCAGCCTGCGGCTGGCTCTGCTTCCAGCTTTCGAACTGATCGAACAGCAGCTCGGAAGAGCCCTGGCAATTGAGCATGATGAGTACGCCGGAGGGCGCGGCCGCAATCCGCCGCAGCGCTTCGGAAACGCTCCAGCTGTGGCCGGTTGCGCCTTCGAACAGGATGTCCAGCATGCTGGTGGGCTCGTGCACCCGCACCAGCGTCTCGACATCAGGCGAAATATCCCCATGGGTCAGCGCCAGATGCAAGGCGCCCGAAGCCAGGTCGCGGTAGGCCGTGGCCCGGAAGCCGCCCCAGGGCGTGCGCACGTCGCGGCTGACCAGGCGCTCGACCATGGATTCATGCTCGCTGCGGTACTGGATCAGATCGGCGATGGTGCCGATTTTCAGCCCATGCTTGCGCGCGAACACCTTCAGGTCGGGCAGGCGCGCCATGGTGCCGTCCGGCTTGAGTATTTCGCAGATGACGGCGGCGGGAACCAGGCCGGCAAGCGCGGTCAGGTCGCAGCCGGCCTCTGTGTGCCCGGCGCGCACCAGGACGCCGCCGCGCACCGCCTGCACGGGAAAGATATGGCCGGGCTGCACCAGGTCGGACGGCTTGGCGTCGCGCGCCACCGCGACCTGTATGGTGCGCGCCCTGTCGGCGGCGGATATCCCGGTATCGACGCCCTCGGCCGCCTCGATCGACATGGTGAAATTGGTGCCGAACCGCGTGCCGTTGCGGCTGGACATGAGCGGCAGGTCGAGCTGGCGGCAGCGTTCCTCGGTAAGGGTCAGGCACACCAGGCCGCGCGCATGCGTGACCATGAAATTGATGGCCTCCGGCGTGACAAATTCGGCGGCCATGACCAGGTCGCCCTCGTTTTCGCGGTCTTCTTCATCGACGAGAATGACCAGGCGTCCGGCCCGCAGTTCCGCGACGATTTCAGGGACGGGCGAAATCTCGACAGCCTGGGCCGCTTCGAAGTCCACATCGACAATGTTGCTCATGACTGAAAACCCATTGAAAAGTTGGCCTATTTTAGCCTGTAAGGCGGCAGGCGGGCCCGCCGCATGGCTCATGAGCCATGGAACACGGCGTACGGCCTCATCCATTGCCCGAGATCAATAAACCGTCCGGGCATAGCGGTAATATCAATCCACGGCGGCTCGCAGGGCATAGGCGGGCAGCACGAAGAAGCAAGAGCAGTTTGCCGGGCAACATCCATGGGGAAACACATGCTGGAACGCGAATTGAAGCTTCATGTGCCGGTTTCGCAGCGCCGCGCCCTGGAAAAAGAAATACGCCGCCTGGGCGCGTCTCAGGCAAGCCTCGCTGCGTGTTATTTCGACACGCCCGACAGGCGGCTGGCGCGCGCCGGCATTGCCCTGCGCCTGCGGCTCGAAGGCGGACAATGGGTGCAGACGGTCAAGGCTCCGGGGCCCGACGAACTTTCGAGGCTGGAAATCAATCATCCGCGTCCCAAGCCGGACCTGGACCTGAATCTATACGGCAACACACCGGTCGCCGCTTTTTTCGGCGGCCTGGAGCAGCCGCCCGAGCCCACCTATGAAACCAGAGTGCAGCGCCTGGTGCTGCGGCGTGATACCGGCAGCGGCGCGGTCGAGTTCGCCTATGACCGGGGCGCGATCATAGCGGGCCGCTTCGAACTGCCTCTGTGCGAACTCGAACTGGAACTGGTCTCGGGCGATGCCGTTCAGCTTTTTACCCTGGGCGCCGAATGGCTGAAAAAATATAGCCTGGTGCTCGACCTGCGCAGCAAGGCGGAACGCGGAGACGGGCTGGCCCGCCTGGCCAGGGATACCGCCGGGCATACCGCCGCCGGCGCCGGACGCCCAGCCGTGCAGCCCGGCCTGTTGTTCCCGCCGCGCCGCGCCCGCCAGATCATGCTGGAACCCGGCATGGACCTGACGCAGGCCTACCGGCAATGCGTCAATGAATGCCTGAACCAGATCGTGCGCAACGCCGCATTTCTGGCGGGAGTGGAAAGCGAACATCCCGGCCCTGAACTATGTTCGGGATATGTGCACCAGTTGCGCATCGGCATCCGGCGCCTGCGATCGTGCTGGAAGCTTTTCGGAAAATGGATTCCCGTCGGCGACAGCCTGCTGGAAGGCGAACTGCGCCGGTATTTTGCTTTGCTGGGCCAGTCTCGCGACGCCGACAACATCCGCCGGCATATCGAACCGCGCCTGATGCGCGCGGGCATGCCGGCCCTGGCGCCGCCGGGGCACGCCGGGCGCAAAGAGCCCGATGTGGACCATGCCGATATGCGCGCGCTGGCGGCCAGCGTGCCTTTCCAGTCCTGCCTGCTGAATTTGCTGGAGCATACTCTGGCGATTTCCAGCCCGGCGCCGCGGCTGCCCGCTGGCGCCGCGGGAACGGAACACGCCGGCGCGCCGGACCCGGCCCGCTTGTTGCGGAAACGGCTGAACAAATGGCTGGACCGCATCTGCCGCGAAGGCGAGCATTTTTGCAGCCTGCCCGTCGCGGAGCAGCACGCCTTGCGCAAGAGGGCGAAGCGGCTGAGATATTGCCTGGAATTCGCCGCCGGCCTGCTGAGCCGCAAGCGGATGCGCCGCCTGCAATCGGCGCTGGCGGAAGTCCAGGAGGAACTGGGTTGGCTGAACGACCTGTATGTCGCGCAGGCCCACTACACGGCGCTGGCCGTCGCCCAGCCCCAGGCGCTGTTCGCGCTGGGCTGGCTGCAGGCCATGCAGGATCAAAGCCAGGCGAAGGCGCAGGAGGCGTTCCTGAAGCTGCGCGATGCCGGCGGGCTATAGGCTTCAGGGGCCTGTAGGCGGGCCCTAGTCGCCCAGCAGAGCCGAGGCGAATTCCCTGGCGACGAAAGGCTGCAAATCGTTCAGGCCTTCCCCCACGCCTATCCAGTACACAGGGATGGGCCTTACGCCCTGGCTGCCCGCGGCGACCGCGGCCAAGGCGCCGCCCTTGGCCGTGCCATCCAGCTTCGTCACCACCAGGCCGGTAAGGTTGATGGCGGCGTCGAACGCGCGTATTTGAGCGATTGCGTTCTGCCCGGTATTGCCGTCGACGACCAGCAACACCTCGTGTGGCGCCGCGCCGTCGGCCTTGCCGATCACCCGCTTGATCTTCTTCAGCTCTTCCATCAGATGCAGCTGTGTCGGCAGGCGGCCGGCGGTATCGATCATGACGACGCCCGCCTGGCGCGCGCGGCCGGCATTGACCGCATCGAATGCGACGGCGGCCGGATCGCCGCCTTCCTGGGCGATGACGGCCACATTGTTGCGCGCCCCCCATTCGATCAACTGTTCGCGCGCCGCGGCGCGGAAAGTGTCGCCCGCGGCCAGCAGGACTTTGGCGCCCTGGGCCTGGAAGTGATTGGCCAGCTTGCCGATGGACGTGGTCTTGCCGGCGCCGTTCACCCCAGCGATCATCAGCACCAGCGGAGACGCCTTGCCCAGCGGGAACGGCTTTTCCAGAGGGGAGAGGTGTTCAGCCAGGATGTCGCGCAGTGCGGCCTTGACTTGCCCGGCGTCTTCCAGCCTTTCCTTGCGTACCCGGGCGCGCAACTGGGTCAAAAGCTTCTCGGTCGCCTCCAGCCCCGCGTCGGCCATGATCAGCGCCGTTTCGAGCTCTTCGAACAAGGCCTCGTCGACCTTGACGCCCACGAACAGCCCGCCCAGGCTTTGCCCGGTGCGCGACAGGCCTTTTTTCAACCGGGCCAGCCATGATCCTTTTTCCGGAGCCGGGACGGCGGCGGGCGCGGGCGCAGCCCCCGGCGGATCCGCTGGCGGCGTGGAAGCGGAGGAAGGGCTCGCGTCCCGCGCGGCGCTTCCGGTGCTTGCAACAGGGGCGCCCGCAGCAGGAGCGCCAGCGGAAGAAGCCGGCGCAGCCGGATATTGCGGCGACGGCGCGGGCATCGGTGCCGCAGGCCAGGCGGCGGGCGCCGCTTCGGCGGCGCCAGTTCCAACGGCGCCGGCTGGGGAAGCGCCGGCTTGTGCGGGGCCAGCTTGCACGGTATCAGCCCGGGCGACGGACGCATCACGGTCCCCGCCGCTCGCGGGCGCGCCTGCCGCAGCGCTTTCAGCGCCTGCTCTAGCCGCGGCTTCGGCTGCGGCTGCCGCTTTGACTCCAGCTTCAGCGGCTGCTTCGGCGCCGGCTGCTTCGGTTTCGGCTGCTTCGGCTTCGGCCGGCGTTTCAGCTTCGCCGGCGGCCAGCCCTTCGGCTTCGGGCGGCACGGCGCCGGGCGGCCGCTCGGCGTGCCCGTCTTCCTTCGAGGGAATGGGCTTTTTTCTCTTGAGAAAACTGAACATATACGATTTACACTATTCGGCTATTTTGGCCTCTTGCACGGAAGGACGTCCCACTCGCACATGAAGAAGCACGTAGTCCGTATTGTAGGCGGTGATTACCGCAAAACACCCATAACAGTCCTGGATGCCCCCGGCCTGCGGCCGACGCCGGACCGCGTGCGGGAAACGCTGTTCAACTGGCTGCACCATTTCTGGGGCGGGCGCTTCGACGACAAGCGGGTACTGGACTTGTTCGCGGGCACCGGGGCGCTGGGCTTCGAAGCCGCTTCGCGAGGGGCAGCCCATGTGCAAATGGTCGAAAGCAACCCCGCGGCCGTGGCCGCGCTGCGCGCCCTGCGCACTCGCCTGAACGCCCAGACCGTGCGCATACACGCGGGCGATGCCGGCATGGTGCTCAAGCGCCTGAACGGCCGCGTCTTCGACCTCGTCATGCTGGATCCCCCCTTCGGCCAGGGCTGGCTGGAACGCTTATGGGAAGCCCTGCCGCCTATACTCGCCCCGGACGGCCTGTTGTATATTGAAGCGGAAGCGCCGGTCCAGATACCGGCGGGTTTCGAGGTCCTGCGGCAATCCCGGGCCGGGAATGTGCATTTTCATCTGCTGCGGATTTGCTGCAATGCAAAAAACATAGAATAATTCAGAAAAAAGAGAATACAATCCGCCGGCGCGGGCCGGTCCACTGCCCCACGCCCCGGGCGCCACTCCAACGCTTTTGAAACTCGGAATTTTGCATGATTACTGCAGTCTATCCCGGAACGTTCGATCCCCTTACACGCGGCCACGAGGACCTGGTGCGCCGCGCCGCCGGCTTGTTCGACCATGTCGTCGTGGGTGTTGCGCACAGTCAAGCCAAAAGGCCTTTCTTTACCGTCCAGGAGCGGGTGGAGATCGCCCGTGAAGTGTTGGGCCACTACCCGAACGTGGAGGTCAAAAGCTTCGCCGGCCTACTCAAGGATTTCGTGCGCGAACAGAATGGCCGCGTCATCGTGCGGGGCCTGCGCGCCGTGTCCGATTTCGAATATGAATTCCAGATGGCCGGCATGAATCGCCATCTGCTGCCCGAGGTCGAGACGCTCTTCATGACGCCTTCGGACCAATACCAGTTCATTTCCGGCACCATTGTGCGCGAGATCGCCATACTGGGCGGCGATGTCGGGAAATTCGTCTTCCCCTCGGTCGAGCGCTGGCTGCACAGCAAGGCCAAGACGTTGCGCGAAGAACAGGAACATAGCCGGCAGGGATAATCCGGCGTCGCCCCGCAAACTGGATTACACTGGCCGAAGGCTGTCGCGCCCCCGGGCGCGGCAGCCTTCCGCTTTGCAACTGTATGTATGGCCTCGCCCGGCTGCGCGCGCCTCGGCGCCTGCGTTCGGGCCCACGGCCATTGCGCCGCCCCGGCGGCGCTAAGGGAAGAAATCATCATGGCGCTGCGCATTACCGACGAATGCATCAATTGCGACGTCTGCGAGCCTCAATGCCCAAACAATGCCATCTACATGGGCCCCGAGATCTACGAAATCAATCCCGCGCTATGCACGGAATGCGTCGGACACTTCGACGAACCGCAATGCCAGGTCGTCTGCCCGGTGGAATGCATCGTTTTTGACCTGGACCACCCCGAGGACCACGACGCCCTGCTCGCCAAATACAAGCGGCTGACGGCCGCGGAAGGCTGATCGCGCCGCCGGGGGCGCAGGCTCAAAGTTCAGGCCAAAGCACGCGCCCCGCATCGGGATGCACTTTGACCAGGCGGCAAGGCCTGTTCAGGAAATTCGAGAACCAGGCCGCCGCCAGATCGCCTTCATCCACGACGTCGATCCGTTGCCGGCCTATCTCGGCCTGGCGCCGGACGCTGTCGTCGTCTTCAATGACGTCCAGGGGAATGTCCAGGCGCAGCATGCCCGGAGCGCGCAGCACCAGGAAGCCCAGCCCGACCTGTACCTGGACGTCCGCCAGCCTTTCGCAATGGCCTTGCGCGAGCCAGCGGCCGCCGTCGTCGATGACGAGCCAGCGCTTGTCGTAAGCGGCGGCATCGGGGTTGGCCGTGCCCTGGCAAGCGGCGACGGGGAAATAAATCGGCGTGGTCATTTTCCGAGCAATCCTTTGATGGCGTCGCCTATGCTTTTGACGGGATCGGCCGCTTTCTTGGGCGCATCGGGCGCGGCGGCGGGCTCCGGCGGCTTGCCTATCTGGGTGTTCAGCAGATCGATCAGGCCGCCGCGCACGGCGTCCTTGACGACCTTGCTGCCGATCTCCTTCCATTGCACCTGGTAGCCCAGCTTGTTGAAGGGGCCTGAAACACGCATGGGGACGGTCACGCCTTTCAGATCCGGCAGTTCCGCTTCCTGCTGACCCGCGGGCTTGGCGCCCGAGAGGCGCACATTGAGCATCAGATCCAGCTGGTCGTTGACCAGATCGACCGTGGCGGGCGTACCCTGGGTGACATGCAATAAAGGCGCCACGAGGTCGAGCTTCTTGACGGTGCCCTGCCCTTGGCTGAGCGCCACATCGACGTCCAGCGAAGTGAAATTCGTGCGGCGGCCCATATCGAACTGGGTCAGCACATCGGGCAATTGCCCGCTGAACATATTGCGCACGACGTCGTTGACCTCGCGCAGTGTCTGCATGACGTCTATACCTTTTATGGCGCCGTCGCGCACGCGCGCCTGCACTGCGCCGGACAAGCCGGCTTCCAGCGCCGCGGTGGTCTGGCCCTGGCTATTGAGCTTGATTTTCAGCGATCCCGTGCCCGCCAGCCGCTCTTCCTGCGCCAGATCGTGCAGGAAGAGGCCCAGCGCCAGGTTGTCCAGCGACATATCCGCCGCCACGGCGTTCTTCGAATCCGCGGTCACCGCGCCGCTCAGCCGCCCGTTGTAAAGATTGGCCTTGATGCCGTCGATGGACAGCTTGCCCTGCGCCGCCCGCAAATTGGCCGCGAAGTCGCTGGCCTGCAGATTCTGGATTTTCAGTTCGCCTATGGCGACCGTGCCCGTCAGATCCACTGAATCCAGGAAGGCGAAGTCCAGCTTGTCGGACTTGGCCTGGGGCTTGGCCGCGGGCTTGGGAGGCTCTTTGGGCGGCGCGGGCTGGGTTTCACCCGCTTTTTCCGCTGCCGGCGCCGCGGGGGCCGGTGGCGGTTTCGGCGGCGCCGGCGGCGGAAACAGCGTGTTGAAATCCAGCTTGTCGGCGGTGAGCCCGAACGCGACCTTGGGGCTTTTGAGCTGGGTGGCCTTTACCCGGAAGTCCAGCTTGCTGCCGCTGAGCACGGCGTTGAGTTCGCTGACCAGTTCATCCTTGAGCAAGTCCGCCTGCAGGCTGCCTATGAAAGGGAATTCAAAGCTGCCCCCGGGCAGCGCGGCATCTTCGATCCGCATGTCCCCTTTCATGGCGGACAGGCCGCCTTTTTCGGCGAATACATCCCAGTTGGCCGGCGAAGTCATCTTCAACTGCAGCAGGCGCGCACCCTCTTTGAGCCCGCCGTCGATCTTGAGTTCTTTCAGTGTCAGCTTGCTGGCATTCCCGCCCAGGCCGCTCATGCCCAGGCTGATCCCCAGCACACTGCCCTTGCCGGTAAGCTTCACCGTACCCGACACCGGTTCGCCCTTGGCGGATTCCGGAGAAACCGCCAGATGCGGCGCATCGAAGGCGATATCGAAGGCCTGGTCCGGCATCGTGCCCTTGGCCCGATAAGCCAGCTTTTCCACCTGTAGCTCGGCCCGGCCGCGATCGACCTTCAACTGCGGCACGACCAGGCTGGTATCCAGGCCCTTGATGGGCGTTGCGCCGCCTACTTCGCCCTGCATATTCAGTTCCAGCCCGCTGGCGCTGAACATTTGGGAGAAAGCGCTATAAGCGAGGTTGCCGCGCAATGCGACGGTCTTGGCCGAGAGCTCGCCCAGCTTGCCGGCGATGTGCAAGTTCAGTTTCTGGGCCGAATAGCTTTGCTGGTCCGGATTGAACCTGACCAGCGCCTGCCCATCGATATTGGCGTCGGCGACCGGGTAATCGCCGATCAGTTTGCCCTTCAGCGCCACGTCGAAGGCCTGATCGAAGGTCATGCGGCCCGTATTGACGTCCAGCTTGACGATACGCGCCACCGCGCCGGTCTTGTTGTCATAAAGATGGATTTCGCCGTTCTTCAGATCCAGGCCGGCTATATCGATCCGGAAATCCGTGCCCGCCGGCTCTTGCATATAGGCCACGGGCACGGCCTGTGCGCCGGCAACGCGCCCCAAAGGAAAAGCCGGCAGCGCCGGCAAGGCTGCGCCCACCAGCACGGGGCTGGGCAGCACGCCCCGCCCCTGGCGGGCGATCAGGTCGCGGAAATTGAAATTGCCGTGTTCGTCGCGCGTGATCCAGGCCTTGAAACCGGTGACCGCCACATGATCCACGACAAGCCGGTTGAACATCAGGGGCCAGATCGCCACGGCGAAGCGCGCGCTATCGAGGGACGCAAACGTATCCGTGCCGTTCCGGTTCGATAGCGAAACGTCCCGCACGAACAAGCCTATGCGCGGAAACAGCGACAACTCGATATCACCTTTTATGGACAAACTGCGGTGATAGCGGTTATATACGATTTCCTCGAGCTTGCTTTTATAGGCATTGGGGTCGAACGTCAGGAGAAAGATCGCAATGCCCACGAAGGCGACGATCACCACCACGACGAGACTGATCAGTACCCGTTTGAACCAAACTTTCATTTCCGGCCTCTAGAACTGCGGGAGAGCCCCAAGTACTGCATTACAACAAACGATAGAAATAGAATGCTAACCGATGTGGGCCCGCATGTTCAGCCACTGATTATTCATTACCATAACTTATATTGAAATCGGCCATGCATCTAAGCCCCTGGAGGCTTTACGCGGTACGATCATGTACATGCCGCTAACATATGAATACGACTTCGTCTCCCTTAACTCTTCATTAACTTTACATACTTAACCCTACATACCAAAAAACATGAAATTCGAGACTCTAGCCATCCATGCCGGCTACCAGCCGGATCCCACCACCAAATCCGTGGCGGTGCCGATCTACCAGACCACTTCTTATGCCTTCGACAGCACGCAGCATGGCGCGGACCTGTTCGACCTGAAAGTGCCGGGGAATATCTATACACGCATCATGAATCCCACCAACGGGGTCCTGGAAGAGCGCGTGGCGGCTCTCGAGGGCGGCGTGGCGGCCTTGGCCGTGTCGTCCGGCATGGCCGCGGTCACCTATGCCATCCAGACCATCGCGCAGGCCGGTGACAATATTGTATCGGTCGCCAAGCTCTATGGCGGCACCTACAATCTTTTCGCCCATACCTTCCCGCGCCAGGGGATCACGGTGAAGTTCGCGCCGCATGACGACGTGGCGGCTCTTGAAGCCCTGATCGACGCCAACACCAAGGCCGTCTTCTGCGAAACCATAGGCAACCCGGCGGGCAACATCGTGGACATCAAGGCCATCGCCGACGCGGCGCACCGCCACGGCGTACCTCTGATCGTCGACAATACCGTGGCCTCGCCCGCGCTGTGCCGCCCCTTCGAGCACGGCGCCGACATCGTCGTGCATGCGCTGACCAAATACATGGGCGGGCACGGCACCACCATCGCCGGCGCCGTCGTGGATTCCGGCAAATTCCCCTGGGCCGAACACAAAGCCCGTTTCCCCATGCTCAACGAGCCCGATCCATCCTACCATGGGGTGGTCTACACCGAGGCTTTCGGCCCCGCCGCCTTCATAGGCCGCTGCCGTGTGGTGCCCTTGCGCAATACCGGCGCGGCGCTGTCCCCCTTCAATGCCTTCCTGATACTGCAAGGCATTGAAACACTATCGCTGCGCATGGAACGCCATTGCGAAAACGCCATGAAGGTGGCGCAGTACCTGAAGCAGCACGATCAAGTGTCGTGGGTGCAGTACGCCGGCCTGCCGGACCACCCCGAACACGCGCTGGCGCAGCAATATCTGGGCGGCAAGCCCGCCAGCATCCTGTCCTTCGGCATCAAGGGCGGCAGGGACGCGGGCGCCCGCTTCATCGACGCGCTGCAGCTGATACTCAGGCTGGTCAATATCGGCGACGCAAAATCCCTGGCCTGCCACCCGGCTTCGACCACCCACCGCCAGCTCAATCCCGAAGAGCTCGCCGCCGCGGGCGTGGGCGAAGACATGATACGGCTTTCGATAGGGCTGGAGCATATCGACGATATCCTGACCGACCTGGCTCAGGCCCTGGAGGCCAGCAAAGGCTGATGATCGCGTCCGGGCGGGCGGCTCCGAACGGGCGGCCCTGGGCTGGCGGGATCGGCGCGGGCGGCTCGATGAGCTCCAGGAAGTTCTGGACGGGCTGCTCCGGTGGCCGCGGGCGGGCATGGCGGACGAGGCTTGCTCCAGGCGGATGACTCTGGGCCCGGCCCCCGACACCGGCGCGGCGCGCCCCGCAGGGACGCGAAGCAGGCAGCCGGGCGATCGGCCGGCCATCTGCGCCGCTTTCCCGCCGCCAGCGCGCGCGCCAAGCTTCTTCAGGCCCGGCGCATCGGCCATCATCGCGATCATGTATAGTAGCTCCCATCAAAAATAACCTCCATTGGCGGAGAGACATTTATGCAGATAGGTATTCCACGTGAAAGCCTTCCAGGCGAAACACGCGTGGCGGCGACCCCTGAAACAGTCAAGAAATATGTGGCTGCGGGGCACACCGTCATGGTCGAACGCGGGGCCGGCGCGCAGGCCCACTTTCCCGACGAGGCCTATGCCGCGGCGGGAGCCCAGCTGGCGGACGGCATTCAGGCCTTGTCCTCCGACATCGTCCTGAAGGTGCGCTCACCCAGCGTGCAGGAACTCCAGCACGTCAAGGCCGGCGCGGTGCTGATCGGCATGCTGGACCCCTTCAACCCGCAGGGCCTGGCGGAACTGGCGGCCGCCGGACTGACGGCCTTCGCGCTGGAAGCGGCGCCGCGCATCACCCGCGCGCAAAGCCTGGACGTGCTGTCCTCGCAAGCCAACCTGGCCGGCTACAAGGCGGTGCTGCTGGCCGCCAACCAATATGGCCGCCTCTTTCCCATGATGATGACCGCGGCGGGCACCCTCAAGGCCGCCCGGGTGGTCGTGCTGGGCGCGGGCGTGGCGGGCTTGCAGGCCATCGCCACGGCCAAGCGCCTGGGCGCCGTGGTGGAAGCCTCCGACGTGCGGCCCGCCGCCAAGGAACAGATCGAATCGCTGGGCGCGAAATTCATCGACGTCCCCTTCGAAACCGATGAAGAACGCGAAATCGCCCAGGGCGTGGGCGGCTACGCGCGCCCCATGCCCGCGGCATGGATGGCCCGCCAGGCCGCCCTGGTGGCCGAACGCTGCAAGCAGGCCGATATCGTCATCAGCACCGCGCTGATACCCGGCCGGCCGGCGCCCCAGTTGATCAGCGCCGAAACCGTACAGGGCATGAAGCCCGGCTCGGTCATCGTCGACCTCGCGGTCGAGCGCGGCGGCAACTGCCCGCTGTCGGAAAAAGACCAGGTGGTGGTAAAGCACGGCGTGGCCATCATCGGCTACAGCAATCTGCCCGCCATGGTGCCCCAGGATGCTTCCTCGCTGTACGCGCGCAACATACTGGATTTCATGAAGCTGATCACCGATTCCGAAGGCCGGCTGGCCGTGCAGCACGAGGATGAAATCGTTACCGCCTGCCTGATGTGCAAGGACGGCCAAGTCTTGAGGAGCGCCTGATGGAAGCAGTAAGCCCCACCCTGATCAATTTTATTATCTTCGTGCTGGCCGTCTACGTGGGCTTCCATGTGGTCTGGAACGTGACCCCGGCCCTGCATACGCCTCTCATGGCGGTCACCAATGCGATATCGGCCATTGTCATCGTGGGCGCCATGCTGGCCGCCGCGCTGACCGAAGGCGGCCTGGCCCGCTACATGGGTGTATTCGCCGTGGCGCTGGCCGCGGTCAATGTATTCGGCGGCTTCCTCGTTACCCGGCGCATGCTGGAAATGTTCAAGAAGAAAGACAAGAAATCCAAGGCGGGAGAACAAGCATGATTTCCAACGATCTGGTTACCCTGTTTTACCTGGTCGCATCCGTCTGCTTCATCCAGGCGCTGAAAGGCCTGTCGCATCCGACGACCTCGCGCCGCGGCAACGCCTTCGGCATGGTGGGCATGCTCATCGCCGTGGTGACCACGGCCGCCCTGATCGTCAGCCTGGCGCGCGAGGGCACGGCGGGCATCGGGCTGGGCTGGGTGCTGCTGGGGCTGCTGGTGGGCGGCAGCGTCGGCACCATCATGGCCAAGCGCGTCGAAATGACCAAGATGCCGGAACTGGTGGCCTTCATGCACAGCATGATCGGCCTGGCCGCCGTGGCCATCGCGGTCGCCGTCGTCGCCGAGCCGCATGCCTTCAATATCGCCGCGGCCGGCGCCGCCATCCCCGTGGGCAACCGCCTGGAACTGTTCATCGGCACCTTCGTCGGCGCCATCACCTTTTCCGGCTCGGTCATCGCCTTCGGCAAGCTGTCGGGCAAGTACAAGTTCCGGCTGTTCCAGGGCGCGCCCGTGGTGTTTCCGGGCCAGCACATGGTCAACCTGCTGCTGGCCATCGCCATGCTGGCCTGCGGGCTGTGGTTCATGGCCACGCAAGCCTGGCTGCCGTTCATCATCATGGCCATACTGGCCTTCGTGCTCGGCGTGCTCATCATCATCCCGATCGGCGGGGCCGACATGCCGGTCGTGGTGTCCATGCTCAACAGCTATTCCGGCTGGGCGGCGGCGGGCATCGGCTTTTCGCTGAACAACCCCATGCTCATCATCGCCGGCTCGCTGGTCGGCTCTTCGGGCGCCATCCTGTCCTACATCATGTGCAAGGCCATGAACCGGTCTTTCTTCAACGTGATACTGGGCGGTTTCGGCGCCGAGCCGGGCGCCGCGGCGGCGGGCGGCCAGGTACAGCGCAACGTGAAGTCCGGCAGCCCGGACGACGCCGCTTTCCTGATGAGCAATGCGGAATCGGTCACCATCGTGCCCGGCTACGGCCTGGCGGTGGCGCGCGCGCAGCACGCCCTGAAGGAGCTCGCTGAAAAACTCACGGAAAAAGGCGTGACGGTGAAATACGCCATACACCCCGTGGCGGGCCGTATGCCGGGGCATATGAACGTGCTGCTGGCCGAAGCCGAGGTCCCCTACGACCAGGTGTTCGAAATGGAGGACATCAACAGCGAATTCGCCCAGACCGATGTCGTGCTGGTGCTGGGCGCCAACGACGTGGTGAACCCCGCCGCGAAAACGGATCCGCAGTCTCCCATCGCCGGCATGCCCATCCTCGAAGCCTACAAAGCGCGCACCGTCATCGTCAACAAGCGCTCCATGGCGGCGGGCTACGCCGGCCTGGACAACGAACTGTTCTACATGGACAAGACCATGATGGTCTTCGGCGACGCCAAGAAAGTCATCGAAGACATGGTCAAGGCCGTGGACTAGGATGGCCGCCGCGCCGGCCGTTGAGCTGGCCAGTGCGCCTGGGTTTGGTCTGGACTTGGCCTGGCTCGGGCCTGGCCTGGGCCCGGAGCGGGACGGCGCCGGGCATGGCCGACCGCGTCGCCGCACTCTGGCCGACGGCGCGCGCACCCGATGCCGGAGCCATCCGGGCTTCGGCGCGGAGGGCCGGCGGCCTTGCCGGAATGCGGGCGGGCCCGGCGCGGATTTTCCATAGAAAACGTAATAATAAAAGAGTAGACTAGCCGCCACCGGCCAACCATCTTTACTTCCCTTGCGATGCCCCCAGCCCATTCCCTTTCCGAGGATGAAGAAGACCCCTTCGTCATTACGGCTCCCCTTGAAATCCGGGGCTTGCTGCGATCCATCAAGCGCAGCAAGGCGCTGCTTCGCATGTATGTGAAAGGCGATGGCGTTTCCGCGGTCACCACCATCCTCGAAATCAATCCGCGCGACCATACGCTGATCATCGACAATGCGCCCGATGAGCTGGTGAACAGGCGGCTGCTATCGGCGGAGCAGGTGGAGTTCGAGACCTCGCTGGACAAAGTGCAGATCCACTTTTCTTCCTCGCAGCTGCAAGCCTGCCTGCAAGCGGACCAGCCGGCGTTGCGCCTGGAGATCCCGACGCTCATGCGCCGCATACAGCGCCGTGAATACTATCGCGTCGAAACGCCGGTCACCGACCCGCCGCGCTGTATCTTCACCCTGGACAACGAAGGCAGTCCCGCCAAGGTCTCCCTGCCGATCAAGGATATGAGCGCGGGCGGCTTGGCGTTGATAGACAACAACCACGTCCTGGACACAGACTGGGGCACTCTTTATCAGGATTGCGTGCTGGAGCTTCCCCAGATAGGGGAAGTGGAAGCCAGCCTGAGAGTCGTGCAATACAAAGACGAAAGCCTGCCGGGCGGCAAGGAGCGGCGCTTGGTGGGGTGCAAATTCTTCAACCCGAGCAGCGCCCTGCAAGTCAAGGTCCAGAACTACATCAGCGGCCTGGAACGCAAGCTTAGCGCCAAGCGGCGCGGCTATGAATGAACTAGGGCGCTCAGGCGCCGCCACCCGGCGCGGCCACGCCTCGTTCGGCTGCCTGTCCCGCTGATTCGGCCACCCGCAGAGTCGATTCAGCCGCGCCGGCGGATGCACACTTTGATCCTACAATAGGGCGGCTCAAGCACTTCAAAAGGATGGATCATGGATGCCGACTTCTGGCTGGAACGCTGGCGCGAGGGCCGCACGCATTTTCACCAGCACCGCATTACCCCCCTGCTGCAAAAATACTGGCCCGGCCTTGGCCTGGCCCCCGGCAGCCGCGTGTTCGTTCCCCTCTGCGGCAAATCGCTGGACATGATGTGGCTCGCGGAACAAGGCCATGAAGTCCTGGGCGTGGAATTGGCTGAACTTGCCATAGAGCAATTCTTCGCCGAAAACAAACTGCAGCCCACCGTTCGCGACACGCCCATCGGCCCCAGCTACCGAGCCGGCAACATCGAGCTGATCTGCGCGGATATTTTCGACATGGGCGCGCAGGATCTGGCCGGCTGCGCCGGTGTCTACGACCGCGCCGCACTGGTCGCCCTGCCGGCGGACATGCGCCCGCGCTATGTGCAGCACGTCTATGCGCAGCTTCCCGACGACTACCGCGGCCTCTTGCTGACGCTCGACTACCCCCAGGAACAAATGGACGGCCCGCCATTTTCAGTCGGCGAAGAGGAAGTGCAGGCCCTGTACGCAGGCCACTCCGAAGCCCTGCTGATCGACCGCCGAGGCATCCTGGACAAAGAACCCAAGTTCGCCGAACGCGGCCTGACCAAACTGGATACCCTGGTTTACCGCCTGCGACGGCTGGGCGGAGCCGGCTGAAATTCCCGGGCGGTCAAAAGAAATGCCGGGACGCAAGTGCTGGGTGCGCCCCGGCTGCAGCCGCTTACCGCCTGCCGAATCAAGGCCGATTACATTTTGGGCGGGAACCGGCTATACCAGAGGCCGTATACCGAGCAGGCCGCGCAAAACGAGAACGCCCATTCCAGCGTGGTGAATGCCATCAATACCAGGCACGGGATCTTCCAGATGTCGCTGCCCATTGCATAAGCGGCGACCGATACGGTGCTGGCAATGAACAGGATCTTGTTGGCGAACATTTTGGCGCCGGCGTTTTCCTTTTTTCCGGCCCAGCCGCGGGCTTCGAACAGCCGCGCCCAGGCGCGGTGCAGGGGGCATTTGTAGTGCCCGACAAAGCCGCGGATGAAGCCCTGGACCACCAAAATCGCCATCAGCCATGGTGAGAACACGAGCGCGGCGCCGCAAACCAGAAAATTGACGAAGGCCTCCCAGCGGGTGACGTTGGACCACACTGGCGGCAGATCGAAACGAAGCATGATGCCCCCTTTAAACAGGTAGATGAATACAGACAACATGCTCATTATATTAGAAATTACTAATATAATGTCGCCCTATATCTGACCTGTTGTTGACGGATATCAAGATATCCGCGGGGAGCATGCCGGCGTCATCGGCCGGCGCGGCCAGCCGCGCCTTTCAAGCCGATTGGTGCATCGCAAACCATGGCGTGTCGCCAATGTCGATGCCTTGCACATCGGCCTCGCCGGCCAATGTTTCCATATAGGCGCGGCCCGCGCGCACCCATGCCGCTTTTTCCTGGGCCTCGCGCAGATGCGGCAGCACGCTGGCAAAAGGCAGAATTTCGCCACGGACCCGCGCATCCAGCCTGATGACATGAAAGCCGTAGCGTGTTTCGACAGGCGCCTCGCAGATGGCGCCTTCCTCCATAGAGGCCAGCGCCGCTTCGAACTCGGCCACCGTATCGCCCGACGACATCTGGCCCAGCATGCCCCCATTGGCGCGCGAAGGGCAGGCGCTGTGTTCGGCCGCCAGGGCGGCAAAACGGCGCGGTTCGCGCTGCAGCAAGGCCAGGACCGCAACTGCGGCCGCCTTGGCTTTGCTGCGGGCGGCCGCGTCGCCAGGCGCCGCCGGAAACAGGATGTGCGCCGCTTCGTACAGCGAAGGCCCGCGAAAACGCTCCGGCGCCTGGTCGTACAGCTTGCGCAACTCAGCCTCGTCGATGGCGGCGGGCGCGATCGCACCTTCCAGCAATTGCCGGATCACGGCCTCTTCGTCGGTTTCCCATTTGCCTGGCGCGAGCTCCATGGGCGCCGGCGTTATCTGCTGCGCCTTGGCCTTTTGCAGCAGGACTTCGCGCAGGACCAGTGCCTGGGCCGCGGCCCGCCAGGCCCACCCCGGCTTGCCCTTGGGCATGGTATGGTGCTGCGCTTCCGCCGCGATGGCTTCAGCGGGGATGGTGACGCCATTGACGGTAATGGGCTTGGGTTCTTCTTTGGCGATAGCGACCACCTTCATTTCGCGGACTCCGCGCCGGAGGCCGGCAAGGCCATCCGGGCCGGCGCCGGAACATGGCCCGGATCCCTATGCTGGGCGGGTTCCGCATAGGGACGCGGAGACAGCCCCGTCGGCGCCGGCTTGGCGCCCCGGCGCGAACGCACGATCTGGAAGCCCGGACGCCAGAGGTAGCGCACCGGCGCCGAGATGATATGCACCAGGCGCGTGAAGGGGAACAGCAGGAAAATGGTCAGGCCAACGACTATGTGCGCCTTGAACAGCCAATGCACATCCACGATATGGGCTGCCGCCCCGCCTTGCAGATAGATGATGCCCTGGGCCCAATGCATGAGCTTGAGCATTTCCTCGCCGTCCAGATGCCCCATCGACACGACTATGGTCGCCAGGCCCAGCAACAACTGCACCATCAGCAAGATCAGGATGCCGGTATCGGCGACGGTCGAATTGACGCGGATGCGCGGATCATTCAGGCGGCGATGCAGCAATATCGCGCCGCCGATCACCGCCATGATGCCGGCGACCCCTCCGGCCGCCATGGCCAGCACCTGCTTTGCGCTGTGCCCCACTCCCAAGGCGTCGAAGACCTGTATCGGGGTCAAGAGCCCGATCAGATGCCCGAAGAAAATGACCAGCACGCCCACGTGAAAAAGCACCGAGCCGAGCACGAACTGCTTCTTGCGCAGCAACTGGCTGGACTTGGACTTCCATGTGAACGGATCGCGCTCGTAGCGCGCGATGCTGGCGACCACCATGACCGTAAGGGCGATATACGGATAAATACCAAAGAAAAAGTTATGCATCACAGCCCCCTCATTTTTGCGTAGCCGGCGCGTTCCTGCGTTCCAGGCGTATTGGAAATTCGCGACCGGAGGTACTGGGCATACAGCCTGACAAGGCCTCAGACCCCATGGATTGCGCTTCGAGGCCGAAGGTGACCTGGGCCTCTTCCCACACCGCATCGAGCGCGGCGAGATCTTCCGGATTGTCGTCCGGCTGCGACAACAAGACGCGGGCTTCTTCCGTGGTCGGATCGACACGGGCGAGGCCGGCGAGCGCCTGCAACACGGCGGCGTAAGGCGTCTCGCGCCGCGCCAGGCGTTCAGCGAGCGCCAGCAGGATTTCCCCGGCGTCCGTCAGAATCTCGCGCGCATCGTCCATGGACTGCGTGGACAAAAATTCCAGCAGCACCGGCAGATGGTCGGGCAATTCCGGCGCAGCCAGATCGAAGCCGCCGGCGCGATACGTTTCCAGCAGATCCACCATGGCGCTGCCGCGATCGCGGCTCTCGCCATGGACGTGCTCGAACAGGTTGAGCGAAAGGCTGCGCGAGCGATCGAACAAGAGAACGTAGCGCTCCTGTAAGTCGTAGAGGTTCTGCGTTTCGAGCGAGCCAAGCAGAGGCTCCAGCGCCTGCGCACTGGACGGCGGCAGCGGCCCCTCGGCCAGCACGGCGCGGATGTCCGGGATGGCTTCCTGCAGCTCGGCGGTGGGATAAGTCAGCAGCGCGGACAAAGCTTTGAATATCTTCATGCGATGAACTCCTGCGGACTGCGGAATTTCTTGCCGCCGAACAGCGAACCGCCCGAAGAGCCGGTGGAGCAGCCATTACCGTCGGTAAAGCCGCAACCGCCTTTGAGGTCGTAAGCGTCTTCGACCAGTTCCCGGTGCGTGGTGGGAATGACGAAACGATCTTCGTAATTGGCGATGGCCAGCAACTGGTACATGTCGTCGATCTGATGCGGCGTGAGCCCGACGCGCTGGGCCACACCCAGATTGATGACGCCGTCCACCGTTTTGGAGCGCATGTAAGAGCGCATGGCCAGCATGCGTTCGAGAGCTGAAACAATCGGCGCCTCGTCGCCCGCCGTCAGCATATTGGCCAGGTAGCGCACAGGAATGCGCAGCGAACGCACATCGGGCATGTCGTCCTTGGCGGCGATGCGGCCCGCTTCGGCCGCGTTCTGTATGGGCGACAGCGGCGGCACGTACCACACCATGGGCAAAGTGCGATATTCCGGATGCAATGGGAAGGCGATCTTCCATTCCATCGCCATCTTCCAGATCGGCGACTCTTGCGCTCCCTTGATCCAGTCCTCGGGCACGCCTTCGGCGCGCGCGGCGCGGATCACTTCGGGATCGTTGGGGTCGAGGAAGACGCCTAGCTGGGCATCGTAGAGGTCTTTTTCGTTTTCGACGCTGGCCGCCGCGGCGATGCGGTCGGCGTCATAGAGCATGACGCCCAGGTAACGAATGCGGCCCACGCATGTTTCGGAACAGACGGTAGGCAGGCCGCTTTCGAGCCGAGGGTAGCACAGGGTGCATTTTTCGGATTTGCCGGTAGACCAGTTGTAATAGATCTTTTTATAAGGACAGCCCGATACGCACATGCGCCAGCCGCGGCATTTTTCCTGGTCGATCAGGACGACGCCATCGTCCTCGCGCTTGTAGATGGCGCCGGACGGACAGGATGCGACGCAGGCCGGATTCAGGCAGTGCTCGCACAGCCTGGGCAGGTACATCATGAAGGTGTTTTCGTATTCGCCGTAAATTTCCTTCTGGATGCCCTCGAAGTTGTAATCCTTGGAGCGCTTTTCGAATTCGCCGCCCAGGATTTCTTCCCAGTTGGGCCCCCATTCGATTTTTTCCATGCGTTCGCCCGAAATCTTGGATCGTGGACGCGCGGTGGGAAAAGCCTGCATTTCCGGCGCGGACTTCAGGTGGTCGTAATCGAAATCGAAAGGTTCGTAGAAATCGTCGATCTCGGGCAGATCGGGATTGGCGAAAATATTGGCCAGGATGCGCCATTTGCCGCCCTGCTTGGGCTGCAGCGCGCCGGACGAGGTGCGCACCCAACCGCCGTTCCAGCGCTTCTGGTTTTCCCAGTCCTTGGGATAGCCGATGCCGGGCTTGGTCTCGACGTTGTTGAACCAAGCGTATTCGACGCCCTCGCGGCTGGTCCAGACATTCTTGCAAGTGACTGAGCAGGTGTGGCAGCCTATGCATTTGTCCAGATTGAGCACCATTCCTATCTGTGCACGTACCTTCATTGCAAGGTCTCCTCGATTTGGTTTGTTGCGGGCCGATCGAGCCAGTCGATCTTGCTGAGTTTGCGCACGATCACGAATTCGTCACGATTGGAGCCGACTGTGCCGTAATAGTTGAAGCCATAGGCCAGTTGCGCATAGCCGCCGATCATGTGGGTGGGCTTGAGCACGATGCGGGTGACAGAATTGTGGATGCCCCCGCGCTGCCCCGTAATCTGGCTGCCCGGGGTGTTGACGATTTTTTCCTGGGCGTGGTACATGAACATCGAGCCTTCTTTCATGCGCTGGCTGACCACGGCGCGAGCGGTAATGGCGCCGTTGATGTTGAATACCTCGACCCAATCGTTGTCGACCAGTCCGGCTTTCTTCGCGTCGACTTCAGAAATCCACACCACGGGACCGCCCCGGTTCAGCGTCAACATCAGCAGGTTGTCGGAATACGTGGAATGGATGCCCCATTTCTGGTGCGGAGTCAGGAAGTTCAATACGACGTGGGGCTCGCCCGGCGCCAGCGACCGTGTCGCCGCTGCGCCGACCGTCTTCAGGTCGACGGGCGGACGCCAGGTGACCAGCGCTTCGCCGAACGCACGCATCCATTCGTGATCCTGGTAAAGCTGCTGGCGCCCCGTTACGGTGCGCCACGGGATGAGCTCGTGTACGTTGATCCAGCCCGCGTTGTAGCAAACGTGTTCGCTCTCGATGCCGGACCAGGTAGGCGAGGTGATGATCTTGCGCGGCTGGGCGGCGATGTCGCGGAAGCGGATCTTTTCGTCTTCCTTGACTTCGGCCAGGTGGGCGTGATGCAGCCCGGTCGCTTGCTCGAGGGCGGCCCAGGCCTTGACCGCGACTTCGCCGTTCGTCTCGGGCGCCAGCATCAGCACGACTTCCGCCGCGTCTATCGCGGTGTCGATGCGGGCCATGCCCTGGGTGACCCCTTCTTCCGTGACCGTGCCGTTCAATGCCTTGAGATGCTTCACTTCGGTGGAAGTATCCCAGCTGATGCCCTTGCCGCCGTTGCCGATTTTTTCCATCAGCGGCCCCAGGGCCGTATAGCGCTTGTACAGATTGGGGTAGTCGCGCTCGATGGAGATATAAGCGGGGCCCGTCTTCCCCGGGATCAGGTCGCATTCGCCCCGCTTCCAGTCGCGCACTACGGCCTGGGCCAATTCGCCGGCGCTATCGTGCTGCAAGGGTTGCTGCACCACATCGGTTTCGACGCCGAGGATCTCGGGCGCCACTTCGGAAAACTTCTTCGCAATGGACTTGAAGATTTCCCAATCGGTCTTCGATTCGTAGGCCGGATCGACCGCCGCCTGCAACGGATGGATGAAGGGATGCATGTCCGACGTATTCATGTCGTCTTTTTCATACCAGCTGGCCGTCGGCAAAACGATGTCCGAGTAAACCGCCGTGGTCGACATGCGGAAGTCGATCGTGACCAGCAGATCCAGCTTGCCTTCCGGGGCCTCTTCATGCCAGACCGCCTCGATGGGCTTGGTGCTGCCCTGGCTGCCCAAATCCTTGCCCTGCACGCCATGGTCCGTGCCCAGCAGGTGCTTGAGGAAGTATTCGTGCCCCTTGCCCGATGAACCGAGCAGGTTGGAGCGCCAGACAAAAAGATTGCGCGGCCAGTTTTCCGGCGCATCCGGGTCTTCACAGGACATTTGCAGCTCGCCCGACTTCAGGCGTTCGGCTACGTATTCCTTGACGTCGACGCCGGCCTGCCGGGCGCTGCGGCCCACATCGAGCGGATTGGTCTTGAGCTGCGGAGCCGACGGCAGCCACCCCATGCGCTCCGCCTTGATGTTGTAGTCGATCAGGCTGAGCGTTTGCCAGTCGCCCTGGGGCGCCGTGGGCGAAAGCAGTTCCTGGGCCGTTACGGTTTCATAGCGCCACTGGTCGGTATGGGCGTACCAGGCCGAGGTCGAGTTCATGTGCCGGGGCGGACGCGCCCAGTCCAGGGCGAACGCCAATGCCGTCCAGCCGGTTTGCGGACGCAGCTTTTCCTGGCCCACATAGTGGGCCCAGCCGCCGCCCGATTGCCCCACGCAGCCGCACATGACCAGCATGTTGATGACTGAACGATAGTTCATGTCCATGTGGAACCAGTGATTCATGGCTGCGCCGATGATCACCATGGAACGGCCGCGGGTTTTTTCGGCATTGTCGGCGAATTCGCGCGCGACTTGTATGATCTTGTCGCTGCGCACGCCGGTGATGCGCTCGGCCCATGCCGGAGTGAAAGGCACGTCGGCGTCGTAGTCGCTGGCTACGTGGTCGCCCCCCAGGCCGCGGTCTAGGCTGTAATTGGCGCAAAGCAGGTCGAACACCGTTGCGACCAGCACTTGCTGCCCGTCGGCCAGCGTGACGCGCCTGGCGGGCACATTGCGCGTCAGGATCTGGCCGCGATCGTCCAGTGCGAAGCCATTGGTCGCCTCACCGCCAAAATACGGGAAATCGACGGCCACGGTCTCGCGGCCTTCATCGTCGATGAGCGTGAGCTTGAGTTCGACTTGAACGCCGTCCGCCTTTTGCTCCAGGTTCCATTTGCCCTTTTCGCCCCAGCGGAAGCCGATGGAGCCATTGGGCGCCACGATCTGATTCGTGGCCTGGTCGACGCCGACGGTCTTCCATTCGGGGTTGTTGGCTTGTTGCAGGTTGTCGGGGAAGTCGGAAGCGCGCAGCTGGCGGCCCGGCACCAGACGGTCGCCCTGCTGGTCCAGACGCACCAGCATGGGCATGTCGGAATATTGCCGGGAATATTCCTGGAAGTACGGGACCTGGCGATTTAGATAGAATTCGCGCAGGATGACATGGCCGAACGCCATGCCCAATGCGGCGTCGGCGCCCTGCTTGACGTTGAGCCAGATGTCCGCGAACTTGGCGGCCTCGGAATAGTCGGGACAGATGACCGCGCTTTTCGTGCCCTTGTAACGCACCTCGGTGTAGAAGTGCGCATCGGGCGTACGCGTTTGCGGGACGTTGGACCCCCACAGCAGCAGATAGCCGGCGTTGTACCAGTCGGCCGATTCCGGCACGTCGGTCTGTTCGCCCCACGTCTGGGGGCTGGCGGGCGGCAGGTCGCAATACCAGTCATAGAACGACATGCAGGTGCCGCCCAGCAGGGACAGATAGCGCGTGCCCGCCGCGTAAGAGATCATGGACATCGCCGGAATCGGCGAGAAGCCGAACACCCGGTCGGGGCCGTATTTGCGCGCCGTATAGGCATTGGCGGCGGCGACGATTTCCGTGGCCTCTTCCCAGCTGGCGCGGACGAAGCCGCCCTTGCCGCGTATGCGCGTATAGCTTTCGCGCGCGGCCGGATCGTCCTGGATGGCTGTCCAGGCGCCAATGGGAGTCATGGTCTTGCGCTTTTCACGCCACAAGCGCATCAGGCGGCCGCGGATCAGCGGGGTTTTGACCCGGTTCGCGCTATATAAGTACCAGCTGTACGAAGCGCCCCGGGCACAGCCGCGGGGTTCGTGATTGGGCATATCGGGACGCGTGCGCGGATAGTCCGTTTGCTGCGTCTCCCATGTGACGATGCCGGACTTGACGTAAATTTTCCAGGAACAGGACCCGGTACAGTTCACGCCGTGGGTCGAACGCACAATCTTGTCATGCTGCCAGCGGCGCCGATAGACGTCTTCCCAGTCACGGTTTTCGACGGTGGTCTGCCCGTGGCCGTCGGAGAACGTGTCTTTGCGCAGCGATTTCAGAAAGTTCAAGCGATCCAGAAGATGGCTCATGGTTATCATTTATGAACGCTTCCCGGCTGCTCTGGTGTTTCCATGCAACCTTTCTACGATCATCCTCTGTTAGTGGTTAAGCCCAATCATATTCCCGACCCTACACGGCGGCGGCCGTTGGGGACAGGCGCGTGCGTTCGATCTCGTGCAACAAGCCACCGCGGCGGGTGTACACCAGCCAGGTGACCAGCAGGCAGATCACATAAAAACCAAAGAAGGCCCACAATGCGGCCAGCGGCGCCCCCGTCATGCTGATGGAAGTGCCGTAGGCCTTTGGAATAAAGAAGCCGCCATAACCGCCTATGGCGCTGGTAAAGGCGATGATGGCCGCGGACTCGCGTTCGGCTTGGCGCCGCTGGTCGACAGCGTTCTGATCGGGCGCCAGGCGCGCGACTTCTTTGCGCATGATGACCGGAATCATCTGGAACGTGGATGCGTTGCCCACGCCCGTAAAGAAGAACAGGGCCATGAAGCCGGCGAAGAAACCGGCGAACGAGCCTATGTTCAGCGACCAGATCACCCACAATACGGCGGCGATCATGCCTACGAACACCCAGAATGTGACGCGCGCGCCGCCGACCCGGTCAGACAGCCAGCCGGTACCGGCGCGGCTCAGGGCGCCGACCAGCGGCCCGAGGAAGACGTACTGCAGTGCGTCCACGTTCGGAAAAGCGATGCGCGACAGCAAGGGGAAGCCGGCCGAATACCCGATGAAGCTGCCGAAGGTGCCCACATAGAGCAGGCACATGACCCAATTGTGGGAACGCGTGAAGATCACCGCCTGCTCGCGGAAGCTGGCCCGCGCGTCGGCGATGTCGTTCATGCCCAGCCAGGCCGCCGCCGTCGAGGCGATGATGAAGGGCACCCAGATGAAGCCCGCATTCTGCAGCCAGATGCGCTGGCCGTCGGACAGCGCCTGCGGGGCGCCGCCAACGGCGCCAAAGACGCCCGCCGTAATGACCAGGGGCACCAGGAATTGCATGACCGACACGCCCAGGTTGCCCAGGCCCGCATTCAATGCCATGGCATTGCCTTTTTCGGCGCGCGGGAAAAAGAAGCTGATGTTGGCCATCGACGAAGCAAAGTTGCCGCCGCCCAGGCCACAGAGCAAGGCCAGCACGGCGAAAATCAGGTACGGCGTGGTTGGATCCTGAATCGCGTAGCCGATGCCGGCGGCGGGGACCAGAAGCGATGCGGTCGAGATCGTGGTCCATAGGCGCCCGCCGAAGATGGGCACCATGAAACTGTAGAATATCCGCAGGGTGGCGCCCGACAAGGCAGGCAACGCCGCCAGCCAGAAAAGCTGATCCTGGCTGAAGTTAAAGCCAATGGCGGGCAGTTCTGCGATGACCACCGACCAGACCATCCACACGGCGAAGGCCAGCAACAGGGCGGGGATGGAGATCCACAAATTGCGCTTTGCGATGCGGCGCCCTTTTTGAGCCCAGAATGTCGGATCCTCGGGCCGCCAGTCCTCGATGACGCGTGGCATCGCGGTGCGGTCGGGATCGTGGATTTCTTTCAGTTCAGGGAAGCTGGGCAAACGATCCAGCGCCTGGCCATGCGCCCGCCGCTCCATGGCGCGGATCGAGAAATGCATCCAGGCAAGCGACACCAGGACCAGGAAGAACAGGAAGATGAAGGCAATGGTCCAGATGCCCGTCATGTCCAGCAGCGCGCCGAACACGATGGGCAGCACGAAGCCCCCGAGCCCGCCGATCATCCCCACCAGGCCGCCGACCGAGCCCACATGCTTGGGATAGTAGACGGGTATGTGCCTGAACACGGCGGCCTTGCCCAGGCTCATGAAGAAGCCCAAGGCGAACATGATGCCGATGAATGGCCACAGCCCCATGCGGGTGGAAAAGGCGATCGGCCCGTGCTTGCCGTGGATGACGTAGTCGGTGGGCGGATAAGACAGCATGAACAGGAACAGCAGCGAAAAGCCGAACGTCCAGTACATGACGGCGCGTGCGCCGAAACGGTCGGACAGCACGCCGCCGTATGCCCGGAAGATGCTGGCCGATAGGCCGAAGGTGGCTGCCGCTGTACCGGCGACACGCACGTCCACCCCATATACCTGCACCAGGTAGTGGGGCAGCCACAAAGCCAGGGCGACAAAGGCGCCGAACACAAAAAAGTAATAAAGGGAGAAACGCCAGGCCTGGAGTTTCTTGAGCGGTTCGAATTGCTGCGCCAGCGTGGGCGAGGTCACGCCCGCTGCGCGCCGCGCGGCGAAATCCGGGTCATCCTTGGCGAACAGGTAAAAGACGATGCCCATGATGACGATGGCCGCCGCCCACACTTCGGCGACGCGATGCCAGCCCCAGACGACCATTACGAAAGGCGCCAGAAAAGTGGTCACCGCGGAGCCCACGTTGCCCATGCCGAAAACGCCCAGGGCGGTCCCCTGCCGCTTCTGGGGAAACCATTTTGAAACGTAGGTGACGCCGATGATGAACGAGCCTCCGGCGAGCCCCACGCCCAGTGCGGTCAGCAAAAGGGTGTAATAGGTGTGGGACAGCGTCAGCGCGTAGGTCGCCAGACCCGTGAGCACCATTTGAATCGGAAACACCAGCCGCGCGCCGTAGCGTTCCGTCCATACGCCCAGGATCAGCCGTATCAGCGAACCCGACAATACCGGTGTGGCGATCAGCAGGCCATACTGGAATTCGGAGAGCGCGAGTTCATCCCTGATGGAAAGCCCGATGATGGAGAAGATGGTCCAGACCGCGAAGCAGAGGGTGAAAGCAAATGTGCTGAGCCATAAGGCTTTTTGCTGGTCTGCGGAACTGGGCGTTTGTTGGCTGATCATCGAATGCGCGTGAACGCCTTTCTGCCTGCATGACAGCCGCCATGCGAGCCTTCGGCGGTCACCTCCGGTGGGGGGTTTATGAAATCACACAACACGGCTACAGCCTTGAGACGCTAACATCTTGCCACGCCTGAGTAGCATTCTATATAAGTAACGCCGATATTCAAGCATCGCGGCGGCGCGCCCCCGCTGTTGTATTGATGCATATCAACCAATATTTCTTTGGCGCCGGGACGCGCTTCGGGGCTCGCGCCAGGGTTAACCCGTACAATGCCTGCGGGTTTCGAGAGGCCGTCTTTTCGAACTAAAATCGAATGATAATCTTTCACATTGACACGCCCTTCTCCATGTTCGGCATCCACGACTTTGGCATGTTTCTGGCCGCCAGCATCGTCTTGAACTTGACGCCCGGCGCCGATACGTTCTACATCCTTGGAAGAAGCATTGCGCAAGGCCGCAAGGCGGGCGTCGCTTCGGCGCTGGGTATCGCCAGCGGCACGGTCGTCCATACGTTCGCGGCGGCCTTGGGCTTGTCGGCCCTGGTGGCAGCGTCCGCCACCGCTTTTTTCGCCATCAAGCTGGCCGGAGCCGCCTACCTGATCTATTTGGGTCTGCGCATGCTGTTGGCGCAACCGTCGGCTTTGCCGCTGCAGCCCGGGTGTTTCTCGCGCCCCCTCAAGGGTCAGCAAGCCGAAGGCGCAGCGTGGGGGCTTTTTACCCAAGTCTATCGTCAGGGCCTGCTGGTCAATATCCTGAATCCCAAGGTCGCGCTTTTCTTTCTGGCCTTCCTGCCCCAATTCATCGCCACCGAAAGCGCGAACACCTTGCCGGCTTTCCTCGTGCTGGGCGCGAGCTTCGTTTTTACCAGCCTGGTCTGGTGCTTCTGTCTGGTATGGTTTTCAGCGGCGTTGGGCAAGCGGCTGCGCGGCGGCAAAGGGGCGAGTTGGCTGAACCGCGCCGCCGGAACGCTGTTCATTTACCTCGGCATACGTTTGGCGATAAGCAAATAAAGCGCAGCGGCTCGCCAGTCAGCCGCTTACCATGGCGGGCCATCGATGCGCATCAGGCGCCACGGCGCCCGACGCTTCGGCGCCCGACGCTTCAGTCCCCCGCGTAGCGATGCCCGGCATATCGACCCCCGGCGTTCCGCCCCCGCAGCAGGCCGTCCAGCCCGCGCAGCAGCCCCGCGATTCCGGCCAGCATCCAGCCCAGCGGCCGCAGGAGCAGCCGCAACAGCAGCAGAATGGGAAGCAGCACCAGCGTCCAGCCCGCGACTTGCACCACGCGGACCGGCAAGCCCACTGTTTCCGCCACGTACCCAAACAGCGAATTGAGCACGCTGGGATGCCGGACGGCGATATACGCCAGCACCGCCGGCGCGCCGTATTTCACCAGTCTTGCGCCTATCACGCTGCCGCGCCACAAGCCGGAGCCCAGCACCGCGGAGCGCTGAGCCAAACCAAGGGGGCGGCCACCCACCGCGGCCGCCTTGCCCATGCGCAATATCTTGAGCGCGCCGACGCCGACAGCCACATCGAGCGCCGCCCAGCCCACGTCGCCGGCGGTAATCGTTTCATCGCGGCGATACTTGCTCTCCAACCCTTTCACGCCGCCCGCAAAAAAACTATTGATGCCCTCGAGTACGCGTTCGGTCTGTATCCAGCCCACGCTGCCCTTGGGATCCACCATGAACTGGCCGAGAAAATCGTAGCCTTCGGCCTGGAGAAAATGAATCGCATATCTGCCCCTTTCCTCGCTGGACAGCGGGCCGTTCGCGGCCGGCGCCTCGCCATCGCTCCACAGCCGCCGAATTGCGCCCAGCGCCGATCGCGCCGTCTCGCTCAGGCCGCGCATCAAGTCCAGGGTAAAGATTTCGTGGCTGAGGAAATAATGAATGGGCAGCATGACATCTTCGCCATAACGGCGCAACGCGTCCTGAAACACCGGCTCTTCCCCGAACATCAGCAACACGGGCCTGGCCATATCGGCATAACGCAGGAGCGCCAACCGCGCTTTCGCCAGCAAGACCGGATCATCCGCATAAGCAAGCAGCAGCGCCTGGATTTCCGCGGCCTCGTCCGCCAGTTCGTTCGCCAATTCAGGCATGGCCTGCCGGACCTGCAAATGCAATAGCTGCGTCTCCAAAGGCCGCGGCTTGTATTGGAAGGCGATCAGCAGCGCGCCCAGGAAAGCAAGCAGGCAGGCTATCAACAGCGTTCTCATGGGATGGGTTCCATAGACAGGGTGCAGGCTGGAATGAGCACTGTACCAGACGTCCGGAAACTACGGCGCAATGGCACAGACCATTGCGGCCATCCCCGTCAGATATCCAGTACCAGCTTGGGAGTCCTTGAGCGGGAGCAGCAGGGCAGGAGCTGATCATTCCTCTCCCTTTCGGCTTCGGAAAGGTATATATCCCTGTGCTCGGGCACACCCGCCTTCACCTGTGTCAAGCAGGTGCCGCAGATTCCTTGTTCGCATGAGGTCTCTATCATGACACCATGGCGGGCGAGCGCCTCGATGATGCTTTCATCCGAGGCAACGCTGACGCATTCCCCGGTGGAGGCGATTTCGACTACGAAGCTGCTGTCCGAACCTTCCGACCGATACGCTTCCGCATTTGAAAACCGCTCGAAATGGATGCGATCACGGGTCCAGCCTTTTGCGTTTGCCTCCGTCAGCACTGCATCGATGAAGCCGATTGGTCCGCAGACATAAAGATGCCCTTCACCGCAATGGCGCTGCAGGAGCCTTCCAATGTCGAACCGCTGTTCGGGCGGCCCTTCATCCACGTGGATATGGACATTCGCTTCCATATCATCCTCACTCAGCCGGTCGAGGAATGCCATCCGTCCCTGCGAACGCCCACAGTAATGCAGTTCGAACGCCCTGCCATGGGCCGCCAGGAATTCCGCCATACACAGGATGGGCGTGATGCCGATGCCGCCGGCCAGCAGCAACGCGCAGCCTTCGTCACTCGCCAATGGAAACAGATTGCGAGGAAAGCTGATATTCAGGCAATCCCCTTGATACAACAGATCGTGGACAGCGCGCGACCCGCCCCGGGACTGTGGCTCTCGCAAGACAGCCACCTGATAGCGCTCGGGTACCGGCCGGTAGGCACTCAACGAATACTGCCTGACCACATTTCCCGGCAGGTGGAGATCAATATGCGCGCCAGCGGTATAGGGCGGCAGAGGCCGCCCATCGGCACTCTCCAACTCGATTAAACAGATACCCTCCGCCGCCAGCCGCTTTTCCGCGACCCGTACCGCCAAAAGCTCATTCATTACTGGGCTGTGACCGAAAGTTGAACCTGTCCGCCCACCGGTGGCGGCAAACGCTTGAGGAACTCGGAAAGCTCCGCAATATCTTCGATGGTGTCCACGGGATTCATCGAGAAGGCAGTGCCGTCCTGGACGAGCGCCCGGAACTTCCGGAGCGACTCTTCATCGGCCATGAGACCGAGTATCTTGCGGCGGGCTGTAACGATCGACAGGTCGGCGCTCACCAGCTTCTCCCTGGTCCTGTCCACGATGCGCCCCATACCCTCTTGCATGGCCCGGTCCTGGTCATTGACGCCATGAATACCCGTGGTGGAGGTACCAGCCTGGGCAATCCGGTCGACGAGATAGTCATTGCGCCGGTTGCGTATCGGCGCCCACGTATCGATGATGGAGCCATTATTGAGATGAACGGCCTCATACCGGTACTCTGGCGGGAAAGACCTTCCCTTTTCCACGTACTCCAGGAAAGCGCTGGGCAGCTCGCCTTCTAGCACATAGCTGAAATCCCAGCAGTATGTGTTCTCGTCATCTATCGGCACCCAGGCACGTCCGCCGATAGGCCATGCCGCGCTCGGAATGACAGAAAACATTGGCGCCATCCATTGGGTCACGCGCCAATAGAAGCGATTATCGGCTCGCCGGCGTGCGATGGACATGAAGCCTATTTCTGTTTCCTGGATACTGAGCTGAGGCTTGGGATCCTTGAACGTCCAGGTTCGATGCACCCGATCGGAAGTGACTCCCTGGTCGGATTTGTGCAAAGTGGAGACGTGCGAACTGTCGATCTCGCCCTCTGCACCCTGCGCCCAGTTGGTTTCCTGCAGCCATACCGTGGCAAGACGCTGGTGTGCAGGCAGATTGATCCAGGGAAACTGGGGCAGCAGGGGCGGCTCGCCTTTGCCCATGAAGATCCAGACGATATCGGCGTTCTCCCGGACCTTATAAGCGGGCAGCCGCATCTTCTGGCAAAGATTGGCGTTGTTTTCGCTGGGCATCTCCAGGCACTGGCCGTCCCGGCCGTATTTCCAGCCGTGGTAAGCGCAGCGAATGCCGTCATCCTCGACCTTTCCGAAAAAGAGAGGGGCGCCGCGATGCAGGCAATGGGCGCCGGTAATGCCCACTTGCCCGGACGCATCCCGGAACGCAATCAGGTCCTCCCCCAGCAAGCGTAGCCGTACCGGTGTCCGACTGCCGGGCGGTAACTGCGAAGACAATAGGGCGGGTAGCCAAATCGACCGGAAGAGTTCACCTCCCGGTGTACCCGCCCCGACACGACACAGGCGTTCGTTGTTCTCTTTAGTAAGCACGACATCCTCCCTCGATGTTACTTGCCTGCCACGTTGGCTACGGCTTGCATGATGCGTTTCGCTGCATCCTCGGACTGCTTCAGCTCCGCTGTGGTCCTGACTTCCACTACCTTGACGTTAGGCATCATCGCCTTGATCTTTTTGGTGGTGGAGGACTCGGCATCCGAGAACAGGGACAGGTATTCCTCCTGCTCCTGGAATTTCGCGCCCTCGGTCGCCAGCCAGGCCAGAAAGAGCTTGCCCAGATTGGGCTGTGGGGCGCCCTTGAGCATGAACATGAACAGCGGACCTACCGGCATGGTTTCCAGGGGGACCCAATCGATGGGCGCCCCCTTGGCTTTCTGAGCCTCTGCCAGCGCGGTATAGCCCGAAACACCCACAGCGACTTCGCCATTCGAAATGGCGCCGACCACGGCCGGAGGACCTTGCTTGAACCTGGGCTTGTTGGCGACCAGTTTTTCCGCAAGCTCCACGGCTTTATCGACGCCGACGTCGACGGCAAGAATGTCCAGTGGCGGCGGCGTATTGTTGGCCATGGCAAATCGGCCCGTCCACTCGGGTTCGGCAAGCTGCCACAGCGTCTTAGGCACCTGGTCCGGTTTGACCAGATTTTTGTTGTACACCATGACATACTGCACATCCCATTGCCGGATCATGCGGTTCCGGTATTCGGGCAGCACGCCGTCCACCGCGGCGTTCTTGATTGTGGGGAACATCTCTCCGAAATCGGCCACCCAATCCACGGGAGAGTCCAGCCCGTTGCTGGCAAACCAATGCGTGTAGGTGTTGTAGCTATAGCCGCCGATGGCGCTGGGCACAGATAGTCCCGATGTCGCCTGCTGAAGGACGCGGGGCGCGGAAACCGTGGACGTCAACGGCGCCCAGTTCCAGTCCACCTCGATGCCGAAACGCTTCTGGAATTCTTCCATGAGCCTGCGCTGAGCCTTCTCCGCCTTCGGGGAACTCACCATGATTTCGAAGGTGCCTGCCTTGGCCTCCTGCCTGGCGAGCTCGATGATTTTCTGGTTGTCTGCCGCCGCGGCCACGCCCGGCAGCAGCAGCGCTCCAGACACGAGCAGACTGGCAGGGATGAAGGACAATCGATGCCCCATCGAAAGGCCCACTGGATTCTTTGATTGCATTTATCTGTCTCCTGTTTTTCATGTACGAAAGTAACGGATGGACTGCGGATCCGGCACCCCCAACTCTAGAAAACGAATGCCCGTCCGGCAAACGATTTATTTGTACGCAACACATGACCCTGGCTCAACTATTCCTGGCATCCACCCTGGCCATATAGATCTGCATCGGCGCGACCACCAAGGCCAGGATAAGCACCAGGATCATCGAAAGCGCAGCGGCTCCCGGAACGTCCGGATAGCCCCACATCAGCCACAGCGCGGAACTCATCATCACTGTATTGGTTGTCAGGAAGATGAGAGGGATACCGACATCCCGCATGGCATGGGCGAACACCAGCAGCCAGCCGTTGAAAACCTGGGTGCGCAGAAGCGGAAGCAGGATGCTCCACATGATCCTGAACTGACCGACGCCGCCCAGAGCAGCCGCGCGCTCTATTTCTGGATGCACCTGGATCAACGCGGCGGACAGGATGCGCGTGCCGAAAACCAAATTGACGACTATTTGCGCGAGCATGATGGCGCCTATTGTCCCGTAGATCGGGGTCCTGACATACAGGAGCAGCACCGCCAGGCCGAGAACGATATTGGGAATCGCAATCGGCAGGAAGGAAAGAATATCGAGCCAGCGAGCGAACTTGCTGATGGGGCGCACCGTGACATAAGCCACCAGAAAGCTCACCGCAATGGTCAGGGTCGAGCCCAGCAGCACAACGATGGCGGTATTGCTCAAGCTGCGCTGAAACATGGACGACGAGAAGAGTTGCACATAGTTGCCCAAGGATACGTTGGCAAGCGCCTCGGAAGACGGGAGCGTATAGAAGGGGAGCAGACTGGCCCACAGCAATATGAAGACAGGCATGAAAGCCAGCAGGAAGAAGACCGCAGCATAGCTGTAGGTCAGGTAGCGACGCCTTCCGAGTTCTTTCGATACCAGCCTGAAATTCTTGCCGCCTATCACGGCGAATTTTTCGGACTCACGCGTGAGGCGCTGGTACAGCAGCACCAGGAGCAGCGCGATTACCACCAGGATGATGCCGAAGGCGGACGCCAGGTTGTAGTTGGGCGAACCCAGTTCGGCTGTACTCAACAGGTAGACCCGTGTACTCAGCACCTGTATCCCACCTGTCAGGCCGATCGAAAGCGGGATCTCGAATACCTGGATCATGATCATGATCGTGTAGATCAGCACTGACAGCAAGCCGGGAAGCAGGATGGGGCCCACCACTTTCAATAGAATCCTCAACTGGGAGACTCCCGCCAGCGTGGCAGGAAACTCGAGCTTGTAGTCCATATTCCGGATGATTCCGGCCAGCATCACATAGATGGTTGGCGTCAGCAGGAAACTGCTCACCATGACCATCATCCCCAAGCTATAGATGTTGATGGGACCGGTCGAGCTCTGCAGGTCGAACCATGCGCGCAGCAAGTGGTTCACATAGCCGTTGTTGGGATTCAGAAGAAGAATCCAGCCGAAACCCTGGATCAGGGAAGGCAGCGACAGCGTCACCAGCATCAGCACACGAACAGTGACCTTGTAACGAAAGTCGGTTCGCTCGGTGATCCAGGCCCAGAGCGTCGCAAAGACGGTGGCGATCGCAATGGTTCCGCCAACATAGACCACGGTATTGGAAATCAGTTGGCTCAAGCCAGTCTGCGAAGCCAGATCAGTGAAGTTGTCGATCGTGAAGCCGCCCGGATCAAGCCATAGCGAGCCTTGCGGCCGAAACGCCGTGAGAAGAAGGACGATGACCGGCAAGACAGTCAGGGAAATCACCAGAAACCCGGTAAGGCCGAAAACCGCCATCCTGGCTACTCCTTTATATAGTGAACTTTCTCAGGCGGATAGTGCAGCGCAACCGAAGCGACGCCGCCCGCCAGCAGCCGCGCGTTCACATAAACGGAAAGCGTCTGCCCCACGGATTCGCCCATTGCGCATAGCAGTTCCATGCGCTCTCCAAGGAATATCGACTGTTTCAGAGGCAAGACATAGTGGTTGCTTCCGGACGGATTTCCCGCCGCTACAGCCGCTACAGCATGCGCCTGAAAATCCTCCTGGCGAAGGACCAGAGTGATCTTATCCCCCGGCCGCAAGGCGCCCTGCCGCAACGGAAACACCGTCTTGCCCAACACACTCTCCGCCACAGCTTCGCTTCCGTCGGGAGCGGCGTTGATAACCGTGGCCTCCAGCAGATTGGGCGCGCCCATGAACTGGGCGACGAAACGTGTCTTGGGGCGATAATAGATATCGTAAGGCGCCCCGACCTGCTCGATACTGCCTTCACTCATCACGATGATCACATCGGACATGGCCAGCGCTTCTTTCTGGTCATGAGTGACGTAGACCGCGGTGATGCCCTCTTCGGTTACGATGCCGCGGATCTGCTTCTGCATGGCTTCGCGCAGATTGGCATCCAGATTGGACAGCGGCTCATCCAGAAGGATCAGGCCTGGACTCTGGGCGATGGCGCGCGCCAGCGAAACCCTCTGCTGCTGGCCGCCGCTCAACAGCGGCGCGGGACGATCCGCCAACGCCTCCAGGTGCACCTTCTTGAGCGCCGCATCGACGACCGCCTCGAGCTCCGCCCTCTTGCGCAATTGCTTGCGGCCATTCAGCAAAGGGAAGGCAACATTCTCGCGAACCGTCATGTGCGGCCAAATGGCGTAGCTTTGAAACACCATGGAGATGTTTCTCTTTCCCGGTGGAACGAATAATGAGGCGTCGGAGTCATACACCACATTGCCGTTGATATCGATGCGCCCCGCCGTGGGCCGATCCAGTCCCGCGAGCATGTTCAACAGCGTCGACTTCCCGCAACCGCTGGGCCCCAGAAGAGTGACAAATGCGCCCGGCGCAGCGGAAAACGACACACCGCGCAAGGCCGTGTGCTGTTCTCCCTTGCGGGTATAGGTCTTGACCAGATTGGAGATTTCAAGACTCATCTCAGGCAGCCCCGCGGTCAACCTGCAACCCTGTGCGGCTGGACTCGAGTATGGCCAGACAAACCTCCAGGGTATCCTTGCCCCAACGGGCATTCCGCATAGCGGGAGCCTTGCCGGTGATTGCGTCGTGCAGCTCGTCGATGGTGTCGCCCTGACTGTAAGCGCCACGGCCGACCTGGGCTGGAACCTCCCGCACCCCCTCATCGCCATAGACGGAGACGCCGGTGGGAGACGGACGAAGGTCGGCATGCTCGCAAGTCACCACCATTACGCCAAAATGGGGCTGCTTGCGGTCCGTATTGCCTGATTCCATCGATTTGGAAATCGGACCGCCGAAACCGTAGCGTGCGCGGCGCAACTCGGCTTCGCTGCCTTGCAGATCCCTCAATACCTTGCGAGCCCCCCCATGATTTGCGCTCTTGGATCTGCCGCCTTCAGCGAGCCAGTAATGCATCTCGTCGCTGTCGAAGTGATCGTAGCCGCTGTAGACCATCGTGGCGCAAGCGCCGCCCTCCAGCGTCAACATGGCGGCGCAGTTGCCTTCCGTGGGGCGCTTGGGATCCAGGCGGTCCGTCATGGCCCGGACGGAAACGATGCGCTGTCCCGTAATTGCCTTGATGCTGTCGATCTGATGGGGCAGCTGGTTGAAGACGATTCCGCCGCCGAGACTGGTATCCAGCTCCTCGGGACGGCGCGGCCGGTAGAGGAAGTCTGTGTAGTTGAAACAGTTCACCATGGATACCCGGCCAACCTCGCCGCTATCGATAATGCTGCGCATCGTGCGGATCACCGGATCATGGCTGCGCGAAGTGCCTACCACCAAGTGCACGCCGGCCTTCTCGGTGGCTTCGATCATCTGGTCGGCCTCCCGCTCGCTGAGCGTGAGAGGCTTCTCGACGATGATGTGCAGGCCTTTCACGCTGGCCTGGATAACCTGCTCGCAGTGATATTGGTGAGGGGAGGCGACATAAACGGCATCCAGCTTCGCACCTTCCATCATGTCCTTCAAGGAGGCGAAGACGGGGATGCCGTACGCCTCGCCGAACCTCGTCCTCACATCTTCGTTGGGGTCGCAGGCGGCCACAATCTGCGCATCCGGATGCTGTCTCATGACCGGCGCCATCAGAACCGCCCCTGCAAAACCCAAACCACTGATGCCAAACCTGATCTTCATGCCATGTCTCCTCTTGTTTCGTCCAAAGCGTCCCGCACTATCGCGGGCGACTACACATGCCCATACTTCTCAAGAGCCTGGGCCAGGGTCAATCCCCTGGATAGCTCCACACGTATCTGGCATTCTGTCCGGGTCAGGCGCTCGGCCTCCTGCAGCACCTGCTCGACCAGTTCCACCGGAATGACGATCGCGCCATCCTCGTCCGCCAGAATGAAATCCCCGGGACGCACCTTGACATAGGTCGTTGTGGCGCCGCGCAGATAGACCGTGATCTGGTGATCCGTCACCCTCCAGCGTCCGATGGATTGAACCGGCGTCCTGTACCGCGCATAGACCGGGATGCCATGTTCGCCGATCCAGCGAACGTCGCGGATGCCGCCGTCCACCAGCGCACCGACCGAGCCACGCTCGCGCATGCCCAAGGCGATCAGCTCTCCGAAGTAGCAAATGCCTTCGCCGTTTCCGGACCATACGCTGATTTCGCCTTCCGAAATGCCGTTGCAGGCTTCCATCTTCTTCGCGTCGCCCCCCATTTCGAAGGGCGTCATCTGCCCGCGAATGGTATAAGCCCAGCCCGCCAGCTTCTTGCCGGCGCCTGTGAACGACAGGAAATCCTGGGAAAGCCCAAAATCGAAATGCCCCAGATTGTCCAGGACATCTGCCACATTGGCCGTGTCCACCGACGCGAAACGCTGGCGTATCTCGTTGCGCTGCTCTTGAGAAAACATGTCACTCCTTTCAATGCTGTGAGGTTTTATCTGAATCAAATGCTGGCGATCAAACCGCCGTCGACACGGATCACAGAACCGGTGATGTATGACGCGGCTTCGCTGGCGAGGAATGCCACGGTGTCGCCGTACTCCGACGGCTTTCCATACCGCCCGACCGAAATGCTCTCGGTGCTGGCTTTCTCCACTTGATCGATCGAACAACCCTCGCGTTCCGCCCTGGCAGCATCAAGCTGCCGTATGCGCTGCGTCGCGATTCTGCCCGGCAGCACGACATTCACGGTAATGCCGCCGCGCGCAACTTCACGCGAAAGCGTCTTGGACCAGCCCAGGAGTGCGGCACGCAAGGTGTTTGAAATGCCCAGGTTGGGTATCGGGGCGATCACTCCGGAAGAGGTGCTGGTGATGACACGGCCCCAGCCTTTGGCGCTCATGCCGGGCAGCACGGCATCCGTCAGCTTGATCACACCGGTCACCATACTGCGGAAGTATTTGTCCCAGTCGTCTGCGGCGACGCCCTGTGCCAGGGTGGGTGGAGGCCCCCAGTGTTGTTTACCAGAATATCCACGTCTCCCCAGGCCATCCGGACTTCATCGAGCCGCACCTCGATGCCGTCGATATCCGCCAGATCCCATGCCATGCCGCGTGCGTCGGCGCCGTTCACCGCTATCTCGGCCGCAGCCGCCTGCGCCGCGTCGCCATTGATATCTGCAACAACCACTCTGGCGCCTTCCCGGCCGAGCGCCGCGGCAATGGCGCCGCCCAGGCCGCCTCCGCCGCCCGTCACCAGCGCCACCCTCCCTTTGATGCCCAAATCCATGGTTATGCTCTCTTCAAGTGCCGACGCGCAAGGGAGACGACATCTTGCGCAGCATCGCCAGGACGCTTTGCGCGGTAATACGGCCGGTCTTGGGGTTTTCCGAGGGGATGTTCTCGATGGTCATATGCAGCAGCGCCGAATCGGAAACCAGCTCGATGTGATGCGTATTGCGCACGACGCCGGGATCCGCCCAAACTTCCAGCGAGGTTTCGTCCGGCCCCAGCCCCGCCAGCGAAAGTGCGATCGCGACGTTCAGATTGGCGGGAAATCCCGTGGCAGCGGCTCGGGCGGACCCGGAGTAAAGCAGCAGCGGCTCCGTAATGCCGTCCAGTGAAATATTTTTTTCAGCCAGGATCGGCGCGTCCTTGAATCCGATGGGAGGCTTGCGGGAAACCATCTTGACCGAATGAATGCGGCCTTCCGCAGCCGCCGTGACCGCATCCAGGCCGAGCAGCGCGCCCGAGGGAATCAGGATCTGGCCACCATTCGAGGCGGCCTTTTCGATGAGCTCCGGCGCCCCCAGCAGGGCGCCCACCGACAGCACGATTACCTTCTTGTTGGCATCCAGCGCAGGACCGAGGATTTTGTGAAGCACCGCGGCGGGCGCGCACTCAACGATGACGTCTGCGACGCTGGACAGATCTTCCAGGTCCATGCTGGGCACGGGGTTCTGCAGTGTTTCCAGGAACCGCATCGTTTTTTTGGGATCTCGGCTGCTCACCGCGCTGAGCCGGCACCCAGGGACCTCTCCCTTGTCCAGGCGGCTTGCCAGCACTTTCCCAATCGCCCCCAAGCCGGCGATGGCAACGTTCAACTCAGGACGACTACTCATTGTATTACTTGCCCTCATAGGTCAAAATGCGAAGCATGTCGCGATATGAGTACTATATTTGTGCCATAAAGTAGCCGACAAACGATTTCTTCACGAATCAGGCATGACTACAGGTAATACATCCGCCCTTAGCAGGCGTAACCGGAGTGACCGAGCGACATGAGCAGACCTCTGCCTTCCCTGATCGCGCTACGCTTCTTCGAGGCGGCCGGGCGCCTGCAAAGCTTTTCCAGGGCTGCGATCGAACTGCATGTCACTCAGGGCGCCGTCAGCCGGCAGATACGCGCATTGGAAAACGAACTGGGAATCAAGCTGTTCAATCGCCTGACCCGCAAGGTCGAACTGACGGAGGCGGGACGCAGGTATCTTGCCGAGATCGGCGAAGCATTCGCCATGATGCGGATGGCGACAGACCGGCTCCGCACGCAGCAAGAGCATGCTACCTTGAAGATCAGCACCCTGCCATCCGTCGGCTCGTTGTGGCTGATGCCGCGCCTGGGTTCGTTCACCCGCGAATATCCGAACATCGAAACGAGGATTAGCAGCTCCATCGAGCCCGTGGACTTGCAGGGCGGAGACGCCGACGTCGCCATCCGGGTAGGCCCCAAACCGGGCCAGCCATATGACCGCAATGCACCCGGCATCGATCTGATCATGACCGAGGACTGGCGCGGCGTGCTTGCAGAGGAATTGACTGCCGATGTGCTGGTACCCGTGTATTCACCCAATATCCTGGAAGTCGACGCGCGGCTGGACAGCGAAGAACTGTTCCATACCCTGCCCCTCATCCACACCAGCAGTCGCGCAGACGCCTGGACGGGCTGGGCGAAGCGCTACGGGTTTAAGGATCTGCCAGCCACACCGCGCATCGAATTCGGCCACTTCTTCATGTCGCTGGATGCGGCGCGGCAAGGGCTGGGCGTGGCCATCATTCCGGAAATCATCCTGGAAAACTCAAACCTGAATGGTTTGCATTGCGCGCATGATTACAAAGCTCGGAGCGCCGGCGAGTACTATCTGCTCAGCCTTGCCCAGAACGCCGAAGCACACCATGTCGCGGCGTTCCGCAGTTGGGCCAAGAAAGAGTTCCGGAAAGGCGGCCCCCCGCGAGTCCATGGACAGACACCTAACCGCTGATCCCGCCCTCCAGGGCGCGCAGGAAGCCAGCCGCGGCGTGGTTGAAGGCCTCGGCCTGCTCCGTCTGCGGCCAATGGCCGGATTGGGTCAGAAAAAGAAAACGCCCGCGGGAAAAATGGTTCATCGCTTCGATTCCGATTTCGTACGGCAGGCTGCGGTCCTCCACCCCCCACACCAACAAGGTGGGAACCTCGACTTTCCGCCCCATGACATCACTGCGCTCAAATTCGCGTGAGACACTGGATCTGGCTTTGTAAGCCCCCCAACGCTCCCCCTGGAGCATGTCCAGTCGCAGCTGAACAACTTGATCCGTCACGCACGCGGCCTGATTGAAGGTGTTCAGACACAGCCCTCTGATACTTTCCAGTGTCGGCTCGATCGCGCCAAGGCGCGAACGGTGGGCCAGCAAACGCTCCCCCACGGCAGACGGCGGATCGAAATAGGGGTAGGGCGCAGACAATATGAGTGACAACGCCTCGGGCCCTTCCGGCTTACGCAATGCATACAGCGAGCACAGCAGTCCACCGATGGAGTTGCCGCACAGGTGCACCGCCTCGAGGCCAAGGGCTTTGAGGAAAGCCGCCAGATGCTGGAACCGGAAATCTATGCCGTGATCAGCCGGGATGGCGCTATAGCCGAATCCCGGCTGATCATAGGCAACAACGTCATATCCGGCCTGGACCAGCGCCCGGACATTGCGAAACCAGTTCAGCTCCGCGGACACGCCCGGGGCACCGCCGTGCAGAAGCACAAGCGTCCCTTTGGCCGCTTGCCCTTCTCTCTCGGCCGGCGCGCGATAGAACGCCGTCCGTATTCCCAGCACGTCCATGTATTGGCGGTCCGCCGGCAGGGAAATGCCGCCATGCTGTTCGATCGTCATGGGCGTGCGCTCCTCAGGCCAGCCAAAGCGCATCTTCTGCGGAAAGCGCCTGCCAACCGGCGTTGCCAGGCTGTCGATCGACAAAAAACTGTAGCAGCAGCCCGTCGACATCCTGAATGAAGACGGCGAAACGCAGCGGGTGATCCACGGTGCGTAAGATGATCCCGCCTTGCGCCTGCCATGCCCGGGCGGATGTTCGCAGCTCCTCTTCGGATGCCGCCTCGAAGCCAACATGATGATAGCCCGGCTGGCGCCTGTCGGCCGCCTGGATCAGCGCTATGTTTCTTTCGCCGCAGCTGCCGCCCAGAAGGGCGTACCCTTCGCCGCGGACCAGGACGTCCAGGCCGATCCGCACCGTGTAGAAGCGCACGCTGGCATCCAGGTCCGAAGCCACGATCGTGGCGTGCTTGGTCCTGCGGGGATGGAAGACGGCGTCGGTCACGCGCCGCAGTTCGGGGTCCACATGGTAGTTCCGGTCCGCGACCGGCGGTGTCTTGCCTGGCCACCATACGGGCTTGGGTTTGGTGACGTCGCCTGTGCGGGCGGTGCGCCACTCCTTGACTACGTCGGCATACAACTCGCAGGAAATGCCATCGGGATCACCGCAGTAGGCCGAATGGGCAATGTCGTGATCCAGCGTACGCTCGAACTTCAGGTTGTCGGCGATGGACATTTCGTATCCCCGCACCAGCTCGACTTCATTCTCCAACTCGAAAGCCAGGTGATTGAGGCCCGGCGGACGGCCGCGCCCCGAGGGTCCCGAGCTCTGCACCATGCCGACGTCATGGTGGGTATTCCCGTTGCTGAGGAAGCCGCCGCCGATTGCCGGAACCCGATACGCCTCCTCATAGCCCACAACGCGGTTGTAGAAATCCATCGAGGCGTTTGTGTCATTAACAATGAGATTCACATGCCCGAGGCGGCGCGGGCGAAAATATGGTTGGCCGCTGGGTTGTTGAACGCAGGTCTCCGCCGCGCTTGATATGTCTGTCATACTGGCTCCCTGGCAAGGATGGATAAGGCCGTTATGGCGATAGTCCGCAATCTAGGCCGCCGCACATCGCTAGACAAGCGATTTTATTGAAGTCGATGTGTGAGCGGAGAGCAAGTATCCCCAAAACAGGCGGACAACCGGCGAGCTTGCGCGGGATCAACGTCAGAAAACAGGTGGATGGAAACCGCGTCTGCCGCTTCATGCTTGCAGGCAAGCGCAGCGCAATAAGTGTGCTGTAAGCTTAAGCTGATAGAAAATAAAATGTGGCCTTCCCAGCTCCGGACTATCGGCCGTCTAATTCCAGGCCGTCTAATTCTAATAATCAGTCCCTCTTCTTCAATTAGCGATAACGCATCTCCTGCCAGGCGACGCGATAGAGCCACTGTTCGGAACTTCCGCACCATCTTCCGGTATTTCTTACAGCAAAACCACTAGTTTCACTAAAGCACGATACACGCAGGATCGCTCTATTTCGGAATAGCCGCCCACGGCCGGCCATGCACCGGCCTGCCAGGGTGCGCTGACGCCTGCAGGAATTCCAGCCCTCCGGAAAATACCCTGGCCCCCCCCGGGAACGCCCCGGTTTTCAAAACAACCAGCACTAATGTACTAACTATTTATTGCCAGACAATAATAATTTATTGATTAATGTATGATCATCTTCAGGAGGATTCAGATCATAAAATCCAGGCTTTTCAGCGATTTTGCCGCGCCGCGGCGTTTACCGCATTGTTGGCGGTTCCTGCCATTGCTGCGGCTTCTTAGCATGGGCTCATGCGCATGCCGGCTTGAAACGAAGCGGCTACTTCTTGATGTTGCGCTCTTTGATGATTTTGCCCCATTTGTCCGACTCTTTCTTTATGAAGTCGGCGAACTCCTGGCGTGTGGTGGGTTGCGGGGTCATGCCGAATTCGGTCAGCTTCTTTTGCACTTCGGGGTCCTCGAGAACCTTGACGATCTCTTTATTCCAGCGATCCAGTATGGGTTCCGGCGTCGCACCCGGGGCCATGAAGGCGTACCAATTCAGCGCCTCGAATCCCGGATAGCCCGATTCGGCCACAGTGGGTATATCCGGCAGATAGGCCGGCCGCTTCAGGCCCGTCGTCGCCAGCGGAATGAGCCGGTGTTGTTCCACATAAGGCATGGCCGTGGGCGGCGCAGAAAAGTACGACATCACCCGCTCGCCCAGAAGGTCCTGCATGGCTTGCGCGCCGCCCTTGTACGGAATGTGGACCATCTCGACCCCCGCTTCCATGTTCAACAGTTCGCCGGCCATATGGGATGCGGCGCCAAATCCGGACGAAGCGAAGTCTACCGTTTTTGGTTTCGTCTTGGCTAAATCAATGAACTCCTTCAAGGTCTTCACCCCTACGGCGTTGTGCACCACCAGGACATTGGGGAAATTTACGCCGCCTGAAACAGGCGCCAGGTCTTTGAAGGGGTCATAGCCCACGTCCGTCAAATGCGGGGAAATGGTCAAGGGCCCTACCGATCCGAGCAGCAGCATGCTGCCATCGCTCGGCCCGTTGGCGACATACTGGTGCGCAATATTGCCGCCGGCGCCCGGCTTATTGATGACAGCCACCGAACGGCCCGTGTTTTGCGACAAGCGCTCGGCGATCAGGCGAGCCGATGTATCAGCCGCGCCGCCGGCCACAAACCCCACGATCAACGAGATCGGCCTGTCGGGCAGATCCTGGGCGGCATGCGCCGCGGGCATTATCAACGCCCCTGCCGACAGCAGCAGGCCGCACATCAACGAATTCAGTTTCATGGAATGTCTCCTTAAAATTTAACAGCATCAACTGCACCGTCAGTCAGTATTCGCTTGTGCCGACCGGGGGCGGCGTTTTTCCACCGCATAGCGCAATAGCGCGGCACTGCGAAAGAAGCCATGCGCGAACTTGCCGTAAGGCATGGTCAGGAATAGAGCCATGACCGAACCCAGATGCAAACAAAGCAGCAAAGTCATGGCCGGCGTGCCGCGACCCAGCCATAGCGCGAGGCCGCTGGCGCTGATCAGGAAGAGCAGCGCGATGAAGCCGAGATCCATTGGGTCCTGGGCGGAATCGCCATGCAAGGGGTGACGCCGGCGATGCAAGGACCAAAGCCCCGCCGTGCCGATCATCAGCGCAACGCCTCCCGCTGCGCCCAGCAGCTTGGGCACGCTGGGCAAATCATAGGGTGCCTGCAAGTTGAAGAAGTAGTGATACACCGTGGCCAGGCTGGTCGCGGCGAAACACAACATAAATCCGTAGAAGGTGAAGTGGTGAAAGCGCCGGCGCGACAATGTGAATTCGTCGTCTTCGTTGTTGCACCCCTCGCCATGGCCGCCATCCAGATACTTGAGCCGCAGCACGGCATCCGCGGCCTCGAGCGCCGCCGGCGGGCCGGCCGGCGCGCCTCCGGTTGCAGGGCCGATATCCCTCAGAAAGCGGCGCACACCCATGCCAAGAGCGAATAATGCGAACAGGAAGACCGGTGCGAACAACCCCACCAGCAAGTTATGCGGAAAAACCTTGTAGAAGTCGCCGGCCACGGCATCGCTCCATAGTCCGCCTTCCAGAGCCGCGGCAAGCGCCAGGAAAAACGTCAGGCCGGCCGCCAGCGCCAAGGCCAATACAAGGCCATTGCGCTCATACAGCTTGCCCAGCGAACGCGGCCACGCATAGTCTTTATACGTTTGACCGCGCACTTGCGCCATGACTTGCGGCACGTTGATGGCGAACTCGTGCGGCGGCGCGTACTGGCACGCATGCAAACAGGCGCCGCAGTTGTGGCACAGATTTGCAAGATAATGCACGTCGGCCTTTTCAAACATGAGCCGCTGCGTCATGGCGGGAAACATGGCGCAAAAGCCTTCGCAATAACGACAGGCATTGCACACTTGCAACTGCCTGACGGCTTCGGACTCCGATGCCGTCAGGATAGCGGCGCCGATCTCGAAATCCAGCGCCTCCTTGGCCAGGGCATCAAGCTGCCGCATCATAGGTCTCCAGTGACATTGCTTTTTCCGGCCCCAAGGCCGCCCTGGCGGCGTTCACGCCGGCTATACGCCCGAAAGCCGTGCCTATCGACATGCCGATGCCCGCGGTGTAGCCTTTGCCGAGCACATTGCCGGCCATCATCTCGCCGGCGACAAACAAGTTGTCGCTGGGCTGGCCATTGAAATGCACGGCAGCGGTTTCGTCAGTCAGCAAACCCTGGTAGGTGAACGTCACGCCAGGCCGCAAGGCGTAGCCGTAGAACGGCGGGCGATCCAGGGGCAAGGCCCAGTGCGTCTTGGCCGGCGACAAGCCTTCGGTATGGCAGTCATCCAGCCTGGTATGGTCGAAGGCGCCCACCCTGCAGGCGGCGTTGTAGCTGCCTAGGGTTTGCATGAATATATCCACGTCCAGCCCCAGCTTGCCGGCAAGTTCGGACAGACTGTCGGCCTTCTCGCCGGGAAACACCGGCGGCATGAAGCGCCCCACCGCCTTGCTGTCGATGATGGAATAAGCGATCTGCCCCGGCTGGCCGGCTAACAACCGGCCCCAGATTGCATAACGCTTGGGCCAGAAATCCTCGCCCTCGTCATAGAAGCGCTGCGCCTCGCGGTTGACCACGACACCCAGCGATACGCAATCGATGCGGGTGCATATGCCTCCGTCATACAGAGGCGCCCTGGCGTCGATGGCCACCATATGCGCCTGCGTCGGATCGCCTATCTTGTCCGCCTGATGCGCGTCGAACATATGCTTGAGAAGCACGCCCTGGTTGAACCGCGTGCCGCGGATCAGAAAATTGTCGGCCGGCCATTCGCCCCGTTCGTTCTGGCCCCAGGCCTCGCGCAGCCATTCCCGATTCGACTCGAAGCCGCCCGCAGCCAGCACGCATGCGCGCGCCTCGATGCGTTCCCCCTTGGCATAGGCGGCGATGAAGCGTCCATCGCGGATGTCGAGACGGTCGACCGGCGAGTCGTAGCGTATCTGTACGCCCAGCCTGCCGGCGCTGCGGTAATACGCATTGATCAAGGCTTTGCCGCCTCCCATAAAGAAGGCATTGGTACGCGCCACATGCAATGCGCCGGACAAAGGCGGCTGGAAATGGACGCCATGCTTGCGCATCCAGTCCCTACAGGTCGATGAAGCGCGGATTACGAGGCGAGCCAGTTTTTCGTTGGTCTGCCCGCCGGTGACGGCAAGCAGGTCGCGCCAATATTCCTCTTCCGGGTAGGCGTCGACCAAAACGTCCTGCGGCGCATCGTGCATGCAGCGCAAATTGCGTGTGTGCTGGGAGTTTCCGCCACGCCATTCGCGCGGCGAAGCCTCCAGGATCAGGACATTGGCGCCCGACTCGCGCGCACGCAAGGCCGCGCACAGGGCGGCATTGCCGCCGCCCACAACAAGAACATCGTACATAAACAGTTCATGCCAGACGATATGATCTCTGTACTGTATATGTATCGCCGTTCATCCGCTACGGCCTGGCACATCATAGGTATTCACAATTTGTGAAGACTTCCGCCTTCAGGCTATCAGCTCGGCGCCCGGCCAGCGGCCATCGGCGACCAGGCTCCGCATGACGTCGATCAACACCACGCGCACCGCTAAAGCCGCTGGGGAGAGCTGATCGTCCGGCAGGCTAGCCATGATATTGCGGCGCACCATGCTGTCATGCAGCAAGGGGATCCGCAGCAAGCGCCTGTCATTTGCCCGGACCACCGCCGCCCCTGGCTGGATGGTCGCGGCCAGACCGGCCTGAACGATATCCATCAGCATGGACAGCCCATCGACCTCGGCGACCACATTGGGTTCATGGCCATAATGAAAAAAGGCGGCGTTAATGATGGCGCGCAAGCCATGCGACCCGGTGGGCAGAACCAGGGGAAGATTAACGATGTCATGCAGCGCCAGCCCGCCGCCGGCCGGTTGCGGGCATTGGTCCGGCTGCGCCACGACAAATAATTTCTCCGTCAGCACGGGCAGCAAGGTCCAGCCTTGATGGTTGCCGGCATGGAACAACACGGCAAGGTCCAGCTGGCGCCGTCCAAGCATGCGCGACAAGTTGCCGGAAAGGCTTTCGACGAGATGCAGGCGCACATCCGGGTAACGCTGCCGCATCGCCCGGACCAAAGGCACGCCCAGCACGGACGATGTAGTGGGAGCCATGCCTATCGACACATGCCCGGCAAGCCGGGCGGCCTGCGCCGCCTGCACGGCGTTGTCGGCATGCCGCAGAACCAGCTCGGCTTCCTGGCATAGCGCCAAGCCGGCGGCGGTCGGCACCACGCCGGTGGAGGTGCGCTGCAAAAGGCGGGTACTGAGCTCGCTTTCCAGCCTGCTGATCTGCTGGCTGAGCGCGGATGTCACGACACCCAAATCTTCCGCGGCGCGCCCCATGCTGCCCAGTTCAACCACGCGGACAAAGTAACGCAGCTGGCGCAGTTCCATATTGGCCGCTCAACAGGAATAAAAGGTGGGCGTATTCATGGTTTGGATTGGCTCTTCATCGCAACCGAGGATGTGAACTGGTGGGCGGTACTGGGTTCGAACCAGTGACCCCTGCCGTGTGAAAGGGTAAAATCGCCTGGAAAATCTGATTTTTCCGTTTTAAATCAACAAACTAGCTTAACCTACACTCACCTATTTTACCCTCAAATAACCCCAAAAGTGCCGCAAAAATGTGCCCAAATTAGGGGTAAATCGCGCCACAAAAAATGAGGGTAAGAAAAAGTAGAAAAAGCACTATACCTATATGCAGTCGCCGTGACTGCGTATCGGAGATAGTTAGAAATGGAATTACTTCTGACCCCAGCAGAACTGGCAAAGGCACTCGGATTCTCAATCCAAACCATCTATAACAGGCTGCATGTGTCAACGTCGGTTGAAAACTGACCCACTTTCGTCGGAATCGTCGGAGTAAAACTGACCCACCCCGGCGTCCAAAAAAACTAGTTTCTGATCTTGATATTTCCTGCTTTGCGTTTGTCCTTGAGCCGGTAGCTTTCACCGGCGATTTGCACGATATGGGCGTGGTGCAGCAGGCGGTCGAGCAAGGCGGCGGTCAGCGTCTGGTCCTCGGCGAAGCAGAAGGACCATTGGCTGAAGGGCAGATTACTGGTGACGATGATGCTGGTGCGCTCGTAGCGCTGGGCCACCACGTTGAAGAACAGGTTTGCCTCCTCGCGCCCGAAGGGCAAATAGCCGATCTCATCGATCACCAGCAGGCGCGGCCCGACGATGGCGCGGTTGAAGGGCAATCCCCCCGTATATCCGCAGTGATCGAAGGTAGAATTCCACAACAAGGAAATTCGCAATGAAGCAATCCCGATTCACTGACAGCCAGATCATGGCGATCCTCAAACAAGCCGAAGCGGGTACACCCGTGCCAGAGCTGTGCCGCGAGCACGGCATGAGCAGCGCCTCGTTCTACAAGTGGCGCGCTAAGTACGGCGGCATGGACGCCTCCATGATGGCACGCCTGAAGGAGCTCGAGGACGAGAATCGGCGGCTCAAGAGGATGTACGCCGAGGAGCGTTTGAAGGCGGAAATCGTGCAGGAGGTGCTTCGAAAAAAATGGTAGCGCCATCTCGACGCAAAGAGATGGCGCGAGGTGCCGTTGAGCAGTTCAAGGTGAGCATCCGCCTGGCATGTGAAGCGTTCGGCATCAGCCAGAGCGGCTACCACTACAAGGCGAAGCACGCCGATGAAAATGAGGTGGTCGCTGACTGGTTGATTCGCTTGACCACCGCCCAACACAACTGGGGCCTTGGCTTATGTTTCCTGTACTTACGCAACATTAAGGGCTTCAGGTGGAACCACAAAAGAGTCTATCGGATCTATCGGGAACTGGAGCTGAACCTGCGTATTAAGCCCACAAAACGCCTGGTACGCGAGCGACCAGAGCCCCTGGGCATGGCCACGGATATCAATCAAATCTGGTCAATGGACTTTATGCATGATCAGCTTGCCGACGGTCGCAGCATCCGGCTGTTCAATGTGGTCGATGACTTTAACCGCGAAGGTTTAGGAATCGAGGTGGACTTCTCGCTGCCGGCAGAACGTGTGACGCGTGCCCTGGAGCAGATCATCGAATGGCGCGGCAAGCCAGCATGCCTGCGTTGCGACAATGGCCCCGAGTACATCGGCAAAACGCTGTTGGAATGGGCTTTCAAGCGGCGCATCACCATCATCCATACCCAGCCCGGAAATCCCCAACAAAACGCGTACGTCGAGCGCTATAACCGGACCGTGCGTTATGATTGGCTCGCCCAAAACCTGTTCGGCAGTCTAGACGAAGTTCAGCTTGGCGCCACCGCCTGGCTCTGGACCTACAACAACGAACGACCCAACATGGCCTTGGGCGGCATCACTCCGAGACAGAAATTAGCCAGTAAATATTTAAACGATTCTACTGCCGCTTACTGCTGAAAATGGGGGGATTACCATAGGAAAAGCGTGCGTGCGGAGGAAGAAAGATTGCTCCCTCGCATGGTAATCAGGTGGCGTTGGATTCCCGAGCCGCCCTCCACGAGGTAGCTCGGCGTCAACCACATCGAACCTTGCCTCCATCTGCCGGAGGGCTATCAGCGCTAACACTGGCTGCGCGTACTGATCAGGGCGAAGCTCAGTATTGGTCCAGAGCTGATTTGCGGTGGCGAACAATCGCCTGGAAAGGTCTTGAAGATCGACTGCCAATGGATTACCTCTGTGTCATATGCCGGCTGATAAGCCGTCCTTGACTGATGCGTTTAACATTTTCCTCAGTAGCGTGCATATGATACTGAATATATCTATTTGCATCGATGCAAAAACCCTAGGCATAACCAGCACATAAAGATTGACTCTCGAACTCCGTCCACAAGGAGTTGAGGTCCTCCCGAGCTATCCAAAGAGACTCATTCTTTAGATTTCTGGTGCCGAAACCCCCACCAACGTCTCCTCCAACTCTTCGCAACATTGCTGAATCAGCTGTAGCGCCTGCTGCTGCAATTCAGGGCTCTGAAGACCGATCGTAAGCGTCATTCCGAGGCCGTCTTGACAGCTGGCTTTTCAAGACCACTTAGCGCCAGGCTGATTCCATTCATCGACACGCTCGCCGCTGGCCTGGGCGGTGGCAATGGCCGCGTCTAAACGTTTT
>Ga0180220_1000309_pt1 | contig 62248 bp, 62 predicted proteins | sample eDN5th37CBELigBY_FD_151335 | JGI IMG/M metagenome (GOLD analysis project Ga0180220, IMG submission 151335) | Enriched backyard soil microbial communities from Emeryville, California, USA - eDNA 5th pass 37_C BE-Lig BY (version 2) (version 2) | ecosystem: Environmental > Terrestrial > Soil >...
CGTGGCTCTCACCATCGGAATCGTCGGACTGCCCAACGTCGGCAAGTCCACCCTCTTCAACGCCCTGACCAAGAATCAGGTGCTCGCGGCGAACTACCCGTTCGCGACGATCGAGCCCAACATCGGGGTGGTGAGCCTGCCCGACCCGCGACTCGAGAAGCTCGCCGAGATCTTCGGCAGCGAGCGGATCATTCCGGCGACCGTGTCGTTCGTCGACATCGCCGGCATCGTGCGCGGCGCGAGCGAGGGGGAGGGTCTGGGCAACCAGTTCCTCGCGAACATCCGTGAGGCGGATGCGATCGCCCAGGTCGTGCGCGGTTTCGACGACGACGACGTGGTGCATGTCGAAGGGGCGGTGAACCCCAAGGGCGACATGGAGACGATCAACGCCGAACTTCAGCTCGCCGATCTCCAGACGCTCGAGAAGGCGATCCCGCGGTACGAGAAGGAGGTCAAGGGCAAGAAGATCGACCCGGTCGTGCTCTCGACCGCGCTTGCCGCGCAGGAGGCTCTGCAGCGTGGCCAGTTGCTGTCGGCATCCGGTCTCGACCTCGCCCCCATCAAGGAGCTCGGCCTGCTCACGGCCAAGCCGTTCATCTTCGTCTTCAACGTCGACGAGAGCGTGCTCACGGATGCCGCGAAGAAGGCGGCGCTCGCCGAGCTCGTCGCGCCGGCGCAGGCCGTGTTCCTCGACGCGAAGATCGAGTCCGAGCTCATCGACCTCGACCCCGAGGACGCCGCCGAGCTGCTCGCATCGACAGGCCAGGAGGAGTCGGGCCTCGACCAACTCGCGCGCATCGGCTTCGACACGCTCGGACTGCAGACGTACCTCACCGCCGGGCCCAAGGAGGCTCGCGCGTGGACGATCGGCAAGGGCTGGAAGGCTCCGCAAGCGGCGGGGGTCATCCACACCGACTTCGAGAAGGGCTTCATCAAAGCCGAGGTCATCTCGTTCGACGACCTCGTCGAGGCCGGCTCCGTCGCCGAGGCGCGTGCGCGCGGCAAGGCCCGCATCGAGGGCAAGGACTACGTCATGCAGGACGGTGACGTCGTGGAGTTCCGCTTCAACGTCTGATCGGGTTGCGCTCCTACATCTCGGTTTCTAGCGGGCCGCGCGCCAGTAGGTCGGTCGCCACCAGTACAAGGTCGTGAGGTCGTCCGGCCACTCGGCGTCGCGGTGACCCTTGGCTTCGAACGCATCCTGCTCGAGGTCGACCGGCCGCCACCCGGCATCCATCTGTTCATCTTCCGAAGCCTGGCGGACGTGCTTGACGAATCGGTCCTCCATTGCTCCGAACAGCGCATAAGCGCGCTGGGAATCGATGAGGGAGGGGCGATTGGCTCCACCAGCGTATGTGGGCCATCGGAGTTGGACGGCGTCATCCTCCCAGAAGCACACAGGGCACACTTCGTACGATCCCGGCGGCTGACCCAGGGTCAGATGACCGCAGCATGCGCACGGGTAGGCGGTCTTGTCGTGCAGGTTGGACACGGCTTCAGGTTATCGGTGGTGCGAAATGCCCAGCGCTGGCGTAACTTGGTTGAGTTCCGCTTCAACGTGTAGCGATCACGCGACTGGCTCTCACCGCCCTCAGTCGAACCGGACGAATGCACGAAGCGGGGGCTCGAGGTCACCGACCTCGGTGAAGCCCATCGCCTCGTAGAAGGCCCGCTGGGAAGGCTCGTCGTCGGTGAGGAGAACCTTCTGACGGACGTCGCGGTACGGGGCGAACGCGCGCTCGAGCAGGTCGCGACCGATGCCGCGTCGCTGGTGCTCCGGCGAGATGAGGATGTCCTGGAGGTAGACGATGGTCAGCCCGTCGCCGACGAGGCGGGCGAGGCCGACCAAACGACCGCCGTCGCGGGCCGTCGTCACGGCGAGAGACGCCGAGAGCGCCGATGCGAGGCGGTCGGGATCTCTGGCGTAGGCGGACCACCCCACGGCGCCGTAGAGCGCGAGGACCTCTTCCCGCGACGGATCATCCATGGGGTGGTACGTGATTGCCATTCCCCCACGTTGCCATGGTCGTGGCTCCTCATCCGCGCCCCGGCGTGTCGGCATCCGGCGCCACGACCTCGGAGCTGCGCGCGTCCATAGGCGCTGATCGGGGTGCTGTCGCCGTCCACGTGCCAGGAGTACGCTCGCGCCCGAGGGACGACCGAGGGAGGACGCGATGGCCGAGACACCCGCGGACCCGCCAGACCTGACCGGCACGGTGGACGAGCGCCGACGTCAACTCGACGCGCTCGCGGCGGCGGGGCCGCTGAGCGCGGAGTGGCTGCGACGCCAGCTGGAGGCCGCGCTGGACGCATGGGCGAGCGAGGAGTCCGAGCTGGATGTCGACAAGGAGCGCAAGGTCGACTTCTGACGTCGGTGCGAGGCATCCGAGGACGATTGCACGGGATAAAGTCCAGGTCACGCGCGATAACCGGATCGGGACGCGTCGACGGTCTGGTAGATTCGATCAGCCTCGCACCCATCCCCGTCGATCGCCGCGGCATCGCCGTGCGCGCGCGGAGCGAGACACGAACTTCCCGCACGAGAGGACTCCACGCACGTGACCGACAACAGCACCGTCGACGCGGACAGCCGCCCGATTCCGTACGTCGAGGAGGGGGAGGGGCCGGTCGCGCTGGTGCTCATCGCCGACGGCGGCCTCGACGGCGATCCGCTGAGCGTCGTGTCGCACTACCTCGCCGAGGAGGCGGGCTTCCACGTCGTGCGCGTCGGCACCAGCTCCGACTCCGAGAGCTTCGACGAGCGCGTCGCCGACGTGACGTCCGTGCTCGACCGCCTCGGGCTCGAGCACACGTGGATCGGTGGACACGGATCGGGCGGCACCGTCGCGCGCGCGTTCGCCGCGTCGCACGCCGATCGCGTCAACGGCCTGCTGCTGCTCGGCGTCGAAGAGGCCGAGATCCCGCTGGCTCCGGTCATCCCCGTGCTCATCATCCAGGGTACGGAGGACGAGGTCACGCCTCCGGCCAACGGCGAAGCGCTCCGTTCTACTGCTCCCGAGCGCGCGAGCGTCAAGAACATCGAGGGCGCCGGGCACCTTTTCCCGCTGACGCACATCATGGACACCGCCGTCATCATCGAGGAGTACCTCGACTGGGACTGAAACGTGGACAAGCCCCTGGCCCCTTCTGGTCTAGTCCACTAGACTTAGTCCAGGAGGTGGGTCGTGGTCATCAACATTCACGAAGCGAAGACGCACTTCTCGCGCCTCGTCGACAGGGCGGCGGCGGGCGAGACCGTGGTGGTCGGTCGTGCCGGCAAGCCCATCGCGAAGCTGACCCGCCTGGACTCTCCCGATCGGGTGCAGAGGCTGGGCTTCCTCAAGGGGCAAGCGCAGATCCCCGACGACTTCGACGACTGGGGCCGCGATGAGATCCTCGACCTCTTCGAGGTCGGAGAGTGAGGCTGCTCCTCGACACCCACCTGCTTCTGTGGGCCGCGTACGAACCCGAGAAGCTGGCTCCTGCTCTTCGGAACGAGCTGACTGATCCCTCGACAGAACTCGAGTTCAGCTCAGCGAGCATCTGGGAGGTCGCCATCAAAGTCGGGCTGCGCCGTCCGGACTTCGTCGTCGACCCGCGGGTCCTGCGCACAGGCCTGATCGACAACGGGTATCGCGAACTGCCCGTCACGAGCGCGCATGCGGCTGCCGTCGTCGACCTGCCTCCGCATCACAGCGATCCGTTCGACCGGATGCTCGTCGCCCAGAGTCGCCTCGAGGGAATCGTCCTGCTCACCCGGGACCGGCTCGTCGCTCAGTACGGACCGCCGACGAGGCTCGTGTGAGGCAGCGCGTGCGCCGCGCCGGCATCTACGTCGAGACCGTCATCCGTGCGGACGTCGACGAGGTCTGGCGGCGCACGCAGGATCCAGCCGCACACGTCCGGTGGGACATCCGGTTCTCCTCCATCGAGCCGACGGGCGAGACGGATGCCGGCGCAACCCGCTTCCGGTACACGCGACGCACTCCGTTCCACATCGTGGAGGGCACCGGGGTGAGTCTGGGCGAGATCGAGCGCCCCGACGGCACGCGCACGTCGGCGCTGCGGTTCGCGACCGACGACGTGCTGTCGCCGATCCGATCCGGTCGCGGGTACTGGCGTTATGTGCCGACCGACGGCGGCACGGCGTTCATCACCGGGTATGACTACGAGCCCGGATGGGGCGTGCTCGACGTGCTCGTGCGCCCGCTGCTGGGATTGGCGACGGCGTGGAGCTTCGACCGTCTTCGGGTGTGGATCGAGACCGGGGTGCCGCCGGAGCGGTGGCCTCTGTGGAGTGTCGTGTGGTGGTGGCATCCGGATCGTCCCCGCGCGCGGCGCTGCCGCCGCAGACCCGTCTCGCGACCACGGCGCGCCGACCACCTCGTCGATGCGCCCGCGACCCTGGCACAGTTGCCCGACCCGAGTCCGGAGGCGGTTCCGTGACCTCGATCTTCGAACGCGCTCTCGGCGAGGACTTCCAGCGGCTGCATCCGATGATGCGCCGCCGGTTCGGCGTCGGCCTGACGTCGGGCGAGGCGTGCGTCGGGCGAGGGGTGATGACGACGATCCGGCGCGGGCCGTGGTGGACGGTGCCGTTCCTGCAGATCGGGCGGATGCGGAACATCCTGGTGCCCGACACGGGCAGCGATGTGCCGTTCGGGATCGAGAACTTCCCGTACCTCGACCCGCTCGGACGCGAGACCGTGACGTTCGTGCGTGAGTACGAGATCGCGGGCAAGTGGCGCCGGTTCGACGCGACGATGGTCCTCGATGGGGGGCGAATCCTCGACTACCTCGGCACGCACCAGCACCTGGCCGTCGACCTGGACCTGCACGTCGACGATGAGGGCGGGCTGCGGCTCACCTCGGACGCACAGCGATTCTATGAAGGGCCGATCGCGTTCCGGTTCCCGATGCTGTTCAGCGGCCGCGCGACGCTGCACGAGTACTTCGATGACGCCGACGGCCTGTTCCACGTCGATCTCGAGGTCCACAACCACCGATTCGGCTTCCTCTTCGGGTACCGGGGGGCGTTCGAGTGCGAGTGGATCCCCGCGACGGATGCGCCCGAGAGGCTCAAGCCCGTCCGCCACGAACGGAGGACCTGACCGCCGCGCTGTCTGCGGTGGGCGATACCCTCGGGCGATGCCGACTCTCGCCGACGTGCGCCGCATCGCCGACAGGCTGCCCGGCAGCGAGGAGCGCGCGACGACGGGCGGCGCGGCGTGGTTCGTGCGCGGCAAGCTCTACGCGTGGGAATGCCACCCGTGGCCGAGCATCCCCGACGACATGCGGGCGATCGTGGCATCCGAGCTCGTCGTCGCCGTGAAGGTCGCCGACGAACTCGACGCTCGCGCCCTCGTCGAGATGGAGCCCGACGTCTTCCTGCGCACGACGACGCGGTGGAGTGAGCCGAAGGTGGCGTTCCGGATGGCCCGGATCGACGAGCAGCACCTCGCCGAGCTCGTGACCGAGGCGTGGCGCACCCAGGCGCCGAGATACCTCCGCGGCGAGTTCGACACGGCGTGACGTCAGGTGGCGTCGCTGTCGAGCAGGGCCCGTGCGAGCAGCGTCGACCCTGCGACGGCGGCGGGCATCGTCGCGACGGCGCCGAGCGGCACGAGGAAGCACAGCTGCGTGACGACGCCGAACCCCAGCACGCGAGCCCGGTGCGGGCGCATCACGCGGCGGCGCTCGCGGCGCGCCATGCCGCGAGACGTGAGGGCCCGCGCCGTGAGCTCGTCCGCGACGAGCCAACCCGTCGCGACGATCCCTACGATCGCGCTCAACGGGCCGCCTACCGCGGGGATGAGGCCGAGCAGGGCGGCGAGGAGCGCCACACCGATGCCGCGCGCGATGAGGGAGACCCCGTCGCCCACGGAGCGCCAGAAGCCGTAATCCTTCTCGGCGCCCGCATCGCCGAGGTCGTCCTCGATGGCCTTCCAGATGCGCTCGTAGAACGGGTCGCCGACCACGAGCGTGACCGCGGTGAACGACACCACGACAAGCACGAGCGCTGCGCCGAACACCGCCGTGCCCACCGCCACGCGCATGACGATCGCCCACACGCTCGGCCAGCCGTCCGCGAACGGCGTGAGCGCGTCGGCGATCCCCGGCAGGAAGAGCGCGAGCACGACGAGACCCGACAGGAAGAGGATCCCGACGATCGCCGCAGGAACGAGCCCGAGCGCCATGAGGCCCGGTCGTCTGCCCCAGTACGCGAACCCGCGCCCGAGATACGACACTCCTCTGATGAACTCGCGCATGCGCCCCTCAGCCTAGGCGGAGGGCGGACGGATGCGCCGGGCGGCAGGCATCCGTGGTCATCGGGCTGCCGCCGCGCACGAGGTTGCCGCTGCGGTCGACGACGGCGAACTCGCGCATGGGACGCAGGCTGCGGGGCGCGCGAGCGCGCGATGATAGCGCCTCGCGGCCCTTCGTGGGTAGGGCCCGACCTTTCGGGGTCGAAATTCGTAGCCTGGTGTGCGCCCCGACTCGGGGCTGAACCGCTCGCCCGGTGTTCACAAGACGAAGGAGAGAGAAATGCTCTGGACCATCCTCGGTCTCATCATCATCGGATTGATCGCGGGGCTCATCGCACGCGCCGTCATCCCCGGAAAGCAGAGCATGGGCATCCTCATGACGATCGTGCTCGGCATCGTCGGGTCGTTCGTCGGCGGCTTCCTCGGATTCCTCATCTTCGGCGCCGACCCGAGCGGCGGCTTCCTGCAGCCCGCCGGCATCATCGGGTCGATCATCGGCGCGATCATCGTCCTCGGCCTCTACGTGTTCTTCGCACGACGCCGCCGCGGCACTCGGTCCATCTGACCGGGCGCACCGCCGCCGCTGAGCCCCGTACGCCGACGCGGGGTGCCCGCCTCGGGGATCACGCATCACGCGATGCGCGACTGGTCCCCGAGGCGGTGCCATGTGCGGTTGTAGTAGACGAGCGCGTTGCCGGGCTCGCCCGGAGTGACATCGCGCGCGATCGTCGCCCGCAGGCCCTGCGCGGCGATGATCGTCGAGTCTCCCGCGTCCATGCGGCTCACGATCGCGCACCGCACCCATGCGCGAACTCCGCGGAACACCGGCTCGCCGGTGGGCAGCGGGGCCCATGCGTCGCGGTCGGCGAACCGGTCGACGCCGCTGGTGGCTCCCAGGCGCGCCAGATCGAGGTCATCCGCGTCGAGCAGGTGCACGACGATCGTGTCGGCCGCTGCGATCGTCGGCGTCGCCGACGACATGGCCGAGATCGAGAAGATGAGCAGCGGCGGGTCGACGCTCACGGACGACACCGACGAGGCAGTGAGCGCGACCGGCCCGTCGTCGCCGTGCGCCGTGATGACCGCGACGCCCGAGGGGTGGCCGCGGAAGAGCGCCTTGAAGGTGTCGGCAGACAGCGATGCGCCCGGTCCGTGCGCCGGTGCGGAGGCGGCGAACTCGGATGCCGGGCGGGCTGCTGGCTGCGGAGACGTCATGCCCTCGACGTTAGTCAGGCCGCCTGCGAGTCGGCTCGACGCGACGCAACACGGCGAAACCGGGCGTAGAAGGATGTCACGGATGCCGCACCCGACTCCGGCGCGTATGTCGCACGCCGGTGCCAGGATGGGTCCATGCCGGAATCACCCGAGGTGCAGGCGCTCGCGGACTTCCTCGGCGAGCGGGCGGCGGGGCGCAGCATCCGCGATGTCGACGTCGTCGAGTTCCGCATCATCAAGACCCGCGCCCGACCCCTGGCGAGCCTCGTCGGCGACCGCATCGCGGGGGCTTCGCGGCACGGCAAGCACATCGATCTCGCGTTCGACGACGGGCAGCACCTCGTCGTGTCGCTCGGTCGCCACGGGTGGATCGCGTGGCACGACGACATCGCCGCCGCGGCAGACGCCGATCCGCCGGCGGACGACGCACCGGCCGTCCTCGCGCGCATCGCTCTCGACGACGGAAGCGGCTTCGAGCTCACCGACGCGGGATCGTGGGTGTCGCTCGGCGTCTTCGTGGTCGACGATGCGTCCGAAGTGCCCGCCATCGCGAAGCTCGGGCCCGATCCTGCCGATCCGGGTTACACGCGAGCCGACTTCGATCGTGCCGTGGTGGGTCGGCGCAAGCAGATCAAGGCGATCCTGCAGGAGCAGGAATCGATCGCAGGAATCGGCAACGCCTACTCCGACGAGATTCTGCACGCGGCCAAGATCTCACCGGTCGCGCACGCCGCCGCCCTCGATGCCGACGCACTCGACCGCCTGTATGCGGCGACCGTGTCCACCGTGCGCGACGCGATCGCGGCGCGGCATGGTGTGCCGATCGATCAGCTCAAGGCCGCCAAGATCGCCGCGATGCGGGTGCACGGCCGAGCGGGCGAGACGTGCCCCGTGTGCGGAGGCGAGATCCGCGACTTCTCGTTCGGCAGCACGACCGCCGAGTACTGCCCGACGTGCCAGACCGACGGCGCGATCCTCTGACCGCACCGCCGGCCCCCGTCGCCGCCGTCAGCCCTTGGCGTAGCTCATCACGATGCGCCCGTCGATCTTCCCCTCTTCCATGCGCTCGAAGATGTCGTTGATGTCGTCGAGCGTCTCGATGTGGACGGTCGGCTTGATGAGGCCCCGGGCGTAGAAGTCGAGCGCCTCCGCCATGTCCTGCCGCGTTCCGACGATCGAGCCGCGCACGGTGATGGCGCGCAGCACGGTGCTGAAGATGTCGGCGGGGAAGTCGCCGGGCGGAAGGCCGACGAACACGACGGTCCCGCGCCGGCGGGCCATGCCCGTGGACTGCGCGAACGCCTTGGGATGCACAGCCGTGACGAGCACGCCGTGCGCTCCGCCGATCTGCTCCTGGATGGCTGCGACGGGATCCGTCTCGGCGGCGTTCACCACGACCTCGGCGCCGTGCTTCTTCGCGAGCTCGAGCTTCGCGTCGTCGATGTCGACGGCCGCGACGCGCATGCCCATCGCGATCGCGTACTGCACCGCGATGTGCCCGAGGCCGCCGATGCCCGAGATGACGACCCATTCGCCGGGCTTGACCTCGGTGACCTTGAGCCCCTTGTAGACGGTGACGCCCGCGCACAGGATGGGCGCGACCTCGACCGGGTCGGAGCCGTCGGGGATGCGCGCCGCGAACCGCTCGTCGACGAGCATGTACTCGCCGAATGATCCGTCGACGCTGTATCCGCCGTTCTTCTGCTGCTCGCACAGCGTCTCCCAGCCGGTGCGGCAGTACTCGCACACACCGCACGCGCTCCACAGCCAGGCGTTGCCGACGAAGTCGCCGACCTTCAACGTCGTGACCCCGTCGCCGAGCGCGACCACCTCGCCGTAGCCCTCGTGTCCTGGGATGAGGTCCGCCTTCGGTGGGACGGGCCAGTCGCCGCGGGCCGCGTGCAGGTCGGTGTGGCATACGCCGCTCGTGATGACGCGCACGAGCACTTCGCCGGGACCCGGCGTCGGGATCGGGACGTCCCGAACCTCGAGCGGCTTGTCGGGCGCGACGACCACGGCCGCGCGCATCGTGGACTCTGCAGGAACCGACATCTTGCTTCACTCCTTCGACGACTGCTCCCCTGATGCTGACGCTATCGGAGCGGTCGACCCGCATGGTGTGACGTTGGTCCCGCCGGTCTCAGGCATGCTTACGATGGAGGCATGACGACGTCGCAGCTTCCCACCCCGAGCCTTCAGCCGATCGCGGACGAGAAGAACCTTCTCGCGCCCGCCGAGTCGGGCGCATCCTGCTGCGGGGGCGGATGCTGCAGTACCGAGTGACGCCGATCGTCACCTCAGCTCGACAGAGGTGACAGCAGCGCCTCCTTCACGCGCGCGCTGAGCCCGGGCACGTCGTCGACGGGCACCGCGAGCGCGAGCAGCGCGCGACTGAAGTAGTTGCGCGCGGCGGCCGCGAGAGCGATGTCGACGATCTGGCGATCCGAGTAGCCGTGGTCGCGCAGGTCCTGGCTGTCGGCGTCGGTCATGGCCGCGGCATCCGTCGACACCTTCGCCGCGAACCGCACGACCGCGGCGTCGCCGGGCGGCAGCGGACCGTCGGCGTCGCCGCGTGCGATCTGCACGACCTCGTCCTCATCGAGCGCCTCGATGCGCAGCGACCTGCGACCGTGCGCCAGCAGGCAGTGCCCGGACTTGAGGGCGGCGGCGGCGCCGAGCGTCGCCAGCTCGTACGTGCGCACGCCGATCGAGGGGATGATCGCCCCGAGGAGCGTCTCGAACGACTGCTCGGCTTCGGGATTGACCGCCATCGCCCGCGTATGGCCGAACACGAATCCGTCGTTCTCGAGGTCTTCGCGGTATCTCTCGGCGACGATGCCTTCGGCGGTGGCGGGGTCGGGTGTCGCGACGATCATGCTCATCCTCCGTTTCGCTGGCGCGCCCAGAATGGCACCGCCCTCTCGTCACGTCGAGAGGGCGGTGCTGTTCCGGTTGATACGGGCTCAGTGCGCGGCGGGCGCTCCGACCGGCGCGTCGGCCGGCTTGCGGATGAGGAACGCGCCCACGATCATCGGCAGCGACAGGATCGCCGCGATGAGGAATGCGGCCCTCGTGCCGGCGGCGCCGGCCGCGGCATCCGACAGTCCCGACTCGGCCGCCGACGCCGTGACCGCCGACATGACCGTGATCATGAGGGCGATGCCGGCTGCGCCGGCGACCTGCTGGGTCGTGCCGACGACCGCCGAGCCGTACGAGTAGAACTTCGGCGTCAGCGACGCGAGCGATGCGGTGAACAGCGGCGTGAACGACAGCGCGAGGCCGACCGAGAGCACCGTCTGGGCGATCGCGATCGTCCAGATCGAGGTGAACTCGTCGAACGTCGTGTACAGCCACAGCATGCCGCTCGCGATGAACGCGCCCGGGATCAGGAGCACGCGCGTACCCCAGCGGTCGTAGATGCGGCCGATCACCGGGCCGAGGAGGCCCATCGCGAGTGCGCCGGGCAGCACCGTGAGGCCCGTCTCGAACGGCGAGATGCCGAGCACGCTCTGCATGTAGAGCGGCAGCGTCGTGATCGCGCCGAAGAACGCCATCGCCAGCAGCGCGATCTGCACCATCGAAAGCGAGAAATTCCGCGAGCGGAACACGCGCAGGTCGAGCAGGGCGTCGTCGACGCGCTGCAGCACGAGCTGGCGCCAGATGAAGAGCGCGAGAGCGATCCCGCCCACCACGAACGAGACGATGAGCGACACGGTCGACAGGGTCTCGGCGGCCTGCGCCTCGGCACCGGTCGCGCCGTGCGACGCGCCGCCGCCGATCTGACTCAAGCCGTACACGAGGCCGCCGAAGCCGAAGGCCGACAGCACGACCGACAGCACGTCGATCGGGGCACGGGTCGTCTCACCGAGGTTGTGGATCCAGCGCGCGCCCATCGCGAGCGCGACGAGCGCGATCGGCAGCACGACGCCGAAGATCCAGCGCCAGTTGAGGTTGTCGAGCAGGAAGCCGGACAGCGTCGGGCCGATCGCGGGCGCGAGCGACATGACGATGCTGACGCGCCCCATCATGCGGCCGCGCGCGTGCGGCGGCACGACGGTCATGAGCGTCGTCATGAGCAGCGGCATCATGATCGCGGTGCCGGAGGCCTGGATCACGCGCGCCACGACGAGAAGCGGGTACCCCGGCGACAGCAGCGCGACGAGCGTTCCGAGCGAGAAGAGGCTCATCGCGGTGATGAACACGGCGCGGGTCGTGAATCGGCGCAGCAGGAAGCCCGTGATCGGGATGATCACGGCCATCGTGAGCATGAACGCGGTGGTCAGCCACTGCGCCTCGACGGCGGTGATGCCGAGGTCGCCGATCAGGTGCGGAATCGCGACGCCCATCGTCGTCTCGTTCAGGATCGCGACGAACGCGGCGGCCAGCAGCAGCCATACGACGCGGCTCTGCTCGGGTGCCAGCAGCGGCCCGCGCGAAGAGGCGGACGCGCCGGTCTCGGGCACCCGGATGCTGTCGGTGCCCGGTCGGGTGTCGGTGGTGGCCATACAGAGGTCTCCTCGATGCTCGGCGGGCGCTTCATCGAGCGCCGTGGGCCGGCGCACCCAGCGCACAACCGCGCCGGGAGCGATCACATTCCCGCTCGGGGGAAATTTCTTGTGCGGGATTCATCCCGCGGGGAGGGGAGCCCGTGGATCGGGGCGAGACGAAGGGCGCTTCTCGCCGTCAGGCGTCGCGCGGCTCGTCGTGGGGGCGAGGCGACGGGGCGTCCCAATCCTCGGAGCCGATCGCGTCGGTCGGCTCCGGCTCCGGAATCTCTTCGCCCACGGTCTCGGGGACCCCGAGCGTGTCTTCCGTGGGCGGAAGCTTCTTGAGCTCGTCGATCTCCGCGCGCAGCTCGGCCAGGTCGCTTCCGTCGTGCTGCGGTGTGTCGGGCGTCGAGTTCATGGAGGAAAGCCTAGACCGTCCGCGCGATCGGGTCAGCCCCGATCCCGGTGTCCGCGCGGGTGGTTAGGCTGACGCGCATGAGCATGGGCGGACGCGGCGGCGGGGGCGGGGGCGGTTCCTCGTTCCGCGGCGTCGACATCGAGGCGCAGAAGAAGCTCAACGCCGAGGCGCCCAAGATCCCGAATCTGGGGCGGCGCGTCGTGTCGCTGTTCCGGCCGTACATCGGGCGCCTCGTCTTCACGGCGCTGCTCGTCATCGCGGGCGCCGGCGTCGCCGTGATCCCGCCCCTCATCGTGCAGCGCATCTTCGACGACGCGCTGTTCCCGCTCGACGGCTCCGCACCCGACATCCCCCTCCTGTGGCGGCTCGTCGTGCTCATGATCGCGCTGTTCCTGTTGTCGGCGGCGCTCGGCGTCGTGCAGACGTGGCTCACGTCGACTGTCGGCAACCGGGTGACCGGTGACCTCCGCATCCGCCTGTTCGATCATCTGCAGGCGATGGAGCTGGCGTTCTTCACGCGCACGAAGACCGGCGTGATCCAGTCCCGCCTGCAGAACGACGTCGGGGGCGTGTCGGGCGTGCTCACGAACACGATGACGAGCATCCTCGGCAACGTCGTGACGGTCATCGCGTCGCTCGTGGCGATGATCATCATCGACTGGCGGCTGACGCTCATCGCGGTCGTGCTCATGCCGTTCCTCGTGATCGTGCAGCGGCGCGTGGGGCAGGTGCGCGCGCGGATCGCGGGCGAGACGCAGGAGTCGCTCTCGGAGCTCACCGCGATCACGCAGGAGACCCTGAGCGTGTCGGGCATCCTGCTGTCGAAGTCGTTCAACCGGCAGAGCACCGAGTCGGGACGCTACCGCGAGGAGAACGCGAACCAGGTGCGCCTCCAGGTGCGGCGGGCGATGAGCGGTCAGGGCTTCTTCGCGGTCGTGCAGGTGCTCATGGCGAGCGTTCCCGCGATCATCTACCTCGTGTCGGGCTACCTCGTGACGGGGGGCGTCGACACGATCACGGCGGGCACGATCGTCGCGTTCACGACGGTGCAGGCGCGTCTGCTCATGCCGCTCATGGGCCTCATGCGCGTCGCGCTCGATCTGCAGACGTCGGCGGCGCTGTTCGCCCGCATCTTCGAGTACCTCGACCTCGTGCCGGCGATCCGCGACGCCCCCGACGCGATCGACGTGTCGGAGGCCCCCGGACCGCTGGGCCGCATCGAGTTCCGCGACGTGGTCTTCCGGTACCCGGATGCCGCGCCCGGCACGCGCCCGACGCTCGACGGCGTCTCCTTCGTCGCCGAGCCCGGCCAGCACGTCGCGTTCGTCGGCCCGTCCGGCGCGGGCAAGACGACCATCCTCTACCTCACGCCGCGGCTGTACGAGGCATCCGGCGGCGAGGTCCTGTTCGCAGGTGCCGACGTGCGGCGCCTGCGGCACGAGTCGATCATCGACAGCGTCGGGATCGTCTCGCAGGAGACGTACCTCTTCCATGCGACGATCCGCGAGAACCTGCGCTATGCGAAGCCCGACGCGACGGATGCCGAGCTTGAAGCGGCGTGCCGCGCGGCGAACATCCACCACGTCATCTCGAGCTTCGAGGACGGGTACGACACGGTCGTCGGCGAGCGCGGGTACCGCCTGTCGGGCGGCGAGAAGCAGCGCATCGCGATCGCACGCGTGCTGCTGAAGGATCCGCCCGTGCTGCTGCTCGACGAGGCGACGTCGGCGCTCGACACCGTGTCGGAGCGCGTCGTGCAGGAGGCGCTCGACGCCGCCGCGCGCGGGCGCACGACCCTGTCGATCGCGCATCGCCTGTCGACCGTCATCGGGGCGGACGTCATCCATGTGGTCGAGGCCGGGCGCATCGTCGAATCCGGAACGCACTCCGAGCTCATCGCGCAGGGCGGCCTGTACTCCGAGCTCGCGGCCGAGCAGCTCGCGGCCTCGCGCATCCTCGAGGCCGAAGAGGCGCAGCCGCCGGCGGCGCATCCGGAGCGTCGCGCCGACCTGCCGCCCGACGACCCGCAGCTCGTCGCGGACGACGCGACCGACGGGCGTCCGTGGGCGCACCTGGGCGACGAGTACTGATCCCGTCCGATCGCGTGCTCACCACAGCATCGCGGCGGCGATCTCGGTCGACGTCGCCGCTTCCGGTGCGCGGGCCACGAGGTTGCGCACGAACGCGCCGAGCACGCGGCGGTACTCGTCGTCGCGGTGCTCCCGCGCGAGCCGCACGAGTGGCGGCACATCCATCTCGAGGATCAACCGCACACGCGCGGCGGCCGCTGCGGTGTGCCCGCCCTCGTCGAGCACCGCGATCCCCTCGCGCATCGCCGTCAGGTAGTCCACGAGCACCGGCAGTTCGTGCTTGCGCTGCGTGATCGACGTGCCGTCGGCGCGCTCGCGCCAGTGGACGACGACGTCGGGGATGACGTCGAACGCGCGCGCGAGCGAATACATCCGCTGTGCGATGAGCTGGTCCTCGTAGGCGACGCCCTCGGGGAAGCGCAGGCCGGCGCGGCGCCAGAAGTCGGTGCGGCTCACCTTCGACCACGCGACGATGTTGCCGGATGCTGCGGGGTGCTCGTCGATCGTCGTCGCGGTGCGCGCGGGGTCGGTCGCCGCGCGCACCCACCGCTGCACGTCGCCGGGCACGTAGGTGCCTGTGCCGTCGGGCCGCAGACGCACGTACGCGCCGAGCGCGAAATCGCTGCCGCTCGCGGCGACGGTGCCGACGAGGCGTTCGAGCGCGTGCGCGGTGAGCACATCGTCCGCGTCGAGGAACCCGACGAACGGCGTCTCGACGAGGTCGAGCCCCGAATTGCGTGCAGCGCCGAGTCCGCGTCGCGTCTCGTGGCGCACGATGCGGAACCGCGGGTCGGATGCCGCCGCCTCGGCGAACACATCGGGCGTGGCATCCGTCGACGCGTCGTCGACCAGGACCGCGGTCCAGGCGCGCAGGGTCTGGCGACGCAGCGAATCGAGGGCCTCTGCCGCGTATTCGGCGACGTCGAAGCCCGGGACGACGACGGTCACGACGGGTTCGGGATCGGCTGCCACGGGGTGATGGTACCGGCGCGCCTGAGGCGGGATCGCTCGCCGTCGTCCCGCGCTCCCGCTCAGTGCGCGAGGACGGCCGCGACCGAGGCGGTGACGGCGCCCGCGACAGCGTCGAGCGGCTCGCGCAGGTCGTGCGAGAACGTGAACCGCACCGCCGTCTGCGCGACCTCGGGAGCCACGCCCATCGCGACCAGCACGTGCGAGGGTTCGTCGCTTCCGGCCGCGCACGCCGATCCGCTCGACGAGACGACGCCTCGACGCTCGAGCTCGAGCAGGACGGCCTCGCCGCTCGTGCCTGCGAACGTGAAGCTCGCGGTCCCCGGCAGACGCCGGGCGGGGTCGCCCGTCAGCGCCGCACCGGGCACGCTCGCGAGGATCTTCGCGATGAAGGCGTCGCGGAGGGCCGAGACGCGTTCGGATGCCTCGACCCGCTCGGCCTCGGCCAGCTCGAGCGCGGTCGCGAGGGCCACAGCGCCCGCGACGTTCTCGGTTCCGCTGCGGCGCCCGCGCTCCTGTCCTCCGCCGTGGAGGAGCGGTTCGAGCGGGACGCGCCCGCGAACGGCGAGCGCGCCCGTGCCCTTCGGCGCCCCGATCTTGTGGCCCGCGATCGAGATCGCGTCGACGCCGAGGTCGGCCGCCGACAGCGGCAGCCACCCCGCGGCCTGCACCGCGTCGACGTGCACCGGGATGCCGCGCGCGCGAGCGACGGAGGCGACTGCGGCGACGTCCTGCACGGTGCCGACCTCGTTGTTCGCGTATCCGAACGAAAGGAGCGCCGTGTCGTCGCGCAGAGCCCCGGCGACGGCCGCCGGGTCGAGGCATCCGTTCTCGTCCACCGGCACGTGCGTCACGTCGAAGCCATGCACGCGCGCGAGGTAGTCGGCCGACTCGAGGATCGACTCGTGCTCGATCGGCGTCGTCACGACGTGACGCGCTCCGCGGCGCTGCTGCGCGGCGATTGCGATGCCCTTGAGCGCGAGGTTGTTCGCCTCGGTGCCGCCAGACGTGAAGACGACGTCACCCGCACGCATGCCGAGCACGCGTGCGACTCGGCCTCGCGCGTCGGCGAGGGCATCGGCCGCGGCTTCGCCGACCGTGTGGTGGCTCGACGGATTGCCGAACCACCGCGTGAGGAATGGCATCATCGCCTCGAGCACCTCGCGCCGCACCGGCGTCGTGGCGGCGTTGTCGAGGTAGAGCACCGACATGATCAGTCCTCGAGCACCTCGATGCGCACGTCGAGCCCGAGGTCGAGGGCGCGCGCCGAGTGGGTGAGCGCGCCGACGGAGATGACGTCGACGCCGGTCTCGGCGATGGCCCGCACGGTCTCGAGCGAGACACCGCCGGATGCCTCGACCGTCGCGCGCCCCGCGACGAGCTCGACCCCCGCGCGGAGGTCTTCGAGCGAGAAGTTGTCGAGCATGATCGTGCCGACGCCTGCCTCGAGCACGGGCTCGATCTGGTCGAGCCGATCGACCTCGACCTCGATGTGCGTCGTATGGGGGAGTCGCGCTTTCGCGGCCTGGATCGCCGCCGTGACCGACACGCCCTTCTGCGCGAGCACGGCGAGGTGGTTGTCCTTCGCCATGACGGCGTCCGACAGCGAATACCGGTGGTTGTGGCCGCCGCCGTTGACGACCGCATGCCGCTCGAACGCGCGCAAGCCGGGCGTCGTCTTGCGCGTGTCGGCGATGCGTGCGCCGGTGTGCGCGACCTCGGCGACGTAGTGCGCCGTGAGGGTCGCGACGCCCGACATGCGCTGCACGAAGTTGAGCCCCACGCGCTCGGCCGTGAGCACTCCTCGAGCGGGACCCGTCACCGTCGCGAGGATGGTGCCCGGGCGGAAGAACTCGCCGTCCTCGACGATCAGCTCGACGTCGATCGACGGGTCGGTGAGCCGGAACGCGGCCGCGAAGACCTCGCCGCCGCTGAAGACGCCCTCTTCGCGCGCCACGAGATCGGCGCGGGCGATCGCCGTCTCGACGATGAGGGCCTCGCTCGTGAGGTCGCCCCACGGCGCGTCCTCTTCGAGGGCTCCCGTGACCGCGCGGTCGATCGTGGCGCGGGTCAGCATGCGACCGCCTCCTTCTCGGGTTCGGCGGTGGAGGTGACGGCCGTCCACGCGGGGTCGTCCGACCGGAAGTGCGCGCCGACCGACTCACGCCGGGCGAGCGCCGCCGCGACGAGCGACGCCGCCACCTGCAGCAGGTTCTCGTCTTCGAGGTCGTGTTCTGTGCGGACGTCGCGCGGCTGGTCCTTCCACGACGAGAGAACGGATGCCGCGTGCCGCAGCCCCGCCTCGTCGCGCACGAGTCCCGCGTGCTCCCACATGAGGCGCTGCAGCGTGGGGCGCGAGAACGGCTCCGCGTCGGCGACCGCGCGCGGTTCGGGCAGCGGGGGAGCGGCAGCCACCGGGAGGGGGTGCGGCCACGTGCCGGACGCCGCGTCATCCGCGATCGCATCGCCGGCACGCGCGCCGAACACCGCTCCTTCGAGCAGCGAGTTCGACGCGAGGCGGTTCGCGCCGTGCACGCCCGTGCGGGCGACTTCGCCGACCGCGTACAGGCCCGGCACCGTGGTGCGGCCGTCGAGGTCGGTGACGACGCCGCCCATGAGGTAGTGCGCGGCGGGCGTCACGGGGATCGGCTCGCGCGCCCAGTCCAGTCCGCGCGCGCGGACGGCGCGGTCGATCGTCGGGAAGCGCCTCGCGAGGAACTCGGCGCGCGCCCCGGGCGATTCCGGGCCGACGACCGTCGCATCGAGGAGGGCAGGGCGTCCGTCCTGCGCCTCCATGAGGGCGGCGATCGCGCGCGCGACGACGTCGCGGGGTGCGAGCTCGCCGTCCGGGTGCGCGTCGAACGCGAAGCGTCGCCCATGCTCGTCGACGAGGAACGCGCCCTCGCCGCGCACCGCCTCCGACACGAGGAACGCGTCCGCCGCCGGGGCGCCGGGCCCGCCCGCGACCGCTGGGAGCACGGTCGGGTGGAACTGGAAGAACTCGAGATCGGCGACCGCCGCCCCGGCGCGCGCGGCCGCGGCGATGCCGTCGCCCGTCGCGACGGCGGGGTTCGTCGAGTGGGCGTACAGCTCACCTGCCCCGCCCGTCGCGAGCACGACGGCGTCGGCGAGAAGCGTCTGCCGCTCGCGGTCGTCCACGAGCAGCTCGGCACCCGCTACGCGGCCGTCCCGCACGACGAGGTCGACGAGGAACGCGTGCTCGACGACCTCCACCTCGCTCGCACGCAGTCGCGCGACGAGCGCGCGCTCGATCGCGGTGCCGGTCGCGTCGCCGCCCGCGTGCAGGATGCGGGGGTAGGAGTGCGCCGCCTCCAGGCCCTTGACGAAACCGCCGTCGTCGCCGCGGTCGAACGCGACACCGAGGTCGATGAGCTCGCGGATGCGGGCCGGCCCCTCCTCGGCGAGCACGCGCACCGCGTCGAGGTCGTTGAGCCCGCTGCCGGCGACCATCGTGTCGCGCACGTGGTCGTCGATGCGGTCGTCGTCGAACATGACCCCGGCGATGCCGCCCTGCGCGAATCGGGTGTTGGCGTGGTCGAGCACATCCTTCGTGACGAGGGTCACGCGGCATCCGCGGTCGACCGCGTGCAGCGCGGTGAGCAGCCCTGCGATGCCCGAGCCCACGACGAGGGCGTGCGCTTCGTCTCGCTTCGCTCGCTCAGCGACCGGGGTGGGGTGGGCACGGGTCACGACGCCTGCTCCCAGTGCGCCGCCGGAGCGGCCGGAGGCTTCGCCGCGAGCATGCGCTCGAGGGCGACGCGGGCGGGGTCGGCGACGTCATCGGGCACCGCGATGCGGTTGAGCACCTCGCCGCGCACGAGCGCCTCGAGCACCCACGCGAGGTAGCCGGGGTGGATCCGGTACATGGTCGAGCACGGGCACACCACGGGGTCGAGGCAGAAGATCTCGTGCTGCGGATGCTGCGCCGCCAGCCGCTGCACGAGGTTGACCTCGGTGCCGATCGCGAACGTGGTGGGCTCGGTCGCCGCCTCGATCGCCTTGCGGATGTAGTCCGTCGAGCCGGACTCGTCGGCGGCGTCGACGACCTCCATGGGGCACTCCGGGTGCACGATCACCCGCACGCCGGGGTGCTCCGCACGGGCCTTCTCGATCTGGTCGACGCTGAAGCGCCGGTGCACCGAGCAGAACCCGTGCCACAGGATGACGCGGGCGTCGAGGAGCTGCTGCTCGGTCGATCCGCCCAGCGGCTTGCGCGGATTCCACATGGGCATCTGCTCGAGCGGCACGCCCATCGCCTTGGCGGTGTTGCGGCCCAGATGCTGGTCCGGGAAGAAGAGCACGCGGCGCCCGCGCGCGAACGCCCACTCGAGCACCGTGCGCGCGTTGGAGGATGTGCACACGATGCCGCCGTGGCGACCGACGAAGCCCTTTATCGCGGCGGACGAGTTCATGTACGTGACCGGGATCACCGGCACGAGACCGTCGGCGTCGGGTGCCGACAGGTCGCCGTACACGTCTTCGAGCTGCTCCCACGCGTCTTCGACCTGATCGATGTCGGCCATGTCGGCCATCGAGCAGCCGGCCGCGAGGTTCGGCAGGATCACCGCCTGCTCGGGGCGCGAGAGGAGGTCGGCCGTCTCGGCCATGAAGTGCACGCCGCAGAAGACGATGGCCTCGGCATCCGGGTGCTCCAGCGCCGCGTTCGCGAGCTGGAACGAGTCGCCCACGTAGTCGGCGTGTTTCACGACCTCTTCGCGCTGGTAGAAGTGGCCGAGCACCACGACACGCTCGCCGAGCGTCGACTTCGCGGCGCGGATGCGTGCGTCGAGCTCGTCGGCCGAGGCCGTGCGGTACTCGGCCGGGAGCTCGCCCTGACGCGGAGATCCGGTCGGGATGACGTCTCCCATCGACGCGCCCGGGCCGTAGCCGGGGACCGCGTCGAAGTTCCAGGGGCCCGACGCGAGGTCGGTGCTGCACGTCTCACCGCCCGCACGGCCCTCGACGATCGCGCGGATCTCGAGGTCGACGGACGGGTCGATGCGACGGGGCTGCAGCGAGATGTCAACGGGTGTCATGGCTCTCTCGATTCAGTGGCGGGCGTCGAGCGGGCCTCGTTCGGCGAGCTCGACGTCGCGGTCGTAGCGGTACAGGCGGGCGGGACGGTGGCTTCCGGTGCGGAACGACTGGGTGGGGATGAGCGTCCCCGAGTTCTCGACCTGCCGGCGGAAGTTCGCGGGGTCGAGCCTGCGGCCGAGGATCACCTCGTACACCTCGCGGAGCTCGGCGAGGGTGAACTCGTCGGGCAGCAGGCCGTGCGCGATGCGGCTGTAGCCGACCTTGTTGCGCAGGCGCCACAGCGCGTAGTCGACGATCTGGTTGTGGTCGAAGGCGAGCCGCGGGAGCGATGCGGCGTCGAACCACGCGACGTTCTCGGGGTCTTCGGGCTGCGGCGTGCGCGTCTCGTCCTCCCGCACGAGCGCCCAGTAGACGATCGACACGACGCGTGTGGGGGAGCGGTCGACGGCTCCGAACGCGTAGAGCTGCTCGAGGTAGCTCGGCGCGAGACCCGTCGTCTCGGCGAGTGTGCGCGACGCGGCCTCTTCGAGACTCTCGGAGAGGCCGAGCCATCCGCCGGGCAGCGCCCAAAGGCCCTCGTACGGGTCGCGCGTGCGCCGCACGAGGGGCAGCACGACGGCGGGGCGATCGGCTCCCTCGAGCCGCCGGATCGTGAAGATCACGGTCGAGACGGCGACGCGCGTGACGTCGGCGCCGGCGCCGGTCTCGGACGCGGCGGATGCCTCGCCAGTTCGTGTCATCATGACCATAACTCCTGGAACCGATCTTATTGTCATGGTGACTTGAAGTCAAACTCCCGGCCTCCGCCGACGTGGATCGCCTACAGTGGCGACGCCGCACGACCGAGAGGAGGCCCGATGATCATCGTCGACGTGATCGCGGTCCTCGCCCTCGTCGCGGCTCTCGCCATCGGCGTCGGCCGGGGCTTCCTCGCGACCGTCGGCACACTCGTGGGTCTCGTCGCCGGCGCTCTCGCGGCGTACTGGCTGGTGCCCGTCGCGGGCGTGTTCCTCCCCGGCGGGGCGTGGCGAGGCATCCTGCTCGCGAGCAGCGCGATCTTCCTCGTGGTCCTCGGCGCCGCGATCGGAACCGGCATCGGCACGGTCGTGCGCAAGGGCGTCGAGCGCACCCCGCTGCGCGGAGTCGACCGTGTGCTCGGCGGCGTGCTCAACGTCGTCGTGACCGCTCTCGTGCTGCTGCTCGTCGGCACGACGGTGACCGCCACGGGAACCCCGCTCGTCGCGTCGGCCGTCGGTTCGTCGCGCGTGCTTCGCATGATCGACGCGCTCACGCCGACGCCCGTCGACGCGGCGCTCGCGCAGCTGCGCGGCGCGGTGCTCGCCGACGGCCTGCCGACGCTCGGCGAGCTGCTGAGCCCGCAGGCGCAGCCCACGGCGCCTCCGCTCGCGCTCGACGATCCCGAACTGCAGCAGGCAGCGGCATCCGTCGCCCGCATCAGCGGAACCGCCTCGGCGTGCGGCGTCGCGATGACCGGCTCCGGATTCGTCGCCGCCGACGACCTCGTCGTCACGAACGCGCACGTGCTCGCGGGCGTCGAGGCGCCACTCGTCGAGCTGCCCGGCGGCACCGCGCGAGAGGGTCGCGTCGTGTACTTCGACCCCGTCGACGACCTCGCCGTCATCGCGGTCGCAGACCTTCCGGCCGAGCCCCTGCCGATCGTCGACACGATCGGCCCCGGCACACCCGCCGTCGTGCAGGGCTACCCGCACGGCGGACCGCTCACGAGCACGGGGGCCCACGTGCTGTCGGTCGGCGCCGTCCCCGTCCCCGACATCTACGGCGAGTCGGCGGCTCTTCGCGAGATCTACTCGCTGCAGGCGGACGTGCAGCCCGGCAACTCCGGCGGGCCGCTGCTGACCGAAGACGGCGAGGTCGCGGGCGTCGTGTTCGCGCGCGGCGATGTCGGGCAGAGCCTCGGGTACGCGGTCACGCCGGTCGAGCTCGCGCCCGCGCTCGCCGAGGCATCCGGAGACAGCCCCACCGTGTCGACGGGGGCCTGCGCGGCCTGACCCGCCCGCGCCCCGCTGGCCCGGCGGGAGTCGGGCGGATATGCTGGGCCCGCAACTGAAGACCAGGCCGCATGACGACTGCGGGAGAGCCCCGACCACGCCGAGCGTGGCGACGGGCACCGAAGGAGCAAGCCTCCCCGCCAATCTCTCAGGTCCGTGTACCGCATCCGTCCGGCCGCTCTGGAGAGTGGTGCAGCCGCACCCGCCGAAGGAGAAAGCCCCCCTCGACGCCGTTCGTCGAGGCGGCGGCGAAGCTCTCAGGTCGAAGACAGAGGGGGAGTTCCGCGGATGCCGCCCGGCATCCACCCGCCCGACCACGGGAGAACTCATGACCCAGCTGCGCACGACCCCGTTGCATTCCCGACATGAGGCGCTCGGCGCGTCGTTCACGGACTTCGGCGGATGGCTCATGCCCGTCCGCTACACGTCCGACCTCGCCGAGCACCACTCCGTCCGCAACGCCGCGGGCCTGTTCGACATCTCGCACATGGCGGAGATCGAGGTGAGGGGCGCGGATGCCGCGGCGTTCCTCGACTTCGCCGTCTCGGGCCGCATGTCGGCGCTGGCCGCCGACCAGGCGAAGTACACGCTCCTGCTCGAGCCGTCGGGCGGGATCATCGACGATCTCATCGTCTACCGCACCGCCGAGGACGGGTTCATGGTCGTCGCGAACGCGGGCAACCGCGACGCGGCGGTCGCCGCCCTCACCGAACGCGCCGCCGAGTTCGACGTCGTCGTCGACGACTGCACCGACCACATCGCGCTCATCGCCGTGCAGGGTCCTGCGTCGCAGGCGATCCTCGAAGCGACGCCCGAGATCCGGGTGGGAGGGCACACGCCGCTGTCCGACGTCAAGTACTACCGGCGCACGCACGCCGACTTCGTGCATGGCGGCGAGTCCGTGCCGATGCACCTCGCGCGCACCGGGTACACGGGCGAGGACGGCTTCGAGCTGTTCATCCGCGCGAGCGCGGTCGGGCCGCTGTGGGACGCGGTCCTCGCATCCGGGGAGCCGTTCGGGCTCGTCCCCGCGGGGCTCGCGGCCCGAGACACGCTGCGCCTCGAAGCGGGCATGCCCCTCTACGGACACGAGCTGTCGCGCGAGACGGTGCCCTCGCAGGTGGGCCTCGCGCGCGCCGTCGCCGCCGACAAAGAGGACTTCGTCGGACGCACCGCGATCGAGACCGTCGTCGCGACCGACGCACCCGTGCTCGTCGGGCTCGTCGCCGAGGGGCGCCGCGCCGGCCGCGCGGGCTACGCCGTGCTCGACGCCGATGGCAACCGCGTCGGCGAGATCACGAGCGGCGCGCTGAGCCCGACCCTGGGGCATCCGATCGCCATGGCCTTCGTCTCGCCCCACTTCAGCGCCCCCGACACGACCCTCTTCATCGACGTGCGCGGAAACCGCATCCCGGCGACCGTCACCGCCCTGCCCTTCTACCGGAGGAAGAAATGACCGATCTCGACAACCTCAAATACACCGCGGAGCACGAGTGGATCGCCGTCGACGGCGACCCTTCGACGGGCTCGGGGCAGGCGACGACCGGCGCGGTCGTCGTGACCATCGGCATCACCGACTACGCCGCCGACAAGCTGGGCGACGTCGTCTACGTCGACCTCCCCGCCGCCGGGTCGTCCGTCACCGCCGGAGACGTGTGCGGCGAGATCGAGTCGACGAAGTCGGTCGGCGAGCTGTACGCGCCGGTGTCGGGTGAGATCGTCGAGGTCAACGACGCCGTGGTCGGCGACCCGTCGATCGTCAACGCCGACCCGTTCGGCGACGGCTGGCTCGTCAAGCTGCGCGTCGACGCGGCCGCCCTCGACGGACTGCTCGACCGTGCCGCCTACGTCGCGCTGACCGAGGGCGACAAGTGACGTCCGCACAGCGCCGCTTCGCGGACCGCCACATCGGAACGGATGCCGCGGCCCAGCGCACGATGCTCGACGCGCTCGGCTACGACAGCGTCGACGACCTCGTGCGCGCCGCGGTCCCCGCGTCCATCCACTCCACGCCGCGCGCGACGAGCGACATCCCGCGCGCCGCGACCGAGGCCGAGGCGCTCGCGGAGCTGCGCGCACTCGCGTCGATGAACCGCGTCGCCCGGCCGATGATCGGACTGGGCTTCTACGACACGTTCACGCCCTCGGTGATCGCGCGGAACGTGCTCGAGAACCCGTCGTGGTACACGGCGTACACGCCGTACCAGCCCGAGATCTCGCAGGGGCGGCTCGAGGCGCTCATCAACTTCCAGACGATGGTGTCCGACCTCACCGGGCTCGACACCGCGAACGCGTCCATGCTCGACGAGTCGACGGCCGTCGTCGAGGGCATGCTCCTCGCGCGCCGCGCGTCGAAGTCGTCCTCGAACGTGTTCGCCGTCGACGCCGATGCGCTGCCCCAGACGAAGGCGCTCCTGCGCACGCGCGCCGGCGCGGTCGGCGTCACGCTCGTCGAGGTCGACTTCGCCCACGGCGGAACGATCCCCGTCGAGGTCGACCGTGAGCAGGTCGATCCGTTCGGCGTGTTCGTGCAGTACCCGGGCGCGTCAGGGCGCGTGTGGGACCCGTCGGGCGTCATCGACGCGGTGCACGTCTCGGGCGGTCTCGCGATCGTCGCAGCCGACCTCCTCGCACTCACGCTCCTTCGCTCACCGGGCTCGCTCGGCGCCGACGTCGCCGTCGGCACGACGCAGCGGTTCGGCGTGCCGCTCGGCTTCGGCGGACCCCACGCGGGCTACATGGCGGTGCGGCAGGGCCTCGAGCGACAGCTCCCCGGGCGACTGGTCGGGGTGTCGCAGGACGCGGCGGGGCATCCGGCTTACCGCCTCGCCCTGCAGACCCGCGAACAGCACATCCGTCGCGAGAAGGCGACCTCGAACATCTGCACCTCGCAGGTGCTGCTGGCGGTCATGGCGTCGATGTACGCCGTGTACCACGGCCCCGAGGGGCTCCGCGAGATCGCGACCGACGTCGCGAAGAAGGCCGAGGCGCTCGCCGGACGCCTGCGCGAGTACGGCCTGTCGCTCGTGTCGGACTCGTTCTTCGACACGATCCGCGTCGTGACTCCCGGACCCTCGAAGCGGGTCATCGACCGTGCGCGCTCGCGCGGCTACCAGCTGTTCTGGGCGGATGACGCGACCGTCGGCGTCTCGGTCGACGAGACCACGACGGCCGACGACCTCGCCGCCGTCGCGTGGGCGTTCGGGCTGCCCGACGCCGAGTTCGACGGCGCCGGCGAGGAGGGCGAGCGCGCGGTGCCGTTCGAGGACGCGGTGCCGCTCGCCGTCGTGCCCGAGGTGCTCCACCGTGAGGACGAATATCTCACGCATCCGGTGTTCCACGCCCATCGCAGCGAGACCGCGATGATGCGGTACCTCAAGACGCTGTCCGACCGCGACTACGCACTCGACCGCGGCATGATCCCGCTCGGTTCGTGCACGATGAAGCTCAACGCCGCGACCGAGATGGCCGCGATCTCGTGGCCGGAGTTCTCGCGCGTGCATCCGTTCGCCCCCGAGGCGGACGTGCGCGGCTACCTCGCGATGATCGAGCAGCTCGAGACGTGGCTCGCCGAGGTCACGGGCTACGACGCCGTGTCGCTGCAGCCGAACGCAGGATCGCAGGGCGAGCTCGCCGGACTTCTCGCGATCCGCGGCTACCACGACGCGAACGGCGAGTCCGAGCGGCGCGTGTGCCTCATCCCGTCGTCGGCGCACGGCACGAACGCGGCCTCCGCGGTGCTCGCGGGCCTGCGCGTCGTGGTCGTCGCGTGCGACGACCAGGGCAACGTCGACCTCGACGACCTCCGCGCGAAGGTCGACCAGCACCGCGACGAGCTCGCGGCCCTCATGATCACCTACCCGTCGACGCACGGCGTGTACGAGCACGACGTGCTCGAGATAACGAGCGCCGTGCACGAGGCGGGCGGGCAGGTCTACGTCGACGGCGCGAACCTCAACGCGCTGCTGGGCTACTCCCGCTTCGGAGACCTCGGCGGCGACGTGTCGCACCTCAACCTCCACAAGACGTTCGCGATCCCGCACGGCGGCGGGGGCCCGGGCGTCGGCCCGGTCGCAGCCAAGGCGCACCTCGCGCCCTTCCTGCCGGGGCATCCGTTCTCGCAGCGGAAGGACCACGCGGGCGGGGTCTTCCAGGGCGGTCCCGTCTCGGCGGCTCCGCACGGCTCGGCGGGGATCCTCCCGATCTCGTGGGCGTACGTCCGCATGATGGGGACGGAAGGACTCACGGATGCCACGGCCGCCGCCGTGCTCTCCGCGAACTACCTCGCGGCCCGGCTGCGCGAGCATTTCCCGGTGCTGTACACGGGCGACAACGGACTCGTCGCGCATGAGTGCATCCTCGACCTGCGACCGCTCAAGGAGCAGACCGGCATCACGGTCGACGACGTCGCCAAGCGCCTCATCGACTACGGGTTCCATGCGCCGACGATGTCTTTCCCCGTCGCGGGCACGCTCATGGTCGAGCCGACCGAGTCGGAGGACCTCGGCGAGCTCGAGCGGTTCGTCGAGGCGATGATCGCGATCCGGAACGAGGCGCTCGCGGTCGCGGCGGGGGAGTGGCCGAAGGACGACAACCCCCTCGTGAACGCGCCGCACACGGCGGCGTCGATCGCGGCGGACGAATGGACGCACCCGTACTCGCGCGAGCAGGCCGTCTTCCCCGTGCCGTCGCTCGTGCGGAACAAATACTGGCCGCCCGTGCGTCGCATCGACCAGGCGTGGGGCGACCGCAACCTCGTGTGCGCGTGCCCGCCGATCGAGGCGTTCGCCTGACGCGGCGCGCGCCCGGCCTCAGGCCGCGGGCGTCGGGGTAGGACTCGGAGTCGGGGTCGGCAGGGGGCCGAAGACGTCCGGCCACATCGCCGCCGCGATGGGGTAGCCGACGAACGCGACCGTGTCGATGAGCGCATGCGCGATCACCAGCGGCATGACGCGGCCCCAGCGGCGGTAGCACCAGCCGAAGAGGACGCCCATCGCGAAGTTGCCCACGACCGCGCCCGGCCCCTGGTACGCGTGATATGCGCCGCGGATCGCGGCCGAGGTGAGGATGATCGGCCACCACGACCACCCGAGCCGGCGGAGCCGGTCGAAGAGGTAGCCGTTGAAGATGACCTCCTCGACGAGGCCGGCGCGCACGGCGGCGAGGATGAGCACCGGGACGGTGTACCACGCGGCGTCGAGAGGCGATGCGCTCACCTGGAGCGTGATGTTGAGCGCACGCCCGACGATATAGAGGACGATGCCGGGCACGCCGACCACGGCGGCGAGCAGGAGCCCGCGGGCGACGTCGCCCCCGAACCGGCGGAAGTCGAGACCGATGCGCCGCAGCGCGTTGCCGCCCGGCTCCCACAGCAGGTAGACGACGAGCGCCACGACGGCGAGCGAGAAGAAGACGTCGAGCAGCTGGTACAGGAGGTCCCAGAATGCCGCCGCGTCTCGGGTCGGATTCAGCTGTGTCGCACGGTCGCCGAGGCCTTCTCCGGCGGTGAGGGCATCGATCGCGGTGCGGATCAGAGCGAGCACGGAGTACAGCGCGGAGCGTCCCACCGTGACAGCGAGGACGAGCCAGATCTCCCACGTGAGACGAGCCCGCTCGTACCGCGAAAGCGGGTCTCCGACAGTGGTTTCCCTCACAACGTCGGGAGGTTCTGGCGGGCTCACCTTGTCAGATTGCCACACTGCGAAGGGCCCGAGTTAAGGCTCTGTAACGTTTTCGAGGATTGTTTTGACCATCTCACCTGGCGTGCTTATGGTTTTCCCATCCAGCGCCCCCGCATGGCCCCGCCTACGCGTGTGCGCTCAACCCTGCACAGGAGGAACAGTGAGAATGAAGCGCATTTCGGCTGCGGTGGCGCTCACCGCCGTCGGCGCACTTGCGATCTCGGGCTGCGCCGCCGGTGGCGGCGACAACGGTGACGACTCCGGTCTCATCGAGGGCTCGTCGATCACCGCTGCGTGGAACCAGGCGTTCTACTCGTACAACGGCAACACGTCGTTCGGTAACGCCACGGCCAACAACAACATCACGTATCTGACGCTCGACGGCTTCAACTACTACAACAACACGCCGGAGCTCGTTCAGAACACGTCGTTCGGCACGTACGAGATGGTCAGCGAGGACCCGCTGACGATCACGTACACCGTCAACGAGGACGTCACGTGGTCGGACGGCACGCCGGTCGACGCCGCGGACCTCATGCTGCACTGGGCAGCCCTCTCGCGCGCGCTGGACACCCCGGACTTCGACCCGGCCGAGTTCACCGACCCCGAGACCGGTGAGTTCACCGACGCCTTCCCGACCGACGTCGTCTACTTCGACTCGGGCGCGACCCCGGACGCGGGCCTCGGCCTCGTCACTCAGACGCCCGAGATCAGCGAGGACGGCCGCTCGATCACGATGATCTACGACGCGCCGTACGTCGACTGGGAGCTCTCGTTCTCGTCGCCGCTGCCGGCTCACGTCATCGCGAAGAACGCGCTCGGCATCGAGGACAACGAGGAGGCCAAGCAGGCCGTCCTCGACGCGATCGCGAACGAGGACGACGCGGCGCTCGCTCCGCTGTCGGCCTTCTGGAACGGCGGCTTCAACTTCACCGAGCTCCCCGACGACCCGGAGCTCTACCTCGCGAGCGGCCCGTACATGATCAGCGACTTCGTGGCCGATCAGTACATCACGCTCGTCGCGAACCCCGAGTACAAGGGTGACAACCAGCCCACGATCGAAGAGATCACGATCCGCTTCATCCCCGACCCGCTGGCCGCGGTCCAGGCGCTCGAGAACGGTGAGGTCGACGTGATCTCGCCCCAGGCGACCGCCGACATCAAGACGGCGCTCGACGGCATCGAGGGCATCACGGTCGTGACCGGTGTCGAGGGCACGTACGAGCACGTCGACCTGCAGTTCAACAACGGTCGCAACCCCGAGAACATCTTCTCGAACGCGCAGGTCCGCGAGGCCTTCCTCAAGACCATCCCGCGTCAGGAGATCCTCGACACGCTCATCAAGCCGATCGCCGGCGACGACGCGCTCCTGCGCTCCTCGCAGATCTTCGTGCCTGGCGCTGAAGGCTACGACGAGTCGGTCGCCGAGAACGGCTCGGACGCGTTCGCCGAGGTCGACATCGAGGGCGCAAAGCAGCTCCTCGCCGAGTCGGGCGTGACCAACACCGAGGTCTGCCTCCTCTACGCATCGAACAACCCGCGCCGTGTCAACGAGTTCGCCCTGATCCAGGCTTCGGCCGCTCAGGCCGGCTTCAACGTCACCGACTGCGGTTCCGAGCAGTGGGGTGGCCTCCTCGGCACGCCGGGCGCCTACGACGCGTCGCTCTTCGGCTGGCAGTCGACGAGCCTCGCCGTCACGAGCTCGGGCCCGACCTTCCAGACGGGTGGCATCAACAACCTCAACTTCTACTCCAACCCGGAGGTTGACGAGCTGATCGCCCAGCTGAACGTCGAGTTCGACACCGACGCCCAGATCGAGATCCAGAAGCAGATCGACGCTCTGCTCTGGGGCGACTTCTACGGTGTCACCATCTTCCAGTTCCCGGGCGTCACCGCCTTCAGCGACCGTGTGGAGGGCATCGACCCGTCGATCCTCGCTCCCACGATCTTCTGGAACGCGTGGGACTGGTCCGTGACCGACGGCGGCTCGGAGGAGTAATCACCGAACGCGGCTGAGCCGGGCCGAACCCGCTCGGCTCAGCCAGGTGGGGTGCAGGGTTCCCTCAGGGGAAGCCTGCACCCCACACGTTAGAATCCTCCCAGTGGCAGAGGGCTGAGGGCCGGCAATCCCGGGAACCCCGCCACTCTCGCCGACTCACGGATTGGTAGGCGGCCACACCATGGCTTCATTCATCATCCGGCGATTGATCGCGTCCATCTTCGTGCTCTTCGCCGCGACATTTCTCATGTACCTGCTCACGGCCTACTCCGGCGACCCGCTGGAGGACCTCCGTCAGAGCAACGCTCCGAACAAGGCCGAGCTCATGGAAGCTCGGACCAAGCTCCTCAACCTCGACGTCCCGCCGCCGCTGCGCTACTTCCTGTGGCTCGGTGGCCTCTTCCGCGGTGACTTCGGCATCAGCATCCAGGGACAGCCGGTCAACGCGCTGCTCGGAAATGCGATCACCGCGACGCTGACCCTCGTCACAACCGCGACCATCGTCGCGATCGTGCTCGGCATCACCGTCGGTATCGTCTCGGCCCTGCGTCAGTACACGGGCTTCGACTACACCGTCACGCTCATCTCGTTCCTGTTCTTCTCGCTGCCGATCTTCTGGGTCGCCGTGCTCCTCAAGCAGTACGGTGCGATCCAGCTCAACAACTGGCTCGGCGATCCGGTCATCGCGATACCCGTGATCATCGTCGTGTCGATCTTGAGCGGCCTCATCTGGATGTCCCTCGTCGGCGGCAATTGGCGCCGCCGGCTCACCGTGCTCGGCATCGCCGCCGTCGCGACCGGGGCCGTCCTGGCCTACCTCTCGGCGACTCGGTGGTTCGCCGACCCGAGCATCGGGATCGTGGTGTACTCAGCATTGGCGCTGGGCACCGCCGTCGGCGTGACGGCGATCTCGACGGGTCTGCGCAACCGCAAGGCGCTGTACGCGTCGCTCATCGTCGCGGTCCTGGGCATCGCCCTGTACTTCCCGATGATGAACTACATCCTGAACGGGATGACCCTGTGGTTCTTCGTGGTCCTCGCGGTGCTCGCGGTCGTCGTGAGCGGCGCGATCGGGTGGTTCATGGGAGCCCCCGACCGGGCGCCGGTCGTGCGCACGACCGCGATCGTGGGGTTCATCGTCGCAGGGTTCATCGCCCTCGAGAAGTACATGTCGTACTGGCAGCTGTACGCCAACTCGAGCCGCGTGCGGGGCCGGCCGATCGCGACCGTGGGAGCCTCGACGCCGGGTCTCGGCGGCAACTTCTGGGTGCAGGGCATCGATCTCTACACCCACCTGCTGCTGCCGACGATCGCGATCATCCTGATCTCGTTCGCGAGCTACACGCGCTACTCGCGCGCGAGCCTGCTCGAGGTCATGAACCAGGACTACATCCGCACGGCGCGGGCGAAGGGCCTGACGCAGCGCACGGTCATCGTGCGCCACGCGTTCCGCAACGCCCTCATCCCCATCACGACCATCATCGCGTTCGACGTGGGCGCGATCGTCGGCGGCGCGGTGATCACCGAGACGGTCTTCGGGTGGACCGGCATGGGCCGCCTGTTCGTCACGGCGCTGGGCGCCCACGACCCCAACCCGGTCATGGCCTTCTTCGTCGTCACGGGCACGCTCGCGGTGATCTTCAACCTGATCGCGGACCTCGTGTATGCGGCCCTCGACCCGAGAATCAAGGTGGCCTGACATGAACACCACAGTCACTAAAGAAGAATCGCTCGACACTCAGGCCCTCTCCGAGATCTCGATCGAGCAGAAGGAGACCGAGGGTCTCAGCCAGGGCCAGATCGTCCGCCGGCGCTTCTTCCGGCACCGTGCGGCGCTCGTCTCGATGATCGTCCTCGGATTCATCATCGTGCTGGCGTTCACGTCGGTGGGCGTGAGCCTGTGGGGTCTGCGGATCCCCGGCTGGTGGCAGTACACGTGGACCGAGATCCCGCCGAAGGTCAACAACGGCGTGCCCACGCTGAGCCTGTGGCCGCTGCAGTTCGGCGACCACCCGTTCGGTCAGGACGAGGTCGGCCGCGACATCTTCGCGGTCGTCATGCGCGGCACGCAGCAGTCGATCATGGTCATGGTCATCGCCGGTGTCGTCGCGACCGTGATCGGCGTCGTGATCGGCGCACTCGCGGGGTACTACCGCAAGTGGACCGACTCGGTGCTCATGCGCTTCACCGACATCATCATCACGATCCCGCTGATCGTGATCGGCTCGGTGCTGGGCAACACGTTCGGCAACCTCGGCGCGGCCGTGCTCGGCGTCGTGATCGGCCTCTTCGCGTGGACGACGATGGCGCGTCTCGTGCGCGGCGAGTTCCTCACGCTCCGTGAGCGCGAGTTCGTCGACGCGGCCCGGGTGTCGGGTGCGCGCGACCGGCGCATCATCTTCCGCCACATCCTTCCGAACGCGGTGGGCGTCATCGTCGTGAACGCGACGCTGCTCATGGCGGGTGCGATCCTGCTCGAGTCGGCGCTGAGCTTCCTCGGCTTCGGCGTGCAGGCGCCCGACACGTCCCTCGGCAAGATCGTCTCCGACAACCAGGCGGCGTTCTCGACGCGGCCGTGGCTGTTCTGGTGGCCGGGCATCTTCATCATCGTGATCGCCCTGTGCATCAACTTCATCGGCGACGGTCTGCGCGACGCGTTCGACCCGCGCCAGAAGAAGATGCCGAGCGAGCGCGCGATGGCTCGTGCCGCGCGTGCGAAGAAGCCGCTGTCGGCGACCGCGATCGACGAGGCGGCGCTCACGGTGTCCGACGCACCAGACATCACCGATCTGGCCCGCGCGACGGACAACAGCCCGGTCGATCCGGACGACGTGGCGCGCGGCCCGGAGCGATGACGTGACGCTGCTAGACCAGCAGGCCGATCACCGTCGCAGCGGCGAGGACGGCGATCAGCGCGATCGTCGCCCAGTGCCACGTGACGGCGGATGCCTCCGGGTCGACGCCGCTCGCGAACGTTCCGGCGTCGCGCAGGCGCTCCCAGTGTCCGCGGATCAGCTGGGCGAGATTGCCGCTCGGCGTGCTGATCGCGTCGCTGGGGCGAAGGCTGCCGTGCTCGCCGCGGGCCGACTCGCCGACGCCGTCGAAGTCCTTGCTCGCAAGGCCGAGTGTGCGGTGGCGCCCCGGAGCGGGCGTCGCCCACACTCGCACGACGCCGCCGACGGTGCGCAGCGTCAGCGAGTAGCGGGTCTCGATCGCGGTGATGTTCGGCCACGGCACGAAGTGCGTGCGGAACACGTTGACGACGGTGATGCCGTGCTCCTGCACGCGCAGGCTCGGGTGCCAGAACAGCGCCCAGGCCACGGCCGCGACGAGCAGGATCGGCCAGCTGTAGCGCAGCGCCGCAGCGGGGTCCTCCCACAGCATGAGGACGACCCCCGCGACGCACACGACGATGGTCACGACGGCGAGGACCCGGCCGAGCACCGGTCGGTAGAAGACCTCCTGAAACGGCATGACCACAAGCTTTCCAGATGGGATGACAACGAATGACTGACACCACGGGCATCGACGCCGAGATCGCGGCGTCGCACAAGGCCCTGCCCGAGACGATCCTCGAGGTCGAGCACCTGGGCGTCGACTTCTGGGTGGAGGGCCAGTTCTACCCCGCGGCGATCGACATGAACTATGTCGTGCGACGGGGGGAAGTGCTCGCGATCGTGGGCGAGTCGGGTTCCGGCAAGAGCACGAGCTCGATGGCGCTGCTCGGTCTGCTCCCCGAGAACTCGCGTGTGACGGGCTCCATCAAGCTGCTCGGGCGCGAGCTGCGGGGCGTCGACGACGCGACGCTGCGCGCGCTGCGCGGCAACGAGATCGCCGTGATCTTCCAAGAGCCCATGACGGCGCTCAACCCCGTGTACACGATCGGGTTCCAGATCATGGAGGCGCTCCGTTCGCACGACCGCAGCCTGGCGCCGACGGTCGCGAAGGAGCGGGCGGTCGAGCTGCTGCGCATGGTCGAGATGCCGAACCCTGAGCAGTCGTTCCACAAGTACCCGCACCAGCTCTCGGGAGGTCAGCGCCAGCGTGCGATGATCGCGCAGTCGATCTCGTGCGACCCCCTCCTGCTGATCGCCGACGAGCCGACGACGGCGCTCGACGTCACGGTGCAGGCCGAGATCCTCGATCTGCTGCGCAACCTGCACAAGCGCCTCGACTCGGCGATCATCCTCATCACGCACGACATGGGCGTGGTGGCCGACCTGGCCGACCGCATCATGGTGATGAAGAACGGCGTCGTGGTCGAGCAGGGCACGGTGCACGAGATCTTCAACGCGCCGCAGCACCCGTACACGCAGCAACTGCTCGCGTCGGTGCCGCACCTCGGTCTCGGCGTGATCGAAGAGGCATCCGATGCCGCCCTCGGTGTCGTCGAGACCGACGACACCGTCGTGCCGGCGATCGCGTCGATCCGCGAGCGTGCGACCGAGGTGGCCGAGGAGATCATCGAGACGCGTGAGCCGGTGCTCTCGTTCCAGGACGTCGCGATCGACTACCCGAAGCGCGGGCGCATCCCCGCGTTCCGGGCCGCCGAGCACATCGACCTCGACATCTTCCCGGGCGAGATCGTGGGCCTCGTGGGTGAGTCGGGTTCCGGCAAGACGACGCTCGGCCGCGCGGCGATCGGCCTCCTGCCGATCGCCGCGGGCAAGCTCATCTCGGTCGGCACCGACATCTCGCATGCGACGCAGAAGGACCTGTTCGCGATCCGCCGCAAGACGGGCATCGTGTTCCAGGACCCGGCGTCGTCGCTCAACCCCCGTATGCCGATCGGCCAGTCCATCGGCGAGCCGATCCTCCTGTCGGGTGAGGCGAAGGGCAAGGACCTGGATCGCCGCGTCGAGGAGCTGCTCAATCAGGTCGAGCTCCCCGCGTCGTACCGCAACCGCTTCCCGCACGAGCTGTCGGGCGGTCAGCGCCAGCGCGTCGGAATCGCCCGCGCGCTCGCGCTCGCGCCCGAGCTGCTCGTCGCCGACGAGCCCACCTCGGCGCTCGACGTGTCGGTGCAGGCGCGCTTCCTGGAGCTGCTCCAGGAGCTGCAGGAGCAGTTGCAGTTCGCGTGCCTGTTCATCAGCCACGACCTCGCCGTCGTCGACATCCTGGCGCACCGCATCGCGGTGATGCACCACGGAAAGCTCGTCGAGACGGGCACGCGCGACGAGATCCTGCGCGGGGCGACCGACCCCTACACGCAGCGCCTCATCGCGGCCGTCCCGGTTCCCGACCCCGATGCGCAGCGGGAGCGCCGCGAGGCGCGGGCCCTGCTGCTGCAGCGCGGCGCCGACGCGGAAGGCTGACGCTCAGGAGCGCCCGATAGACTGGAGGACGCCGGATTCCCGGTGTCCTCCAGTCTTCTCTCTTCTCCTCAAGGATCCTCCATGGCGCGCGCCTTCCGTCCGGACCTCCGCAACGTCGCGATCGTCGCGCATGTCGACCACGGCAAGACCACCCTCGTCGACGCCATGCTGCGCCAGACGGGCTCGTTCGGCGAGCACGCCCACGTCGAGGAGCGCGCGATGGACTCGAACGACCTCGAGCGTGAGAAGGGCATCACGATCCTCGCCAAGAACACGGCGATCACGTACAACGGCGCGCACGCCGAGCAGCCCGTGACGATCAACGTCATCGACACTCCGGGCCACGCCGACTTCGGAGGCGAGGTCGAGCGGGGCCTGTCGATGGTCGACGGCGTCGTGCTGCTCGTCGACGCGAGCGAGGGACCGCTGCCGCAGACGCGTTTCGTGCTGCGCAAGGCACTCGAGGCGAAGCTTCCGGTGATCCTCCTCGTCAACAAGACCGACCGCCCCGACGCGCGCATCGCGGAGGTCGAGGAGGAGGCGCACGACCTGCTGCTGAGCCTCGCATCCGATCTTCACGAAGACGTCCCCGACCTCGATGTCGATGCGCTCCTCGATGTGCCCGTCGTGTACGCGAGCGGTCGCGCGGGCGCTGCGTCGCGCAACCGCCCCGCGAACGGCGAGCTGCCCGACAACCCCGACCTCGAGCCGCTCTTCGCGGCGATCCTCGAGCATGTGCCGGCCCCGTCGTACGACGACGATGCGCCGCTGCAGGCGTGGGTCACGAACCTCGACTCGAGCCCCTTCCTCGGCCGCCTCGCCCTGTTGCGCGTGTTCAACGGCACGCTCAAGAAGGGCCAGACGGTCGCGTGGGTCCGTCACGACGGATCTCACTCGAACGCGCGCATCACCGAACTGCTCAAGACGCGCGCGCTCGAGCGCTACCCGGCCGAGTCCGCGGGCCCCGGAGACATCGTCGCGATCGCGGGCATCGACGAGATCACGATCGGCGAGACGATCGCCGACCCCGAAGACGTGCGTCCGCTGCCGGCCATCACGGTCGACGACCCCGCGATCTCGATGACGATCGGCACGAACACGTCGCCGCTCGCGGGCAAGGTCAAGGGCCACAAGCTCACCGCGCGCATGGTCAAGGACCGGCTCGACCGCGAGCTCATCGGCAACGTGTCGCTCAAGGTCGTCGACATCGGTCGTCCGGATGCGTGGGAGGTGCAGGGCCGCGGCGAGCTCGCGCTCGCGATCCTCGTCGAGAACATGCGCCGCGAGGGCTTCGAGCTCACCGTGGGCAAGCCCCAGGTCGTCACGCGCAAGGGCCCGAACGGCCAGGTGCAGGAGCCGTTCGAGCACCTCACGATCGACGCCCCCGAGGAGCATCTCGGCGCGATCACGCAGCTCATGGCGGCACGCAAGGGCCGCATGGAGACGATGGTGAACCACGGGACCGGGTGGGTGCGAATGGAGTTCATCGTGCCGTCGCGCGGTCTCATCGGCTTCCGCACCGAGTTCCTGTCGGTCACGCGCGGCACGGGAATCGCGAACGCGATCTCGGCCGGCTACGACGACTGGGCGGGCCACATCGTGGCCCGCGGCACGGGCTCGATCGTCGCCGACCGCGCTGGCGTCGCGACGCCCTTCGCGATGATGGCGCTCCAGGAGCGCATGAGCTTCTTCGTCCAGCCCACCGACGAGGTGTACGAGGGCATGGTCGTCGGCGAGAACACGCGCTCCGAAGACATGGACGTGAACATCACGAAGGAGAAGAAGCTCACCAACATGCGGTCCTCGACCGCCGACGAGCTCGAGAAGCTGACGCCTCCCCGCCAGCTCTCGCTCGAGGAGTGTCTCGAGTTCGCGCGCGAGGACGAATGCGTCGAGGTCACGCCCGAGACGGTGCGCATCCGCAAGGTGATCCTCGACCAGACCGAGCGCGCCCGCGCCGCCAGCCGTCTCAAGCGACAGGACGCCGCCGCGAGCGCCTGAGTCGCGCGACCGGTCCACCGGTCATCGATCGGCCCGCGACGGCACGTCGGAGGTGATCGGTACCATCGAGCGAGTGAGCTCAGCGCCCGACTTCGATGATGCGGATGCCGCCACCGAGGCCCGCAACGCGTGGCGTCAGGCCCTCGGCGTCGCGATCGCCACGAGTGCGTACGGCATCTCGTTCGGCGCGCTCGCCGTGGCATCCGGCCTCGACGTATGGCAGACGTGCGTGCTGAGCCTGCTCATGTTCACGGGCGGCTCGCAGTTCGCGTTCGCGGGAGTCATCGGCGGTGGGGGAGTCGCGGCCGCCCCGGCGGCCATCGCGTCGGCGTCGCTCCTCGGCATCCGCAACATCGCGTACGGCATGCGCATGTCGCCTGTGATCGGACCGGGGTTCTGGCGCCGCGCGGCGGCAGCGCAGTTCACGATCGACGAGTCGACCGCGGTGTCGCTCGCGCAGCGCACGCAGCGCGCGCGCCTCGTGGGCTTCTGGGTCACCGGCATCGGCATCTACATCGGCTGGAACCTCTCGACGCTCGCCGGCGCCCTCTTGGGCGACGTGCTCGGCGATCCGCGCGCGTACGGCCTCGACGCGGCCGCCGCCGCGGCGTTCCTCGCGCTGCTGTGGCCGCGCCTGCGTCGCCTGCAGCCGATCGCCGTCGGAGCGGCGGCGGCTGTCGTCGCCGCGATCCTGACGCCCGTCCTCATGCCGGGCCTTCCCGTGCTCGTCGCGGCCATCGTCGCGATCGTGGTCGGGTGGTTCAACTGGCTGGGATCCGACGACACGGCGCCGGAAGAGCCCGCCGACGTCGCCGAGCGGGAGGGACTTCCGTGACCCTGTGGACTGCAACGCTCGTCGCGGCGATCGTCTGCGTCGCGCTCAAGACGCTCGGCTACCTCGTGCCCCCGCGCGTGCTCGAGGCACCGCGCCCTTCGCGCATCTCTGACCTGCTGACGGTGGCCCTGCTCGCGGCGCTCGTCGCGGTGCAGACGCTCGGCTCGGGGCAGGCGATCGTCGTCGACGCTCGGGTTCCGGCCGTGCTCGTCGCGGCGGGGCTCCTGCTCCTGCGCGCGCCGTTCCTCGTCGTGGTCGCGGCAGCCGCACTCGTGGCCGCCGTCCTGCGGCTGTGGGGCTGGGCGGCCTGACAAGAGAGCCGGATTCAGGCATCTAGACTTGCCCGGTGAGCTTCTCGTGGTCCCGTGTCGGCACGTGGATCGTCGCCTTCGTCGTGGGCGCCGTCTACGGGGTCGCCGGCACGATCGCGCACGCGTACACGCTGGCGTGGTTCCCATTGGGACTGCTGCTCGCCCTCATCGGTTCCGCCGCGCTGCTGGCGGCCGTGCGGCTCCTCACGTCGGATCGGTGGGCGGCGCTCGGCACGGGCCTCGGCCTCATGGTCGCGACGCTCGTGTTCTCGGGCGCGGGGCCGGGCGGATCCGTGGTCGTGCCGCAGACGAGCCTCGGCGTCGTGTGGACGATCGCCGTTCCGCTGCTCGTGGCCGTGGTGGTCGCGTGGCCCGAGCGCTTGCCGCGTATGACGACCGCCGCGACGGATGCGACCGACGCGCCGGATGCCGAGACCGGCGCACGCACGGCGGGCGGGGCATCCGCACCCGAGCGCTCGGCCTAGACTGGTTGCCGTGACTTACGTGATCGCCCTCCCGTGCGTGGACGTCAAGGACCGCGCCTGCATCGACGAATGTCCGGTCGACTGCATCTACGAGGGTGAACGAAGCCTCTACATCCACCCCGACGAGTGCGTCGACTGCGGCGCGTGCGAGCCGGTGTGCCCCGTCGAGGCGATCTACTACGAAGACGACCTGCCCGACGAGTGGCAGGACTACTACAAGGCGAACGTCGAGTTCTTCGACGACATCGGCTCACCCGGCGGCGCCGCCAAGGTGGGCGTGATCCACAAGGACCACCCGATCATCGCCGCGCTTCCGCCGCAGGCTCCCTGATGGGGGTCGGCGACCTCGCGGAGTATCCGTGGGACGCGGTCGCGCCGTATGCCGCGCGCGCCCGCGCGCACCCCGACGGGATCGTCGACCTGTCGGTCGGCTCACCCGTCGACCCCACGCCGCCCGTCATCGCCGAGGCGCTCGCGCGCTCGACCGACGCGCATGCGTATCCGCAGACCATCGGGACTCCGGCGTTGCGTGAGGCGATCGCCGACTGGTACGCGCGTCGCCGTGGCGTTCCGGCGCTCGGCACCGAGAACGTGCTGCCGACGATCGGGTCGAAGGAGCTCGTGGCGCTGCTGCCCCTCCTGCTCGGGCTCGGCCCCGGCGACGTCGTCGTTCATCCGCGCGCCGCGTATCCGACCTATGAGGTCGGGGCGAAGCTCGTCGGCGCGACGCCCGTCGCCGCCGACGACCCGGCCGAGTGGCCCGCCGGCGTGAAGCTCGTGTGGATCAATTCGCCGGGTAACCCCGACGGGCGAGTCCTCGACGCGGCGGCGCTGCGGTCAGCCGCCGAGCGCGCCCGCGAGATCGGCGCCGTGCTGGCATCCGACGAGTGCTACGCCGAGCTCGGCTGGGACGCGCCGTGGGACGCCGAGCCGATCCCGTCGGTGCTCGATCCTCGCGTGTCCGCGGGGGAGCTGCGCGGCCTGCTCTCGGTGTACTCGCTGAGCAAGCAGTCGAACCTCGCCGGTTACCGCGCGGCGTTCGTCGCGGGGGACCCCGACCTTCTGGCGCGGATGCTGACAGCCCGCAAGCACCTCGGGCTCATGCTGCCGGCTCCCGTGCAGGCGGCGATGGCCGCAGGTCTCGCCGACGATGCCCACGTCGAGGCGCAGAGGGCGCTGTACCGCCGCAGGCGCGACGTGCTCAAGCCCGCGATCGAGGCGGCGGGCTTCCGCATCGATCACAGCGAGGCGGGCCTCTATCTGTGGGCGACCGAGGGCCGCGACGCGTGGGAGAGCCTCGGAAGGCTCGCCGACCTGGGGATCCTCGCGGGTCCCGGCCACTTCTATGGGGAGCACTTCCCCGAGCACGTGCGCTTCTCGCTCACCGCCACGGACGAGCGCATCGACGCCGCGGCGGCGCGAATGCGCCACGCGTGACGCGGCGTATTCGTCGGATTCCTCCATCGAACGGGCGAGGGCGTTGGCTGTGTCCGCACTACGTCCGGCGGCCCGATAGGCTGTAGGGGCGCGGTGGCGAGCCATCAGCCCGCCCCGTACGGTTCGCGGAACCCCGCCTCCCGGCGCGACCCGCACCGACCCCGGTCCGATCACACAACGCGAGGAGGCTCCGTGAACGACGCGGTCATCCAGCCGGAGAAGGCGACTCTCACGATCGGTGAACGAACCGCCGAGTTCCCCGTGCTGCGCGGCACCGACGGCGTCCCCAGTGTCGACATCTCGACCTTCACACGGCAGACCGGGCATACGGCGCTCGACTACGGGTTCGTCAACACGGCAGCGACGACGTCGGCCATCACCTACATCGACGGCGACAAGGGCATCCTGCGTTATCGCGGCTACCCGATCGAGCAGCTCGCGCAGAACAGCACGTACCTCGAGGTCGCGTGGCTGCTCCTCTACGGGGAGCTGCCGACCCCCGACCAGCTCGCCGACTTCGACGACCGCATCCGGCACCACACACTACTGCACGAAGACCTCAAGCGCTTCTTCTCGGCGCTGCCGCATACGGCGCATCCGATGTCGGTCCTGTCCTCGGCCGTGTCGGCGCTCTCGACCTATTACGAGCACGAGTCCGACCCGGGCAATCCGGAGCACGTCGAGCTCAACACCATCCGCATGCTCGCGAAGCTGCCCGTGATCGCGGCGTACGCGCACAAGAAGAGCGTCGGGCAGGCGTTCCTGTACCCCGACAACTCGCTCGGCTTCGTCGACAACTTCCTCAAGCTGAACTTCGGCGTGCTCAGCGAGCCGTACGAGGTGAACCCCGTGATGTCGCGCGCGCTCGAGCGGCTCCTCATCCTCCACGAGGACCACGAGCAGAACGCGTCGACGTCGACGGTGCGCCTGGTCGGCTCGACCGGTGCGAACCAGTTCTCGTCGATCTCGGCCGGCATCAACGCCCTGTACGGACCGCTCCACGGCGGCGCGAACGAGGCCGTGCTCGCCATGCTCGCGCGCATCCGCGACTCGGGCGAGTCGGTGCAGCGCTTCGTCGAGCGCGTCAAGAACAAGGAGGACGGCGTCAAGCTCATGGGCTTCGGCCACCGGGTCTACAAGAACTACGATCCGCGCGCGAAGCTCGTGAAGGAGTCGGCCGACGAGGTGCTGCGCGAGCTCGGGGTCCATGACCCGCTGCTCGATCTCGCCAAGGAGCTCGAAGAGATCGCCCTCGAAGACGACTACTTCAAGGAGCGCCGCCTCTACCCGAACGTCGACTTCTACACGGGGGTCATCTACAAGGCGATGGGCTTCCCGACCCGCATGTTCACGGTGCTGTTCGCGATCGGGCGTCTTCCCGGATGGCTCGCGCAGTGGCGCGAGGCGGTCAACGACCCGCACACGAAGATCGGTCGCCCGCAGCAGCTCTACGTCGGCTCCCCCGAGCGCAGCTACCCGGGAACGGCCTGACGGCGTGCACGAGAGGGGGCGGATGCCGCGGCATCCGCCCCCTCTCGTTCGCCCGGGGCCGGCGCGTCAGGCGTGCAATGCCTCGTTGAGCGTCACGCCGACGCCCTCGCGCCGCACGGCCTCGACGGCGCCCGAGAGCGAGTTGCGGCGGAACAGCAGCCCGTTGCGCCCCGACAGCTCGACGGCCTTCACCGACGGCAGGGCGCCGTCGGCGGTGCGCGGCTCGTCGGGCAGCACGACCTTCGTGCCCGCGGTGACGTAGAGGCCCGCCTCGACGACGCAGTCGTCGCCGAGCGAGATGCCGATCCCGGCGTTCGCTCCGAGGAGCGTGCGGGCGCCGACCGAGATCCTGTGCGTGCCGCCGCCCGACAGGGTGCCCATGATCGAGGCGCCGCCGCCGATGTCGCTTCCGTCGCCGATGACGACCCCCTGCGAGATGCGCCCCTCGACCATGGAGGCGCCGAGCGTGCCGGCGTTGAAGTTCACGAAGCCCTCGTGCATGACCGTGGTGCCGGGGGACAGGTACGCGCCGAGGCGCACGCGCGAGGCATCCGCGATCCGCACTCCCGGCGGAGTCAGGTAGTCGAGCAGCCTCGGGAACTTGTCGAGGCCCTGCACCTGGATGCCGTCGCGCTGCAGGAACGGCCGCAGGCGCGTGGCATCGTCGGGGTGCATCGGCCCCGCGTTCGTCCACGCGACGCTCGGGAGGTGGCCGAAGACCCCCTCGAGATTGACCTCGTTCGGCCGCACGAGGCGGTGCGACAGCGCGTGCAGGCGCAGGTACGCGTCGGGCGTCGACGCAGGTGCCTCATCCAGGTCGATCTCGACGGTGACGACTTCGACCGTGACGCCGCGGCGCGGGTCGGGGACCGCGTGGCGCTCGAGGTCCTCGGGCGGCATGGCGGGGTCGTAGCCGAGCGGGAGGCGGCCGACCTTGGGCTCGGGGAACCACGTGTCGAGCGTCGTCCCGTTCTCGGAGATCGTCGCGAGCCCGATCCCCCACACCCACCGCGAATCAGTCATGCATCAACGGTAGCGCGGTGCGCCGCACGCACCGGTGGCGGGTGCCGCCAGGCGGTTCGCGCGGACGGATGCCGGCGCATCCGATAGATAGACTCGACGGATGCCGGTGCTCGACCTCTCCGCGTCCTCCGTCGACCTCACCCGCACGATCTGCGACATCCCGAGCGTCTCGGGGGAGGAGAAGGTGCTCGCCGACGCGATCGATCACGCCGTGCGTGCGCTCCCGCACCTCGACGTGTATCGCGACGGCGACACGATCGTCGCCCGCACGAACCTGGGGCGCGCGCAGCGCGTCGTGATCGCGGGGCACATCGACACGGTGCCGGTGAACCACAACCTGCCGACCCGCGAGCTCGACGATGACGGCGAGCGGATGCTGTGGGGCCGCGGCACCGTCGACATGAAGGCGGGCGTCGCGGTGCAGCTCAAACTCGCCGCCGAGCTCGCCTCGCCGCGCGTCGACATCACGTGGATGTGGTACGACCACGAGGAGGTCGACGCCGACCTCAACGGCCTCACGCGCCTTTCCCGCACGCGCCCCGACCTCTTCGCGGGAGACTTCGCGATCCTCGGCGAACCCAGCAACGGGCAGGTCGAGGGCGGATGCAACGGCAACCTGCGCGCGATCGTGCGCACGCACGGGGTCCGCGCGCACAGCGCCCGCGCGTGGATGGGCGAGAATGCGATCCACCGCGCCGCGCCGATCCTCGGCCGACTCGCTGACTATCGGCCGCAGGAGGTGCCGGTCGACGGGCTCGTGTACCGCGAGGGGCTCAACGCCGTGCGCATCCGCGGCGGCATCGCGGGCAACGTCATCCCCGATCTGTGCGAGGTCGAGATCAATTACCGCTTCGCCCCGAGCCGCACGCCCGACGAGGCAGTCGCCCACGTGAGACAGGTGATGGACGGCTTCGAGGTCGAGGTCGTCGACCTCGCGCCCGGCGCCCGCCCCGGCCTCGACGCGCCGCTCGCGCAGGAGTTCGTCGCGGCGGTCGGCGCCGAGCCGCGCCCGAAGTACGGCTGGACCGACGTCGCGCGCTTCTCGGCGCTCGGCGTGCCGGCCGTCAACTACGGTCCGGGCGACGCCAGCCTCGCGCACCACGACGAGGAGCGCGTGCCGCTCGCGCAGATCGAGGACGTCGAGCGCGGTCTGCGGGCGTGGCTGAGCTGAGCGCCGGGCGCCGCGCGTGGGACGCGCTGCGCAAGGGGTGGACCGCGCTGCCGGTGTCGGTGCGCGTGCTCATCGTGTACGTGCTCGCTCGCGTGGTCACGACGCTGTTCTTCGCTGCGGCGGATGCGGCATCAGGCCCCTCTTCGCGTTTCGGCGTGAACCCGGGCATCGCGGGCCTCGCGACCGGCTGGGACGGACAGTGGTACTGGTTCGCGGCGCTCAACGGGTACCCGGCCGAGCTGCCGCGCACCGACGACGGGCTCGTCGCCGAGAACCAGTGGGCGTTCATGCCCGTCTATGCGTACCTGTCGCAGGTCGTCGGCTTCGCGCTCGGCTCGTGGCCCGCCGGGGCGATCGCCGTGTCGCTCACGGCCGGCTACCTCGCGTGTTTGGTGCTGTACCGGATGCTGCGCCTCCGTGGCGACGACGCGATGGCGATGTGGACCGTCGTGTTCTTCGCCGCGGGGCCGCTCGCCGCGCTGTTCCAGGTCGCGTACGCGGAATCGCTGTTCCTGCTGTTCCTCTTCCTCGCGCTGTGGCTCGTCATGCGGCGGAGGTTCGGCTGGCTGTACGTGCTCGTGCCGACCATGGGGTTCACGCGACCGGGCGTCCTCGCGTTCTCGCTCTTCCTCGCGCTGTACGGCGTCGCGCGGTGGTTCGCGCGCAAGCGCGATCCGCTGCCGGCTCGGCAGATCGTGCACATCGTCGCGCTCGGCCTGCTCGCGGCCGTCGTCGGCTTCTCGTGGCAGGTGATCGCGGCGGTCGTCACGGGCGACCCCACGGCGTATCTGGCGACCGAGCTCGCGTGGCGCCGCAATTGGCTGCCGGGATGGAACGGGGCGTTCGTGCCGTTCGACGGGTTCGTGCTGGGCGCGGACTTCTGGTTCAGCACGTGGGGGCTTCCGGGGTGGCTCGGGATCGTCGCGCTCGTGGTCATCGTCGCCGGCGTCGCGGCTCTCCTCCTCTTCGAGCCGCACGTGAAGCGGCTCGGGGTCGAGCTGCGCCTGTGGGCGGCGAGCTACCTCGTGTACCTGTTCGCGGTGTTCTTCCCGCAGTCGAGCATCTTCCGTCTGCTCGTGCCGCTTTCGCCGTTGTGGGGTGCCGCCGCGATGCCGCGATCGTCGTGGTGGCGGTCCGGCGTGCTCGCGGTGTGCCTGCTCGCACAGTGGTGGTGGATCCACAACATGTACGCGCTCGGGAATACGTACTGGCAGATCCCCTGACGCCGAAGCCGTTTTCCACAGGGCGCCACGGCTTCTCCCGGTGTTGTTTCAGCAGGATAAACTTGGGAGGCAGACCTACGACGAAAGGGAGCCACCATGGCAGCGATGAAGCCGAGAACCGGAGACGGGCCGATGGAGGCCGTTAAGGAGGGGCGCCTCATCATCGTCCGTGTTCCGCTCGAGGGCGGTGGGCGCCTCGTCGTCTCGGTGAACGATGCCGAGGCCAAGGAGCTCTACGACGTGCTGGGCGGTGTCGTCAACGCCGCGTGAGCCGCGACTTTCGGAACGGCCGGTCCTGAGGGACCGGCCGTTCCGTCGTTCCGGGTGTGATCCGGGCGGTCATTCCGATGGGCGGGTGGTGAGCTGCAACAGTCCCTCGCCGACGATGGAGAGCGCTCCGATGACGGCGGGGGAGGCCTGGGTCTCCTGTATGAGCGAGCGGTACGCGCTGGTCACGGGATCGCGGCGCACGGGGTCGGCGACGGCGCCGCCCGCGAGCACGCGGGGCACGAGCACCGTGCCGCCCGCGCGCACGAGCCGCAGTCCGTGCTCGACGTACTCGATGACGCCCTCGGGATCGGCGTCGACGAGCACGATGTCGTACGACGCCTCGTTCATGCGGGGCAGTACCTCCGACGCACGCCCGGTGATGAACCGTGCCCGCGCGGGCGGGACCTTCGCGTCGGCGAAGGCCTTGCGCGCGGCGCCGAGGTGCTCGGGCTCGTTGTCGATGGTCGTGAGAGTCGCGCGCGGCGAGCCGTGGAGCAGCCACAGCCCCGAGACGCCCGCACCCGTGCCGATCTCCACGATGTTGAGCGCCTGTGACGCCGCTGCGATGACGGCGCACTGCGCGCCGACGGCGGGGCTCACCGGCGCCGCACCGAGCTCCAGCGCGTGCGCTCGCGCGCGCACGATGTGGTCGGGCTCGACGGTCGCCTCGTCGGCGAAGCGGTTGTTCGCGTGCTGATCGGCCATGGTCCTCCTCCTGCGACAGCCTACGGCCCGCAATCACGCCGCCCGCACAGGCACACGGCGGTAACCTGTGTGCATGTTCTTCGGCCTCACGATCGAGAAGCTCCTGCTGATCGGCGTGATAGCCGCATTCGTGGTCGGTCCCGAGCGGCTGCCGCGCTACGCAGAGGCGCTCGCACGCACGACGCGGCGCGTGCGCGACTACCTCCAGAACGCGAAGACGCGCGTCAAGGACGAGATGGGCGAGGACTTCGACGACATCGACTGGCGCACGCTCGATCCGCGCCAGTACGACCCGAGGCGCATCATCCGCGAAGCGCTGCTCGACGACCCGCCCATCGCGACCGTGAAAGCGGCGGGATCTGCGGCCGCGGTCACCTCACCCCTCACGCCGCCCGAGCCGCCGCGGCGCCTCGACGCGGGGGAGACGCCGCCCTTCGACGCCGAAGCGACCTGACGCCGCTGCGCCTGAGGGGCTCGTGGGTCACGAGGGCCGCAGCGGAAGCGACCGCCCGGCGAGCCCGCGCGGGCCGGAGAGCCTTTCTGCGAGGTGCGTGATCGCGATAGCCGCCGGATCGTCGGGATGCGCGACGACGACCGGTGTCCCCGCGTCGCCGTCCGCTCGCAGCTCGGGGCTCAGCGGAATCGACGCGACCACGGGCACCTCCTCTCCGTCGCGCGAAAGCGCCGCGGCGACCTCCGCGCCGCCGCCCGCTCCGAAGAGGTCGACCGTCGTCCCGTCGGGAAGCGTGAGGCCCGCCATGTTCTCGACGACCCCGACGACGCGCTGACCGGTCTGGCGGGCGACGAGTCCGCTGCGGATGGCGACATCGGATGCCGCGGCCTGCGGCGTCGTGACGACGACGACGTCCGCGTGCGGCAGCAGTTGACCGACCGAGATCGCGACGTCGCCCGTGCCGGGCGGCATGTCGAGCAGCAGCACGTCGAGATCGCCGAAGTACACATCGGTGAGGAACTGCTGCACCGTGCGATGCAGCATCGGCCCGCGCCACGCCACCGCGCCGAGCGGCTCGTCTGAGCGCCCACGGCGCAGGAACATCCCGATGGAGATCGTCTTCACGCCGTATGCGACGGGCGGGAGCATGAGGTCATCGAGGCGGGTCGGCTGCGGCGGCAGACCGTCGGCGTCGAGCAGGCCGAGCAGGCCCGGGATCGAGAACCCGTGCACGTCCGCGTCGACGAGCCCCACCGCGAGCCCGCGCGCGGCGAGCGCGACCGCGAGGTTGGCGGTCACCGTCGACTTTCCGACGCCGCCTTTGCCGCTCGTGACGGCGATGACGCGCGTGAGCGACTCCGGCCCGAACGGCATCTGCCGGGCGGGTCGCCCCGCACGCAGCTTCTCGGTGAGCTCGGCGCGCTCGGCGGGGGTCATGACCCCGACGGCGACCTCGACCGCGTCGACACCGGGCACCGACGCGGCGGCCGCGCGCACGTCGTTCTCGATGCGGGTGGCGGCGGGGCATCCGACGATCGTCAGGACGATGCCGACCTTTACCGTCCCGCCCTCGACGACGATGTCGCGCACCATGCCGAGGTCGGCGATCGGCCTCCGCAGCTCCGGATCGCTCACGGCGCCGACCGCTGCGCGCACGCGGGCCGCGAGCTCGTCGGTCATGTCGACCGGCCGGCGTCGCCGGCGTCGGCGCTCGGCTGGAGCTGCTCGAGGAGCGCCTTGAGCTCGGTGCGCAGCACGTCGCGCGTGATGACTTCGTCGCTCACCTCGGTGAGGGCCATGCGCAGCGCGACGATCTCACGCGCGAGGTACTCGGTGTCGGCGAGGTTGCGCTCGGCGCGCTGCCGGTCCTGCTCGATCTGGACGCGGTCACGGTCGTCCTGGCGGTACTGCGCGAGGAGGATGAGCGGCGCCGCGTACGACGCCTGCAGCGACAGCATGAGCGTGAGCGCCGTGAACCCGAATTCGGCCGAGTCGAAGCGGAGGTTCGGCGGGGCGAGCGTGTTCCACGCGATCCAGCTCGCGCAGAAGACGGTGAGCCCGAGCAGGAACGCGGGCGTTCCCATGTTTCGGGCGATCCACTCGGTGAACCGGCCGAAGCGATCGCGTGAGGGCTGCGCGGGGCGCGGCCCCAGGACGCCGGACCGCCCGAGCGGGGCATCCAGCGCTGCACGGCGGGTCGGACGGGCCATCAGCGCCTCCTCGGGATGCTCGCGGTGGTCGTGGGGACTTCGTTCTTCTCCTGGGACCGTTCGTCTTCGGCGTCCTGAGATCGCCAGTCGTCGGGCAGCAGGTAGTCGAGCACGTCGTCGACGCTGACCGCGCCCACGAGGCGGTGCGCCTGATCGACGACCGGCAGCGACACGAGGTTGTAGCTCGCGAGGAGGCGCGCGACCTCGGTGGCCGACGCGGTCGCGGGCACCGGCTCGAGCGTGTCGTCGATGATGGTGCCCAGGCGCTCGTGCGGCGGGTAGCGCAGCATCCGCTGGAAGTGGACCGTGCCCAGCAGCCGGCCGGTCGGCGTCTCGTACGGCGGAAGCGTCACGAAGACCGCCGCCGCGAGGGCGGGGTGCAGCTCGTGGCGACGGATGAGCGCGAGCGCCTCCGCGACTGTCGCGTCGGCCGACAGCACGATGGGCTCGCTCGTCATGAGGCCGCCCGCCGTGTCGGGGCCGTATTTCAGGAGGGCGCGCACGTCCTCTGCCTCTTCGGGCTCCATGAGGTCGAGCAGCTCCTCGGAGCGCTCCTCCGACAGCTGGCCGAGCAGGTCGGCCGCGTCGTCGGGCTCCATCGCGTCGAGGATGTCGGCCGCGCGCTCGTCGCCGAGCGCCTCGAGGATGTGGACCTGCTCCTCTTCGGGCATCTCCTCGAGCGCGTCGGCGAGGCGGTCGTCGGGGAGCTCTTCGGCCACCTCGATCAGGCGCTCCTCGGGCAGGTCGAGCAGGGTGTTGGCGAGATCGGCGGGCTTGAGGTCGGAGTAGGTCGCGATGAGCTGCTCGGCCGACTGGGCCTCGCCCGGAGTCTGCTGCTCGCGCACCTCGGACCAGTGCGCGAACGTCGTGGGACCCTTCGCGAACGGCGACGCGCTCGTCTTGGGGCGGCGCAGGAAGAGCTGGCCGACGTCCCACTCGCCCGCACGATTGCGCTCGATCGCGACGTCTTCGATGACGGCCGATCCGGATCCGTCCTTGAAGTAGACGCGGCGCCCGAGCAGCTCCGCCATGACCCGCACCTCGCCGCCGCGCTGCTGGAACCGCCGCACGTTGATGAGCCCCGTGGCGATGACCTGGCCGGTCGCGATTGAGGTCACGCGCCCGATCGACATGAACACGTGTCTGCGCCCCGGGATCTCGACCACGAGACCCACGACGCGCGGCGGATCGTCCTTGCGGTAGATCACGACGACGTCCCGCACCTTGCCGAGCCGGTCGCCGGCGGGGTCGAAGACCGAGCACCCGGACAGGCGCGCGACGAATACCCTCTGCGTGCTCACCCGTCCAGCGTAGTCCGGGGTCCGTGGGAGGATGAGGACATGAGCATGATGGGCGGTCGGTTTCCGCAGGGCCCTGAAGACACGGGTCAGACCGTGGCGAGCTTCCCCACTTACGAGGCGGCGCAGAAGGCCGTCTCGACGCTCATCGCGGCCGAGATCCCCGCGCGCGACATCTCGATCGTGGGCCACGACCTGCGCTCCGTCGAGCGCGTGACCGGCCGCCTGGGCTACGCGGCCGCTGCACGGTCCGGCGCGATCAACGGCCTGCTGCTCGGTCTCCTGTTCGCGGCGATCTTCGTGCTCGGTTCGCCGACGGTCCCGATCCAGGCCTTCGTGGGCGTGCTGTTCGTGGGCATCGCGATCGGCATGCTGCTGAGTCTCGTGACCTACTCGTTCGTGCGCCGCCGGCGCGACTACGCGTCGGTCATGCAGGTGGTCGCCGAGCACTACGAGGTGCACGTCGCCGCGTCGAGCGTCCACCGCGCGCGCCAGGTGCTCGGCACGACCGAGACCGTGGCTCCGCCGGTCGCGCCCGAGACCGACGAGCCGCCGCAGTACGGCCAGCGGGTCGCGCCTGCCGACGAGCCGCCGCAGTACGGCCAGCGCATCGTCGAGAGCGGGGCGGCCGAGTCCGATGAGGGCGGGGCGGATGCCGCATCCGCCGCACCCGAAGAACCCGGTGCGGGCGACGACCCGTCCGACGCGGGCGCATCCCGTGCGACCGACGAGCGCGGCGACCGCGCGTGAGCTCCGCTCCCGATGACGCGGCCGTCGAGGTCGCCGACTCGCGCATCCCGGTGGCGCTGCCCGCGGGGACGGCCGAGGTGTCGTGCGACCTGGAGCTTCCCGACGGCGAGCCGTGGGCCGCGGTCGCGGTCGCCCATGGCGCCGGCGCGGGGTACAGGCATCCGTTCCTGGTGGGCTTCGCGCGCGCCTTGCGCGACGAGGGGGTCGCGACGGTGCGGTTCAACTTCCCATACGTCGAGGCCGGACGACGGATGCCGGGACCGGCTGCACACGCGATCGTGACGTGGACGGCGGTCGAGGCCGCCGCACGCGAAGCCCTTCCGGGCGTGCCGTTCGTCGCAGCCGGCAAGTCGTACGGCGGACGCATGGCGTCGATGGCGGCTGCCGAGGGCGCGATCGCACCGGCGGCGCTCGTGTACCTCGGGTATCCGCTGCATCCGCCGGGGCAGCCCGAGAAGGACCGCTCGGCCCACCTGCCGCGGATCGCCGCACCGCAGTTGTTCGTCGAGGGCACGAACGACCCGTTCGTGGTGCCGCACGAGGGGCTCGAAGCGGCGGTCGCCTCGTGTCAGGACGCGACGCTCGAGTGGATCGACGGCGGCGGCCACTCGTTCGAGGTCAAGGGTCGCAAGCGGCCCGCCGATGAGGTCGGTGCGGGGCTCGCGCCCCTCGTCGCCGCGTTCGTGCGGCGCGTCGCGTCAGCAGGACGCGATCGCGCTGCTCGGGCGTGAACACCGCGGCTCGGATGACCTCAGCGCCCCGCCGCGTATCCCTGCATGCCGCGCGGGTTCGCCGCCGCCCACAGTAGGCCGGTCGAGGCATCCGTCCCCACCGCCGACACGCGGCCGAGCGTCCAGTCGCCCACGCGCGTCACAGCGTGCCCGCGCCGCTCGAGACCCTCGATGACCGCGTCGCCGAGGCGGTCCTCGATGACGGCTCCGGCGGGAGTCCATGTGCGGGGCCAGAACGACTCCGGCATCGCGGTCGTGTGCAGCGCGGGGGCGTCGATCGCCTCCTGCGCGCGGTAGCCGCCGACGAGCATGCGCAGCAGCACGAGCAGCTGCCACTGGTCCTGCTGGTCGCCGCCGGGCGAGCCGATCGCGAACCACGGCGCGCCATCGCGCAGCACGAGCGTCGGCGTGAGCGTCGTGCGCGGGCGCTTGCCGGGAGCGAGCGACGACGGATGCCCCGGCTCCAGCCACGTCATCTGCAGGCGCGTGCCCAGGCAGAAGCCGAGCGCGGGGATCGCCGGCGACGACTGCAGCCAGCCGCCGGACGGTGTCGCCGACACGATGTTGCCCCAGCGGTCGATGACGTCGATGTGGCACGTGTCGCCGCGCGTGCGGCCGCTCGTCGAGACGGTCGGCTCGCCGGTGCCGGCCGCGGCGGCGAATGCGTCCTTCGTGCGCAGCGGGGGGCGGAAGCCGTCGCGTCCGCCGAGGGCACCAGGCCGGTGCTCCGCGGACGCCTCGTCGCCGATGAGGGCGCGTCGCTCGGCGGCGTAGTCCTCCGACAGGAGGGCCTCGAGGTCGACGTCCGCGTCGCCGTACCACGCGTCGCGGTCGGCATACGCGAGCTTCTGCGCCTCGAGAATCGTGTGCGCACCCACCTCCTGCGAGGGGTCGAGGCGATCTTCGTCGAGCGGTTCGAGCATCCGCAGCGTCTGCAGCAGCGCCGGCCCCTGGCTCCACGGGCCGGCCTTCGCGATCTTCGCTCCACGGAACTCCGCCGTCACGGCAGGCTCGTACGACGCATCGAACGCGGCGAAGTCGTCGGGGGTGATGACGGCCGCATGTTCGCCGCCCTCCGAGTGCCGGTGCGGAGTCGACGGGAAGGCGGATGCCTCGTGCGCCACGACGCCCGTCTTCCACTCGCGCCTCGCGGCGTCGATGCGGGCGGCACGCCCGACGGGGCCGTCGTCGCGTACGGTGCACGACGCGTGGCACAGCCCGTCGAGCACGTCGGCGTAGGCCGGGTTGCGCACGACCGAGCCGGGCGCGGGAGGCTCCCCGTTCGGCATCCACAGCTCGGCGGAGGTCGGCCAGTGCTTCGTGAACAGCTCGGCGAGCTGGGCGATCGCAGCGGCCGCCTGCGGAAGAAGGGGCACGCCGTCCCGCGCGTACCCGATCGCGTACGACAGCACGTCGGCGAGCTCCCATGTGCCGTGGTCGCGCAGGAGCAGGAGCCACGCGTCGACGGCGCCCGGGACGGCGGCCGCGAGTCCGCCCGCGCCGGGCACGAGGTCGAGCCCTTCCGAACGGTAGTGCTCGATCGTCGCGCCCGCGGGCGCGGGCCCCTGACCCATCAGTACGGTCGGGGCGGGGTCGTCCGCGGTCGCGAAGATCCCCACGAGGTCTCCGCCGGGACCGTTGAGGTGCGGTTCGACGACGTGCAGTACGAAGGCGCCGGCGACCGCCGCGTCGAACGCGTTGCCGCCGCGCTCGAGGACCGACTGCGCGGTCGCCGTCGCGATCCAGTGGGTCGAGGCGGCCATGCCGAACGTGCCCGACAGCGTCGGCCGCGTCGTGAACGACGGGGGAGGGGTGTAGGTCACGGGCGCTTCGTCTCGCCGGGCTCGATCAGCGACCGCTCGACAGCCGCGCGACCCACTCCTCGACCTCGTCGGCCCTGCGGGGGATCGCGGCGGACAGGTTCACGGGACCGTCCTCGGTGATGAGGATGTCGTCCTCGATCCGCACGCCGATGCCGCGGTACTCCTCGGGCACCGTGAGGTCGTCGATCTGGAAGTACAGGCCGGGCTCGATCGTGAACACCATTCCCGGCTTCAGCACGCCGTCGTAGTACATCTCGCGCCGTGCCTGCGCGCAGTCGTGCACGTCGATGCCGAGGTGGTGGCTCGTCCCGTGCACCATGTAGCGCCGGTGCTGGCCGCCCTTGTCGGCGTCGAGCGCCTCCTCGGCGGTCACGGGGAGGAGGCCCCACTCCGCGACGCGCCGCGCGATGACGCCCATCGCGGTCTCGTGCACCGTGCGGAAGGTCACTCCAGGACGAGCCGCCGCGAACGCAGCATCCGCCGCTTCGCGCACCGTCTCGTACACGGTGCGCTGGATGTCGGTGAAGCGGCCGCTCACCGGGATCGTGCGCGTGATGTCGGCCGTGTACAGGCTGTCGACCTCGACGCCGGCGTCGATGAGGATCAGGTCGCCCGGCACGACGGCGCCGTCGTTGCGCGTCCAGTGCAGGTAGCACGCGTGCGGGCCGGAGGCCGCGATCGTGTCGTAGCCCTCCCAGTTGCCCTCGCTGCGCGCGCGCAGGTGGAACACGCCCTCGACGACGCGCTCACCGCGCGGGTGCTCGACGATGCGGGGCAGGTTCGCGACGATGTCGTCGAAGCCCCGGGCCGTCACGTCGACCGCGAGGCGCATCTGCTCGATCTCGTACTCGTCTTTGACGAGGCGCAGCTCCGACACGAAGCGCGTCAACTCCTCGTCCTCCTCGAGCACCACGTCGGCGTCACCCGACTCGAAGTCGTCGACGTGGGCGGTCGCGATGCCGAGATCGGATGCCACGCCCGCCAGCGCGGGGCGCGGGCCGATCCAGAACTCGCCGATCGAGGCATCCGAGTAGAACTCCGCCGTGGTGCGGTCGGCGCGCTCGCGGAAGTAGAGGGTGACGTCGTGGCCGCCTTCGTTGCGCGGGTCGAACACGAGCACCGAGCCGGGCTCGGCGTCGGAGCCCCATCCGGTGAGGTGCGTGAACGCCGAATGCGCGCGGAACGGGTAGTCGGTGTCGTTGCTGCGCTGCTTCAGGTCGCCGGCCGGGATGACGAGCCGCTTGCCGGGGAACGCCGCGGACACCGCGTCGCGACGCTTCGCCGCATACGGCGCCTGCTCGCGCTGCGGCGGGAGCGACTCGGGCCGGTCGGCCCATCCGGTCGAGATCGTGTCGAGGAATCCGCGCCCGAACGGCTGCCGCCGGTTGGTGGTGACCTTCTCCTCGGCCTGTGGTTCGGCCGTCGGCTCGGAGGTCGCGGAGTCGGTCTGCAGGAGGTCGGTGCCTGAGCCCGTCGAAGGGTCGCCTGTCGTGCTCATTCGTCCAGTCTCGCACGGACCCCCGGCGCGTCGTGAGGACGATCAGCCGGCGGGTTCCAGCTGCACGATGAGCGGCCGGTGGTCGCTGCCGGAGTCGTCCATCGAGCCGAGCACGAGCGAACCGGTCGCCGTCCAGTCGTCGGTCGCCATGACGTGGTCGATCGGCGCGGAGAGGAGCGGCGGCATCTCGGTCGTCCACGTGCCGACGGCGCCGTTGCCGCTCGCGGCGGCCGCGTCGTGGCAGCGGCCGAGTGTTCCGCCGTCCACGCCGAGGTCGGCCATGTGGTCGACCGTCGCGTTGAAGTCGCCCGCGACGATCACGTTCTCGACCGCGCACTGGTCGGCCAGCCACTGCAGGTCGTCGCGCCAGTGCTGCATGTAGCTCGGCCGCGGGGCGACCGCATGCGCGGCGACGACGATCGGACCTTCGCCCGAGATCGGCATCGCCACGGCGCTCGGGACGGTCGACGTGTTGCTCGTGCCGTTGCTCGAGGACTCGATGATCGAGTACTCGCCGAGCTCGGGCGAGATCAGCAGCGTCGTCGAGCCGGCATCCCACTCGGTCGCCGGGTTCTCGGTGTGATGCGCCCACATGCGGTGGCCGAGGTCGCGCATGATGAGCGCGACCTGTTCGCCGGTCTCGATCGTCGTCTCGGGAAGCGCGACGATGTCGGCGTCCATCGCGACGGCGATCCGCGCGATCGTCTCCGGCGGGGTTGCGGAGCCCGCGGTGTTCCACGTCATCACGCGCACGCTGGAGGCGGTCTTCTCCGGAAGCGTCTCGGTGCCGGTGCCGCGTGCGGCGAGGATCGCGACGTTGGCGACGACGGCGACCACCGCGATGGTCGCGATCGCGAGGGCGAAACGACGGACGGGTCGGGCGAGCGCGAGCAGCAGTGCGAGCGCGACCGCGATCACGAAGGCCACCAGGATCACGCTGCGGAACGAGATCAGCTGTGCGATCGGATAGATGCGCTCGAGGCGGAAGAACGCCGGCCAGGTCAGCACCGCCGCGCCGATCGCGCACAGCACGGCGACGAGGATCCCGAGGAGGCGGAGCACTCGGCGACTCTATGCGAGCAGGCTGGGAAATCTCGAAACGGCGCACGTGTCTCCGCCGTGCGCGCGCGCCGTGTCGGGGCCCCCGCTACGCTCGGAGCATGGCGGTGAATCGGCGCTTCGAGGGCCCCAGCGACCTTCACCTCCACTCCACCCATTCCGACGGCACAGAGTCGCCGGCGCTCGTGCTCGCGGCGGCGCACCGCCACGGCCTGCGCACGGCGGCGCTGACCGACCACGACACGACGGCGGGGTGGGCCGAGGCCGCCGAGGCCGCCGTCTCGCTCGGCATGACATTCATCCCGGGGATCGAGCTCTCGGCGAAGCACCAGTACCGCAGCGTCCACGTGCTGGGCTACCTCTTCGACCCCGACGACGCCGCCCTCGTCGCGATGATGGACCGCATCCGCTCGTCGCGCCTCGATCGGGCGCGCCTGATGGCGGAGCGCATCGCGCGCGACTACGACGTCGCATGGGACGACATCGTCGCCCAGACCACCGACGGCGCGACCGTCGGCCGCCCGCACATCGCCGATGCGCTCATCGCTCGCGGGCTCGTGCGCGATCGCGCCGAGGCTTTCTCCAGCATCCTGAGCCCGCGGGGCGAGTACTACGTCGCCCTGTACGCACCGGATCCGGTGACGGCGGTGGGGCTCATCGCGGATGCCGGGGGCGTGCCGATCATCGCGCACCCGGCCGGTCGCGCGGGGGTCCTCCCGATGCCCATCCTCGACGAGATGCTCGACGCGGGCTTGGCGGGATTCGAGCTCGGCCACCGCGAGAACCTGGAGAGCGGCATCCGGACTCTTCGCCGCCTGAGCGAGGAACGCGACCTCATCGTCACGGGCTCGAGCGACTACCACGGTCTCGGCAAGCCGAACCAGCCGGGCGAGAACACGACCAGCGACGACATGGTCGAGCGGATCATCGAACGCGGACGCGGAAGCGCCCCCGTCTATCCGTGACGAGGGCGCTTGCGCGCGGGGGCCCCGCGACGTCAGTGGGCGAGAGCCTTGGCCTTCAGGTGCTCGTACTCCTCCTGCGTGATCGTCCCGGCGTCGAGCAGGCTCTTCGCCTTGGCGATCTCTTCGGCAGGGCTCGATCCGGCGACCTGCTTGATGTACGAATCCGCCGCGGCCTGCGCCGCCTGCGCCTCCTTCTGACTGCGCTCCGCCATGCCCTGGCCGCGCGCGATGAGGTAGACGAGCGCGGTGAGGAACGGGACGAAGACCAGGAAGATGATCCAGACCGCCTTCCACCAGCCGTTGAGCTTGTGGTCGCGGAAGAGATCCCCGATGATCGCGAACAGTGCCATCAGGTAGGCGATGAAGACGAACGCCCACAGGAACCACCAGATGAGGCTCCAGAAGTTGGACCAGAAGTCCATGGATTCTCCTTGGGTAGAAGGACGCTGCGAGCAGCGCGACGGCGGCGAGGCTCCGTCGTCTGATGCCGATTATGGCGGGGGAGTGCGTTCGACGGAATGACCTCCGCGTGAGCGTCGGAGGGCCGCGTCGCGACGCCGGCGGGTTAGCGTGGGCGGATGCGGCAGTCCACCGCGCTCGAACGGCGCATCGACGCGGTCGCGCATCGGCTGCTGCGGAGTGCGCCGGATCGCGGCATCCGTTCGACTCTCGTCGAGCTCGCGGTGTTCGTGCTCAAGCAGGCGTGGGCGTGCGTCTTCGGCGCCGCGCTGCTGGCCCTGATCGTCGCGGTGCGGCTCTGGTACCCAGACGATGCGGCGCTCGCGCGCAACGACTTCCTGACGATCGCGGCGGTCGCGATCCAGGTCGTCATGGTCGCCGCGCGCCTCGAGACGGGGCGCGAGCTGTGGGTGATCGTTCTCTTCCACGTGACCGGCACCGTCATGGAGATCTTCAAGACCGACGTCGGGTCATGGGCATACGCGGCCGACGGCGTGCTGCGGATCGCGGGCGTGCCCCTGTTCAGCGGCTTCATGTACGCGGCCGTCGGGTCGTACATGGTGCGCGTGTACCGGCTCTTCGACCTCGGCTTCACTCGGTATCCGCGACGGTGGCTCACGGCGCTGGTCGCGGCGGCGATCTACGTCAACTTCTTCACGCACCATTTCTGGTGGGATCTGCGGTGGGTGCTGCTCGCGCTCGTCGTGCTGCTGTGGCTGCCGACCGTGATGTACGCGCGGGTGTGGCGGCGTGTTCTCCGGATCCCGTTGCTCGCCGCGTTCGCGGGTGTCGCCGTGTTCATCTACCTCGCCGAGAACATCGGCACGTGGGCGGGCGCGTGGCTCTATCCGAACCAGGTCGAGGGGTGGCATCCGGTCTCTGCCACGAAGCTCGTGTCGTGGTTCCTGCTCATGATCATCTCGGTCGTGCTCGTCGCGTGGGTCTACCCGCCGCGCGAGCCCGCGGCCGCGGTGGCGGCGCAGCCGGCGGTGCGCCCGGCGGCTCCGGCGCGGCGGGCGGCCGCGCGTTCGGAGCAGGCCGGGGCGGCGGGAACAGGACCGATCCTGAGGCCCCGTCCTGATCCGGATGCCTCGACCTGACCTGATGCCGACGCGGTGGCTCGCCGCCCACACCCGTGCGAAATCAGGACATCTGGCGGAGTCAGGAGCATCCGCACGCGATCGTCCTGCTGCGGCCAGATGTCCTGATTCGGGCGCGCGGCGCGGCGCGAGCGCGCGGCGCGAGCGGGGGCCGCGACGACGGCGGCGCGCCGTGGCGTCAGGACGCCGCGGGCGTGCTCGAGCGGGGGCCGCGGCGGCGACGGCGGCGCCGCGCCGCGGCGTCAGGACGCCGCGGGCGTGCTCGAGCGGGGGCCGCGGCGGCGACGGCGGCGACGCGCCGGGGCGGGCTTGCCGTCGTGGTGCTCCTTGCCGCCTCCGTCGTGCGTTCCGCCGCCCTCGGTGCGCTCGGCGCGCTGCGAGGACGTGTGGTCTCCGTCGCGCGAGGGCGCGGCATCCGTCGATCCCTCGGCGAACGTCGCCCCGACGCGCTCACTCGACGAGCGCCGACGGCGGCGACGACGGGTCGTGCCGGCGTCCTCGCCCTGCTCGGCGGCCTCGGCCGCGCGCTCGGGACGGCGCTGCGTCTTGACGGCCTGCGTCTTCGGGGCGGTCGCGATGCGGCCCTTCGTGCCCTCGGGGATGTCGAGGTCGGTGTAGAGGTGCGGGCTCGACGAGTACGTCTCGACGGGCTCCGGCTGGCCGAACTCGAGGGCGCGGTTGATGAGGGCCCACTTGTGCAGGTCCTCCCAGTCGACGAACGTGACCGCGATGCCCGTCTTGCCGGCGCGGCCGGTGCGCCCGGCGCGGTGCAGGTACGTCTTCTCGTCGTCGGGGATCGTGTGGTTGATCACGTGGGTGACGTCGTCGACGTCGATGCCGCGCGCGGCGACATCCGTCGCGATCAGCACGTCCTTCTTGCCTGCCTTGAACGCCGCCATCGAGCGCTCGCGCGCCTCCTGGCTCATGTCGCCGTGGACGGCGCCAGCGTTGAAGCCGCGGTCGTTGAGCTCGTCGACGAGCTTCTGCGCGGCGCGCTTCGTGCGCGTGAAGATGACGGTCTTGCCGCGGCCCTCCGCCTGCAGGATGCGGGCGATGACCTCGTCCTTGTCGAGCGCGTGCGTGCGGTACACGAGATGGCGGATGTTCGCCTGCGTGAGGCCCTCGTCGGGGTCGTTCGCGCGGATGTGGATCGGGTTCGACATGAACCGACGCGCGAGTGCGACGATCGGACCGGGCATCGTCGCCGAGAAGAGCTGCGTGTGGCGGACCGCCGGGACCTTCTGGAAGATCTTCTCGATGTCGGGGAGGAACCCGAGGTCGAGCATCTTGTCGGCCTCGTCGAGCACGACCTCGGTCGCGTTCGAGAGGTCGAGCAGGCGCTGGTTGTTGAGGTCGATGAGACGACCAGGGGTGCCCACGACGATCTGCGCCCCCGCCCTGAGCTGGTCGATCTGACCCTCGTACGCCTTGCCGCCGTAGATGGCGACGACGCTCGTCGAGCGGTTCGAGGTGAGCATGTCCATGTCTTCGTAGACCTGCACCGCGAGCTCGCGCGTCGGCACGACGATGAGTGCCTTGACGCCGGGCTCGGGGTCGAGACCGAGGCGCTGGACCACCGGGATGCCGAAGCCGAACGTCTTGCCCGTTCCGGTCTTGGCCTGGCCGATGATGTCCTGCCCCGGGAGGCCGAGGGGGATGGTCTGCTCCTGGATCGGGAACGCGTCCACGATGCCGCGAGCCGCGAGGGCGTCGACGATGTCCTGATCGACGCCGAGTTCGACGAAGGTCGTCACGATACTGTTGCCTGTCCGGCAGTCAGAAGCTGCCTGAGTCCGTGCCCTGGCGCTACAGGTCTCCCCGGCGCGGGCTGTGGTGCGGTCCACGCCCATTCTCTGCCACAGGCGCGGGAGCCCCGATCCATCGCCGGGGACCCGTCCAGGATACCGGACAGCCCCGTGTGTCAGCCGAACGCCGGTTAGGGTGGAGGCTGTGGTGAGGTGGTTCTGGCAGCGCCGCGAGCCCGGAAGACGGCTGCAGCTGCGCGCACGAGGCGACCTCGGCGACGCCCACCGCGTGGCTTTCGAGCAGCTCGCGCCCGACATCGACACGTTCCTCGGGCAGGCTGCGTACCTGCAGCTGGGCTACTTCGAGACGCTGAGCGAGCTCATCGCCTCCACGCCCGCGCTCGCCGAGAAGGAGGCGCTGTCGCGTGCCGCCGGCGCCGCTCTCACGAAGCACGAGGAGCTCGTCGCGCTCATCCGCGAGCGCGGCGACGACCCGACCGAGATCATGCTCCCGTTCCGCGAGCAGCTCGACGCGTTCCGCGCCGCGACGCACGGCGTGCGCCCGCAGGAGACGATGCTGTCCGTGCACATCACGGCGGGCATGCTCGACGACTTCTACCTCGCCCTGTCGGCGAGCTACGGAGAGACCGGTCGGCGTGTCGCGCGCATCCTGCAGGCCGACGACGACCGGGAGGCGATCGTCGACCTCCTCGGCGCCGCGATCGAGAGCGACCCCGAGTGGCGTTCGCTGCTCGCGATGTGGGGCCGTCGACTGGTCGGCGACACGCTCCTCATCGCCCGCGCGGCACTGCGTCCCGGCTCCCTCGATCCGGCCGGAGAGCAGAAGGTCGAACCCGTCTTCACCGAGCTCATGGCCGCTCACTCGCGACGCATGGACGCGATGGGGCTCGCCGCGTAGATCGCCCGCCGGGGGACGGCGTCAGGCGATGCGCAGGCGCTCGCGTTCGCGCTCGTCGTGAGCGTCGCGGATGCGCTTGAGCACGACGAGCGTCGGCCACACCACGGCGGCTGGGGCGACGAACGCCGCGAGCCAGATCCACGGGCTGTCGACGCCCTGACCGGCCCACGTGAGGAGCATCCACGCGAGCCCGGCGACGAACGTGCCCAGGATCGGGGCCAGCGCGACGCCTCGTGTCGAACGGCCGGGAACGGCGAAGTGCAGCGCGACGCCGATGCACGCACCGACGATGAGGCCGAGGAGGATCTGCATGTCAGGCGACGAACCCGACGCGGCGCGACTCCTCGGTGCCGATCTCGACGTAGGCGAGGCTCGCCGTCGGCACGATGAAGGAGTTCCCCTTGTTGTCGGTGAAGGTGACGTGGGTCGCGCCCGAGTCGAGGGCGCTCGCGACGGACTTCTTGACGTCGGCGGCGGCTTCGTCTGTCTCGAAGCCGAGCTCGCGGCCGGTGTTCGTGATGCCGATGCGGATCTCCACGTGACTGCCTTTCCTTCCGCGCCCCGGGTCGGACGCATGGCAACTCTATGACAGAAGCGGATGCCGCGGCCCGAGCACGGACGCCTCCGCGAACGCTCTCGGCGAACGCCCGCGAGGCGACTCCCGGCGGGTGGGGCGGGCGACACCGCCGCGATCCGGTGATGTCGTCGCCGCCGACTACTGTGCTTCACATGAACCCCGGCCATCGCGCGTCCGCGACCCTCGATGAGGGGCAGCGCGTGGTCGTGGGGCTCGGGGTCGGGGCATCCGGTGTGGTCATCGGCGGACCGGGCACGGGCAAGACCGAGGCGCTGGTCGCGCGCGCGGCGCGGCTTCTGCGCGAGGGGGAGGTCGCCCCCGAGGAGCTGCTCGTCCTCACGCCGACGCGGCAGACGGCGACGGCGCTGCGCGACCGCGTGGCGGCCGGTCTCGACGTCGCGACTCCGGGCCCGCTCGCGCGCTCCGTCGCGTCGTTCGCGTTCCAGCTCGTGCGCGCGGCGGCCGTCGCCGGCGGGGCACCGCCGCCCCAGCTGCTGACCGCCGGGGACCAGGACCGCATCATCGCCGAGCTGCTCGTCGGCGACGAAGACGACGCCGCTGCGGGGCGCGACCGCTGGCCCGAGAGCCTGGGAACGGGCGTGCGGCGCTCGCGTCCGTTCCGCTCCGAGCTGCGGGCCCTGTTCGCGCAGTGCTCCGACCTCGGACTGCGCCCGGCTGAGC
>Ga0180220_1000311_pt1 | contig 62140 bp, 58 predicted proteins | sample eDN5th37CBELigBY_FD_151335 | JGI IMG/M metagenome (GOLD analysis project Ga0180220, IMG submission 151335) | Enriched backyard soil microbial communities from Emeryville, California, USA - eDNA 5th pass 37_C BE-Lig BY (version 2) (version 2) | ecosystem: Environmental > Terrestrial > Soil >...
GGGGGGGCGCCCGCCCCCCCCCCCCCCCCCCGACCCGGTGGTCACCCGGGAGACCGTGATGCTCGTGGCGTCGGACGTGTACGTGTCGCCGTCGACCGTCCCGGTGCCCGCGGAGGTGGCCGCCGAGGTGCCGGTCGAGGCGCCCGCGCCGTCGTCCGCGGTCGCCCCCTGGCCCGATGCCCCGCCCGCGTCGAGGCCCTGCGAGGCTTCGTACGCCGACACGTCGTCGATCTCGACGTGCTCGACGACGAACCGGTCCAGCGCCCACGCCGTGGCGCCACCCAGCGGGAGCAGCACCGCGAGGGCGGTGACGAGCGCGGCACGCCACCGTCGTCGGCGTCGGGACGCGGGCGGCGCGGACGAGGCTGACGAGGCGAGGTGCGAGGTGGGGGTGCTCATGGGCCGTGTCTACGGAGCAGGCGTGTGCTGTGGGGATGCCACGGCTGTCCGTCGGCTGTGAGCGGCGCGCGCCACTGCCCGGCGCGTCCGGTGACCGACCTCTCAGCCCGTCCATTTGCCGTGAGGGATACCCCCCGGGGTATCGTCGGAGCATGATCCCCTCGACCCCCGGCTCGACGACCCACCCGTCCGACCCCGACGGCGCCCGCCGCATCGTCGTCGTCGGCGGCGTCGCGGGCGGCATGAGCGCCGCCGCGCGCGCCCGCCGCCTCGACGAGCGCGCGTCGATCATCGTGCTCGAGCAGTCCGACCACGTCTCGTTCGCGGGCTGCGGCCTGCCGTACCAGGTGGCGGGCGAGATCGCGGAGCGCGACGCCCTGCTGCTGCACACGCCCGCCTCGCTCCGCGCGAGCCTCGACCTCGACGTGCGGACGCGTCACCGCGTCACCGCGATCGACCGCGCGGCGCGCACGGTCACCGTCGCCGCCGAGGACGGCGCGTACGAGCTCGGCTACGACGCGCTCCTCCTCGCGCCCGGCGCGACCACCGTCCTCCCGCCCGTCGCGGGCCTCGACCACCCGGCCGTGCACACGCTGCGGACCATGTCGGACCTCGACGCCCTGTCGGCCCGGCTCGCGCAGCTCGAGGCGGAGGTCGCCGCGGGTCGCACGGCCCCGCTGCGGGCCGTCGTCGTCGGCGCAGGCTTCATCGGGCTCGAGGCCGTGGAGGCGCTCGTCGGCCGTGGTCTCACGGTCGACGTCGTCGAGCGCGCCGACCAGGTGCTGCCGCCGCTGGAGCCCGACCTCGCGCCGCTGCTCGCGGACGAGCTCCGCGACCACGGCGTCGGGCTCCACCTCGGGACCTCCGCGAGCGCCGTCGTGCCGCAGCCCGAGGGCGCGGACCACGCCGTCGCGCTCGAGCTCACGGACGGCACCGCCCTCGACGCCGACGTGGTGCTCGTGAGCGTCGGGGTGCGGCCCGCGAGCGACCTCGCGGCGGCGGCCGGGCTCGCGCTCGGCGAGCGGGGCGCGATCCGCGTCGACGCCGACCAGCGCACGTCCGACCCGCACGTGTGGGCCGTCGGCGACGCCGTCGAGGTCGTGCACGCGGTCACCGGCGCGACGGGCCCCGTCCCGCTCGCCGGCCCGGCCAACCGCCAGGGCCGGCGCGCCGCGGACTCGATGCTGGGCCACCGGAGGACACCGCAGGCGCCCGTGCTCGGGACGGCGATCGTGCGCGTGTTCGGCCTCACCGCCGCCGTGACCGGGCCGAGCCACGCGACCCTGGCGGCGGCCGACGTCGTGCACGAGCAGGTGCGCGTCCACGCGGCCCACCACGCCGGCTGGTTCCCCGGCGCCGAGCCGGTCCACGTGACGGCGAGCTTCGGGCCCGACGGCCGCCTGCTCGGCGCGCAGGCCGTGGGCCGTGCGGGGGTGGACAAGCGCATCGACGTGCTCGCGACCGCGCTGCGCGCCGGGCTCACGGCCGACGACCTCGCGGAGCTCGAGCTCGCGTACGCCCCGCCCTACGGTGCCCCCAAGGACGTCGTCAACATGCTGGGGTTCGTCGCGCAGAACGTGCTCGACGGCACCATGCCGCAGTGGCACGCGGCCGACCTCGACGAGGTCGTCGCGACGTCGCTCGTGCTCGACGTCCGGTCGCGCGCCGAGCACGCCGGCGGCCACCTCGACGGCGCCCTCAACGTGCCGCACACCGAGCTGCGCGAACGGCTCGACGAGGTGCGCGCCGCCGCGGCGGGGCGCCCGGTCGCCGTGCACTGCGCGAGCGGTGTGCGCTCCTACCTCGCGACCCGTGTCCTGCTCGCCGCCGGGCTCGACGCGCGCAACCTCTCCGGCGGCTGGCTCACCCTGACCACCACGCCGCGCGCCGCGCGCACCCTCGAAGGAGTCCCCGCATGATCGACCGCCTCCGCCGCCTGTTCTCCCGCTCGTCCGACGACGCCGGCGTGCGCCCGACCGTCGACGCCACCACCGCGGTGCAGCTCGTCCGCGACGGCGCGACGCTCCTCGACGTGCGCGAGCGCGACGAGTGGCGCGCCGGGCACGCGCCCCAGGCCGTGCACGTGCCGCTCGCCGACGTCCCGTCGGCCGCGCCGCGGCGCCTGCAGGACGGCGCGACCGTCGTCGTCGTGTGCGCGTCGGGGATGCGCTCGCGCACCGCGGCGCGCCAGCTCCGCTCGCTCGGCTACGCCGCGACGAGCCTGTCCGGCGGGCTGGGCGCGTGGCAGGCCGCGGGCGGAGCCGTGCGACGCTGATCCTGCGACACCACGCACGGGCCGCCCCCGGCCCCGCCGAACCCAGACCCCCGCACCCCCGATCGACCCCCACACCCGAGGAGACCCACCATGTGCAGTCCCGCCCTGTGCCGCACCTGCGGCAAGACCACCTGGACCGGCTGCGGCATGCACGCCGACGAGGTCATGGCCGAGGTGCCGCCCGAGCAGCGCTGCACCTGCACCTGACCAGGCACGCCGCGACGAGCACCGACAAGAACACCGACGAACCCAGGAGGACGACCGTGGAGCTCGACCCGACCGACATGAGCAAGGTCGCCAACCGGCTCAAGCGCGCCCAGGGCCAGCTCGCGGCCGTCGTGCGCATGCTCGACGAAGGGCGGGACTGCGAGGCCGTCGTCACGCAGCTCTCCGCCGTCTCGCGCGCCCTGGACCGGGCCGGGTTCGCGATCATCGCGTCCGGCATGCGCCAGTGCCTCACCGAGCCGACCGAGGACGGCGAGGACCCGACGCTCGACGTGGCCAAGCTCGAGAAGCTCTTCCTCTCGCTCGCCTGAAGCGCGACGGCCGGAACGCACGCGGCCCGCACCTCGCCGCACCCCTCGGGATGGGCGCGGTGCGGGCCGCGGCGTGTCAGCGTCCCGCGGGACCGCCCGCGGGAGCGCCCACGCCCTCCGGGTCCTCCGCCTCGGCGTCGAGCGGCGCCGCGAACTGGCTCTCGTACAGTCGGGCGTACGCGCCGCCGGCCGCGAGCAGCTCGTCGTGCGAGCCCTGCTCGACGATCGAGCCGTGCTCCATGACGAGGATCGTGTCCGCGTCGCGGATCGTCGACAGGCGGTGCGCGATGACGAACGACGTCCGGCCCTCGCGCAGCGCGTTCATCGCCTGCTGCACGAGCACCTCGGTGCGGGTGTCCACCGAGCTCGTCGCCTCGTCGAGCACGAGGATCGCCGGGTCCGCGAGGAACGCGCGCGCGATCGTCAGGAGCTGCTTCTCCCCCGCGCTCACGCTCGACCCCTCGTCGTCGATCACGGTCGCGTACCCGTCCGGCAGGGTGCGCACAAACGGGTCGACGTACGTCGCGCGCGTCGCGGCGAGGAAGTCCTCCTCGCCCACCTCGCGCCCGTCGCGGACCCCGTAGCGCAGGTTCTCCTCGATCGTGCCCTTGAAGAGCCACGTGTCCTGGAGCACCATCCCGATGTCGGAGCGCAGGTCGTCACGCGTCATGTCGCGCGTGTCCACGCCGTCGAGCGTGATGCGGCCCGAGTCCACGTCGTAGAACCGCATGAGCAGGTTGACGAGCGTCGTCTTGCCCGCCCCCGTCGGCCCGACGATCGCGATCGTCTGCCCGGGCTCCACGACGAGGTCGAGGTGCTCGATGAGCGGCGTGTCCGGGCTGTAGGAGAACGAGACGTCCTCGAACGCGACCCGGCCGCGCACCGGGTCCACCGTCGCGGCGGGCGACGGGTCCGGCGTCTGCTCCTGCGCGTCGAGCAGGTCGTAGACCCGCTCGGCCGACGCGACACCCGACTGGAGGAGGTTCATCATCGACGCGATCTGCGTGATGGGCTGCGTGAACTGGCGCGAGTACTGGATGAACGCCTGCACGTCGCCGAGCGTCATGGTGCCCGAGGCGACCCGCAGACCGCCCACCACCGCGACGATCACGTAGTTGAGGTTCGCGATGAACCCCATCGCCGGCTGGATGGTGCCGGAGATGAACTGCGCCCGGAAGCTCGCGTCGTACAGCGCCGCGTTCTCCTGCTCGAACTCGTCGATCGCGGTCTGCTGGTGGCCGTACACCTTGACCAGGGTGTGGCCGGTGTACATCTCCTCGATGTGGGCGTTGAGGCGGCCCGTCGCGGCCCACTGCTTGATGAACTGCGGCTGGGACCGCTTCGCGATCTGCGCCGTGACGAGCACCGAGAGCGGCACCGTGACGAGCGCCACCACCGCGAGGAGCGGCGAGATCCAGAACATCACCCCGAGCACGCCGACGACGGTGAGCACCGACGTCACGAGCTGCGAGAGCGTCTGCGTGAGGGTCTGGGAGATGTTGTCGATGTCGTTCGTCACGCGCGAGAGGATCTCGCCGCGCGGGTTGCGGTCGAAGTACGACAACGGGAGGCGCCCGAGCTTCGCCTGCACCTCGCCGCGCAGCCGGTAGACGGTGCGCTGCACGACGATCGCCGTGATGCGCCCCTGGAGCCAGCCGAACAGGAACGACCCGACGTACACCGCGAGCACCCAGGCGAGCACCGTCGCGAGCGCGGAGAAGTCGATGCCCTCGCCCGGCACGAGCCCGGGAACCCCGGAGACGAGGTCCGCGATCTGGCCCTGGCCCTGCGCGCGCAGCGCGTCGACGGCCTGGGCCTGCGTCACCCCTGCAGGGAGCTGGGACCCGACCACGCCCGCGAAGATGATGTTCGTCGCGTTGCCGAGGAGCTTGGGGCCCGCGACGGCGAGCGCCACGGACAGCACACCGAGGACCACGACGGCGACGATCGGCACGCGCTCCGGGCGCAGCGACGCCGCGAACCGGCGCAGCGAGCCCTTGAAGTCGAGCGCCTTCTCCCCCGGCACGCCCATGCCGCCCATCGGACCGTGGCCCCCGCCCCCGCGGGGTCGGCCCGCGAGGCGCGTCGACGCGACGTCCCGACCCCCGCCCGACGCACCCGCAGACGCGCCCGCGGTGGGTGCCCCGGCGTCGGGCGTCGTGCCGTCCGGCGTCGTGCCGTCCGGCGTCGTGCCGTCCGGGCCCGACGGCGTGGGCGTGCGCGAGGCGTCCTGCTCGCCGGTCATGCTGCCTCCTCGATCGAGAGCTGCGAGTAGACGATCTCCTGGTACGTCTCGTTGGACTCGAGGAGCTCGGTGTGCGTCCCGCGGCCGACGATGCGGCCGTGGTCGAGCACGAGGATCTGGTCGGCGCCGCGGATCGTCGCGACGCGCTGCGCGACGACGATCACGGTCGAGTGCCGCGTGCGGGGTGCGAGCGCCGCGCGCAGCCGCGCGTCCGTCGCGTAGTCGAGCGCGGAGAACGAGTCGTCGAACAGGTAGACCGCGGGGTCGCGGACGATCGCGCGGGCGATCGCGAGCCGCTGGCGCTGCCCGCCCGAGAAGTTGGTCCCGCCCTGCGCGACCGGGGCGTCGAGCCCGCCGTCGAGCGCCTCGACGAAGTCGCGCGCCTGGGCGACCTCCAGCGCGTCCCACATCTGCTCCTCCGTGGCGTCGGGCCGCCCGTAGCGCAGGTTGTCGGCGATCGTCCCGCTGAACAGGTACGCCTTCTGCGGCACGAGGCCCAGCAGCGAGCCGAGGTCCGCGCCCGTGAGGTCGCGCACGTCCGTCCCGTCGACGCGCACCGACCCTGCGGTGACGTCGAACAGGCGCGGCACGAGGTTGAGCAGGGTGGTCTTCCCGGCGCCCGTCGAGCCGATGATCGCGGTGGTCTGCCCGGGCTCCGCGACGAACGACACGTCGTGCAGCACCGGCTCCTCGGCGCCCGGGTAGCCGAACTCGACCCCGTCGAGCTCGACGCGCCCCGTGCGGGTCGTGAGCGCCACGGGGTGCTCGGGCTCCACGACGGTGGCCTGCGTGCGCAGGACGTCCGTGATGCGCTCCGCGGAGACCGCCGCGCGCGGCACCATCATGAACATCATCGTCGACATCATCACGGCCATGAGGATGTACATGAGGTAGGACAGGAACGCGGTGAGCGCGCCGACCTCCATCGCGCCCGCGTCGATCTGGCGGCCGCCGAACCACAGCACCGCGACGCTCGACGCGTTCATGACGAGCATGACGGTCGGGAACATGAGCGCCATGAGCTTGCCCGCGCGGAGCGAGACGTCGAACAGCGCGTCGTTCGCGCCGTCGAACCGCTCGGCCTCGCGCCGCTCGCGCACGAACGCCCGGATCACGCGGATGCCGGTGATCTGCTCGCGCAGCACGGCGTTGATGCCGTCGATCTTCTTCTGCATCTGCCGGAAGTACGGGACCATCCGCGAGATGATGAGCCCGACGCTCACGCCGAGCACGGGAACGATGACGAGCAGCAGCCCGGAGAGCTCGACGTTCTCCTGGAGCGCCATGACCACGCCGCCCACGAGCATGATCGGCGCCATGACCATGATCGTCAGGGACAGCAGCACGAGCATCTGCACCTGCTGCACGTCGTTCGTCGTCCGCGTGATGAGGGACGGGGCGCCGAACTGGCCCATCTCCTGCGCGGAGAAGCGCTGCACGTTCGTGAACAGGCCGGCGCGCACGTCGCGGCCGAACGACATCGCGACGCGCGCGCCGAAGTAGACGGCCGCGACCGCGCACACGACCTGGCCCAGGCTCACGAGGAGCATGAGGCCGCCCGTGCGCATGATGTAGGCCGTGTCGCCCTGCGTCACGCCCTGGTCGATGATGTCGGCGTTGAGGCTCGGCAGGTACAGCGACGCGAGGGTCGCGAGCAGCTGGAGCACGAGGAGGAGGACGATCGGCGTCCGGTAGGGACGCAGTCGCGTCTTCAAGAGGCTGACGAGCATGGGGTTCCTGTCCGGGAGGGGCTGCGGGACGGGCGGGGACGAGCCCCGGGAGCGCCGAGGCGCGTGGTCGTGCGGCGAGCGGGGCGCCGGGCGAGGGCGCCGCGCACGGGCGGTACGGGCGGGTCAGGGCGACGGGTCGGTCGCGACGTCCGCGCCGATGCCGCCGAGCACGAGGTCCGCGACCTGCGCGGCGTCGAGCCTGTCACCGCCCGCGACGTGCGGCAAGGCGTTTCCGAACACGAGCGCGAAGACCGCGCGCGCCGCGACCGCCGGGTCCACGCGCAGCGCGGACCGGTGCGCGGCGAGCTTGTCCTCGATCGCCCCGACGATCGCGCGCGCGGAGCGCTCGCGGGCGTCCACGCCGAGCCGGTGCGCGTCGGCACGGTGGTCGAGCCGCGCGCCGCGGTGCGGGTCGAGCACCTGGTGGGCGGCGGCGAAGACCCGCATGCCGATGCGCTGCGCCTCGAGGAGGTGCTCGACGAGTCGCAGCACGAGAGGCCTCAACCCGTCGTCGTCCGGCAGCGCGGCGATCGCCGCGACCGCGGGCGCCGGGTCGAGCGAGCGCACGACGGCGGCGCGCAGGAGCTCGTCCTTGTCCGCGAAGGCGCGGAACAGCGTGCCCTCGGCGACGCCTGCGGCGTCGGCGATCTGCCGGGTCGTCACGGCCGCGCCGTGCTCGACGAGCAGCGGGACCGTCGCCGCCGCGATCGCGTCCCGGCGCTCGGTGCGCGAGAGCGGCCGCGCGCGCGTGCGCTCGCGAGACGTCGCGTCTGCCTCGGGCGCGACCGGAAGGGGTGTCGTCACGGTCCCGACGCTAACTGAGTGAGCACTCACTCTCAAGCGCGTCTGCTCTCGGCAGAACCGGGACGGCCCGCTCGCCGGACGCGACGGAGCCCCGCACCCGGGTCGGGTGCGGGGCTCCGTGGCTGCTCGGTGCCGGCCTCGGTGTCGGCGTCAGTGCCGCGGCGGGAACGACGGCGGCGTGCCCGCGGGCGGCTCGTCCGTCGGGGGCTCCTCCGTGACCGGCGCGTCCTCGACGGGCGGCGGGGGCGGGGCGTACTGCGACGGGCCGCCCAGCGGGCGCGGCGTCGCAGCGCCCGGCTCCGGAGGCACGGCACGGTGCTCGCCCACCCCGCCCGGGTGCTGCCCGGTCTCGGTCTGCGGGTCGAACGGCAGGCCTGAGCGCGTACCGGCGCTCGTCGCGTCCGCGGTCGCCGCCTCGGCCTGCCGCCGCGCCTCGGCCAGGGCCTCGGACGGGTCGGTCAGCGACGGGACGCCGAACTTCACGCGGTCGCGCTCGCGCTCGCGGCGCGCCTCGGCGCTCGCCTCGGCCGCCTCCGCGTCCTCCGCAGGCGTGACCCCGGGCACTCCCCCGCCGTCGATGCCCGGCACGCCGCCGAACCCCTTGGCGATCGACCCGAGCGCCGCGGTGAACTCCGTCGGCACGACCCACAGCTTGCTGGCGTTGCCGTTCGCGATCTGCGGGAGCATCTGCAGGTACTGGTAGGCGAGCAGCTTCGGGTCCGCGTCGCCCTCGTGGATGGCGTCGAACACCTGGAGGATCGCGCGCGCCTCGCCCTCGGCCTGGAGGATCTTCGACTGCGCGTCACCCTCGGCCCGGAGGATCGCGGCCTGCTTCTCACCCTCGGCCGTGAGGATCTGCGACTGCTTGACGCCCTCCGCGGTGAGGATCGCGGCACGGCGGTCACGCTCGGCCCGCATCTGCTGCTCCATCGAGCCCTGCACGCTGGGCGGCGGGTCGATCGACTTGAGCTCGACGCGGTTGACGCGGATGCCCCAGCGCCCGGTGGCCTCGTCGAGGACGCCGCGGAGCTGACCGTTGATCTGGTCGCGGCTCGTGAGCGTCTGCTCGAGGTCCATGGACCCGATGACGTTGCGCAGCGTCGTGACGGTGAGCTGCTCGATCGCGGTGATGTAGTTCGCGATCTCGTAGACCGCCGACTTGGGCTCGGTCACCTGGAAGTAGATCACCGTGTCGATGCTCACCACGAGGTTGTCCGACGTGATGACGGGCTGCGGCGGGAACGACACGACCTGCTCGCGCAGGTCCACCGACGCGCGGACGCGGTCGATGAACGGCACCAGCAGGTGCAGCCCCGGTTCGAGCGTGCGCGAGTACCGACCCAGGCGCTCGACGATGATCGCGACCGCCTGCGGCACGATGCGCACCGCCTTGACGAGCGCGACGATGACGAAGATCAGGATCAGCGCGAGGACGACGTACGCGAGGATCGTTCCGGGACTGGGGTCGTTCATCGACTGCCTCCTGGTCGTCGTGCGCGGGACCGGTCACCCGGCGGCGCGGTGTGGTGCTGGTCGTGCCGGGCCGTCACGACCCGGTCGGGTGCTGCGCGGGCAGCGGCGCGACGACGGCGGTCGCGCCGTCGATCCGGACGACGCGCACCTCCGTCCCGGCGGGGATCTGCGGGGCGTCGGGCTCGGTGCGCGCGGTCCAGACCTCCCCGACGAGCTTCACGCGCCCGCCGAACTCGCTCACGCGGTCCACGGCGAGCGCCGTCCGACCGACGTGCGCGGCGACGTTCGTCTCGGTGAGCGGCACGCGCGAGCGCAGGTGGCGCAGGAGCCACGGGCGCAGCGTGACCAGCAGGATGACGCTGACGACCGCGAACGCGACGATCTGGAGCCAGAGCGGCCCGCCGGCCGCGTTCACGCCGGCCGCGGCGAGCGATCCCCCGGCGAGCATGATGAGCACGAGGTCGAGCGAGATGATCTCCACGAGACCGAGGAGCAGCGCCGCTCCGACCCACCACAGCCAGTCCATCTCGACCCCCGTTCCCACGTGCGCGCTTTACGTGTACTTTACCGAATTTCCGCTCGTGGTGCACGCGGTCGGCGTGCTGGGCGACCCCGTCAGGGACGGGCGGCGCGCGCCATCCAGCGCCCGCCGCCGTGCGCGACGAGCAACGGCAGCCCGAACGCGTCGCTGAGGTTGTCCGACGTGAGGACCTCGCGGATCGGCCCGGCGCTGTGCACCGCGCCGTCCTTGAGGAGCAGCAGGTGGGTGAACCCCGGCGGGATCTCCTCCACGTGGTGCGTGACGAGCACGAGCACGGGCGACGCCGGGTCGCCCGCGAGCTCCGCGAGGGCGCCGACGAGCTCCTCGCGACCGCCGAGGTCGAGCCCCGCGGCCGGCTCGTCGAGGAGCAGGAGCTCCGGGTCCGTCATGAGCGCGCGTGCGATCTGCGTGCGCTTGCGCTCGCCCTCGGAGAGCGTGCCGAAGGTGCGGTCCGCGAGGTGATCGACGCCGAACGCGGCGAGCAGGTCGCCCGCACGCTCGGTGTCGAAGTCCTCGTACGCCTCGCGCCACCGGCCGGTGACGCCGTAGGCCGCGGTGAGCACGACGTCGCGCACCGTCTCGTCCGCGGGGATGCGGTCCGCGAGCGCCGCGGACGCGAGCCCGACGCGCGGGCGGAGCTCGAAGACGTCGACCCGCCCCAGGCGCTCGCCGAGGACGTCGGCCGTGCCGGCCGTGGGGTGCATGCGCCCGGACGCGATCTGCAGGAGCGTCGTCTTCCCGGCGCCGTTGCGCCCGAGCACGACCCACCGCTCGCCCTCGTTCACCTGCCAGTCCACCGCGTCGAGGATGGTCTTGGGGTGACGTCGGACGGTGACGCCCTTCAGGTCGAGAACCGCGCTCATGGTCCCCGACCCTATAGGTTGGCCGACGTGGTCTCACACTCGTCCGAGGGTCCGCACGGCGCGTCCGGGCCCGGCTCCGCGTCGAGCGCCGGAGCCCTCCCCCGCAGCGCTCTCCTCGCCCTCTGGCTGCGCGCCTCGCGCCTCGGCGACGACCAGGGCCTGGCCCGCCTGCTGCGCGCCGTGCAGCGCGACGACGAGCCGCACGTCGTCTCCGGCGCGCTCGGCGACGTGCGCCTCGAGGACCTCGCGGGCGCGTGGGCCGGCGACGCGCGCGAGGTCGTCGCGCTCGCCCCGGTCCCGGGCGACGTGTCCGGCGTCCCGCCCGAGGCGGCGGCGCGCGCGACCGACGCGGGCGAGTGCGCGGTCGTCACGACGTCGGCCGGCGCGTGGGCCCTCGTGCCCGAGGTCACGGAGTTCGGCAGCGACCTCGAGCCGGGCCACCTGGTGACGTGGCACGTGACGCCGGTCGGGCCGTGGAGCATGCGCGTGCACGGCGCGGTCGGCACGCTCGGCGAGGCCGAGCGCGACCTGCGGACCGCGCTGCTGCTCGCGACGCGCGCGCTCGACGACCTCGACGTCGCGCGCTGGCGCGACGACGCGGCGGGAGCGATCGCGGACCTGCGCGCGGGCGGCGCCCCGACGTGGCAGCTCCCGGCGTCGGTGCCGCCCCGCGCCGTCCAGGTCCTCACGCAGGCCGTGCGGCTGCGCGCGATCGTCGACCTCGCGACCGCGGACGACGGCGGCGCGGTGAACCTCTGGCAGGCGGACCAGCGCTCCACGGCCCTGCGCGAGGTCGACCGCGCCTCGCGCCACGCCGTCGGCGCCGCGACGTTCTGGGCCGCCTCCTGACCGTCGAGCGACGGCGCCCGGTAAGGACGGCGGGGTCAGGACCCCGCGAGCACGCTGCGGTAGACCTCGAGCGTGCGCTCCCCGATCGCGTCCCACGCGAAGTGGTCCTCGACGCGCCGCCGCGCGGCGCGGCCCATCTCCGCGGCCCGCTCGGGGTCGCCGACGACCTGCGTGAGCGCGGCGGCGAGGTCGGCGACGAAGCGGTCGGGGTCGAGCGGCGTGCCCGTGCCGTCGTCGGCCTGCTCGATCGGCACGAGCAGGCCGGTCACGCCGTCGTCGACGACCTCGGGGATCCCGCCGGTCGCGGTGCCGACGACGGGCAGGCCGACCGCCATGGCCTCGAGGTTGACGATGCCGAGCGGCTCGTAGACCGAGGGGCACACGAACACGGTCGACGCGGCGAGCACCGCGACGAGCTCGGCGCGCGGGAGCATCTGCTCGATCCACACGACGCCGCTGCGCTCGGCCTGGAGCTCGGCGACGGCGCCGCTCACCTCGGCGGCGATCTCCGGGGTGTCGGGCGCGCCCGCGCACAGCACGAGCTGGACGTCGGCGGGCAGGGAGCGCGCGGCGCGCAGCAGGTAGGGCAGGCCCTTCTGCCGCGTGATGCGGCCGACGAACACGACGGCCGGGCGCCCGGGGTCGATCCCGAGGTCGCGCACGACCCGGTCCGCGACGTCGGACTGCGTGCCCGGCTCGGGGCGACGCCAGCCGTCGAGGTCGATCCCGTTGTGCACGACGTGCACCTTCTCCGGGTCGACCTGGGGGTAGACGCGCAGGATGTCGTCGCGCATGCCGGAGGACACCGCGATGATCCCGGCGGCGCCCTCGTACGCGGTGCGCTCGGCCCACGACGACAGCGCGTACCCGCCGCCGAGCTGCTCGGCCTTCCAGGGCCGCAGCGGCTCGAGCGAGTGCGCCGAGAGCACGTGGGGCACGCCGTGCAGGAGACCGGCGAGGTGGCCGCCGAGGTTCGCGTACCACGTGTGGGAGTGCACGAGGTCGGCGCCCGCGACGTCGTCCGCCATCTGCAGGTCGACGCCGAACGTGCCGAGCGCGGCGTTCGCGCCGGACAGGACGCCGGGCACGGAGTACCCGGTGACGCCCTCCTCGCCGCGGGGGCCGTCGAAGCAGCGCACGCGCACGTCGACGTGGCGCCGCAGCACCGCGGACAGCTCGGCCACGTGCACGCCGGCGCCGCCGTAGACGTGCGGCGGGTACTCACGGGTCAGGAGGTCGACTCTCACGCGCCACACGCTAGCCGAGCCGCCCGCGCGCCGTCGGCCGGGACGCCCCGGCGGACGCCGGGACGGGCGCCGGGCGACGCGCCGGGACCAGGATGCGGGTCCCGGCTGCGTGGTCCCGCCGCGAGGGGCTACGGTCTGGGCATGGCCGCCGCACCCCGAGTCCTCGCCATCGTCCTCGCCGGGGGCGAGGGCAAGCGCCTCATGCCGCTCACCGCCTCGCGAGCCAAGCCCGCGGTGCCGTTCGGGGGCATCTACCGACTGGTGGACTTCGCGCTGTCCAACCTCGTGAACTCGCACTACCTGCACATCATCGTGCTCACGCAGTACAAGTCGCACAGCCTCGACCGGCACATCACGAAGACGTGGCGCATGTCGTCGCTCCTGGGCAACTACGTGGCGCCCGTGCCCGCGCAGCAGCGCGTCGGCAAGCACTGGTACCTCGGCAGCGCGGACGCGATCTACCAGTGCCTCAACATCATCGACGACGAGCGCCCGGACATCGTCGTCGTCGTGGGCGCGGACCACGTCTACCGCATGGACTTCTCCCAGATGGTCGACGCGCACGTCGAGTCGGGCGCGCAGCTCACCGTCGCGGGCATCCGCCAGCCGATCTCGATGGCGGACCAGTTCGGCGTCATCGAGACGGACCCGAAGGACCCGACGAAGATCGCGGCGTTCCGCGAGAAGCCGAAGGACCCCGTGGGCCTCGCGGACTCGCCCGACGAGGTGCTCGCGTCGATGGGCAACTACGTCATCGACACCGACGCCCTGGTGGAGGCCGTGACGTCGGACGCCGCGAACGCGGACTCGCGCCACGACATGGGCGGCGACATCGTGCCCGCGTTCGTGGAGAAGGGCACCGCGGCGGTCTACGACTTCATCCGCAACGACGTCCCCGGCTCGACCGACCGCGACCGCGACTACTGGCGCGACGTCGGCACGATCGACTCGTACTACGACGCGAACAAGGACCTCATCGCGGTCACGCCGGTGTTCAACCTCTACAACGAGGAGTGGCCGCTGCACACGGGCTACACCGGGCTGCCGCCCGCGAAGTTCGTGCACGCGGGGCGCGGGCGCCTCGGGCACGCCGCGGACTCGATCGTCTCCCCCGGCGTCATCATCTCCGGCGCGACGGCCGTCGGCTCCGTGCTCTCGCCCGGGACGTACCTGCACTCGTGGTCGTCGGTCTCGGACTCGGTGCTCATGGACGGCGTCCAGGTGCACCGCCACGCGCAGATCCACCGCGCGATCATCGACAAGAACGTCGTCGTGGGCGAGCAGGCGCGCATCGGGCTCGACCCGGAGCAGGACCGCGCGCGCGGGTTCACCGTGACCGAGTCCGGCATCACCGTCGTCCCCAAGGGCACGGTCGTCGCGTGAGCCCTTCCGCGACCGGCGTCGTGCGCGACGCCGCGGCGAGCCCTGCCCTGCCCGAGACCACCGCCACCCCGAGGAGCACCCCGGTGACCCCCGCCCCCACGAGCAGCCCCGACCGCCCGGTCCGGCTCCTCGTCATGGACGTCGACTCGACCCTCATCGAGCAGGAGGTCATCGAGCTCCTCGCCGACCACGCGGGCACGCGCGCCCAGGTCACCGAGGTCACCGAGCGGGCGATGCGCGGCGAGATCGACTTCGCCGAGTCGCTGCGCGAGCGCGTCGCGACCCTCGCGGGCGTCCCGGTCGAGGCGTTCGCGGACGTCCGCGCCCGGGCGACGTTCACGCCGGGCGTGCGCGAGCTCGTCGCGCAGGCGCACGACCGCGGCTGGGAGGTCGCGCTCGTCTCCGGCGGGTTCGCCGAGATCGTGGCCGGACTCGCGGCCGAGCTGGGGATCACGCGGTTCCGCGCGAACCGGCTCGAGGTCTCCGGCGGCCGCCTCACGGGCCGCACGACGGGCCCCGTCGTCGACCGGGCCGCCAAGGAGGCCGCGCTGCGCGAGTTCGCGGCAGAGCTCGGCCTGCCGATGAGCGCGACGATCGCCGTGGGCGACGGCGCGAACGACCTCGACATGATCGGCGCCGCCGGGATCGGGGTCGCGTTCGCGGCCAAGCCGGTCGTGCGCGCGCAGGCGCCCTACGGCGTCGACGGACCCCGCATCGACGAGGTGCTCGACGTGGTCGACCGGGTCGACGCCGCCCGCTGACGCCTCCGCGCGCGAGAGCCCTGGTGCCGTCCGGCACCAGGGCTCTCGTCGTCGGGCGGCCGTCGGGTCAGGACGGGCGGCCCACGTAGGTCAGCAGCGCGCCCTGCTCCGCCCACGCGTCCCAGGCCGCCGGGCACTCGAGCACGGAGTACGTCGCCGTCGGGACGCCGACGCGCACCTGGGCGAGCGCGCCGCCGTCGGACGCCGGGTCCGCGAGGTACGACGCCGTGGCCGCCATCGTCGGCTCGTGCCCGACCACGAGGAGCGTGCGCACGCGCGAGTCCGTCGTGCGCACGAGGTCGAGCACGTCGGACACGTCCGCGGCGTACAGGGCGTCGCTCACGGTGACGTCGGGCTCGACGTCACCGAGGTGCGCCGACAGCAGCTCCCACGTCTGGCGCGTGCGTAGCGCCGACGAGCACAGCACGCGCTCGGGGACGAGCCCCGTCTCGCGCAGCGCGCCGCCGACGCGCACCGCCTGGCGCCGCCCGTTGAGGGCGAGCGGGCGCAGCACGTCGTCGACGCTCCCGCCTCCGGGCTCCGCCTTCGCGTGGCGCAGGAGGACCAGCCGGCGCGTCGTGCCGCCGTCGCTCGTCTCCGCGCTCATGCTCTCCTCCTGGGTCACTGCCCCATGGCGTGCACGCCACCGTCGACGTGCACGATCTCACCCGTCGTCGCGGGGAACCAGTCGGACAGCAGCGCGACGACCGCGCGCGCGGCCGGCTCGGCCGTCGTCTGGTCCCAGCCGAGGGGCGCGCGCTTCGGCCAGCCGTCCTCCATCTGCTCGAAGCCGGGGATCGACTTGGCCGCGGTGGTGCGGATCGGGCCCGCCGAGACGAGGTTGGCGCGGATGCCGTCGGGGCCGAGGTCGCGCGCGAGGTAGCGGTTCGCGGACTCCAGGCCCGCCTTCGCGACGCCCATCCAGTCGTAGACGGGCCACGCGAACTGCGCGTCGAACGTCAGGCCGACGAGCGCGCCTCCCCCGGTCATGAGCGGCTTCGCGGCCACGGCGAGGGACTTGTAGGAGAAGGTCGAGACCTGGAGCGCGGTCGCCACGTCCTCCCAGGTCGCGGAGAGGAAGTTCCCGCCCATGACGCTCTGCGGCGCGAAGCCGATGGAGTGCACGACGCCGTCGAGGCGGTCGGTGTGCTCGCGCACCGCGTCGGCCAGGCCGGCGAGGTCCTCGTCGTTCGTCACGTCGAGCTGCACCACGGGCGCCTCGACCGGCAGGCGCTTCGCGAACGCCTGCGTGAGCTTCATCTGGCGGCCGAACGACGAGAGCACGACCTCGGCACCCTCCTCCTGCGCGAGCCGCGCCGCGTGGAACGCGATCGAGGAGTCGGTGAGCACTCCCGTGACCAGGAGCTTCTTGCCGTCGAGCAGACCCATCGGTTTCCTTCCGTCGTGCGCCCGTCGTGCGGGCGCGCTGAGGCGAGCGTACTGAAGTAGAGGGGCCGCGGGCGCTCGGGTGACCGGCGACCGCGACCGGGTCGGGGACGACCGGGGTCAGTGCCCCATGCCGAGGCCACCGTCCACGGGGATCACGGCCCCGGAGACGTACGCGGCGTCGTCGGACGCGAGGAACTGGACGACGCCCGCGACCTCGTCCGCGTGCGCGAACCGTCCGGCGGGGATCGCGGCCTTGTAGGCCTTCTGCCGCTCCTCGGGCAGCTCGGCGGTCATCGCGGTGTCGATGAACCCTGGGGCGACGACGTTCGCCGTGATGTTGCGCGCCCCGAGCTCGCGCGTGATCGAGCGCGCCATGCCGACGAGAGCCGCCTTGGAGGACGCGTAGTTGACCTGGCCCGCGCCGCCGTAGAGGCCGATGACGGACGACACGAGCACGATGCGGCCGCGGCGCAGGCGGATCATGCCCTTGCTCACGCGGCGCACGCAGCGGAACGTGCCGGTGAGGTTGACGTCGATCACGGACTCGAAGTCCTCGTCGGTCATGCGCAGCAGGAGCTGGTCGTGCGTCACGCCCGCGTTCGCGACGAGCACCTCGACCGGGCCGAGCTCGTTCTCGATCTCGGTGAACGCGGCGTCGACGGCGGCGGTGTCGGTGATGTCCGCCACGGCGCCGAAGACGCCCTCGGGCAGGTCGCCGCCGCGGTAGACGGTCGCGACGCGGTCGCCGTTCGCCACGAAGCGCTCGGCGATGGCGCGGCCGATCCCGCGGTTCGCGCCGGTGACGACGACGGTGCGCGGGGCGGGTGCGGTGGCTTCGGACACGGTGCGGCTCCTCGGGACGGTCGGGTCGGGTCGGCGGCCGGGGACTGGTCCCGCACGGCTGTGCCGGGTGGGCCTGAGGCGGGCTCGTGACCGGTCCGCGCACACGCGCCGCACCGACCGTACCGTGCGCGGCGCCCGCCGTGCGCGGTGCGCGCAAGTCACACCGCTCCCCCTCGCTTTGTGGGGTCCCGACAAACGTAGACTGGCCGGGTGAGCACACGACGCGCGGCCCGACGGTCGGCCGAGGCGGTCCCGAGCATCACGTCGGCCCCGGAGCCTCTCGCCGCGGACCAGTCGCGCCGGGAGCGCAAGTACCTCATCCAGATGGGCATCCGCATCGTATGCATCTTCGGCGCGATCCTGGCCCAGGGCAGCTGGCTGACCTGGGTGCTGGCCGTCGGGGCGATCGTCCTGCCGTACAGCGCGGTGCTCATCGCCAACGCGGGCCGCGACCAGGCCACCTACGACACGTCGCCGATGGAGCACCGCGCGCTGCCGTCGGCGGGCGTGCCCGGGTCGCACGGGATCGCGGGCGGCCGGCCGGACGCCCCGCACGACCACGAGGAGGACCACCGGTGACCGACGTCCTGGGCGTCGCCGACCCCGTCGGCGAGGAGGAGCTCGTGTGCAGCGCCAAGGGCTGCCGCGAGCCGGCCGTGTGGGGCCTGCTGTGGAACAACCCCAGGATCCACACGCCGGAGCGCCGCAAGGTGTGGCTCGCGTGCGACGCGCACCGCGAGCACCTCGAGACGTTCCTGGGCGCCCGCTCGTTCTGGCGCTCGACCGTGCCCGTCGACGAGCTCGAGCGCCGGGCGGCCCCGTGACGCAGCGGTCCCCGCACCCGGACGCGCCGTCGGCCGGGCCGGTCCCCGCGCGCCCGGAGCCGACGCCGGAGCGCGCCACCGCGGACGCCCACCAGCCCCGCACGCCCCGGCAGTGGGCGACGCTCGCCGTCGGGGTCGTCGTGCTCGTGGCCCTGTGCCTGCTCGCGGGGTGGTGGCAGTGGAACCGGTACGTCGCGCGCGAGGCGCAGATCGACCGGATCGAGGCCAACTACACGGCCGAGCCGGTCCCGGTCGGCGACGTGCTCGCAGCCCCCGGCGCCGTGCTGGACGAGGACGACGTGTGGCGCCCCGTGACCCTGGAGGGCAGTTACGCGCCCGAGGCGACCGTCCTCCTGCGCAACCGGCCCGTGGGCGGGAGCCCCGGCTTCCACGTCCTCGTCCCGTTCGTCACGGACCCGACGCCCGGCGCGCCCGACGGCCTCGTCGTCGTGGTCGACCGCGGCTTCGTGCCGCTCGGCACGGACGCCGTCACGCCCGGCGACCTCCCCGCCCCGCCCGGCGGTGACGTGGAGGCGACCGTCACCCTCCGGGCCGACGAGCCGGCGTCGGGCAGGGACGCGCCCGCGGGCCAGGTGCAGGCGATCTCGACCGAGCAGGTGCTCGCCGCCGGGCCCGACGGCGCCGCGTGGGCGGACGGCCGGACCGTGGGGGCCTACGGGCAGCTCCGCAGCGAGGAGCCTCCGGCCGCGGAGCGCCTCGAGGCGCTGCCGAAGCCCGACACCGACCCCGGGTCGCACCTGTCCTACGCGCTGCAGTGGTGCGTGTTCGCGATCGGCGCGGTCGCGGGGTTCTGGGTCCTCGTCCGCCGCGAGCGCCGCGACGCGCGCGGCGAGGGGGCCGTGCTCACCGCGGGCGACCTGCTCGCGGCGCAGGACCCGGGTGCGGTGCGTGCCCGCCGGGAGCCGCGCGCGCGGCGCCCGAGCGCCGAGGACGAGGAGGACGCCCTCATCGACGCCCAGCTCGACGAGCGGCGCGGGCGCCCGACGCCGCGGTAGGGGCGCCCTCGTCGGTCAGGCGAGCGACACGAGCTCCGCGTAGTCGTCGCTCCAGAGGTCCTCGTCGCCGTCGGGCAGGAGCAGGACGCGCTCCGGCTCGAGCGCCTCGACCGCGCCGTCGTCGTGCGTGACCATGACGACCGCGCCCTCGTACGTCTTGAGCGCCCCGAGGATCTCGGCGCGCGACGCGGGGTCGAGGTTGTTCGTCGGCTCGTCGAGCAGCAGCACGTTCGCGGACGACACGACGAGCGTCGCGAGCGCGAGGCGCGTCTTCTCCCCGCCGGACAGCACGTGCGTCGGCTTGTCCGCGTCGTCGCCGGAGAACAGGAACGACCCGAGCACCGAGCGGACCTGGGTGTCCGTGAGGTCGGGCGCGGCGTGGCGCAGGTTCTCGACGACCGTCGCGTCCATGTCGAGCGTGTCGTGCTCCTGGGCGTAGTAGCCGATCTTCAGGCCGTGCCCCGCGTGGACCTCGCCCGTGTCCGGCTTCTCGACGCCGCCGAGGATCCGCAGGAGCGTCGTCTTGCCGGCGCCGTTGAGGCCGAGCACGACGACGCGGCTGCCGCGGTCGATCGCGAGGTCGACGCCCGCGAACACCTCCTGCGACCCGTACGCCTTGGACAGGCCGCTCGCGGTGAGCGGCGTGCGCCCGCACGGCGCGGGCTTGGGGAACCGGAGCTTGGCGACCTTGTCGGTCTGCCGCTCGCCCTCGATCCCGGCGAGCATCTTCTCGGCGCGGCGCATCATGTTCTGCGCGGCGACGGCCTTGGTCGCCTTGGCGCGCATCTTCTCGCCCTGGGCGAGCAGCGCGCTCGCCTTCTTCTCCGCGTTCTGCCGCTCGCGGCGACGGCGGCGCTCGTCCGACTCGCGCTGCGCCAGGTACGCGTCCCAGCCGAGGTTGTACTGGTCGAGCTCGCCGCGGTTCGCGTCGAGGTGGAACACCTTGTTCACGGTCGCGCGCAGCAGCTCGACGTCGTGCGAGATCACGACGAACCCGCCGCTGTAGGACTTGAGGTAGTCGCGCAGCCAGATGATCGAGTCGGCGTCGAGGTGGTTCGTCGGCTCGTCGAGGAGCAGCGTCTCCACGCCGGAGAAGAGGATGCGCGCGAGCTCGATGCGGCGGCGCTGCCCGCCGGACAGCGTGCTCAGCGGCTGGCCGAGCACACGGTCGTCGAGGCCGAGGTTGCTCGTGATGCGGTGGGCCTCGCTCTCGGCCGCGTACCCGCCCGCGGCGAGGAACCGCGCCTCGAGCCTGGGGTAGCGCTCCATCGCGGCCTCGTGCGTCTCCGGGTCGGCGCTCGCCATGGCGCCCTCGGTCTCGCGCATCTGCCGCACGATCTTGTCGAGGCTGCGGGCGGACAGCACGCGGTCCATCGCGATGACGTCGAGGTCGCCCGTGCGCGGGTCCTGCGGCAGGTAGCCGATCTCGTTGCCGCGCGTGATCCTCCCCGCCGTGGGCTGGGTCTCCCCCGCGAGCGTCTTGGTCAGGGTCGTCTTGCCGGCGCCGTTGCGCCCGACGAGACCGATCCGGTCGCCCGAGGCGATCTGGAAGGTCGCCTCGTGCAGCAGGACGCGGGCGCCGACGCGCAGCTCGACGCCGTGAGCGGTGATCACGGGAGGGTCCTCTCGGGTGGTGCGGTGCCCGACGACGTCGCTCGCCCGGCCGGTCGGCCGGCGCTCGTCGTGGGGCCGGGGTCGTGCGCCCCGGCGTCCGGGCCTCGTCGATTCTACGGGCGCGGCGGCGCGCGCCCCACCCCATTGCGCGGGCGACGCGCGCGTGACGAGCCGCCCAGGACGCCCGGGGGTCGACCCGGTGGTAGCGTTTGATACCTGTGACGTTCCAGGAAGGTGGCTCGTTCGAGGGCGGACGGGTCCGTAAGGGTGGAGGCCGCGGTCGCGGCACGATGATCGCGGGCGGCGGGATCGGCGCCGTGCTCGTCGCGCTGCTCATCGCGTTCGTCGGCAACCAGACGGGGGTCGACCTCAGCGCGCTCACCGGCGGCGGCGGCAGCGCGTCGGACGCGCTCGGCGAGGGCCAGGCGCAGTTCGTCGAGGACTGCACCGCGGAGCAGGCCAACACCGACCTCGAGTGCGAGCTGAGCGCGACCGCCCAGGCGCTCGACGCCTACTGGTCCGAGACGCTCCCCGAGCAGGCGGGCGTGGAGTACGTCGTGCCGCCCGTGTCGAGCTTCGAGCAGCAGATCTCCACCGGCTGCGGAGCCGCGACGAGCGCCGTCGGGCCGTTCTACTGCCCGCCGGACCAGACCGTGTACATCGACGTCAGCTTCTACGACGACCTCACGAGCCGGTTCGGCGCGAACGACGGCGGCCTCGCGCGCATGTACGTCGTCGCGCACGAGTTCGGCCACCACATCGAGCAGCTCGTCGGCGCGATGGACGCGGCGAACCGGCAGGGCACCGGCCCCGAGTCCGACTCCGTGCGGATCGAGCTCATGGCCGACTGCCTCGCGGGCATGTGGGTCGGCCACGCCGCGAGCACCGTCGACCCGGACACGGGCGTGACGTTCCTCGACCCGATCACGGAGCAGCAGCTCGCCGACGCGCTGTCCGCCGCGTCCGCCGTCGGTGACGACCGCATCCAGGAGGCCGCGACCGGCCAGGTCAACCCCGAGGGCTGGACGCACGGGTCGAGCGAGCAGCGCCAGCGCTGGTTCACGATCGGCTACGACGGGGGCACGATCCGGGACTGCGACGCGCTGTCCGCGTCGACCCTCTGACCGCGCCCCGCCTCCGGGGCTCAGTCCGCCGCCACCACCCGCGCCGACGCCGTGCCGCCCGCGACCCGCGACGACTCTCGCCGCGTCGAGCACGAACGCCTCCTCGTCGTCGTGCTCCGCTCCGCGGCTGCGGGACGAGGGCCGGGCCGTGCGCGCTGACGTCTTCCTGCGTCGGCACTGCCCTCAGATCTCGATCGAGTACATGCGCGAGCCGGACACCTTCTCGTAGCCGAGGCTCGCGTAGAGGCCGTGCGCGCCGGACGGGTTCTCGGTGTCCACGTCGAGCGACGCGTACTGCATCCCGTCCGCGGCGAACGCGCGCATCCCGGCCGCGAGCGCCGCGACGGCGACGCGGCGGCCGCGGTACGCGCGGCGCACCCCGAGGATGTCGGTGTACCCGAACGAGTACCCGCGCACGGGGAAGTCCTCGTCGTAGCGGCTCGCCATCTGGTAGCCGACGACGAGCGGCTCGCCCGCGCGCAGGGCGGCGGCGGTCTCCTCGTCGACGAGGTCCTCGGTCTCGGCCCCGGCGAGGAGCGCGTCGACGTCGGGCGCGTCGTCGACGACGAGGAACGACCACTGCGGCGCGTGGTGGCTGCGGCCGTGCGCCCAGGCCTCCGCGGTGCGCGGCTCGCTCCCCCAGTGGTCACGGAACGCGTCGTTGTGCGCGAGGCGCGTCGCCTCGTCGAGCTCGGGCGACCACGGCACGAGCCGCAGCGACCCGTCGAGCGGGACCTCGGGGACGGGTGCGGCGAGGTCGCGCCGCAGGTCGGCGTAGAAGCGGCGCGGCGCGAACCCGCACCGGGCGTAGAGGCGCACCTTGGCGGGCGGGTCGGTGTCCTCGCCGTACAGCGCGAGGCGCGCGGGCAGCTCCTTGCCGCTCGCGGCGAGCACCTGGCGCGCGCGGGCCACCTGCCACGCGAGCACCTCGCGGCCGATGCCGCGCGCGCGGTGCGTCGGGTGCACCCCACCTGCGAGGAAGACCCGCACGGTGCGCGCGTCGCCGGGATTCGTGTCGACCATCGCGTAGGCGCGCAGCGCGCCGTCGGCGTCGGCCCCGACGAGCGTGTCGGCCGCGACGTCGCGCCACGGCGCCGTGAACAGCTCCTCGATCTCGTCGAGCGTCTCGCGGTACGGCTCCTGGTCCGCCTCGGCGATGTCGTTGCGCAGCGCGAGGAGCGCGGGCGCGTCGGCGGGCGTGGCGGGGCGCCACGTGAGGTCGCCCGCGGTGACCGCCGGGAGGGCCGACGGCGCGGCGGCGCGCTCGGCGATCGGGGCGAGCGGCGGGGCGGGCGGGTGCACGACCTGGTCGGTCGTCGAGGCGGAGGACATGCGGACCACGGTAGGGCGGCCCGCGGCGTCGGGCACGCGGATTTCCCTCACGCGGCGGGGGTGGCCCGGGCGCAGTGGGGGTCCGGCGTCGGCGCGCGGCTCCTGAGACGGCGCCCCACGACCGGGTGCGCGCGATCTACGCTGCGAGCATGCCGACCGTCGTTCCCCAGGACCTCGCCGACGCCCGCTCCCGGGCCCTCGCCGACGCGCTGCGCACGCGTGTCGTCGTCGCGGACGGCGCGATGGGCACGATGATCCAGGCGCAGGACCCGACCCTGGAGGACTACCAGGGGCTCGAGGGCTGCAACGAGATCCTCAACGTGTCTCGCCCGGACGTCATCGCCGCGGTGCACGACGCGTACCTCGAGGTCGGGGTGGACGCGATCGAGACGAACACGTTCGGCGCCAACTGGTCCAATCTGTCGGACTACGGCATCGACGACCGCATCCGCGAGCTCGCCGCGGCCGGGGCGCGCATCGCGCGCGAGCGCGCCGACGCGTTCGCGACGGCGGACCACCCGCGCTGGGTGCTCGGGTCGATGGGACCGGGCACGAAGCTGCCGAGCCTCGGCCACACCACGTACGCGCACCTGCGCGACACGTTCGCCGAGCAGGCCGCGGGCCTCCTGGAGGGCGGGGCCGACGCGATCCTCGTCGAGACGAGCCAGGACCTGCTCCAGGCGAAGGCCGCGGTGACCGGGTCGCGGATCGCGATGCGCGACGTCGGGCGCGAGGTGCCGGTGATCGTCCAGGTGACGGTCGAGACCACGGGCACGATGCTCATGGGCTCCGAGATCGGGGCCGCGCTGACGACGCTCCAGGCGCTCGACGTCGACGCGATCGGCCTCAACTGCGCGACCGGGCCGGCGGAGATGAGCGAGCACCTGCGGCACCTGTCGCGGCACGCCGAGATCCCGGTGACGTGCATGCCCAACGCGGGGCTGCCCGTGCTCGGCCCGGACGGGGCGACGTACCCGCTGACGCCCGACGAGCTCGCGGCCGCGCACACCCAGTTCGTCACGGAGTTCGGGCTCGGGCTCGTGGGCGGCTGCTGCGGCACGACGCCCGAGCACCTGCGGCGCGTCGTCGAGGCGGTGCGCGCGCGCCCGGTCGTCGAGCGCCGGCCGGAGCGCGAGAACGGCGTCGCGAGCCTGTACTCGCACACCGACCTGCACCAGGACGCGTCGTTCCTCGCGATCGGCGAGCGGACGAACGCGAACGGGTCGAAGGCGTTCCGCGAGGCGATGCTCGCCGAGAACTGGGACGAGTGCGTGGAGATCGCGCGCGCCCAGACGCGCGACGGCGCGCACCTGCTCGACGTGTGCGTCGACTACGTGGGGCGCGACGGCGTCGCGGACGTGAGGCAGGTCGTCTCGCGGCTCGCGAGCGCCTCCACGCTGCCGCTCGTCATCGACTCCACCGAGCCCGAGGTCATCGCAGCCGGTCTCGAGCTCGTGGGAGGTCGCGCCGTCGTGAACTCCGTGAACTTCGAGGACGGCGACGGGCCGACGTCGCGGTTCGCCCGGATCATGCCGCACGTCGTCGAGCACGGCGCGGCCGTCGTCGCGCTGACGATCGACGAGGAGGGCCAGGCGCGCACCGCCGAGACGAAGGTCGCGATCGCCACCCGGCTCGTCGAGACGCTCACGCGCGACTGGGGCATGCGGGTCGACGACATCATCGTGGACGCGCTGACGTTCCCCATCGCCACGGGCCAGGAGGAGACGCGGCGTGACGCCATCGAGACGATCGAGGCGATCCGCGAGATCACGCGCCGCTACCCCGGCATCCACACGACGCTCGGGGTGTCGAACGTGTCGTTCGGGCTCAACCCCGCGGCGCGCACCGTCCTCAACTCGGTGTTCCTCCACGAGGCGGTGCAGGCCGGCCTGGACTCCGCGATCGTCCACGCGGCGAAGATCCTCCCCCTCGCGCAGATCCCCGCCGAGCAGCGCGAGGCCGCGCTCGACCTCGTGTGGGACCGGCGCCGGTACGACGACGCGGGGAACCTCGTGCACGACCCGCTCGCCCGGCTGCTCGAGCTCTTCGAGGGCGTGGACTCCGCGGCGCTCAAGGACCAGCGCGCGGCGGAGCTCGCCGCGCTCCCCGTGGGCGAGCGGCTCGAACGACGGATCGTCGACGGCGCGCGCAAGGGGCTGGAGGACGACCTCGACACGGCGATGGCGTCCGGCCTCACGGCGCTCGACATCGTCAACGAGCACCTGCTCGAGGGCATGAAGGTCGTGGGCGAGCTGTTCGGGCGCGGCGAGATGCAGCTCCCGTTCGTGCTGCAGTCCGCCGAGGTCATGAAGACCGCGGTCGCCTACCTCGAGCCGCACATGGAGAGGGTCGAGGGCGAGTCCGGGTCCAAGGGCACGATCGTCCTCGCGACCGTGCGCGGCGACGTGCACGACATCGGCAAGAACCTCGTCGACATCATCTTGACGAACAACGGCTACACGGTCGTCAACATCGGCATCAAGCAGCCGATCTCCGCGATGATCGAGGCCGCCGAGGAGCACGACGCCGACGTCATCGGCATGTCCGGGCTGCTCGTGAAGTCCACCGTGGTGATGAAGGAGAACCTCGAGGAGCTCGCGTCGCGCGGGCTCGCCGACCGGTGGCCCGTGCTGCTCGGCGGCGCGGCCCTGACGCGCACGTACGTCGAGGACGACCTCGCGGGCCAGTTCCCCGGCGTCGTCCGGTACGCACGCGACGCGTTCGAGGGCCTGCGCCTCATGGAGCCGCTCGTGCGCGTCGCGCGCGGCGAGTCGCCCGACGCCGTCGGGCTGCCCGCGCTGAAGAAGCGCCGGCACGCCGTGGTCACCGTGACCGAGACACCCGTCGAGGACCTGCCCGCACGGTCCGACGTCGCGGCCGACAACCCTGTACCCGCTCCCCCGTTCTGGGGCACGCGCCTCGTCAAGGGCGTCCAGCTCGCCGAGTACGCGGCGTTCCTCGACGAGCGCGCGACGTTCATGGGCCAGTGGGGCCTCAAGCCGGGCCGCGGCGACGACGGGGCGTCGTACGAGGAACTCGTCGAGACCGAGGGCCGCCCGCGGCTCAACGCCTGGTACGAGCGCATCCGCACCGAGGGCGTCGTGGACCCGTCGGTCGTCTACGGGTACTTCCCCGTGTGGTCCGAGGGCGACGACGTCGTCGTCGCGCACCACGGCCCCGGGCTGGCCGGCATCGGCGCGCCCGACGGCGGGTCGGGCGGCAAGCCCGGAACCGAGCGGCTGCGCTTCACGTTCCCGCGTCAGCGCCGCGACCGGCACCTGTGCCTCGCCGACTTCGTCAAGCCGCGGTCCTGGGTCGAGGAGACGGGCCGGTACGACGTGCTGCCCGTCCAGCTCGTCACCATGGGCGCCTCGGTCGATGAGCACACCGCGAAGCTGTTCGCCGGGAACCACTACCGCGAGTACATGGAGCTCCACGGGCTGTCCGTGCAGCTCACCGAGGCGCTCGCCGAGATGTGGCACTCGCGCGTGCGCGCCGAGCTCGGGTTCGCCGACGAGGACCCGACCGAGGTCGAGGGCATGTTCAAGCTCGAGTACCGCGGCGCCCGGTTCTCGCTCGGCTACCCCGCCTGCCCGGACATGGAGGACCGCACCAAGGTCGTCGAGCTCCTGCGCCCCGAGCGCGTGGGCGTCGAGCTGTCCGCGGAGCTCCAGCTCCACCCGGAGCAGTCGACCGACGCGTTCGTGTTCCACCACCCCGAGGCGAAGTACTTCAGCGTCTGACGGTCGCCTCCCGGGTGACGGCGTACGGCACCCGGGTAGCAGCGCGTCAGGACCAGGTCCACGTGCGCGTGACCTGGTCGACGAGCTCGTCGCCGTTGTCGTACGGGCTGACGATCGCGATCACGAAGAACTGGACCTCATCGGTGCCCGTCGCGAACCGCTCGGGCGCGAAGGCGGTGATGAAGGCCTTCGTCCGCGTCTTCTCGGAGGTCCCGTCGACCCGGGTGATGTTCGCCGGGACACCGCCGAGAGTGGTCGCCTCGTGGAGGCTGAGGATGCTGCCGTTCTCCGCGAAGTACGAGTCCGCGAGGGCGTCGACCGCTCCCTGGAGGTCGGTCCCGACCCCCCATGCGTCGGACGTCGAGACCCGCACCGGCTCGACCTTCACCTGGCCGTACACCGCCCCGGCACCCGTCGGCAGCACCGTCCCGTCGACGACCTCGCCCCAGAGCTCAAGGGCGCCGTGACAGCGTTCCTCCTGGTCCGGGGAGACGTTGTTCACGAAAGTCGCCGGGCCCTCGTAGGACCAGCACGGCGTCCGGACCGGCTGGCCCGACACGATCGTGTGCACCGCTTCCGAGGCAGGCCCGGAGCCCGCCGACTCGCCCGCGCTCCGGGGTGAGTCTGCCGCCGCAGGGGCCGCACCCTCGTCGGTCTCGACGAAGGGCAGCGCGCAGCCGGGGACGACCGTGAGGACGACTGCGACCCCGAGTCCCGAGAGCGAGCGACCGACGGCGGCTCTCCGACGCGTGGCGAGGCGAGTACGGGGACGGTGCCCCGTGCGAGGGACCGCGGTCGGTCGCTCGTGCTGGCTCGTGCGCTCGTGCTGGTCGAGCATGATGATCCTCCTGGTCGTGGTCTCCTGGACCGGACGGTAGACGCCACGACGGCGAGGGCCCCGGTTATCCACAGGCCAGGATCCGCAAGATCTCCGGAGGCCACGCTGTGGCTCGGCTCATCGACCGGTTCGCGGACGAGAGCGCACCCGCGGCCGACGCCGCCGGCGGGGGGGGTGCAGCGGATACCGCCGGACCGCGCACTTCTCCCTCCACGCAACGGTCGCGCCTCGATCGTTGACAGAGCCGTCGCATCTATCGACAATCGATAGATGCGACCTCCCCTCGTCGCGTGCACACGAGCGCTCCTGGTCCTCGTAGCCCTCGGCACCGCGCTGTCGATGTTCCTCGCCCCCCTCCTCGCGGCCGAGGTCGGGGCGCAGTACCCGGAGGTCCGCAGCCTCGTGGTCCCGTACTCCGTGCTGGCCGTGCTGGCGCTGCTCGCGGTCGAGGTCGCCCTCGTGGCGGTGTGGCACCTGCTCGGCCTCGCCGCCCGCGACGAGGTGTTCGACCCGCGCGCGCTGCGCTCGGTCACCGTGGTGATCGGGTGCGTGGTCACGGTCGCGACTCTCGCAGCGACGGTGTTCGGTCACCTGACGTTCGGGGCGCAGCTCGGCGGGCCGCTCGTGCTCCTCGGCCTCATCGGCTCGCTCGTGGGCGGGGGCGCGCTGGCCCTGCTCGTCGTGGTGCTGCGCGCGCTGCTCCGCGCCGCGACCGCCGACCGCCGCGAGCTGGCCGCGGTGATCTAGGTGCCGATCGTCATCGACCTCGACGTCCTCCTGGCGCGGAAGGAGATGTCCGTCGGCGACTTCGCCGCCGCGGTCGGCATCACGCCGGCGAACGTCGCCGTCCTGAAGAACGGGCGCGCGAAGGCCGTGCGATTCTCGACGCTCGACGCGGTCTGCCGCGTCCTCGGGTGCCAGCCCGGAGACGTCCTGCGGTGGGTCCCGGACGAGCCGACGACGCGGGACCGCCCGCCACCTGACCCGCCCGGCCGCCGCGTCGATGAGTTCGGCGACCGGACGACGTCTTACCCGTGACCGAGACCACGACGCCGCGGGAGCAGGCCATGGGAAGCATCGAGATCGAGCTGTTCACGACCCTCGACCTCGTCGGGCAGGCGCCCGGCGGGCCGGAGGAAGACCGGGAGGGCGGGTTCGCGTTCGGCGGGTGGCAGGCGCCGCTGCTCGACGACGTCGCGGGCGAGCAGGTCGCCGCGGCGTACGAGGGCACGGACGCGTTGCTCCTCGGGCGGCGCACGTACGACATCTTCGCGGCGTACTGGCCGTTCCAGGAGGGCGGGCAGGACGACGAGTTCGCCTCCCTGTTCAACCGCGTCCCCAAGTACGTCGCGTCGCGGGGGACGCCCGAGCTGTCGTGGGCCGGCTCGACGGTGCTCGGGCCGGACCTGCCGACCGCGGTGCGGGAGGTCCGCGACCGGCACGAGCACGTCAAGGTCGTCGGCAGCCTCGACCTCGTGCAGACGCTGCTGCACGAGAAGCTGTTCGACCGCCTGGACCTGTGGGTGCACCCCGTCGTGCTCGGCTCCGGCAAGACGGTGTTCGAGAGCGGAGCGGTCCCCACGAACCTCACGCTCCTGGAACCGCCCGCCCCGAGCCCGTCGGGCACCGTGCTGCTGCGCTACGGCCTCGCCGAGGGCACGCCGAGGACGGGCGACATGAGCGAGCCGGGGCGCGGCGTCGACCAGGACGCGTGACGGGCACCCGGACGACCACGACCCCGACGCAGGAGGCCCCCATGACGATCCGACGGCTCGACAACGTGGCGATCGTGGTCGACGACCTCGACGCGGCGATCGCCTTCTTCTCCGAGCTCGGCATGGAGCTCGAGGCCCGGACGACGATCGAGGGGCGGTGGGCGGAGCTCGTCGTCGGGCTCGACGGGCTGCGCTCCGAGATCGCCATGATGCGCGTCCCGGGCGGAGACGGCCGTCTCGAGCTCACGCGGTACGAGTCACCGGAGGCGGTGGACCTGGGGCTGAGCACCGCCCCGCCGAACGTGCTCGGCCTGCACCGGGTCATGTTCGCGGTCGACGACATCGACGACACCGTGGCGCGTCTCGCTCGCCTGGGCGGCGCCGTGCTGCGGGAGGTCGTGCGGTTCGAGGTCGCGTACCGGCTGTGCTACCTGCGCGGACCGGGCGGAGTCATCGTCGGCCTCGCCGAGCCGCTCGGATGACCGAGGGCGGTCACGGGGCGGGTACCGGCTCCCCGCGCAGGATCGACGACATCTTCTTCCCGCGGGCGAGCTCGTCGACGAGCTTGTCGAGGTAGCGGATCTTCTGCATGAGCGGGTCCTCGATGTCCTCGACCCGGTAGCCGCAGATCACCCCGGTGATGAGCGACGCGTTCGGGTTGAGTGCGGGCGCGCGGTCGAAGAACTCCTCGAGAGTCGTCCCGTCCGCGATCACGCGCCGGAGCCCGGCGTCGTCGTAGCCCGTGAGCCACCGGATCACCTGATCCAGCTCGTCCGTGGTCCGGCCCTTGCGCTCGACCTTCGTCACGTACAGCGGGTAGACGCTCGCGAAGCTCATCCCGAAGATCCGGTGCCGCGTCATGCGTCCTCCTCGTGCCCGTCGCCCTCGCGCCCCGTTCGGGCGCGGCACACCACGCTACCGCGCGTCAGGCGGGGCGTGCTGCGACAGTGCCGTGCGCCGTCTGGATCCGGTCGACGAGGAGCGTGCCCGCGGCGACGAGCGGCACCAGCACGAGGTTGCCGAGCAGCATCGTGCGCAGGAACGGCAGACCCGCGGCATAGCTCGCGAGCAGCCCGTCGACGCCCGCCGGGTACCAGACGCCGCGGCCCTGGAGCCAGACCCCGAGGTTGGTCCACGCGAAGAACCACAGCGACCCGACGACGCCGAACGCCGCACCCGCCCCGACGCGGCGCCACCCCGTCGTCCTGCGCGCGAGCAGCGAGCCCAGGCCGACGACGAGCCACGCGCTCCACGTGAACAGCGCGATCGTCGTGTTGCCGAGCACGACGTCGGACGCGACCGTCACCGCGAGCGGCACGACGAACGCCCAGCGCGAGCGCAGCAGGGCCGTCGCCGCGAAGGTCGCGGCCGTGACGAGCTCGAGGTTCGCCGGGGCGCCGACGTCGGCGCGCACGAGACGCCACACCACGGCCAGCAGCGCGAGCGCGACGACGAGCGCGACGCGCCACCAGCGCGTCGTCGGTCCGAGCGGCGCGCGCGTCACGAGGTGAACGTCTCGAGCTTCCACGTCAGCTCGTCCCCGTCCTTCGTCTCGAGGGAGCCTGCTCCCACCGTAGCCATCTCACCGTTGACGTAGAGCGCCCAGAACTCCGAGTCCGGGTCCGCCGAGACGCCGCCGACCGCGGTGACGAACGCGTTCTCGCCCTCGCCGGTGACCTGGGCGGTCGGGTCGGCCTCGAGCAGCAGCTCGAGCGCCGTCGCGCCCGCGCGGCCCTCGTACGTCAGACCCGGCGCGTCCTCGGAGTCGGCCGACGCGTCGTCCGTCGTGCCGTCGGCGGGGGCGCTCGTCTCGTCGCCCTCCGTCGCCGACGGCGTGGGCTCAGCGGCGGAGTCGTCGGGCGACGAGCACCCGGCCAGCAGGCCCACGGTGAGCAGGACGGCAGTCAGAGCGGTGAGCGGGCGCGCCGAGGCGACGCGAGGCGTTCGGAGGGTCACGGCGCCAGCGTACGGAACGCCCGGGCCCGCGCGCCGGGCCGCCCGCCTGGCGGACGGGCACCCGCGCGGACGGCCGTCCACGGGCGGACCGCACCCGGCGGCTCCGTCAGACGTCGATGCGCGCGAGGTCCAGCTCGGCGGCCCCGGCGACGATGAACTCCTTGCGCGGCGCGACGTCGCTGCCCATGAGCAGCTCGAACACGCGCTCCGCGGCCTCCGCGTGCTCGGCCGTGACGCGGCGCAGCGTGCGGTGCCGCGGGTCCATCGTGGTCTCCGCGAGCTGGTCGGCGTCCATCTCGCCGAGGCCCTTGTACCGCTGAATGTCGTCCTTGTAGCGGCGCCCGGCCTTGTCGAGCTTCTTCAGCGTCGCGGCGAGCTCCGCCTCCGAGTACGTGTAGATGTACTCGTTCTTGCGGCGCCCCGAGCCGATGACCTCGATCCGGTGCAGCGGCGGGACGGCGGCGAACACGCGGCCCGCCTCCACGAGGGGCTTCATGTACCGGTAGAAGAGCGTGAGGAGGAGCGTGCGGATGTGGGCGCCGTCGACGTCGGCGTCCGTCATGAGCACGACCTTGCCGTACCGCGCGGCCTGGAGGTCGAACGACCGCCCGGAGCCAGCACCGAGCACCTGGATGATCGCGGTGCACTCGGCGTTGCGGAGCATGTCGCTCACCGACGCCTTCTGCACGTTGAGGATCTTGCCGCGGATCGGCAGGAGCGCCTGGAAGTCCGAGCTGCGCGCGAGGCGCGCGGTGCCGAGCGCGCTGTCGCCCTCGACGATGAACAGCTCGCTGCGGTCGACGTCGTCGCTGCGGCAGTCCACGAGCTTGGCCGGCAGGGACGACGTCTCGAGCGCGTTCTTGCGCCGCGAGATCTCCTTCTGCTTGCGCGCGGTGATGCGCGCGCGCATCTCCGCGACGACCTTGTCGAGCAGGAGCGCGGCCTGCGTCTTGTCGTCGCGCTTGGTCGACGTGAGGAGCGCGTTGAGCTCCTTCTCCACGACCCGCGCCACGATGCCGCGCACGGGAGCGGTGCCGAGGACCTCCTTCGTCTGGCCCTCGAACTGCGGCTCAGCGAGCCGGACGGTGACGACGGCGGTCAGGCCCGCGAGCACGTCGTCCTTCTCGATGCGCTCGGACGAGTCCTTGGTCGACACCTTGAGGCGGCGCGCGTTCGTCTCGACCGCCTTGCGCAGCACCTTGAGCAGGCCCTGCTCGAACCCGCCCAGGTGGGTCCCGCCCTTCGGCGTCGCGATGATGTTGACGAAGCTGCGGACCTCGGTCTCGTAGCCCGTGCCCCAGCGCAGCGCCACGTCGACCTCGCAGTCGCGCTGCACGGCCTGCGGCGTCATGTGCCCGCGGTCGTCCAGCACCGGGACGGTCTCCGTGAACGAGCCCGAGCCCGTGAGGTGCCACGTCGCGGTGACGGGCGTGTCCGGTGCGAGGAACTCGACGAAGTCGACCGACCCGCCCGTGTGGACGAACGTCTCCTCGTGCGGCCCCGACTCCCCTGGCGTCCCGGGCACGCCGCGCTCGTCGCGCACCGTGATCTCGAGCCCGGGGACGAGGAACGTCGTCTGGCGCACGCGCGTGACGAGCTCGTCGTAGGAGAAGACGGCCGTCTTGAGGAAGATCTGGCGGTCGGCCCAGTAGCGCACGCGCGTGCCGGTGACGCCGCGCTTCGTCTTCCCCACGACCGCGAGCTCGGAGCCGGACACGAACGGCTCGAACGGGGCGTCGGGCGTCGGGCCGCTCGCCGGGTCGGTGAAGACGCCGGGCTCGCCCCGGTGGAACGTCATGCGGTGCGTCTTGCCGCCGCGGTCGACCTCGACGTCGAGGCGCGACGACAGCGCGTTGACGACGGACGCGCCGACGCCGTGCAGGCCGCCGGACGCGGTGTACGAGCCGCCGCCGAACTTGCCGCCCGCGTGGAGCTTGGTGAAGACGACCTCGACGCCGGACAGCCCCGTCTTGGGCTCGATGTCCACGGGGATGCCGCGGCCGTCGTCCTCGACGGACACCGACGAGTCGGCGTGCAGCACGACGCGGATCTTCGAGCAGTTCCCCGCGAGCGCCTCGTCGACCGAGTTGTCGATGATCTCCCACAGGCAGTGCATGAGACCGCGCGAGTCGGTCGTCCCGATGTACATGCCCGGGCGCTTGCGCACGGCCTCGAGGCCCTCGAGCACGGACAGGTGCCGAGCGGTGTAGCTGGACTCAGCGGAGGTGGTCGTCACGGCGGCAAGCCTAGACGAGCGCGCTGACAGCGCCGCGCTCCCCCGCCGTGCGTGGCTCGCATCCCGCACGAGCAGCGCTTCGCGGGTAGCGAACCGGGGGCTCCCGGGGGACGGATACGCGGACGTAGATGGTTTGATGTTCACGTGACTGCTACGACGACCACCACCGAACCGCTGACCGCGGCCGACCGTTGCGACCGCTGCGGGGCCCAGGCGTACGTCCGTGTGGTCCTGCCGAGCGGCGAGCTGCTGTTCTGCGGCCACCACGCGCGGGCGCACGCCGACGCCTACACCGACCTCGCGACGTCCATCCAGGACGAGACCGACAAGCTGCTCGCGGAGCACGGCGCGCGCTGACCCGCCGCACGACGCGAGACACGCGGCGCACGGCCGGCTCCACCGCCCGGAGCGCACCGCGACCCTCAGACGACGAAGGGCCCCGAGGAGATCTCCTCGGGGCCCTTCGTGCGTCCCGGGCCACCGTCCGCGGCGCCACCACGTCGGCTGGCGCTCACGACGACCCGGCGCCGACGGCGGCGACGGGCACGAGCCGTTCGCCGCGGTCGGCGTCTCAGTCCAGGTAGTCCCGCAGCACCTGCGAGCGGCTGGGGTGGCGCAGCTTCGACATCGTCTTGGACTCGATCTGGCGGATGCGCTCGCGCGTCACGCCGTAGACCTTGCCGATCTCGTCGAGCGTCTTGGGCTGGCCGTCCGAGAGGCCGAACCGCATCGACACGACGCCCGCCTCGCGCTCGCTCAGCGTGTCCAGCACCTGGTGGAGCTGCTCCTGCAGGAGCGTGAAGCTCACCGCGTCGGCCGGGACGATCGCCTCGGAGTCCTCGATGAGGTCACCGAACTCGGAGTCGCCGTCCTCGCCCAGCGGCGTGTGCAGCGAGATGGGCTCGCGGCCGTACTTCTGGACCTCGACGACCTTCTCCGGGGTCATGTCGAGCTCCTTGGCGAGCTCCTCGGGCGTGGGCTCGCGGCCCAGGTCCTGCAGCATCTGCCGCTGGACGCGCGCGAGCTTGTTGATGACCTCGACCATGTGCACCGGGATGCGGATCGTGCGCGCCTGGTCCGCCATCGCCCGCGTGATCGCCTGCCGGATCCACCACGTCGCGTACGTCGAGAACTTGTAGCCCTTGGTGTAGTCGAACTTCTCGACCGCACGGATCAGACCCAGGTTGCCCTCCTGGATCAGGTCCAGGAACAGCATGCCGCGACCCGTGTACCGCTTGGCCAGCGACACCACCAGTCGCAGGTTCGCCTCGAGCAGGTGGTTCTTCGCGCGCTTGCCGTCGTGCGCGATCCACTGCAGCTCACGCTTGAGCTTGCGGTCCAGGTCGTCGCCCTCGGCCGCGAGCTTCTCCTCCGCGAACAGGCCGGCCTCGATGCGCTTCGCGAGCTCGACCTCCTGCTCGGCGTTCAGCAGCGCGACCTTGCCGATCTGCTTGAGGTAGTCCTTGACCGGGTCCGCGGTCGCACCCGCGGTCACGACCTGCTGGACCGGGGCGTCGTCCTCGTCCGCGTCGGACACGACGAAGCCCGTCTCCTCGGGCTCGTCGCTCGCGGCGCCGGCGGAGGCCTTCTTCGCGCCCGACTCGGCGGCCGCGTCCTCCTCCGTCTCGTCCTCGACGACCTCGATCTCGAGGTCCTCGATCTCGACCTCGGCGTCGTCCTCGGCGTCGCCCTTCTTCTTGGCGCGCGCGGGCGTCGCCTTGGACTTCGCCGGGGCCTTGGCCTTGGCCGCAGTCTTGCGCGCGGGCTTCGCGGGGCTCGACGGCGTCGCCTCGTCCGTCTCGGCGGCGGCCGTCGAGCGCTTGGTCGTGGACGCCGACTTCGCCGCGGCCGGCTTGGCGGCCGACTTGGTGCGCGCGGTCGTGGTGCTGCGCGGCGACGCGGCGGCGGCGACCTTCGTCGTGGTCGGGATGTCGACCTCAACGCCGGCGCCCGCGAGCGCGCGGAAGACCGCCTTCAGCCGCTTGGCGTCGTTGACGGCGGCCTGCTCGCACGCGGTGCGGAAGCTCTCGGCGTCGACGCGACCGTTCGCGCTGCCGCGCCGCAGCAGCTCCTGCAGGGCGGGGTGCTCGAACTCTCGCGGGAGTGCGGAAATCGGGGTTGAGGGCGCCACAAACCGACCTTTCGGCAATCAGGGGGGCGGTAGGGCCGCCGGAGCGGGGACGCGAACCGTGAAGTTCGGGGCTCTCAGGGACTCTCACGGTGAGTCGTCGGGCTCTGGCGGATACCTATATTGTACCGGCGATCCGTGCAGCGGACGCCGCGACACGGGGTGATGTGGGACCTGGCCGCCGGGCGGCCGCCCGTGAACCGCCTCGGTGCGCGACGTCCGACGCTCGGGTCCTGGCCTGTACAACGGGCGGGACCCCGCGAAGATTCCCCGCTCCGGCGGCTCCGCCGCGGCCCCGACACGCGTCGCCGGGCGCCGCGTCGTCGTCGGCGATCTCACCCGTCCCGCGACGAGGGTGCCGCGGCGTCAGGAGCGCGCGGCGCGCTCCGGCTTGACCGCCAGCACCGGGCACGGCGCGTCGAGCAGGATCCGCTGCGCGTTCGAGCCGAGGATGAGCTTGCCCACGGGGCTGCGCCGACGCAGCCCGATGACGATGAGCTCCGCGGACGCGCGCTCGGCCGCGCTGACGAGGTCGTCGGCGAGGTCGGACGTGCCCTGCTCGCGCCGCAGCGTCGCACCGGTGCCCGCGAGCCGTTCCTCGACGCGGCGCAGGTCGTCCTCGTGCGCGGCGACGAGCTCCGGCGTGGCCGACGACGACTCCGTCACGACGACCACGAGCTCGGTGCCCCGGCGGACGGCCTCGGTGGCCGCGCTGTCGAGGGCCTCGCGACCCTCGGGCGTGCTCAGGTGCGCGACGACGACGCTCATGTGTCCTCCGGGTACGGCTCGTGGGTGCGGCCGGCCGCGGGGGCGACCGCAGGTCGTGTTGCGGTCGAACCTACCCGAACCCGCGCGCCGCGGCTCACACGTCGGCGCGCACCCAGCCGGGCGGGACCCCGGCGTCGAGCGCGCTCGCGAGGAGCCGGGCGAGGCGGTGCGCCGGGTCCTCCGCGAGCGCCTCCTCGACCCGGCGCACGGCGCGACCGCCGTCGCCGTGCCACCAGGCGAGCAGCGCGAGCAGCGCGAGCGCGGGTGCGGCGCTCCCCCGCGGCGCGTGCGCCACGACGGCCTCCAGGACCGCCCGGGCGGGGCCTGTGAGGGACGGGTCGGGTGCGCGCCCGGCGGCCGGGTCGACGATCGCCGCGATCGCGCGGCCCGTCCCGGTGTCGACGTCGGCGCCGCGCACCGTGCGGTCGGCGAGGTCGCCGGTGCCGGGCACGAGGGACACGAGCACGGCGTCGCGCACGGGGACCGACCCGAGCGCGGCGGCGAGCCGTCCGAGCACGGGCGCGGCCGGGACCTCCGGGGCGAGCGCCTCGCGGGGCGCGCGCCCGGGACGACCCGGACCGTCGTCGGCCGGCCCCTCGTCGGCGCCTCGACGGCCGGGACCCGCCGCGAGCGCGACGGCGGCGCGCCACAGGGCGAGGGCCCGCACGCGGTCGTCCACGGGGTCCTCGCCCGCCTGCGCCGCCCGTGCGGCGCGTTCGTGCGCACGCCGCGCCGCTCGGGCAGCGCGCCGCCGCGCCTCGGCGCCCGCCCGCGGGAGGCGCAGCGCGTCCTCGCGCGAGTCCGCGAGCGCCGTGCCGGCGAGCACCATGTGCGCGCCCACCTCGCTGGACTCGAGGTCGCGCAGCGGGCGCCCCGCCGGCGGGCAGCAGTCGTCCTCGGCGCAGTCGAGCGCGTACCACCCGGTCGACGACACGACCCACGCCTCGACCGGCCCGACGTGCGGCTCGACGGCCTCGCGGCAGTGCTCGACGGCGGCCCGGGCGCGCGCGACGCCGTCGCCGCCGGTGCGCAGCGGGGCGTCGGTGTAGGCGACGAGGACGACCCGTTGCGCGCCGTCGGCCGCGAGGTGCCCCACGACGGACCGCGCGACCTGCGGCCCGTGCTCGAGGTCCGCGAGGTCGGCCACGTCGACGCGCACGACGAGCCCGACGCGGCCGCGCGGGGGTCGCAGCCCCACGAGGACGACGCTGTCCCGGGGCCGGTAGCCGAGGCGGTAGGGGACGTAGGCGAGCAGCTCGCGCGGGCCCTGGGCCCGGATCACGGTGGTCATGGCACCCATCCCAGCCGGGCGCGGAGTCGCGCGGGGCTGCCGGGCGCGGCTGTGGACGGGGCGCGAGCCTGTGGTCGACCGTCGGGGCCGGTGGTGGCTCGCGGGCGCGCGGGTGGCTACCGTGTGCGCGTGCTCCCCCGAACCCGAGCGCGCTCGCGCGGCGCCGTCCTGCCCGTCGGCCGTGCCGCCGTCGTCCTCGCCGTGGGGGTCCTGGGCGCGGCGCTCGCCGGCTGCCAGGCGGACCTCGACGACGTCCAGGGCGCCGCCGCGGCTCGCGACGCGCACGCGGAGCGAACCGCGGACGCCCCGGACGCCGGCGGCTCCGCCGGCACGCCGCTGCCCGACTACGACGCCGCGTCGGCGGTCGGCGACCTCGTCGACGGGTTCCCGAGCGACCTCGTGACGATCCCGCCGGGGGCGCGGGTGCTCGCGAGCTCGGCGCGGCAGTCCGCGGACGGCGCGCTCGTCGACGTCACGCTCAACCTGCGGTCCGAGGACCCGGTCGAGACGCTCACGGCGTTCTACACCGACGCGCTCGGCGCCGCGGGGTTCGAGGTCTCGCCGTCGACCGTCCCGAGCGCCCTGACGTCGCTCACGACGTTCGTGCGCGCGTCCGGTTCCGAAGGTCCGACGGAGTCGCTCGCGGTGGGCGTCTTCGACGACGAGACCGAGCGTCTCGTGACGATCAGCGGGCAGGTCGCCGCGGGCTGACGCGCGGCCCCGGTGCCCGCGAGGCGGGCCCACCGCATAGGCTGCCCCCGTGCCGAACCCGTCGCTGCCGGCCATGCCGCCCGCCCCGTCCGTGCCCGATCCCGCCGCGGGTGCCGCCGGCGCGAGCCCGACCGCCCTCGTGGACCGCGAGGGCGTCCGCGCGGGCGTCGACGAGGCGCTGCGCGCCGCGTCCGCGGGGCTGCGCGACGAGCTCGTCGCCACGCACCCGGACGCGGACGAGCTCGCGGACGCGACGGACGAGCTGCTCACGGGCGGCAAGCGGCTGCGCGCCGCGTTCTGCTACTGGGCCTGGCGCGCGCACGGCGGCGACCCGCACGGCCCGCACCGCGGCGTGGTGCTGCGCGCCGGCGCCGCGCTCGAGCTCTTCCAGGCCGCGGCGCTCTTCCACGACGACGTCATGGACGCGTCCGACACGCGTCGCGGGCACCCGACGGCGCACCGCGCGTTCGGCGCGCGGCACCGCGGCCTCGGGTGGTCGGGCGACGCGGACCGCTACGGCGAGAACGCCGCGATCCTGCTCGGCGACCTCGCGCTCATCGCGAGCCACCGCGAGATGGGCGACGCGCTCGACGGGGTGCCCGCGCCCGTCGCGTCGAGCGCGCGCGGCGTCTTCGGCCGCATGCAGACCGAGGTCATCGTGGGGCAGTACCTCGACGTGCAGGCCCAGGTCCTGCCCTGGGGCGACGACCCCGCGGCGGACGAGGAGCGCGCCCGGGCCGTGATCCGCTCGAAGTCGGCCCGCTACAGCGTGGAGCACCCCATCGCGCTCGGCGCCGCGCTCGCAGGCGCGGACGACGCCGCGGTCGCCGCGACGAGCGCGTTCGGCCTCCCCGTGGGCGAGGCGTTCCAGCTGCGCGACGACGTGCTCGGCGTGTTCGGCGACGCGCGGGTCACGGGCAAGCCCGCGGGCGACGACCTGCGCGAGGGCAAGCGCACGGTGCTCGTCATCCGGGCGCTCGCCGCCGCGACGCCGGCGCAGCGCGCGCTCCTGCTCGCGCACCTGGGCGACCCGGAGCTCGACGCGAGCACGGTCGAGGACCTGCGCGCGGTGCTCGTCGAGACGGGCGCGCGCGACGCCGTGGAGACGCTCATCGCCGAGCTCACCGAGCAGGCCGCGGACGCGCTCGACCTCGCCGGCCTCGCCGAGCCCGGGGCCACGATGCTCGGCCTGCTCGCACGGGCGGCCGTCGAGCGCACGGCCTGACGCGACCGGGCGGTCGGGCGGAGGGCCCCTCCGCCCGACGGAGGCAGGGCGCCTCCGTCCGGCCGAGGTAGGGGCCCGGGGTCAGAGCTCGGACTGCGCGACGCGCCGCACGCGCGCCTTGTGGCCGCTGAGGAGCGTGTCGAGCGGGGCCTCGCCGAGCTCGTCGTGCGGCGTGAAGAGCCACTCGATGATCTCCGCGTCCTCGAACCCGGCGTCGGAGAGCACGACGATCGTGCCCTGCAGGCTCGACAGGACGCCGACGCGCCCGCTGTCGTCGGGGCGGCCCGCGTTGGCCGGGTCGACGAGGTGCAGCGGAACGAGGAACCGCGCGGGGACCTGGAAGGTCGTGCGCTCGCCGCGCTTCACGCCGACGACGCGGCGCTCCTGCACGAGGCGGCGCACCTTGCCGACGTCGGTGCCCAGCGCCTCCGCGACGTCCGGGAGGGTCAGCCACTCGCCGACCAGGTCGTCGAGGGCGGGGCGGGGGCTCGGGTCGTGATCGGTCACCGGGCAAGCCTACGGCGTGCCTCCACACGACACCCACGCCGTGCGCGCCGTGCTCACCGGATCGTGACACCCGTCCACCTAGACTCTCCTCGTGGCCACCGTGACGACCGATCCCCTCGTCGGCCGCCTGGTCGACGGGCGGTACGAGGTCGTCTCGCGCATCGCGCGAGGCGGCATGGCGACGGTGTACCTGGCGGTGGACCGCCGGCTCGAGCGCGAGGTCGCCCTCAAGGTCATGCACGCCCACCTCGCCGAGGGCGCGTCGGGGGCCGACTTCGTCTCCCGCTTCCGCCGCGAGGCGCGCGCCGCCGCGCGGCTCACGCACCCCGGCCTCGTCGCCGTCTACGACCAGGGTCTCGACGGCGACACGAGCTACCTGACGATGGAGTACGTCGCGGGCACCAACCTGCGGCGCACGATGCTCACGGAGCGCACCCTGCCGCTGGGTCGCACGCTCGACGTGCTGGAGGACGTGCTCGACGCGCTGGCCGCCGCGCACCGCGCGGGCCTCGTGCACCGCGACATCAAGCCGGAGAACGTGCTCCTCGACACCGACGGGCGGCTCAAGGTCACCGACTTCGGCCTGGCCCGCGCGGTCAACGAGGTCACCGCCACGACGACGGGCACCATCCTCGGCACGGTCGCGTACCTGTCCCCCGAGCTCATCGCGACCGGCGCGTGCGACGCGCGCACGGACGTCTACGCCGTCGGCATCCTCGCGTACGAGATGCTGCTCGGCACCGTCCCGCACACCGGCACCACCCCGATCCAGGTCGCGTTCCAGCACGTCAACAACGACGTGCCCCCGCCTTCGGACGTGGCGCCGTGGATCCCGCCGGAGGTCGACGACCTCCTGTGCGCGCTCGCGGCGCGCGACCCCGACGACCGCCCCGCGGACGCCGGCGCGGCCCTCGCGCTCGTGCGCTCGGTGCGTGCCGCGCTCGACCCCGCCGACCTCGAGCGGCGCGTCGACCCGCCCGCGGGCGCGCCGGAGGCCGCCGCCGTCGCCCAGGGTGCCGGGCCGGCCGACGACGAGCACCGCTCGACCGCGGCGACAGCGTCGCTGGCGACCCTCAGCCTCCAGGACCGCGAGGCCGCGGGCCTGACCGAGCCGCTCGCGGTCGGGCACGTCGTCGCGCCGACGACCCGCCCCGGTCCCCCGCCGCCCTCCGCTCCCCCGACGGCGTCCCGGCGCCGGACGCGCGGCCGCGTCGTCGCGTGGTCGCTCGTCGTGCTGCTCCTCCTCGCCGGCGCCGGCGCCGGCGCCGCGTGGTGGTTCTCGTCCGGGCCCGGCGCGTACACCGAGGTCCCGGGCGGCCTCGTCGAGGCGTCCCGGACCGAGGCGACCACGGTCCTCGACGACGCCGGGCTGCGGCACACGATCGAGGAGCGCTACGACGACGCCGTCCCCGAGGGCGCGGTCGTCGCGACGGACCCCGCGTCCGGCGAACCCGTGCGCAAGGACGGGAGCGTGCTCCTCGTCGTCTCGAAGGGCGTGCGGATGCTCACCGTGCCGACGGGCCTCGTCGGCGCGACGGAGGACGAGGCCACGGCCGCGCTCGAGGGCGCGGACCTCACGGTCGGCGACCCCGTCCCGCAGTCCCACGACGAGATCCCGTCCGGCCAGGTCATGGCCGTGTCCGACGCCGAGGGCAACGCGGTCGAGGAGGGCGCCACCGTCCGCCACGACCTGCCGATCGTGCTCACGGTGTCGTCCGGCCCCGCGCCGGTCGTCGTGCCGCAGGTCACGGGGTCGGAGAAGGGCGCCGCCGTGACGGCGCTCGAGGACCAGGGGCTCGTCGCCGCGGTGACCGAGGAGTACTCCGAGTCCGTCGGTGCGGGCCTGGTGATCCGCCAGGACCCCGAGCAGGGGTCGAACGCGCACCGCACGGACACCGTGAACGTCGTCGTCTCGCTCGGCCCGCCGCTCGTCGAGGTGCCCAACACCTACTCGATGAACGTCAAGGCGGCCGAGAAGGCGCTCACGGACGCGGGGTTCCAGGTCGAGGTCCGCCACCCGCAGGGCATCAGCCCGCTGAACATCGTCTACTCCCAGGACCCGGCGGGCGGCGACGGCCGGACCGCGCCCAAGGGCTCGACCGTCGTCGTCAACGTCTTCTGACGCACGCGCGCGGCGGGCTCGCCCACGGTGCGTGGACGACCCCGCCGGCCCGAGCTCACGCGACCTCGGCGGCCTGGACGTCGGTCGTGACGGCCAGGGCGCGGGACGCCTCGAGGTCGTCGGCAAGGCTGCGGATCTTGCCCTCCGCGAGCGCGAGCGAGTCCGACCCGAGCAGCTGGTGCAGCGGGGCCTCGCCCGTCGTCGCGACGGCGATGATCGCGGCGGCGGCCTTCGCGGGGTCGCCGAGCTGGGTGCCGGGGATCTCGTCGAGGTGCTGGGCGACCATCGTGCGCACGGCCGGGTAGGCGTCGGTCGTCGCCGCCGGGAGCCCGACGGACACCGGGCGCAGGAAGTCCGTGCGCATGTACCCGGGCTCGACGCTCGTCACGGAGATGCCGTGCTCCGCGACCTCGCCCGCGAGCGCCTCCGTGATGGCCTCCACGGCGAACTTGCCCGCGGTGTACAGGCTCCAGCCCGGGAACGAGAGCAGGCCGAGCACGGACGAGACGTTGATGACGTGGCCGCTGCGGCGGGCCCGCAGGCCGGGCAGGACGGCGCGCAGCACGTTCCAGACGCCGAACACCTGGACGTCGAACATGGCGCGTGCCTCCGCGTCGGACACCTCCTCGACGGCGGCGAGGAAGCCGTACCCGGCGTTGTTCACGACGACGTCGATCCCGCCGAAGCGGTCGGTGGCGACGGCGACGGCCTGCGTCACCTGCGCCTCGTCGGCGAGGTCGACGGGCAGGGCGAGCAGGCGTGACGTGTCGGCGCCCGCGAGGGCGCCGAGGAGACGCTCGGTCGAGCGGGTGGTCGCCGCGACGTTCTCGCCGCGGTCGAGGAGCTGGCGGACGAGCTCGAGGCCGAGGCCGCGCGAGGTGCCGGTGACGAACCAGGTGGCGGGACGGTCGGTGGGGTAGGTCATGAGGACTCCTTCGGTGGGTCGGGGCCGGCACGGCGTGCCGACGTGTCCAGACTCCTGTCCGAGGGACCCTCGTGGGGGGCCGCACCATGCCCTGCCGGTCCTGGGTCGGCGCGACCGAGGACTGCGCGTCCTCCCCTCGACGGCGCGCTCGGCGGGGCGGGCATCCAGAATGGGGGGATGCCGCAGAGGAACACGGAGCTGGCGGACTTCCTGCGCCGCGCACGGAGCGAGTGCGACCCGACCCGTGCGGGCCTGCCCGCCGACGGCCGGGCGCGCCGCGTGCCGGGGCTGCGCCGCGAGGAGGTCGCGTTCCTCGCCGGGGTGTCGACCGACTACTACGCTCGGCTCGAGCAGGGTCGTCGCATCACGCCGTCGCCGGCGGTCGTCGACGCGATCGGCCGGGCGCTCGCGCTCGACGCCGCGGGCCGGGCCCACCTCGCCGACCTCGTCGGGCTGGGCACGGCGACGCCGCAGCGACGGGCACGGCCCGTGCAGCGGCTGCGGCCCGGGCTGTACCAGCTGCTCGACGCCCTCGCCGACGTCCCGGTCCTCGTGCTCGGCCGCCGCGCCGACGTGCTCGCGCAGAACCGCCTGGGCAGGGCGCTCTTCACCGACTTCGAGCGGTTCCCCGCGCCCCGGCGCAACTACGCGCGCTGGATGCTGCTAGACGACGAGGCGCGGTCGCTGTTCGTCGACTGGGAGGAGCAGGCGCGCGTCGCCGTGGAGAACCTTCGCCTCGAGGCGGGCAACGACCCCGCCGACCGGGCGACGGCCGATCTCGTCGCCGAGCTGCGCGAGACCAGCGACGACTTCGCGCGCTGGTGGGACGAGCACCGCGTGAACCAGCGCACGTACGGGTCGAAGCGGCTGCGCCACCCCGTGGTCGGCGAGCTCACCGTGGAGTACGAGACGCTCACGCTCTCGGGGGACCCGAGCACGACGCTCTACGTGTACTCGGCCGAGCCCGGGTCGCCGTCGGCGCGGTCGCTGAGCCTGCTCGCGAGCTGGTCGCTCACCGGCGACGGCGCGCCGTCCCCCGCCTGACGCGCCGCGCCGCCGCTGCGACGGTCAGCGCCGCAGCATCTCCGCGACCTGGAACGCCATCTCGAGCGACTGCTGGTGGTTGAGCCGCGGGTCCACGAGGGTCTCGTAGCGCAGGGCGAGGCCTGCGTCGTCGATCTCCTCGCTGCCCCCGAGGACCTCGGTGACGTCGTCGCCGGTGAGCTCCACGTGGAGGCCGCCGGGCACGGTGCCCGCGGCGCGGTGCACCTCGAAGAAGCCGCGCACCTCGTCGAGCACGTCGTCGAAGCGGCGCGTCTTGTAGCCGCTCGCGGACGTGATCGTGTTCCCGTGCATCGGGTCCGTGACCCACGTGACGGGCACCCCGGCGCGCGCCACGGCCTCGACGAGCGGCGGGAGCGCGTCGCGGACGTTGCCCGCACCCATGCGCGTGATGAACGTCAGGCGGCCCTCGACGCCGTCCGGGTTGAGCCGGCGGGCGAGCTCCAGCGCGACGTCGGGCGTCGTCGTGGGGCCGAGCTTGACGCCGATCGGGTTGGCGACACGCGAGAGGAAGTCGACGTGCGCGCCGTCGAGCTGGCGCGTGCGCTCGCCGATCCACAGGAAGTGGGCCGACGTGTCGTACGCGTCGCCCGTGCGCGTGTCGCGGCGCGTGAGCGCACGCTCGTAGTCCAGCACGAGCGCCTCGTGGCTGACGAAGAACTCGACCGTGCGCAGCGCGTCGAAGTCGGCGCCGCACGCGTCCATGAAGCGGATCGCCCGGTCGATCTCGGACGCTGTGCGCTCGTAGCGCGCGTACGCGGGGTTGCGCATGAAGCCGCGGTTCCACTCGTGGACCTGGCGCAGGTCGGCGAACCCGCCCGTCGTGAACGCGCGCACGACGTTCCAGGTGGCCGCCGAGATCTGGTACGCCTGGACGAGGCGCTCCGGGTCCGGGACGCGCGCCTCGGGCGTGAAGGCGTGCCCGTTGATCATGTCGCCCCGGTACGCGGGCAGGGTCACGCCGTCGCGCGTCTCCGAGTCGGAGCTGCGCGGCTTGGCGTACTGCCCGGCCATGCGGCCCATCTTCACGACGGGCATGCTCGCGCCGTGCGTGAGGATGACCGCCATCTGCAGGATGGTGCGGATCTTGTTGCGGATGCGGTCGGCGTTCGCCTCGGCGAACGTCTCGGCGCAGTCCCCTCCCTGCAGGAGGAACGCCTCGCCCCGCCCGGCCGCGGCCAGGCGGGAGCGCAGCGTGTCGGCCGCGGCGGGCACCACGAGCGGCGCGGAGGCCGCGAGCCGGTCCCGGACGGCGCCGAGCGCCGCCTCGTCCGGCCACGTCGGCTGCTGGAGCGCGACGAGCGTGCGGAAGTGGTCGAGCCCGGCGTCGGTCCCCGGCTCGCTCGTGGTGGTCATCCCGCGCCCCGGATCAGTGCGCGGCGGGCGCCGCGGGCACCAGCGGCTGGCCGATGCCCTCGAGCAGCTCGCCGAACCACTGCTGCGTCACGTCGAACGCCTTGCCGCCGGCGATGCGCGGGAACTCGATCGCGCGCAGGCGGTCGCCGTTCTCCTCGTCGTGGCCGATCACGCCGGACTCGCCGCGCAGAGCGCACTCGACCGCGAGGTCGGTCATCGACTTGATGAGGCGCAGGTCCTCCGCGTTCGCGGCCGCGGCGCGCGAGAAGTAGCCGGACTTCTGGACCATGACCTTCTCGGCACCGAGCTTCTCGGCGAACTGCTTCGCGAACCACTGGCCGGGGTTGACCGTGTCGAGCTTGACGTGACCGAAGGGGTCGCGCTGGACCTCCTCGCCCGCCGCCTCGAGCTGCGCGACGATCTCGTGCATGCCCGCGCCCTCGGACAGGAAGATGTTGACGTTGCCCTGGGTGTCCATGACCGCCTTGAGGCGCTCGGCCTCGGCGTCGATGTCGATCGCGAGCTCCGGCAGGAACACGGCGTGCACGTCCCACCGCTCGCGCGTCAGGCCGAGGGCCGGGGCCCACTCCTGCGCGTCGAGCCACTTGCGGTACTCGGCCGCGGCCGCCGCGGTGAGCCAGCCGCAGTGGCGGCCCATGACCTCGTGCACGATGAGCATGCGCGGGCCCGAGCGGTGCTCGCCGATGATGTTCGCCGCGAACCCGGCGGCCTCCTCGGCGGCGGTCCACGCGCCGAGCGACTGGCGGATCGGGATCACGTCGTTGTCGATCGTCTTGGGCAGGCCCACGACCGTGAGCTCGTAGCCGTTGTCGTGCAGGTACGCGGCGAGGTCGGCCGCCGTCGTGTTCGTGTCGTCGCCGCCGATCGTGTGCAGCACGTCGACGCCGTCCGCCTTGAGCTGCTCCGCCGCGACGTGCAGCGGGTCCTGCCCCTCCTGGACGAGGCCGCGCTTGACGCAGTCGGCCGCGTTGGTGAGCTTGACGCGCGAGTTGCCGATCGGCGAGCCGCCGAACCGGTGCAGGACGCCCGCCTGCTTGCGGCCCTCGTCGTCCACGACGATCTTCGTGCCCGTCAGCAGGCCGTGGTAGCCGTACTGGTAGGCGATGATCTCGATCTGAGGGTCGAGCTCCGTGTACCGCTCGATGAGACCCCCGACGGCGGAGGACAGGCACGGGGCGAAACCGCCCGCGGTGAGGAGGGCGACGCGACGAACCGACATGTGAACTCAGAACCTCTCGTAGGACGGATCCTGGCCGGACGGACGCGGTCCGGCGGGGGTGGCGGCGACGGCGACGGGCGCGTGCCCGCGAAGGGCACCGTGCGCACCGCGCGAGCGGCCGTCGCTCAGTCTACTGACGCCGCACCGGGTCCTGACGGCGGTTCCGGGACCTGGACGTCGGGAGCCGGACGCCCGCCGGGGGCGCCGCCGGCCTGCTCGGACTCGGTGTGGCCGGCGGCGAGGCGGGCCTTGGCCGTCGCGGCGTAGATGTCGACGTACTCCTGGCCCGACAGCCGCATGATCGCGTACTGGATCTCGTCCGCCACGGCGCGCAGGATGAAGCGGTCGTTCTCCATGCCGCGGTAGCGCGAGAAGTCGAGCGGCTCGCCGATGACGACGCCGATCGGCATCGGGGTGGGGATCACCTTGCCGATGGGCTGCGCGATGTTGGTCCCCACCATGGCGACGGGGATCACCGGCGCCCCCGACTCGAGCGCGAGGCGCGCGACGCCCGTCTTGGCGCGGTACAGGCGGCCGTCGGGGCTGCGCGTGCCCTCGGGGTAGATGCCGAAGAGGTCGCCGTCGCGCAGCACGCGCAGGCCGGTCTCGAGCGCCGCCTCGCTGGCCTTGCCGCCCGAGCGGTCGACGGGGATGGTGCCGACGCCGCGCATGAACCCGGCCGTCAGGCGCCCCTTGACCCCGGTGCCCGTGAAGTAGTCGGACTTGCCGAGGAACTGGACCTTGCGGTCCAGCACGAGCGGCAGGATGAAGGAGTCGATGACCGCGAGGTGGTTGCTCGCGAGGATCGCGCCGCCCTCGTCCGGCACGTGCTCGACGCCCCGCGTCCAGGGACGGTACAGCAGCCGCAGGATCGGGCCGACCATCACCTGCTTCATGAACCAGTAGAACAACGTTCCTCCTCGCGGGGTCCCGGCACGGGACGTGCACACGACTCTAGAGTGATTCCCATGGCCGCACCGAACGCCCAGCCGGACTCCCCGCAGCCCGACGACGCACCCGACCCCACGCCCGACGACGGGCAGGAGGCTCCCGAGGGCCGTGCGACGCCCGAGGACGCGACGCCGGGCGAGGCCCCGCGCGAGCCGGCGCTGGACGTCGACGCGCAGTGGGCCGGGATCGTGGCCGAGCTCGCCGACCTGTCCGACCTCGACGACGACGCCCCGCGCCCCGGCGGGGCCGGTGACGACGCGCGACGCGGGCCGGTGCCCGGGGACACCGCGAGCCCGGGCGCGCCCGGCCGGGGGCCGGCGGACGTGCTCGGCTCCGTGCCCGTCGCGCCGTGGGTACGCGCGAGCGGTCCCCGCGACTGGCCGACGACGCCGGAGGTCGAGGACCTCGAGGAGGCCGAGAGCCACTTCGTGCCGCCGGACCCGCCGCTCGTGCTCGGGCGCGACCCGCTCCTGACGATGGCGTGGGCGCTCGTCGTGGCCGTGCCGATCCTGCTGCTCGTCGTGCTCGTCGTCGCGCGCCCGTACCCGGTGGTCGTCGCGCAGGTGGGCGGCGGGGCGTTCCTCGCCGGGCTCGCGATCCTGCTCTGGCGCATGCCGCACCGGCGCGAGGACGACGACGACGGCCCGGGCGCCGTCGTCTGACGGCCCGCCCGCGCGTGCACGTGGATGGCGCGCCCCGTCAGCGGCGGGCGAGGTCCGCCGCGCCGACGATGCCCGCCTCGTTGCCGTGCTCGGCGAGCTCGATGCGCGCCTCGGGCCGGTGCCCGCGCGCGGAGAGCTGGTCGGCGAACGCGCGGCGCACGGGCTGGAGCAGCAGGTCGCCCGCCGCGCCCACGCCGCCGCCGATGACGATGAGCTCGGGGTCGAGCAGCGCCGTCACCGACGCCGCGCCCTCGCCGATCCAGCGGCCGAGCGTCGCGAACAGCTCGACCGCGAGGGCGTCGCCCTCCTGCGCGGCCTGCGTGATCTGGGGCCCGGTGAGCTTCTCGGGGTCGCCGCCGCAGATCTCGAGCAGGCGCGCCGCGCGGTCGGGCTGCGCGATGAGCGCGTTCTGACCGTCGCGGACGAGCGCGCGACCGGAGGCGTACTGCTCCCAGCAGCCCTCGTGGCCGCAGCCGCAGTAGTGCCCGCCGGGGACCACGCGCATGTGCCCCACCTCGGCGGCGACGCCCCACTTGCCGCGCACGAGCTCGCGGTCGACGACGATCGCGCCACCCAGGCCGGTCCCGACCGTGAGCATGAGCATGTCCGTCGCGTCGCGCCCGACGCCGAACTGGAACTCGGCCCATCCGGCCGCGTTCGCGTCGTTCTCCACGACGATCGGCACCGACGTGTCGCCGATGAGGGCGCGCACGTTGCGCGCCAGGGGGTACTCGCGCCACGCGATGTTCGGGGCGAAGAGGACGGAGGTGCGGTCCGGGCTGACGAAGCCCGCCGCGGCGAGGCCCATGGCGCCGACCTCGTGCTCGGCGGTGAGCTCGGCGTACACGTCGGCGATGGCGCGGTCGATGCTCGCGACGTCGTCGGGCTCGGTGTCACGGCGCGTCTGGGCCAGGATCTCGCCCTTCTCGTCCACGACCCCGGCCGCGATCTTCGTCCCGCCGATGTCCACACCGATGGCGTGCATGTCCCGTCCTCACTCGCTCGGTACCGCTGACTGGAAGCCTGGCTGCGGGTGCTGCCCGCCCCGGGGCGACGCACGACGACGGGCCGGTGACCCCGCGCCCCGGGTCGGCCCGCCGGAACTCCGCGCCCCCGCAAATCGTTGCGCAAGCAGCGCACAGCCCCTGAAGCCTACCGACATCGACAGGTCCCCGGCACACACCGCCACTGGGTAGGGTTCTCCCACCGTCGACTACTGCCACTGGAGCCAGAATGGACGAGATCAGCGCCCCACGGATCGTCGAAGTCGATCCCTCGAAGAACCTCAACGACCTCCTCGCGAGCCGGGTCGCGGCCGACCCGTCGGCGCCCCTCGTCGAGCGCCGCACCGGCGCCGACGGGGCGTGGCGGGCCCTCAGCGCGCGCGAGTTCGACGCCGAGGTCGTCGCCGTCGCCAAGGGCCTCGTGGCGCGCGGGATCCAGCCGGGCGACCACGTCGGCATCATGTCGCGCACGCGGTACGAGTGGACGCTCCTCGACTGGGCGACGTGGGCCGCGGGAGCCGTGCCCGTGCCGCTCTACGAGACGTCGAGCCCGGAGCAGGTGCAGTGGATCCTGTCGGACGCGGACGTCCGGCTGCTCGTGGTCGAGACCGAGGCGCACGCGGCGACCGTCGGCGAGGTGCGCGACCAGGTGCCGGCCCTCGGCGACGTGCTCGTCGTCGACTCGGGCGCGATCGCGACCCTCACCGCCGAGGGCGCGGACGTCGAGGACGCGGAGATCGAGCGCCGCCGCGGGCTCGCGGACCTGGCCGACGTCGCGACGATCATCTACACGTCGGGCACGACCGGGCGCCCCAAGGGCGCCGAGCTCACGCACGAGAACTTCTACTCGCTCACCGTCAACGCGGTCGAGGCCGTGCCCGAGGTCTTCGGCGAGCCCGGCGGGCGCACGCTGCTGTTCATGCCGCTCGCGCACGTGTTCGCGCGCTTCATCGGCGTGCTCGTCGTGGCGGGCGGCACGGTGCTCGGGCACACGCCCGACACCAAGACGCTGCTCGAGGACCTCGGGACGTTCAAGCCCACGTACATCCTCTCGGTCCCCCGCGTGTTCGAGAAGGTCTACAACTCCTCCGAGCAGAAGGCCGCGGCGGGCGGCAAGCTGAAGATCTTCCACTGGGCGGCCGCGACGGCGATCGCCTACTCGCGCGCGCTCGACGAGCCGTCGGGCCCCGGCTTCGGCCTGCGCCTGCAGCACAAGGTCGCCGACGCGCTCGTGTTCAAGAAGCTGCGCCACGCGCTCGGCGGCCGCGCCAAGTTCGCCGTGTCCGGCGGCGCCCCGCTCGGCGAGCGCCTCGGGCACTTCTACCGCGGCATCGGCATCCGCATCCTCGAGGGCTACGGCCTCACCGAGACCACGGCGCCGACGTGCGTCAACCGGCCCGCGACCACCAAGATCGGGACCGTCGGCACGCAGCTGCCCGGCTGCGCGGTCCGCATCGCCGAGGACGGCGAGATCCTGCTCCAGGGCCACCACGTGTTCCGCGGGTACCACAACAACGAGCAGGCCACGGCGGAGGCGTTCGTCGACGGCTGGTTCCGCACGGGCGACCTCGGCTCGCTCGACGACGACGGCTTCCTGCGCATCACCGGGCGCAAGAAGGAGATCATCGTCACCGCGGGCGGCAAGAACGTCGCCCCCGCCGTCCTCGAGGACCGCATCCGCGCCCACGCGCTCGTCTCGCAGTGCGTCGTGGTGGGCGACCAGAAGCCGTTCATCGGGGCCCTGATCACGCTCGACCCGGAGGGCATCCCCGGTTGGGCGGCCATGCACGGCAAGGAGCCGATGACGGTCGAGGAGGCCGCCAAGGACCCGGACGTGCTCGCGGCCCTCGACGCGGCCGTGACGCGCGCCAACGAGGCCGTGTCGCGTGCCGAGTCGATCCGCAAGTTCACCGTGCTCACCACGGACTTCACCGTCGAGAACGGGTACCTCACGCCGTCGCTCAAGGTGAAGCGCAGCGAGGTGCTCAAGGACTTCGCCACCGACGTGGAGACCCTCTACGAGGACGGGCCCGCGCCCGTCCGCTGACCCCGCGGTCCGCGCGACGACGGCCCTCCCCGGCACCCGCCGGGGAGGGCCGTGCGCGTCCGGGCGCCGGGCCGGGGCGCGCCGCGGCGGTCGGTCGGTCAGCGGCGCGCGAGGCGCGCGAGGAGGGCCTGCGCCGGGACGCACGCCGCACCCATGCGCTGCACGTCGTCGGACACCGCCCGGTCGCTCGTCACGACGACGACGGGCCGCCCCGGAGGCTCCGCCGCGACGAGGCGCCGGATGAGGTCGTCGGCGATCTCGCCCGAGGAGAACAGCACGCGCACGCCGCGCGGCGCGCGCACGGCGCGCGCCGCCGCGTCCGCGCCGTCGAAGCACACCGTGACCTCCGTGCCTCCGGCCGCGACGCGCAGGAGCCCGGCGAGGAGCCGGTCGCGCTGCTCCGCGAGCGTGAGGTCGCCGAACCCCGTCTTCGTGACGTTGTACCCGTCGACGACGAGGTGCGTCCGCGGGACCGACAGCAGGTCGTCGAGCAGCGCCGGGTCGTCGCCCGCGCGGCCGCGCGAGCCGGGGCGTGCCCTGCCCGCCGCGTCCGGGAGGGCCGCCGCGACCTCGTCGGCCGGGGTCGTCGTCGACGGCCCGAGCGCGAGCTCGCGGCGCAGGCCCGCCGCGGCGTCGACGACGGTGTCGAGCAGGAGCCGGGCGCGCGCCGTCGCGAGGTCGGCCGTCGACGTCCGGGCGCGGCGCGCCTCGTCGCGCTCGGCGCGCGCCCGCGCGAGCTCCGCCCCCGCGGTCCGGCGCTCCTCGCGCGCGTCCCGCAGCGCCGCCTCGGCCGCGGCCCGCTCGGCGGCCGCCTCCTCGCGCGCGGTGCGTGCCTCGGCCCGGGCGCGGTCGGCGTCGGCGCGCAGGCGACGCTCGGTGCGGCGCACGGCGGCCACCTCCGCCGTCGCGGCGTCGGCGCGTGCTGCGGCCTCGCGCAGCGCGGTGCGCAGCTCGTCGACCCGGGCCGCGAGCTGGTCCCGCTCGCGGCGCAGCCGCGTGGTCTCGGCGCGCGCGGAGCGCTCGGAGGACAGCTCCGCGTCGAGAGCCCGCGCGCGCTCGACGGTGGCCTCCCAGCCGTCGGGGCGCAGCAGGAACGCCCCGGCCGCCGCCTCGCGGACCGCCGCGGGCGTCCCGGGCGCGCCCGCCGTCTCGCCCGCGGGCCCCGTCGCGTCCGGGGCGGGCGTGGTCTCGTCGTCGGTCCGGGAGGGTGCGACGTCCGGCGGCTCCACGGCGTCGCCCGCTCCGGACGGCTGCGGCGCGCCGGGAGCCGGGTCGTGCTCTCGGGACCAGGCGACGGCGACCGCGTGCCGGAACCCGGCGTCGTCGAGGAGCGCGCGCCACAGGGGCGCCGCGCCGGCCGTCGCGCGCCGCCGCGGCGCGAACGCGCGGACGCGCTGGAGCCCCGCGGGGACGAGCGCGGCGTCGAGGTCGCCCAGCGTCCGGGCCGCAGCGTCGACGAGCAGGTGGCGCACCGACGGCGGGACGTCGCCGCCGTCAGGCCCGGTGCCCGGCGTCCTCCCCGCAGCCATCTCGTCCCCCGTCCGCGCGCGGCCCGCGGCGCGCCGCGGGTGCATTCGTCCCTGATCGTCCCGAATCCCCGGCTCCACCTTATGCCGTCATGGCTCGGGCGGTGTCCCGCTCGCGGACGGTGTCGGTGCCCCTGGCTAGCCTCACCGCCATGTCGTCCGGCCCCCTCCTCGCCTCGTCCCGCACGGAGGCCGCGCCGCGAGGTGTCCCGGTCCAGCCGACGCTCGACGACCTCGGCACACCGCTGCGCGAGGTCACCTTCGTGGTCGTCGACCTCGAGACGACGGGCGGGTCCCCGGCAGGGGCCGGCATCACGGAGATCGGGGCGGTCAAAATCCGTGGCGGCGAGGTGCTCGGCGAGTTCCAGACCCTCGTGGACCCGGGCGTCCCCGTCCCCGCGTTCGTGGCCCGGCTGACGGGCATCACGTCGTCGATGGTCGCGAGCGCGCCGCGCATCGAGGCCGTGCTCCCGAGCTTCCTGGAGTTCGCGCGCGGCGCCGTGCTCGTCGCGCACAACGCGCCGTTCGACGTCTCGTTCCTCAAGGCCGCGTGCCGCGCCGCGGGCTACGAGTGGCCCGGCAACCAGGTCCTCGACACCGTGCCGCTCGCGCGCCGCGTCGTCACGCGCGACGAGGCTCCCGACCACAAGCTCGCGACGCTCGCCGCGCTCTTCCGGGCCACCGTGACCCCCGAGCACCGGGCCCTCGCGGACGCGCGCGCCACCGTCGACGTGCTGCACGCGCTCCTCGCCCGCCTCGGACCGCTCGGCGTCACCCACCTCGAGGACCTCGCGGGCGCGACCGACCCCGTCCCGCAGGACGTGCGCCGCAAGCGTCACCTCGCCGACGGCCTGCCCGACGCACCCGGCGTCTACCTGTTCCGCGGCCCCGGTGAGGAGGTCCTGTACGTCGGCACGTCGACGTCGATCCGGCGGCGCGTCCGGTCGTACTTCACGCGCTCGGAGAAGCGCGGCCGGATCACGGAGATGGTCCGCATCGCGCACGCCGTGACCCCGGTCGTGTGCGCGACGCCGCTCGAGGCCCAGGTCCGCGAGCTGCGGCTCATCGCCGAGCACGAGCCGCGGTACAACCGGCGCTCGCGCCACCCCGAGCGCATGACGTGGGTCCGCCTCACGGACGAGGCGTACCCTCGCCTGTCCCTCGTGCGCGACGTGCGCGCACCCGCCGCGCACATCGGCCCGTTCGCGTCGCGGCGCCAGGCCCAGGCCGCGGTCGACGCGCTGCACGACGCGTTCCCGCTGCGCCAGTGCACGCGACGCCTGCCGGTCGTCGCGTCGCCCGGCGCGACGGCGTGCGTGCTCGCCGAGATGGGCCGCTGCTCGGCGCCGTGCACCACGACCGCGCGCGACGACGGCTACGCGGTCGTCGCCGACGACGTGCGCACCGCGTTCGAGGGCGACCCGTCGCGCGTCGTCGCCGAGCTCGGCCGGCGCATCGTCGCCCTGTCGCGCGACGAGCGCTACGAGCAGGCGGGCGAGCTCACGCACCGGCTGCGCGCGTTCCTCACCGGCGCCGCCCGCGCCCAGCGCCTCGCGCCGCTCGCGGCGTGCCCAGAGCTCGTCGCCGCACGGCCGACGGACGCGGGCGGGTGGGAGGTCGTCGTGGTCCGCCACGCGCGGCTCGCCGCGACCGGCGTCAGCGAGCCCGGCGTCGACCCGTGGCCGCTCGTGCACGCGCTCGTCGCGACGGCCGAGACCGTCGCGCCCCCGGTGCCGCCCGCGCCCGCGAGCCACCCGCACGAGGCCGAGATCCTCCTGTCGTGGCTGGAGCAGCCAGGCGTGCGGATCGTCGACGCGGCGGGCCCGTGGGCGTGCCCCGTGCGCTCGGCGGCGTCGCACGTCGACCTCGCGACGACGGCGCGCGACGTGGCCCGGCACGGCGCGCCCACGGCCCCGGACGACGACGGCCACGGCGCGTACCGGAACGCCCTCGGGCTCGGGCCGGGGACGCGCGCCGACCTGCACCCGGGCGGCACCGTGACCGTAGAGTGGTCGCCTGTCGACGACCCGTCCCCGGAGGAACCATGCTCACCGCCATCGTCCTGATCGACACCGACCCCGCGCGCATCCCCGAGGTCGCGTCCGAGGTCGCCGACCTCAAGGGCGTCAGCGAGGTCTACTCGGTCACGGGCAAGGCGGACCTCGTCGCGATGGTGCGCGTCCAGGAGCACGACCAGCTCGCGGACGTCATCGCCGACCGCATCAGCAAGGTGCAAGGCGTCCTGCGCACGGAGACGTTCATCGCCTTCCGCGCGTACTCGAACGTCGACCTCGAGCAGGCGTTCGCGCTCGGCCTCGACGACTGACGCAGGAGCGTCAGTCGCGCTCCGCGGCCCGGGCCCAGCGCGTGAGCGTCTCGCGCGCGGCGCCCGAGTCGACGCTGCGCGCCGCGAGGTCGTAGGCGGCGCGCAGGCGCTCGACGAGCGTCCCCTCGGCCGTGCCGGGCAGCGTGCCGTCGGCGACGAGGCCCGCGGCGGCGTTGAGCAGCACCGTCTCGCGCACCGGCCCTGCCTCGCCCTCGAGGAAGCGCCGCGCGACCTGCGCGTTGTGCGTCGCGTCCCCGCCCCGCAGGTCCGCGACGGTGACCGGCGCCAGCCCCAGGTCGGCCGCGGGGTCGAGCCGCTGCTCGGTCACGACGCCGTCGCGCACCTCCCACACGGTCGCGCCGCCCGTCGCCGCGAGCTCGTCGAGCCCGTCGTCGCCCCGGAACACGAGCGCCGACGTCCCCCGGCCCGCGAGCACGCCCGCGATGAGCGGCGCCATGCGCGCGTCCGCGACGCCGATGGCCGCGGCCCGCGGCTGTGCGGGGTTGGTCAGCGGGCCGAGCACGTTGAACGCCGTCGGGATGCCGAGCTCCTTGCGCGCGACGCCCGCGTGGCGCATCGACGGGTGGAAGACCATCGCGAAGCAGAACGTGATGCCGGCCTCCTGCACGATCTGCGCGACGCGCTCGGGCCCGTGGTCGAGCCGGATCCCGAGCTGCTCGAGCACGTCCGCCGCTCCGGACGACGACGTCGCGGCGCGGTTGCCGTGCTTGACGACGCGCACGCCCGCGCCCGCGATGACGAGCGAGGCCATGGTCGAGATGTTGACCGTGTGGGCGCGGTCGCCGCCCGTGCCGACGATGTCGACGGCCGGGCCGTCGACGGCGAACCGGCTCGCGTGCGCGAGCATCGCGTCGGCGAGGCCCGTGAGCTCGGCGACCGTCTCTCCCTTGGCGCGGAGCGCGACGAGGAAGCTCGCGAGGCGCACGGGCGAGACCTCGCCCGACATCACCTGGTCCATCGCCCACGCGGTGCTGTCGGCGTCGAGGTCGTGGCCCGCGACGAGCTCGGTGAGCAGGCCGGGCCACGTGAGCCCCGCGCCCGTCGAGTCGCTCGTGGTCGAGGCGGCGGGGTGCGGGGTCGCGGTCACGGGTGGCCCTTCGGCTGGAGTTCTCCTGGTCGGCTACTGCGTGCGCGCGGCACCCAGCAGGTCGGCGACGGCGCGCTGGAGCACGACCGCGTCGAACGGCCGGGGCACCGCGTCGTCGGCGAGCGACCACGATGCTAGCCAACCGTCCTGCGGCCTGCCGGTGAGGACCAGGACCGGCGGGCACCGGTAGACCTCGTTCTTCAGCTGGCGGCACAGTCCCATGCCGCCGGCCTTGTCCGCCTCGCCGTCGAGCACGAGCAGGTCCCAGCCGCCCGCGTCCGCGGACGCCACGACGGCCGCCGGCGTCGCGACCTCGAGCCACTCGATGTCCGGCTGACCCGCACCCAGGCGACGCCCGACGGCGAGGCGCACCTGCTCGCGCACCGTCACGTCGTCGCTGTACAGGAGGATGCGCGGCGCGCGCGGGGAAACGCTCGTGTCCCCGTGCGTCGTCGTCACGGTCGTCGTCATCGTCGTCACCGTCGCCTTCGTCGTTCCCGCTGGTGGGTCCAGGAGGGGCGCGCGCCAGCACCTGACGCGCGCGCGTCCCGACTGGCATCTTGGCACGTCGGACCCGGTTCCATCACCCCTGCGCGCCCACCTCCCGCCGACCGGCGCGCGGGCCGGGACCAAGGGCCCTGGCCCGCGCACCGGCACCGCCGGTTTCATGGCACTTCGAAGCGATCCGTCACCAAGTGCAGGTCTGCGTGGGAAGATCTGGAGACATTGTGAGATTCACCGCCTCCGGGCGGCCGTCTGCGTGCCGCAGAGGGGCCGTTCGTCGGCCATAATGGCTCCTGTGTCGACCGCAACGGCTGCCCCCCACGCCCATCAGCACGTGAGCGTCAACCGACCGAACCCCGTCTCGGTCGGGACGATCGTGTGGCTGGCCAGCGAGCTCATGTTCTTCGCCGGCCTGTTCGCCATGTACTTCACGGTCCGCGCCGTGATGCCCGCCGAGGAGTGGGCGTTGCAGGCGGACAAGCTCAACCTGACCTTCGCGGCGATCAACACGACCGTCCTGGTGCTGTCGTCGGTGACGTGCCAGATGGGCGTGTGGGCCGCCGAGCGCTTCCAGCCCGTGCGCACCGGCTCGATCCTCCAGGTGAACCGCTGGGGGATGAACGAGTGGATGACGCTGACGTTCCTCATGGGCGCGTTCTTCATCGGCGGTCAGATCTTCGAGTACGCCGAGCTCGTCGAGCACGGCGTCTCGATCTCCTCGACCCCCTACGGCTCGGTCTTCTACATCACCACCGGGTTCCACGGCCTGCACGTCGTCGGCGGTCTGATCGCCTTCCTGTTCCTTCTCGGCCGCTCGTTCTCGGCCAAGAACTTCGGGCACCACGAGGCCACCACGGCCATCGTGACGTCCTACTACTGGCACTTCGTCGACGTCGTGTGGATCGCGCTGTTCTTCGTGATCTACATCCTGCGCTGACGACGCTGCCGGGGTCCGCCCCGGACCGCCCACCCGCCCCCTGCTCCCCCACCTGCGAGACGAGGATCATTTCGTGAAGGCACTCGCCGCCCGCAGACACCACCGCCTCGCGCCGGTCGTGCTGCTGCTGCTGGCGCTGCTGGTCACCGGTGGCGTCTACGCCGCCTTTGCACCGACCCCGGCCAACGCCGAGACCGCCAGCACCGAGGACATCGAGACCGGCAAGAAGCTCTTCCAGGCCAACTGCGCCACGTGCCACGGGCCGAACGCAGAGGGCTCCGACACCGCGCCGTCCCTCGTCGGTGTCGGCGCGGCCTCGGTCGACTTCCAGGTGTCCACCGGCCGCATGCCGATGCAGATGGACGGTCCGCAGGCGCTCCAGAAGCCGCGCCAGTTCGACGAGGAGCAGACGGCGCAGCTCGCCGCCTACGTCGCGTCGCTCGGCGCGGGCCCGGCGGTCCCCACGGACGAGCAGGTCGACGCCTCGCTCGGCGACGTCGCCAACGGTGCCGCGATCTTCCGCACCAACTGCGCGATGTGCCACAACGCCGTCGGAGCGGGCGGTGCCCTCTCCGAGGGCAAGTTCGCCCCGCCGCTGTGGGACACGTCGGAGCGCAACATCTACCAGGCGATGCTCACCGGGCCCCAGTCGATGCCGGTCTTCAACGACGCGACCATCACGCCCGAGGAGAAGCGGGACGTCATCGCGTTCCTCGTCGACCAGCGCGAGGGCTCGGCGGGCGGCCTCTCGCTCGGCTCGCTCGGCCCCGTCAGCGAGGGCCTGTGGGCCTGGATCGTCGGAATGGGCCTCCTCGTCGGGGCCGCAGTGTGGATCGGAGCGAAGTCCTCGTGAGCGACTACCAGAACCCCCGGTCGCCCGAGTCCTCGCACCGCGAGGTCGGGCACCGCGAGCAGCACGGCTCCCTGGACACGTTCCCGGACCCGGGCCTGCCCGAGCACAAGAGCCGCCAGGCGGACCGCGACCCGCGGGCCGCGAAGCGCGCCGAGCGGCAGGTGGCGACGCTCTTCGGCATCTCGGCGATCGGCACGATCGTCGCGCTCGTCGTGTACTTCGTCATCCCGCCGGACGGGACGACCGCGGGCGTGCGCCTGTCGACGCTCGCGCTCGGCCTCGCCATCGCCTTCGCGCTGCTGGGCATCGGCTTCGGTGCCGTGCACTGGGCGAAGGTCCTCATGTCCGACCACGAGAAGGTCGACGAGCGCCACCCAATCGAGAGCGACCCGGAGACCCGCACGGCCGCGATCGCGGAGCTCGAGGCCGGCGTCAAGGACTCCGGCATCGCGCGCCGCGGCGTGCTCAAGGGCGCGGTCATCTCGGCCCTCGCGCTCTTCCCGCTCACCATCGCCGTCCCCCTCGTCGGGAGCGTCGGCGGCGACTGGAACGTCTCCAAGTTCAAGCACACCCTCTGGAAGCGCGGGACGCGCCTGGCGATCGACCCGTCCGGGCGGCCCATCAAGGCGGCGGACGTCACGATCGGCTCGGTCGTGCACGTCATCCCCGAGGCCTCCCAGGAGGAGATGCAGTCCCACGAGTGGATCACGGAGAAGGCGAAGGCCGTCGTCCTCCTGGTCCGTCTCGACCCGCGCGACCTCAAGTCGGACCAGTCCCCCGAGGGCGAGACCTGGTCGTACGACGGCATCGTCGCGTTCTCCAAGATCTGCACGCACGTCGGCTGCCCCGTGGCGCTCTACGAGCAGCAGACGCACCACCTGCTGTGCCCGTGCCACCAGTCGACCTTCGACGTGGCCGACAGCGCCAAGGTGGTCTTCGGCCCCGCGAAGCGGCCCCTGCCGCAGCTGCCGATCACCGTTGATGACGAGGGCTACCTGGTTGCGCAGAGCGACTTCCACGAGCCCATCGGCCCGAGCTTCTGGGAGCGTCTGAAGTGACCACCAGCACCGGAACCGCCGCACCCCAGGCGGGAGCACGCAAGGGGGCCGCGCCGACGACGCCCGCCGGCAAGGCCGCCGACTACCTGGACCAGCGCACGAGCATCGGCGTCGCCGTCAAGGAGTTCGCGCGCAAGGTCTTCCCCGACCACTGGTCGTTCCTCCTCGGCGAGATCGCCCTGTACTCCTTCATCGTCCTGATCCTCACGGGGATCTTCCTGACGATGTTCTTCGTGCCGAGCATGTCGCTCGTCACGTACCACGGCGAGCCCGCGTCGATGAACGGCGTGCTCATGTCCGACGCGTTCGCGTCGACGCTGAACATGTCGTTCGAGGTCCGTGGCGGTCTGCTCATGCGGCAGATCCACCACTGGGCCGCGCTGATCTTCCTCGCCGCGATCGTCACGCACATGATGCGCGTGTTCTTCACGGGCGCGTTCCGCAAGCCGCGTGAGGTCAACTGGCTCGTCGGCATGCTGCTCATGATCATGGGCCTCGCCGCCGGCTTCTCGGGCTACTCCCTCCCGGACGACGTCCTCTCCGGCAACGGCCTGCGCATCACCGACGGCGTCGTGAAGTCGATCCCGCTCATCGGCTCGTACATGTCGTACTTCATCTTCGGCGGCGAGTTCCCCGGCGAGCACATCATCCCGAGGCTCTTCACCGTGCACATCCTCCTCGTGCCGGGCCTGATCCTCGCGCTCGTCGCGCTCCACCTGTTCTTCGTCGTGCTGCACAAGCACACGCAGTACCCGGGTGGCGGCCGCACCGACACGAACGTCGTCGGCTTCCCGCTGTTCCCGGTGTACGTGGCCAAGGCCGGCGGCTTCTTCTTCGTCGTGTTCGGCATCCTCGCCCTCATGGGCGGCACGATGGCGATCAACAACGTCTGGAACTACGGCCCGTACGACCCGTCACCGGTGTCCGCCGGAGCGCAGCCCGACTGGTACATGCTGTTCCTCGAAGGATCGCTGCGCCTCATGCCGGGCCAGACGGAGTTCGTCATCGGCGGCTACACGCTCTCGCTGAACGTGCTCATCCCCGCCGTCGTGATCCCGGGCCTGCTGTTCACGTTCCTCTTCGCCTACCCGTTCCTCGAGGCTGCGGTGACGAAGGACAAGCGCGAGCACCACGTGCTCGACCGCCCGCGGAACGTCCCGGTCCGCACGGGTCTGGGCGTCGCGTTCCTCACGGCGTTCATCATCCTGGCGCTCGCCGGGTCGAACGACCTCATCGCGACGCACTTCTCGCTGTCGATCAACACGATCACGTGGGTCTTCCGGATCCTGCTCTTCGTCGGTCCCTGGTTCGCGTTCTGGGTCACCAAGCGCATCTGCCTGGGCCTGCAGCGCAAGGACCGTGAGCTCGTGCTCCACGGCCACGAGACCGGCCGGATCGTGCGCTTCGCCCACGGCGAGTACATCGAGGTCCACCGTCCGCTCGACGAGCAGGAGCGCTGGCTCCGGGTCAACTACCAGGCTCACGCCCCGCTCGAGATCGAGCCGGCGACGGACTCGCGCGGCGTGCGCCGCAAGGGCTACAAGAAGGACAAGCGCCTCCAGCGTCTGTCCCGGTTCTTCTACGAGGACCGCATCGAGCCCGTGACGCCCGCCGAGCTCGCCGCCGCGCACTCGCACGGCGAGCACGACGCGCTCGAGAGCACGAGCCACGAGCAGATCGAGGCCGGGACCGCCGCCGTCGGCGGTGGGCGCGATCTCGTCGAGCCGGAGAAGGGCGCCGACGAGCGCTGACCCGGAGGTTCCTGCACAGTAGGACGATGACCCGCGGCCAGCCCCCTCACCGAGGTGGGCAGGTCGCGGGTCATCGTCGTCTTCGTGCCGGACGCGCCCGGTCGCGTCGCTCTGAAGCCGAAGGCACCGCCAGATCGTCGCCCAGGGGCCGCGGGACCACCCCGGCGGCCGTACCCAGGAGGTACTGAGGATGCCCGTCTACACCCTGCCCGAGCTGTCCTACGACTACGGTGCGCTCGAGCCGCACATCTCCGGGCGGATCATGGAGCTGCACCACTCCAAGCACCACCAGGCCTACGTCACCGGCGCGAACACCGCCCTGGAGGAGCTCGCCGAGGCCCG
>Ga0180220_1000312_pt1 | contig 62025 bp, 57 predicted proteins | sample eDN5th37CBELigBY_FD_151335 | JGI IMG/M metagenome (GOLD analysis project Ga0180220, IMG submission 151335) | Enriched backyard soil microbial communities from Emeryville, California, USA - eDNA 5th pass 37_C BE-Lig BY (version 2) (version 2) | ecosystem: Environmental > Terrestrial > Soil >...
ACGCAAAACGGACCGGCAACAACGCCGCAGCGCGCCGCTGACGCCCCCAAGGGGAGCAATTCACTCACCACCGGCGCCATGACGACTTTCGTCTTCAAGCCGAGCCCCGCCCCGCTGGCGGACGTCAAATTCCTCGATGGCAGCGGCAAAGAAATCGACCTGACCGCATTTCGCGGCAAGGTCGTCCTCTTGAACGTCTGGGCCACGTGGTGCGCGCCGTGCCGGGAGGAGATGCCGGCGCTCTCCAAGCTGCAGACCGAGCTCGGTTCGGACAAATTCCAGGTGGTGGCGCTGGCGGTGGACAAGTCCGGTGTCGAAGGCGCCCGCAAATTCCTCGACGACATCAAGGCCGGCAATCTCGAAGCCTACGCCGACCCGACCATGAAGGGCGGCACGCGGCTCGGCGTCATCGGCATGCCGACGACCATCCTCATCAACGGGGACGGGCAGGAGATCGGGCGCATGATCGGTCCGGCGCACTGGGACAGCCCCGAGGCCAAGCGGCTGCTCGAAGCCAATCTTTAAGTTGCGCTAGCGACTCTTCTGCGGGGAGCCGGCCCACGACGCATAGCGGAGGGCCTTGCTTGCTGTTGGCGCGCTGCTTGTCGGGCAAACGTGGCGCATCCAATCTGAGAACCGTACAATTCTTTTGGCCGATTCGGATTAAGCGCCGTTTTGGCTGCTCTCTGCCCTTTTGATGCGTTCGATGGGTTCCGCGTGATCGCCGTGGTGGGCGGCCGGAAATCACACGCGTGCGGCCTCCCTTGGCCGGCGCCTGGATCGAAGGAAGATTCGATGCGCCTTGCCCGGCTTTTCACAATGGCCGCTGCGGCCGTTACCGTCGCGCCAAGCCCAGCATCCGCAAACGAGACACCCAAGTGGGGCGCCCATGTCGACGTGGGCGGATGGCTGGGAACCGAACGTAACCTGGGTGAGCTCGATCTGTTCGTGCCGCTGGCGCAGGACAACCGGACGCTGTTTTTCACCGACCTGCGCATTCGCGTAGACGACGATGGCGGAAACGAGGGCAACTTCGGTCTCGCCCTGCGCCGCATGTATGCTTCGGGGTGGAACCTGGGCGCCTACGCCTACTACGATCGCAAGCGCACGGACTACGGCAACTTCTTCAATCAGGCGACGCTTGGTGTCGAGGCCCTGGGACGCGATTTCGATCTACGTGCCAACGCCTATCTGCCCTTCGGCGAGCGGACGAAATATGCCGGCTCGACGTCCGGCGGCGGCACGTCATTCGCGAACATCGTCGGCACCACGGTGCAGGTGACCACACTCGGCGGCTCGCTCAGTCAGGAATATGCCCTGCAGGGGTTCGATGCCGAGGTCGGCTGGCGTGTGCCGATCTGGGCGGTGGAGGACAACAAGGCGCTGCGGCTCTATGCGGGCATATTCCACTTCGATGACGACATCGTCGAGGCGGTGACCGGTCCAAGGCTGCGGGCCGAGCTGACGATGTATGAAGTGCCGTATCTGCCGGAGGAATCGCGCCTGACGCTGGGCGCGGAATTCCTCGAGGACGACGTGCGCGGCAGCCAGGGTTTTGCCATCGCGCGGCTGCGCATTCCGCTGCAGGAGGAGCGCAACGAACGCCCGCTGAACTGGCAGGAACGGCGCATGACCGATTACGTCATGCGCGATGTCGATATCGTCACCGAAACCAAGACGACGCAGGCACCCGCCATCGTCGAGACGGCGACACATACCGCCGACGGCAGTGCCATTACCGTCATCGATGCGGCCACGACGCCGGGTGCGGATCTGGCAGGCGCGGTGGCCAATGCGGGAGATGACAGCACAGTCATCATGCAGGGTGCCTTCGCCGCCACGATGGCCAGCGCTGCGGACGTGGTGCAGCTTCAGACGGGGCAAACGATGATGGGCGCCGGCACGTTAGCGGTGACCACCCAATCGGGACGGACGGCAGTGCTGACCGTAGCACCAGGCGCCAGCATCAATGCCGGAATGAATAACTTCGCGGGTCCGGCCGTGTCCATGGGGACCGACAGTACTTTGACGGGAATGACGATCAACGCGTTCGATGTGGCCGGCGTCACCGCTGTCGCCGGCGTTGAAGCCTGGGGCGTCAGCGGCGCGACAATCACCAACAATGTGATTTCGGTGACGGCCTCGACCAGTAACGCTCTCGCGGTCCGTCTTATCAACTCGACTGACGCTCTTGTCAGTGGGAATACGCTAACCGCCACCCGCACGAGTGTGGGCGGAGCCGCCATCGCGCTGCAGATGGTCAACAGCTCGGCAACGGTGGCCGGAAATTCGTTCGACGCAATCGGCGGCACTACGCCGTATGGCGTCTACCGAGACGACTCAACGACGTCGCCGGGTTCGACCGGAAACGCAGCGATCAATGGAACACCCTGCCAAGTTATCGGGGGCAATAATATCGGCACCATTGGTTTCACCAACGGCATGACCTGTCCCTAGAGCCGTTCCAGTTCAGGTGGAAACGCAGAACGGCTCTAGCTGATTGTTTGGTCGTGCTTCTTATCGGAAAACCGGTTCCCACTGCCCGGACGGCAGTCGCCGGTGCCAGCCTAGAAGAAAAAGCGCGAGGCGAGCGAGACCGCGGCCAGCGCCAGGGCACCGAGGAACAGCGCCTCGTTGCGACGCGCAGCGAACTCCGCCCGATCGATATGCAGCTTCAGGTCGCCAAGCTCGGCCAGCTTGCGGTCAATGGCCACGAACGACTTGTAGGTGATGTTCGCATAGGCGGCCTTGTCGCCTTCGATCTGCTCCAGGCGCGCCTTGAGGTCCCGGCCACAGCGCTGCAGCTCGGAGATCTTATAGTCGCGCGAATTCTCGACGCTCTTGTCGAATGCCTGGAAGCGCCGGTTGCGGTTCACTTCCTCGGTCATTTCGGCGATCGTGGTGCGCGCCTTCTCCAGCTCATGCTCGAGCCGGGCAACGGTGCCGTTGATCCGGTCGAACTGCACGGCGGCTTCGGCAACGAAGCCCTCGTGCGCAATCCACTTCCCGCTCGGTTTCCCGCTCGCCCTCGCGGCGGGAACCACCACCCTATCGCCCTGCAGCACGGCTCATCCCCTTGGCCAAATCACACCCAGCGTGAGAAGTATCCGGCGTGGGATTTAACGGGACGTATCCAATTGATGCGAAAAACGAAAGAATGCGTTCGCATTGACAGTATTTTTCCTGCGGGCGACAACGCGGGCCGCAAATCCGAAGATCCAAAAAGCCGGGGAGCCCGATGTCAGCCAACGTGAACACCGCCGAGTTGCAGAGCGCAATCGACGCCATCTGGGAGGAGCGCCAGGGCATCTCTCCAGGGACCACCGGCGTCGTCCGCGACACCGTCGAAAAGACGCTCGATCTGCTCGACAAGGGCGAGATCCGCGTCGCGGAGAAGGGCGCCGACGGGTGGACCGTCAACCAGTGGATCAAGAAGGCGGTGCTGCTCTCCTTCCGCCTCAACGACATGGTCGCCATCTCCGGCGCGCCCGGCGGCGCCAACTGGTGGGACAAGGTGCCCTCCAAGTTCGCCGGCATGACCGACGACGACTTCCGCCGCGCCGGCTTCCGCGCCGTGCCGGGTTGCATCGTCCGCCGCTCCGCCTACATCGCGCCGACCGCGGTGCTGATGCCTTCGTTCGTCAACCTCGGCGCCTATGTGGATGAAGGCACGATGGTCGACACGTGGGCGACGGTCGGCTCCTGCGCGCAGATCGGCAAGAACTGCCACATCTCCGGCGGCGCGGGCATCGGCGGCGTCCTCGAGCCGCTGCAGGCGGGCCCCGTGATCATCGAGGACAACTGCTTCATCGGCGCGCGCGCGGAAGTGGCCGAAGGCGTGATCGTCGGCGAAGGCTCGGTCCTGTCGATGGGCGTCTATCTCGGCGCGTCCACGACGATTATCGACCGCGCAACGGGCGAAAAGTTCTTCGGCACGGTGCCGCCCTATTCGGTGGTCGTTTCCGGCACGATGCCGGGCAAGCCGCTGCCGGACGGCACGCCGGGCCCGAACCTCTATTGCGCCGTGATCGTGAAGAAGGTGGACGCCAAGACGCGCTCGAAGACGTCGATCAACGAACTGCTGCGCGACTGATCCCGTGCCGCGGGGCCGTTCCGGCCAGCGTGACACGCGGAAGGACACTCCATCCGCGCTTCGTTGGGCGCGCTTCCCGATTGAAAAGCGGAAGCGCGCTCTTCGGGTGTTCGAGCCTGCGGGCCCGACGCCCACCGCGCGGTCAACGGGCGCCTCAATTGTGCGCCCGTCACCGTCCCTCGCCTTCCATCGACATCGCATGCTGGCGAGTCCGCTTGTCCATCGGATCGGCAGCGCTTTAAATGCGCCTACGTCGGCCACCCATGGCGGCGGCGCAATCGGGCGGGACCGGCGGGGCGGGACGGGGATGTATCGAAGCCTTTCCAGCGCAAAAATCATAGAGACCGTCGAGGCCTTGCACGCGCGCATTAGCGATCGCTTCCCCGGCTCGGGGCTGGCGACGGTGTGTGCGGAGGTGGCCGAGCTGGCGCGACAGACCTCGCAGCGGATCGTCCATGTCTCGCGGCCGATCTGGGGCCTGCGCCTGACGCTGCTGGGGATGCTGGTGGCGGTGCTCGGCCTCGTCGCCATGCTCGCCGTGGAGGCATCGTCGCTGAAGACATCCGATGAGCTGTCGGAGATGATGCAGGGTGTCGATGCGGGGGTGAATCTCGTTATCGTTCTTGGTGGCGCGGCCTATTTTCTTGCCTCGCTCGAGACGCGCTGGAAACGGGACCGCGCGCTGAAGGCGCTGCACGAGCTGCGCTCGATCATCCACGTCGTCGACATGCATCAGCTCACGAAGGACCCCAGCATGCTGGGCCATATCAGCACGCGCTCCTCGCCGGACCGGCCGCTGACACCATTCATGCTGATCCGTTATCTCGATTATTGCTCGGAGCTGCTCTCCCTGACGGCGAAATGCGCGGCGCTCTACGCGGAGAAGCTGAGCGATCCGGTGGTGGTCGATACGGTTGGCGACGTGGAGCGGCTCACCTCGGATCTGTCGAACAAGATCTGGCAGAAAATCACCATCGTCGAAGGTCTCGCCAGCACGGGCCAGCACAGCGCCGGCCATGGCGCCGATGGAACCAGCGTGCGCCCACAGGTCTAACCGTCACTCAGTGCCCCGCGCGCGGCGGTGGTTGCCGCTGCTCCAAAGGATCGAGGCGATATGCTCAACCTGTTGACGACATTCACCGGCCGCATCAGTCGCCGCCGGTGGTGGGCTGGGTTCATCGTCGTGCTCCTCGGCAGCGTCTTCGGGACACTGCTGTTCAACCCGGAGACGTTCACCGCCGAGGGCTTGCCGCCGCTGAGCTGGCCCGACACCATCTGGCAGCTGATATGGGTCGTGCCCGGCATGGCCATAGCGGTGAAGCGCTTCAACGACCGCGACTGGCCGTGGTGGCTCGGGTATGCCTATGGCGTGCTCGGCGCGTTCCTGATCGCGGCACCTCACCTCGGCCTCGCGATCATTCCCGACGGCGATCCGGGCGCGGCCGCGATCTTCTGGCTCTCCACCGCCGCGATCGTCGGCGCCGTGGTCGACAACGGCTTCCTGCCCGGCACACGCGGTGCTAACCGCTACGGTCCCGAACCCCAAGTGTAAGGCTTTTCCGATGACGACCCCCGCCGATCCCGTAGCCCTTGCCCAGGCGCTGATCCGTTGCGAGAGCGTGACGCCCACGGAAGGCGGCGCGCTGACGCTGCTCGAAGGCATCCTCACGGCAGCAGGATTCGAATGCCACCGCATGACGTTCTCGGAGCCGGGATATGCGGACGTCGAGAACCTTTATGCGCGGCTCGGCAAGACCGGCCCCAACCTGTGTTTTGCCGGACATACGGATGTGGTGCCTCCCGGCAACCTCGAGGCCTGGACCTCGCCGCCCTTCGCGGCGGAGATCCGCAACGGGGTGCTCTACGGCCGCGGCGCGGTGGATATGAAGGGGGAGGTCGCCTGCTTCATCGCAGCGGTGCATCGCTACATTGCGCGCGGCGCTACCGTGCCCGGCTCCATCTCGCTGCTGATCACGGGCGACGAGGAAGGCGACAGCGTCAACGGCACGGTCAAGGTGCTCGACTGGCTGAAGGTGCGCGGAGAGGTGCTGCACGACTGCATCGTGGGTGAGCCTTCGAGCAAAAACGCCGTGGGCGATGAAATCAAGGTGGGACGCCGCGGATCGCTCAACGGCGAGATCATCGTCGAAGGCAAGCAGGGTCACGCCGCCTATCCCCGCAAGGCCGACAATCCCGTCCCGAAACTCGCGCGCATCATCGACCGGCTGTCGGCACTGAAGCTCGACGACGGCACCGCCCACTTCGAGCCTTCGCATCTCACCGTGACGGTCATCTCGGTGCCAAACACCGCCACGAACGTCATCCCCGGTCAGGCGCGCGCCCGTTTCAACGTGCGCTACAACGATGCGCATACGCGGCCGCGGCTCGAAGCACAGCTCCGCGAGGTGTGCGATGCAGCGGCGGCGGAGGTCGATGCGCGCTATTCGCTTACATTTTCAGGCACAGGCGATGTTTTCGTCACGCAGCCTGGGCCGCTCCTGGGAACTATGCAAGTTGCCGTGCAAGAGATAACGGGCAGAGCGCCCGCGCTATCAACGGCGGGCGGCACATCGGATGCACGCTTCATCAAGGATCATTGTCCTGTCATCGAGCTCGGCCTGACGAACGAAACCATTCATCAGGTCGATGAGCACGTAGCGGTGGATGACCTGGAACTTTTAACGCGTATCTACGAGCGCTTTCTCCAACTCTACTTCGCACGCACCTGATCCACGGCTACTTTATGTCAGCGATGCTGATTTGCTCCGGCGCAATATGCGCCGGATTTGCCGAGGTGATTTGCGGACGTGTCCGACGCTATTTTCGATCTAGCCATGCTCGAGCGCCGCAGCATTCCGCTGCGGAAGTTCGCGGCAGGCGAGCGCATCTTCCTCGAGGAGGAACCCGGCAACGCGATGTATGTGGTCTGCCGTGGCGCCGTCGATGTCATCAGCTTCGGAAAGGTGCTCGATAAAGTCGGGCCGGGCGGCGTCTTCGGCGAGATGGCATTGATCGACGATGCGCCGCGCGCTGCGGCCGCGCACGCATCGCAGCCCACCGAAGTCGCCGTCATCGACAAGCGCACGTTCCTCACGCTCATCTCTGAGGAGCCCGAGTTCGCACTGCAGATCATGAAACTGATGGCGGAACGGGTGCGCCGCAAGACGGGCGCAGCCGGCACCGCCTGACGTTCGTCGCAGTGCGCATCGCAAGCAAGCGGCTAGCGGTCAGCTCGACTGCACGTTGCGGTTGTGCCGCGTGAGCGCGCGGCGGCGGACGCGCTCTTCCTTCGAGAAGTTCACGGCCAGCCCATGCGCCAGGACGCCGATGCCCCAGCCGAGCAGCGGCCAGTAGAACCAGAGCACGCCGGGCGTCAGCCAGAGATTGACGATCAGAAGCACGACGTTGACGAGCACGTACGCGCAGAAGTGGTAGAAAAAGCCGGTGTCGCCGAAGATCGTGCCATCGAGATAGTTTTTGGTGGACCGCGCATACTGCGTGGCAGTCGCGTAGCTCGAAGTAAAAGTGGGAGGCATCGCCGCACTCCTTCTACTGCACCTCAGACGGGCTCACGACCATCCTAGCAGGAAGGCCCATCCTTTCCTAATCGACGGCGTGGACCACCGCGCACACGTAACCGCCACCGCTGTGGGCTATTCCGGCCGGGCATCGATGCGCTCGGCGGTGAGCGAGTAACCCGTGTCGGCGAGCCCGGTGAACGCGGGCTCGGTCTTGATCGTGCCGGTTACCCAGACGGGATCGAACTGGCCCGTGATCTCCAGGCCTGCATCGGTCTTCACGTAGACGATCTGGTTCGCGGGCGGCGGCGGCACGTGGATGCACGCGCCGACGAACGGCACGAGGAGAAACTCCTTGATGGTCGTCGCCTCGAAATCCAGCGGCACAACGTAGCCACCGATGCGCACGCGCTTGCCGTCGAGCGCGGCGACGGTGCGCGGGGGCAGGTCGGCGCCGGGCTGGCGGCGCTTCATCGACATGAAGGCGCCCTCCTGGTAGCTCGACGGCGGCGGCGGTCCATCATGTGCGGACTGCTGCGCCTGCTCGGATGCCGGCGCGGCGCCGGAGAAGAAAGTCTTCGGCTTCGGCTTCACCGCCTCGGCGGGCGGCATGAGCTGCGCCCACTTGAGATCGAGCGGCGCATCGGCCGCGCGGGCGGCGCCTGGCACCGCCGAGACGAGCAAAAGGCCGAGCACGCCGGCAGCGATCGCTTTGGTCATCTTCATCTCCATCATGTGCGCACTGTCATGCCATCGGCGAGCGACATCCGGTAGGCGCGCAGCGCCGGCAGAAGTCCGGCAAGGAATCCCGCGACGACGATGCCCGCCAGCATCAGCCACTCGCGCTGCGTCGGGGGATCGATGCCGAGGTCGAGGCCGTAGGTTGCATCCACCCATGGCCGTAGCAGCGCCAGCGCCGCATAGAGCATCACGACACCCAGCGCGACCCCGGCGAGCGTCAGGAGGCCCGCTTCGGTGGCGAGCAGCCCGAGAATGGTGGACGGCCGGGCACCGACGGAGCGCAGGATCGCCATCTCCCGCCGGCGCTCGTTCAGCGTCGTCAGGATCATCGTCACCATGCCGAGCAGGGCCGTTGCGACGACCATCGCCGAGACGACCGCCAGCGCGGTCTCCGCGGTGCCGACGAGGCCCCAAAGCTCCTGCAGCGCCGCGCCCGGCATGATCGCGGACAGCGGCTCCTGGCGATATTCGTTGATGGCACGCTGGAGCTTGAAGGTGGCGAGCTTCGACTTGAGCCCCACGAGCGCCGCGGTGATCGCCTTCGGCCTCAAATCCATTTGCCGGACTTCATCGGCGCTGATGGTTTGCCCCGGCGCGGGCATGCCGCCCTGCCAATCGACGTGAATCGCCTCGATGGCTTCCAGGCTCACATGCACGGTGCGGTCGACGGGCGTTCCGGTTTTCTCAAGGATGCCGGACACGCGGAACGGTTTGTCCTCGTGCTCGACGAAGGCAACCGACCCGAGTCCGTGGGCGACAACGATCGGGTCGCCGACCTTGTAACCGAGGGTTTTTGCAACGTCGGCGCCGATCACCGCATCGAAGAGATCGCTGAACGGCTTGCCATCGGTGAAGGCGAGGCTTTGGCCGTGGCGATATTTGTAGCGCTCGAAGTATTCGGGCGTCGTGCCGAGCACGCGGAAGCCGTGGTGGCTGTCTCCCAGCGACAGCGGCACGGTCCAGGCAACCTCGGGGCGCTTGGCGATATCCTCATAGCTCTGCCACGTGACGTTGTTCGTGGCGTTACCGATGCGGAACACCGAATAGAGCAGCAACTGGATGCCGCCGCTGCGCGCGCCGACGATGAGGTCAGTGCCGGAGATCGTATCGGCGAAGCTCTGGCGGGCACCGGTGCGCACCTTCTCGACGCCGAGCAGCAGCATCACCGAAAAGGCGATCGCGAGCACCGTGAGCGCGGCAGTGAGGGCGCGGTTGCCGAGCGACTGCATCGCAAGGCGCGGCACGATGTGGCGGGGGACGCTCATGCCGCGGCACTCCGTTCAGCGCGCGCAATCTCATCGAGGCGCAGCACCTTGTCGAAGCGGGAGCCGAGCTCTTCCTCGTGACTGACCATGATCACGGCGGAGCCGGCCTTTTCGGCCTCTGCGAAGAGGAGGTCGAGGAATGCCAGCTGCCGGTTGCGATCGAGCGCGGATGTCGGCTCGTCGGCGACGATCACCTCGGGCGCGCCGATCAACGCACGCGCCGCTGCCACGCGCTGCTGCTGGCCGACGCTCAGCGCGGCCGTGGAATAGCCCGAAAGCAGCGCCGCATCGAGGCCGAGGCTGTCCAGCAGGCGCCGCGCCTCATCCTCCGCGGTTCCATTCTTCGTGGCGCGCTCGGCACGTGTGCGCGAGAAGCTCAACGGCAGCATCACATTGTCGAGCACCGAGCCGTAGGGAAGGAGATTGAACATCTGAAAGATGATGCCGAAGTGCTCGGCGCGGAAGCGATCGCGGGCGCTGTGGGACAGGCGCGCCAGATCGGTCCCCATCACTTCGAGGGTGCCCGACGACGGCGCAACGATGCCGCACAGCAGGCTGAGGAACGTCGATTTGCCCGTGCCGGACGGGCCGACGAGCAGCACCTTCGCGCCGGCCGGCAGCGTGAAGGTATCGATCGACAGGGAAAAGCTGCGTGCGCCCGGCCAGCGGAAGTGCACATCCTGCATGCGCACGATATCCGCTGGCGCAGAAGCGGGTGCGTGCCGCTGCATCACATCAACCCGCCGATATCGAGCGCCGGTTTCTCCCGGCTGACCTCGTAGCTGGCCTGGCCTTTGGCGGTGACGACGTTGACGGTGAGACGCTGTGCGCCTGCGAAACGCTTGAAATAGTCGAAGGCGATGGAGGTCAACTGCGCGGGCTTTGCGCACTCGAGGTTGTAGGTGGCGTGGAACTGGCTGTGGCCATGGCTATCGGCGTCGCTTTTGTCGCCGTCACGCTTGGCATGGTCGTGATCATGATCGCCATCTTCGTGGTCGTGGCCCGCGTGGTCGTCATCGGCGTGCTTGTGGCCGCCCTCATCGTCGGCTTCACCGCTATGGGCATGTGCGCCGTCCAGCTCAACCTTGGCGTCGGCCACTTTGCAGGCAGCTCCGGCCGGCAGGGCGAACAGGGTCAGAGGCTCGGAGAGAAGGGCCTTCGCTTTCTCGACCGCGCCTTTCTGCTCGTCGTTCGCAGGGGCATGCTCGAAGCCGACGATGTCCATCCCGGGCACTTCCAGCTCGAGCGAGACGCCGCTGTCTTCGATCGCGATGTTGAAGGTGCCGTGGCCGTGAACGTGGGCACCGAGCTCCCGGTGATCCTCGTGGGCGAGGGCCGGCACCGAGAATGCCGCAAACGCAAGCAGGCTGCAGGCCGCGCATAGGGGCAGGCCGGACAGGGTTAGCGCGCGCATATTCTTTCTCCTCGAAGGATGTTCGCGCCCCGGCCGAGCATCCGGCGGGCGCTGTATCTCAATTGAATGTCGATGGGATCTGCACGGCGCAGCAGCGCGCGGGCGCCGGCGCCGATCTTCGCGTCTCAGGCGAGCGGGGGCGCTCGCGCACGGAAATGGACCGCGCCGCTGTCGGTCAGCGGCTGGGCGGGGAGCGGGAGCGCGTACAGCGCGAAGTGCGGTGTGCCGAGCGCTGCGGGTAGAAGCGCGGGGAGAACGCCGCTGCCAGCGGTCGCCAGCGACCAGCACATCGCGCAGTCGTTGCGGTGCTCTCCGTGGGGGGCGCCATCGCAATCGGGGTGGTGGACCACAGCGCGGCAGGCGAGCGCAACGGACATTCCTTCGCCCAAGGCCCGCGCCGCGGGCACGTGCACGTGGCTGTGCGCATGGATCTCCCCGTGCACCTGCGCCAGCATCAGCGCGGCCTGCATCGCCGCAACGAGCAGGAGCACCGGCGTCGGGCGCATGAGGTGACGGAAAAAGCGCATTGGGTCTCCGGGGTGGGGCACGATACGCTCATGAATGCGGCGCCCGGAAGGTGAGCTGCCACAGCCGGGACATTCTAGCACGGCGAGCGGACGGGCGTCGCCTCGGCGCGGCCGGGGCCGGTCCTGCTGCCCGCAAAGCCCCGAAATACTGGGATCATGGCACATTCTTCCGGCCGCAATTTGTAAGTTCGGGAGCCCTCGCTCCGATGGCTCCTGCGAAGACCGGCCCCAGAAACACGTCTCGGGCGCCGAGGGATTGCTCGCGCGCGATGCCATCCCATGGCAAAATGCGCGTCAACAAACGAAAAACGCGAGGGAGGAACCGGAAATGACCCGCCTATACGGAGAGCAGCATCGCGCGCTGCAGGATCGATTCGAGTCACGGCCGATGGCCGACCGCATCGAGGAGATCGCGGTCAAGACCGAGATCGGCGCCGACGAGCGCGCGTTTATCGAAAGCCGCGACTTCTTTTTCCTTTCGACCATCGACGACCGCGGGCGACCGACGGTCTCATACAAGGGCGGCGGGGTTGGCTTCGTGCGCGTCGTCGACGAAACGACGATCATGTTTCCGAGCTACGACGGCAACGGCATGTACCTTTCCATGGGCAACATCGCCGGCAACCCGAACATCGGCCTGCTGTTCATGGATTTCGAGAAGCCGTTCCGGCTGCGCATGCAGGGCGTTGCCGAGGTGACGGACGATCCTGCGCTTCTCTCCAGCTTCATGGAAGCCGACCTCGTCGTGCGCATGAAGCTCTCCGAGCTGTGGATGAACTGCCCCCGCTACATCCATCGCTACCAGCGCATCAAAGCCTCGCGCTACGTCCCACAGGTGGATGTCGAAACGCCCATCTGCGAATGGAAGCGCATCGACGGGATGCAGGACGTGCTGCGACCCAAGGAACTGGACCACGTGGCGCGCTCCGGCGGCACCATCGGCATCGAGGAGTGGATGGGTCACGTGCTCAGCGGCGACGAGAAGGCCTGAGGCTAGAGCGTCTTGCGTCCGATGGAATGCGATCGGACGCTCTAGGTTTTTGATTGGACCGATGATCGACGCTTCGGACTGGCAGGGTCCGAAACGATCATGGTCATTTGATTGGACCGATGATTCACGCTTCGGACTGGTAGGGTCCGAAGCGATCATGGTCTGAACAATCGAACGGCGCCGCTGGAAGCTGTCCTGCGGCGCCGCCCACCCCTTCGGGGTGGCTCTCCTTGGCGTTATCCCGGCTTGGCGTTTCCTCGGTCCGCTCGCGTCCGCTGGCAAGCCTCGAAAGGCTCGCGGGACACGGGAAGTCGATTGCGGTTCGACTGTGGACTTCGCAGGCTCAGCGATCAACCCAACTTTCAGCACGGCTGAAGCGGATGGCCATGCGCGCGGCGCGGGTCTCTCGACCGTTCAGCCTTGCTGCCGTGCTTCTCCGTCGGGCGTCAGCGGGGCAGGCGGCTTACCGGGCGGGCCGTGCAGGAACGTCATGGTGACGTAGGCGCCGATCCAGGAGCCGATCGCGGCGAACAGCACGTAGACCCAATTGTTGGTGTAGCTGATCACCGCGAACGATGAGAGCGTGTACCAGAGCGCACTCCAATTGGCGGCCGCTACCCGTTTGCGGGCAATGACCGAGGACGTGAACATCACATAGACAGCGTCGGTCGCGGCCGTCGCGGCAACGACGCCGAGCGCCAGGAGCGGATCTATTCCAGCCAGCATGTCCATGGCGGGATGCTAACGCCCGCGGCTTAATGAAGGCCGTAGGTTGCACCTGCCGTCTTCGCAAAGCCATCCGGGGCGGCCCCGCGGGCACCCGCGCGCGGGATCGGCTTCAGGTATCCGGCCGGAGTGAGCGCCCTATTTGAAGTGCTTGGAGAGTTTCAACCCTTGCGCCTGGTAGTGGGAGGACAGGTCGCGGCCGTAAAGCAGCTCCGGCTTATCCGTCAGCCGCTCATAGACGAGCCGGCCAATGATCTGGCCATCCTCGATGATGAACGGCACCTTGTGGGAGCGCACCTCGAGCACGGCGCGCGAGCCGGCGCCGCCCGCCTCCTCATGGCCGAAGCCCGGATCGAAGAAGCCCGCGTAGTGCACGCGGAACTCGCCCACGAGCGGATTGAACGGCACCATTTCCGCCGCCTGATCCGGCGGGACGTGCACCGCTTCCTTCGAGGCGAGGATATAGAACTGGTCGGGATCGAGGATCAGCCGCTTTCTCTCGCGGACGTAGATCGGCTCCCAATAGTCGATCATTGCGCGGGCGCCGACGGCATCGACGTCGACCAACCCCGTGTGCCGCTTGGCGCGATAACCGACGAGGCCCGTTTCGCCGCCGGACAGGTCGACCGAAAGCGGGATGTCCTGCACGGGCTTGGGCTCGGTGCCTCCGCGCCGGAAGCGGATCTGCGACAGGCGCGAGCCTTTGCGCACGACGATGGGGAATGTCTGCGGGCAGATCTCGGCGTAGAGCTGGCCCGCGTAGCCGGCCGGAATTTGATCGAAGGCGGAAACGCCATCGGCAATGACGCGGGTGAAGACATCGAGCCGGCCGGTCGAGCTTTTGGGATTGGTGGCCGCGCAGAGGTCCGCGGGGAGCTCGAGGCTTTCCAGGAGCGGGGCGACGTACACGCAGCCCGTCTCCAGCACGGCGCCCTGGGACAGGCTGATGGCGTGGAGCTGCAGCTCGTCGAGCTTGGTGGAGACTTTCTCGCCCTTGCCCGGCAGGAAACTCGCCCGCACGCGATAGGCGACGGTGCCGAGGCGCAGATCGAGGCTTGCCGGCTGGAGCTGATTGGCGAGCAGCGGCTCGGCGAGCTTGACCTCGCCTTCACGGATGAGGGCGCGGATCGCCTGCGACGGCAGAATGCCGCCGTCCCCCTCCGACTTCCCTTTAGCTTCGGCCTTAGCCATGCCCACAAGCCCCCACACGCAAACGCAGCTAGTGGCTCTAGAACATGCCGGCCTTGACGCCAAGCGCGCCGCGGGAGTAATCCCCGCTCCTACCCGTGGTCATTTGGCCGGCCGGCTTGCAGCCACGTAAAATAACTCGCTAAAAGGGCCGTGCGCACCCCGGACCATCGAGCGCGGCCGATCGCGAGCAGCGCTGTGCTGGCCGGGCTTTTTTATTGCTGGGCTGCGAGCCCTGGAGGATGTGCGCAATGGCGAGCGACAGAAGAGAAGCAGCAAAACCCGCAGCGTGGGCGCCGGAAACCCAACTCGTCCACGGCGGGACCCTTCGCTCTCAATATGGCGAAACCTCCGAGGCGATGTTCCTGACCCAGGGCTTCGTCTACGCCAGCGCCGAGCAGGCCGAGGCCCGGTTCAAGAACGAGGACCCGGGGTTTCAGTACAGCCGTTTCGGCAACCCCACCGTCGCCATGTTCGAGGAGCGTATCCGCCTGCTCGAAGGCGCCGATGAAGCACGCGCGACCGCGAGCGGCATGGCCGCGGTGAACGCTGCCGTTCTTTCCTGCCTCAAGACGGGTGATCACATCGTTTCGGCGCGGGCGCTGTTCGGCGCCTGCCGCTATATCGTCGACACGCTCGCGCCCCGCTACGGCATCGGCTGCACCCTGGTCGACGGGCGCGATCTCGACGCGTGGAAGCGCGCCGTGCAGCCGAACACCAAGCTGTTCTTCTTCGAGACGCCGTCCAACCCGACGCTGGAGCTGGTCGATATCGCGGCCGTTTGCGAGATCGCCCATAGCGTCGGCGCGATCGTCGTCGTCGACAACGTGTTCGCGACACCGATGCTGCAGCGGCCGATGGCGCTCGGCGCCGATGTCGTCGTCTATTCGGCGACCAAGCACATCGACGGACAGGGCCGCTGTCTCGGCGGCGCGGTGCTGTGCGGCAAGGATTTCCTGACCAACCACCTGCAGGAGTACCTGCGCCAGACCGGGCCGACGATGAGCCCGTTCAACGCGTGGGTGATGCTGAAGGGTCTCGAAACCATGCCCGTGCGCGTGAGGGCGCAGATGGCGACGGCCGCGCGCATCGCCGATCATCTCGCGACCCAGCCCGGCGTCAAGCGCGTGCTCTACTGTGGCCGCCCGGACCATCCGCAGGCCGAGCTTGCCAAACGGCAGATGTCCGGCGGCGGACAGATGATCGCGCTCGAAGTGGAGGGCGGCAAGGCCGCGGCCTTCGCTCTGCAGAACGCGCTGCGGCTGATCAAGATTTCCAACAATCTCGGAGATGCCAAGTCGCTGATCACGCATCCCGCCACGACGACCCATCACCGCATCGGGCCGGAGGCGCGGGCCGAGCTCGGCATTGGCGATGGCCTGCTGCGGCTCTCGATCGGCCTCGAGGCCTACGAGGATCTCGCGGCGGATCTCGACGCCGGCCTGGCTGCCGCCCGCGCACAATAACTATTGGCCCCCACGCCGATTGACCGGATATACGGCAACCCTAGAATTGCAAACCGTTTTGCCGACGGTGCAGGAGCCACTTGCCCATGTATGAAGCCGTGACCCGCGGCATCCGCATTCGCGTGACCCCGGAGTACCTGGAAGATCAGTCCGTGCCGGAAGAAAGCGAATTCTTCTGGGCCTACACCATCGACATCGCCAACGAGGGCGAGGAGACGGTGCAGCTGCGCTCGCGCATCTGGCAGATCACCGATGGGGCGGGGAACCGGGAGGAAGTGCGCGGGCCGGGCGTCGTCGGCGAGACACCGGTGATCGAGCCGGGCGCTACTTATACCTACACCTCGGCCTGTCCGCTGCGCACGCCATCGGGCATCATGGTGGGCAGCTACCAGATGACGGATGCAAAGGGCGAATTGTTCGACGTCGCCATCCCCGCGTTCTCCCTCGATTGCCCGTTTGCACTGCGCAGCGTCAACTAGCGAGGCGCCGATGAAAGGCCCGAGCTACTCTCCGACCGAGCTTCTGGCGCGGCTCGTCGCCTTCGACACGACGAGCCACAAGTCGAACCTGCCCCTCATCCGCTTCGTTGAAGATTATCTGCTGCAGCACGGCGTCGTCAGCGAAATCGTGCCGAACGCGGAAGGGAGCAAAGCGAGCCTTTACGCCACCATCGGGCCTGCGGGCGTGGCGGGCATTGCGCTCTCGGGCCACACGGATGTGGTGCCCGTGGACGGCCAGCGCTGGACCTCCGATCCGTTCGTTCTCGCCGAGCGCGGCGACCGGCTCTATGGGCGTGGCACCTCCGATATGAAAGCGTTTCTTGCCTGCGCGCTGGCGGCGGTGCCGGACTACCTGAACCGCAAGCTCACGGTGCCGATCCACCTTGCGTTCTCCTACGACGAGGAAATCGGCTGCCTCGGCGTGCGTCCGATGATTGCCGAGTTCGGCAAGCGCCTGACGAAGCCGCGCATGGTGTTCGTGGGCGAGCCGACGCTGATGGCGGTGGTCGATTCCCACAAGGGCCCTGTGCGCTGGCACATCGCCATCAAGGGACGCGCCGCCCATTCGAGCATGGCGCCGCTGGGCGTCAACGCCATCACGGTGGCTGGCAAGATGCTGGCCGAGCTGTCGGCCATCGAGGAAGAGCTGAAACGGAGCCCGCGCGAAACACGTTTCGACCCGCCCTATGCCACACTGCAGGTGACGCGCATCGAGGGCGGCACGGCAACGAACATCGTGCCCGTAGCCTGCCACATGGATTTCGACATCCGCGCCATTCCCGGGGTCGATATCGGCGCCATCGACCGGCGGATCCGTGCGCTGGCGGCGGACGCGTGCCTGCCGGAGATGCAGAAGGTTGCGCCGGAAGCGGCGATCGACATCGCGATCGCCAACCAGGTGCCGCCGTTCGCAGCGGGCGCCAATTCCGAAGCGGTCGCGCTCGCGCTGCATCTCGCCGGGCAGAACGAAACGCACGCCGTCTCCTATGCGACGGAAGCCGGCCTGTTCCAAGTTGCCGGGTCGCCGGCGGTCGTCATCGGCCCGGGCGACATTGCCCAGGCGCACACCGCCGACGAGTGGATCGCGAAGGATCAGATCGAGAAGTGCAGCGCGTTTCTCACGCGGCTCGGTGAATGGGCGGAGCGCGGCGCGGCCCTGCGCTAAGGCACGCAAGCTCACGATATCGTCAGAGCTGGAAGCGCGCTCGCCAGGAACTTTAGGTACGTCTGCCGGCTTATGCTGCCATCGGAATTAGTCGGCAGCGAAGGAGGTTCCGGTGAGACGCTCCATCACGGGCGCGACGACGGGCGCGATCAGTGCAGCTCTGCTTTGCGCGCTCACGACAGTCGGCGCGGCCGCCAAGGAAGAGACCGGCGAAGAGGGCAAGCTGGCGTTCAACAACGCGTGCCGCACGTGTCATTCATTCAAACCGGACGATAACCGTCTGGGGCCGACGCTGCATGGAATCGTCGGCCGCAAGTCCGGCACGCTGGAGGGCTTTCAATTCTCCTCGGCGATGAAAAGCGCGGGCATCACGTGGGACGAGAGCAGCCTCGACAAATTCATCGCCAATCCCGATCAGGTCGTGCACGGCAACGCGATGAAGCCGTTCGGCGGCATTGCCGATGCATCGGAGCGCCACAAGATCGTCGATTACCTGAAGACGCTGAAATAGCGCCCGCGCCGGTCAGGCGATCTCGTCGGACGTGAAGCGGTAGGTCTTGGTGCAGAATTCGCACGTGACGCTGACCGTGCCGTCGGCTTCGCGCATGTCGGCAAGCTCGCGCGCGCCGAAGCTGTTGAGGAATCCAGCCACACGCTCGCGGGAGCAATGGCAATAGGCCTCGATCGGCGCGATCGGAAATACGCGCACGCCTTCCTCGTGGAACAGCCGGTAGAGCAGCCGCTCGGGCGCCAGGGTGGGATCGAGCAACTCGTGGTCCTCCACGGTCGAGGCCAGTATGCTCGTGCGCTCCCAGTCGTCGTCCTCGCCCTCGAAGAGCTCTTCGTCATCGTCGAAATCTTCGATGTCGAGCAGCTCTTCTTCCTCGCCGCCTTCGGTTGCGAGCTGCTGGATCATCAATCCGCCCGCGCGCCACTGCCAGCGTCCGGGCTCGCCGTTCTCACCGGCCGTGTAGTGGCGGGCAACGGCGAGGCGCAGGAACGTCGGGAGCTGCTCGGACTGGCGGAAATAGGTGAGCGCGGCTTCCGCGATGCCCTCGCCGGCAAGGCCGACGATGCCCTGGTAGCGCTCCATCTCCTCGCCGGGATCGATGGTGAGCGCGAGGTGTCCGTCGCCGAGAAGCTCGCTCGGGACCAAGCCTTCGCCCGTTCCGACGCGGCGCTTATCGTAGCGCGCATAGGCGCGCAGCTTTCCGGGGGACTCGTAGTTGACGACGAGGAAGTCCAGAAGGCCGTCGGTCTTCGTTTGAAGTATCAGCTTGCCGTCGATCTTCAACGCCGTGCCGAGCATCGCCGTCAGCGCGACGGCCTCGCCGAGCGCCTGCGAGACGGGCTCGGGCGCGGCATGGTGCGAAAGGATCTCGTCGATAGCCGGGCCGAGGCGGACCACCCGCCCCACGACACCGGAGCGCACCGTGCGGAACGGCAGGACGATGTCGTCACGCGCCGCGCCGGCGCGTTCGCTGGCCGCCGTTTCCGTATCCGCCATCAACCTACTCCGAGACACCAGGCAAGGATTGCTTTCTGTGCATGCAGGCGGTTCTCCGCCTCGTCGAATACCACCGATTGCGGGCCGTCGATCACCTCTTCCGTCACTTCCTTGCCCCGATAGGCGGGCAGGCAGTGCATGAAGATGGCGTCTTTGGCCGCCTTGGACATAAGACGCGCATCGACGCAATAGGGTTTCAGCATGCGCTTGCGGCGGGCCGCGTCGGTCTGGCCCATCGAAACCCACGTATCGGTGACGACGCAATCGACGCCGGCAACGGCCTTCGCGGCGTCGCTGCCGTAATAGACGACGCCCTTTTCGCGCGTGACCCAATCGACCGCCGCGGGCTCGGGGCGCAGCTCGTCGGGGCAGGCGATGCGCAGCTCGAAGCCGAAGCGAACGGCGGCGTGCATCCACGAGACAGCGACGTTGTTTCCGTCGCCGACCCAAGCCACCTTGCGCCCCTTGATCGGGCCCTTGTGCTCCTCGAAGGTGAGGATGTCGGCCATGATCTGGCAAGGGTGGCTGCGGTCGGTAAGGCCGTTGATGACCGGGACGGTGGCGTACTTCGCGAGATCGAGCAGCGTCTCATGGGCATTCGCCCGGATCATGATGACGTCGATATAGCGCGACAGCACCCGTGCGGTGTCCTCGATGGATTCACCGCGGCCGAGCTGAAGGTCGGTGTTGTTGAGCGACAGCGTCTGGCCGCCCAGCTGGCGCATCGCGACATCGAACGATACGCGCGTGCGCGTCGAAGGTTTCTCGAAGATCATCGCCAGCGTCCGTTCCTCGATGCCCTCGGGACGGAGCTTCGCCGGCGTTTTCCTGCCCGCCTTCTTCATGGCGTGCGCCATGTCGATGATGCGACGCAGGGTCGGTCCATCGAGGGCGTCGAGATCGAGGAAATGCCTCGGCGGCTTTGAGGTGCTGGGTTTAGTGGCCATGGCGCTCCGGCCGGCTGATCGAATTTGGTTTTTCAAGTCGCGGAAGCCGCCACACGGTCGAGCGCGCGCGACAGGCGCTGCGTTACATCGGCGATCTCTTCGTCGGTGATATTGAGCGGCGGCAGGACGCGCACGACGTTATCGCCGGCACCGGCGACGAGCAGCTTCTCCTCGAGGGCCGCTTTCACGACCTCGCCCGGGGCAACGCTGACCTTGATGCCGGTGAGCAGGCCTTGACCGCGTACGTCGAGCACGAGGTCGGGATGGGTATCTTTCACCGCGGCTAAAGACTGCTTCATGTGCAGCGCCTTCTGCCGGACGGCCTCGAGGAAGCCCGGCTCCAGCACGGCATCGAGCACCGCGCAGCCAACCGCCATCGCCAGCGGATTGCCGCCGAAAGTAGAACCGTGGGTGCCCGGTACGAGACCGCGCGCGGCCGCTTCGGTCGCCAGCAGGGCACCCATCGGGAACCCGCCGCCGATGCCCTTGGCGACCGCCACCAGATCGGGCGTGATGCCCGCCAGCTCATGGGAAAACAGGCGGCCGGAGCGGCCCATGCCGCACTGGACCTCGTCCAGAACGAGCAGCAGGCCGTTTGCGTCGGCGAGCGCCCGCAGCCCTTGAAGGAACTCGGAGGTCGCGACGTTGACGCCGCCCTCGCCCTGCACGGGCTCGATCATGATGGCGGCGGTCTCAGGCCCGATGGCCTGCTCGACGGCGGCGAGGTCGCCGAAGGGCACCTGGTCGAAACCGTCCATGCCCGGCCCGAAGCCTTCGAGATAGCGCGGATTGCCGCCGGCGGCGATCGTCGCCAGCGTGCGGCCGTGGAAGCCGCCGGCGAAGGTGATCGTGCGCCAGCGCTGCGGATTGCCGCCGGTGAAGTGATAGCGCCGGGCGGCCTTTATGGCCGCTTCGCACGCCTCGGCGCCGGAATTGCAGAAGAAGACCTTTTCGGCGAACGTCGCCGCCACCAGCCGCTCGGCGAGCCGCTCCTGCCCCTCTACACGATAGAGGTTGGAGGTATGCCAGAGCTTGCCGGCCTGCTCCGTCAGCGCTGCGACGAGACGCGGATGGGTATGGCCCAGCACGTTGACGGCAACGCCGGAGGCGGCGTCCAGATAACGCTCGCCGGATTTGGTGATGAGCCAAGCGCCCTCGCCCCGTTCGAAAACGAGGTTCTGGCGCGCATAGGTGCCCATGACCGCCGGTGAAGGGCCAGTTATAGCAGCAGCGGCCTTGGGGGAGGTCTCCGAGGCCGCGAAGGATGCGGACATCGGTCAGCCCACCCTCGTGCAGCGAAGCATCGCTGAAATCAAAAAAGGCCACCTCCGCGGCGGCCCAGAAGCGCCCTAGATACGCGCGGGCCGCTGCTCTGTCAACGGAAGGGAATGCCAACGCAGGGGATTTTGGGCCACGATCGCGGCCGGCCCCGGGGCTGGCTGCGCCGTGGAGGGGGCCGGAGGCGAGGGCAAACTTCACCGCTGGACCAGACACCTGGGGATTGACTGATTCCCCCGGCACGTCATGCGCCGGTCGAGCCCAAAACAGTAGGCAAATCCGCCACTGAGCGCGCCGTTGCGTGTTGCGAATATACCACCTGTCCCGTGGGATGCCCCGAATGGACGGCGTCCGATCTTGTAGCCCCAATTCTGCCTGTTGTAGGCTTCTACCTGTCACGGCACGAGGTTTCGCGTTCAGCGAGGCATCCTCGTCCTAGTAAGCGCGTGTGTGCTGGCGAAGCAGTAGCTTCGCCGTGTTGATTTGCGCCCCGCGTCAAGCGTCTTCGTGTCCGCGTCTTCTCAGTAAAGCGTCCCCGTAAACCGGTCAGGCATTGGCTTGTCGCGTTCGTCGTAGCGTGCCCGCACGCTCCGCGCCGCGCCCATGTCTGTCCCGACTGTCAATCGGTGTGCGCCTAGGCTAGCGCGCGCCCCTGATGCTCAGGGAGCGAATTTTTATGGCTTGGACGGATGAGCGTGTGGAGCTGTTGAAAAAGCTATGGGGCGAGGGGCTGAGCGCTAGCCAAATCGCCGGCCGGCTTGGCAGCGTCACCCGTAACGCCGTGATCGGCAAGGTTCACCGGCTCGGCCTTTCCGGCCGCGCCACCACCTCGCGCATGAAGAGCCACCGGCCCCGGCCGCGCATGGCGGCTTCCAAACGCATGGCCAAGACCCGCTTCGCCACCACCGGCAATCCCGCTTTCCGCGCGCTCTATCAGGCCGAGCAGGAAGCCTTCGTTCCGCAGGTGGAGGAGATCGTGATCCCGCTCAAAGAGCGGAAGACCATCCAGACGCTGGTCGAGTGCTCCTGCCGCTGGCCGATCGGCGACCCGCAGGCCGCCGACTTCCACTTCTGCGGTAAGAACAAGGTCCCTGGGCTGCCCTACTGCGAGTTCCACGCCCGCCGCGCCTTCCAGCCGCCGCAGGCGCGCCGCCGCGACCGCGAGATCGTCGAGCCGATGGTTGCGATCGATACCACGCAGCCGCGCAAAGAGCCGGCCTGAGACGCGGATACCCCGCCGCGCTCATCTTCTCCATGCACGATTGCGCCGGGCGATGAGCCCGGCGCTTTCTTTTTGGGAGCGCACCTAGCCGAGGGACCGGGCAGGGGACCGCGCAGGCGGCGAATACGGCGGCCGCGACCGGGCCGGACGTAAGCGTCGCTCGTGGGGAAGCGCAGATAGCGAGCGGCAAAGTGCATGCCGACGCATGCAGGCCCGTGAGGCCCGCAGCCCGCCATGCGGAAATATCCTGAATGCCCGTGCTGGGTGCTAGATACTAAGCGTCGCCGAACACGTAACCGGCCGAGCGTACGGTCCGGATCGGATCGCGCTCGTTGCCGCGGATCAGCGCCTTGCGCAGGCGGCCGATGTGCACGTCGACCGTGCGCTCGTCGACAAATGCATCGCGCCCCCAGACGCCGTCGAGCAACTGCGCACGGGACAGAACACGGCCCGGGCTTTCCATCAGGAACTCGAGCAGGCGGAACTCGGTGGGGCCGAGCCGCACCTGGCGCAGCCCTCGCATCACGCGGTGGGCGGCGCGGTCGAGCTCGATGTCACCAATCTTCAGCACTTCCGCGATACGGTCGGGCGAGGAGCGGCGCAGGATCGCCTTCACGCGCGCCATCAGCTCGGGCAGCGAGAACGGCTTGACGACATAGTCGTCGGCGCCGGTCGAGAGGCCGCGGATGCGGTCGCTCTCCTCGCCGCGTGCGGTGAGCATGAGGATCGATACGTTGCGCGAATCCGATTTGGAACGCAGGCGCCGGCACAGCTCGATGCCCGACACGCCCGGCAGCATCCAGTCGAGCACGACGAGATCGGGGCGCTCTTCCTCCAGAAGGATGAGCGCCTCTTCACCGGTCTCGGCGTGCGCTACACGGAAGCCTTCGGCTTCGAGATTGTAGCGCAGCATCTCCGCGAGCGGAGCTTCGTCCTCGACAATGAGAACCTTAGCGGACATTCCGTTCGCCCTTGCCTCCGAGCCGTTACGAAATCAGCGTCGAGCTGGTCTGATCGTCCTTGGGACGATCGTCGGCGATGTTGAAGCCGCGCACCAGGAAGTGCACCGTCTCGGCGATGTTGGTCGTGTGGTCGCCCACGCGCTCGATGTTCTTGGCGCCGAACAGAAGATGCGTGGAGATGCCGATGTTGCGCGGGTCCTCCATCATGTACGTCAAGAGCTCGCGGAACAGAGAGTTGTACATCGCGTCGATCTGCGCATCGTTGCGCCACACGTTCAGCGCCTTGTCGGCGTCGCGCTCGGCGTAAGCGTCCAGCACCTCTTTCAGCTGGTGCAGGGCAAGCTCCACCATGTGGCGGATGCCGGACATCAGCGGCTTGGGGTGGGACTCATCGGCAATCGCGAGCGCACGCTTGGCGATGTTCTTCGCGAGGTCGCCGATGCGCTCCAGATCGGTGGTGATGCGCAGGGCACCCATGATGTGACGCAGATCGTTCGCCATCGGCTGACGGCGGGCGATCATCGAGATGACCTGCTCTTCGATCTCGCGCTCGAGATTGTCGATGGCCTTGTCGGCGAGGACGACTTCCTCGGCGAGCTGCGGGTCGCGGCGCTCCAGCGCGCCGAGCGACTGGCCAAGCAGCTGTTCGGCGAGACCGCCCATCTGCGCGATCTTCTTGTCGAGGAGCGCCAGCTCTTCCTCGTATGACTTTACGGTATGTTCGTTCATGGGAGACTCTCCTGGCCCTGCCGGCTGTGCGGTTGATGGAGCCGCCGGGCGGCCGAATAGATTGAGATGGCGCAACATCAGCCGAAACGTCCGGTTATGTAGTCCTGCGTGCGCTTGTCCTTCGGGTTCGTGAAGATCTCGGTCGTGTCGCCCTCTTCGACAAGGGTTCCGAGGTGGAAGAACGCGGTACGCTGGGAGACGCGTGCGGCCTGCTGCATCGAGTGCGTCACGATGATGATGCAGTAGTTGCGGCGCAGCTCGTCGATCAGCTCCTCGATCTTCGCGGTGGCGATGGGATCGAGGGCGGAGCACGGCTCGTCCATCAGGATCACTTCCGGATTGACGGCAATCGCGCGGGCGATGCACAGGCGCTGCTGCTGACCGCCGGAAAGCCCGGTGCCGGGATCGTTGAGGCGGTCCTTCACCTCTTTCAGCAGGCCGGCCTTCTCGAGGCTCGAATGCACGATCTCGTCGAGATCCGCCTTGGAGTGGCTGAGGCCGTGGATGCGCGGGCCGTAGGCCACGTTCTCGTAAATCGACTTCGGGAACGGATTCGGCTTCTGGAACACCATGCCGACGCGGGCGCGCAGCTGCACGACATCGAGGCTCGGGTCGTAGATGTCCTCGTTGTCGATGATGATCTTGCCGGTGACGCGTGCGATCGGGATCGTGTCGTTCATGCGGTTGATGCAGCGCAGGAACGTCGACTTGCCGCAACCGGACGGGCCGATGAACGCCATCACGGAACGGTCGGGGATGTTGACCGTCACGTCCTGGAGCGCATGCTTGTCGCCGTAAAAGACGTTGACATCGTTGGCGGAAACTTTGGTGTCGGTCCGCGGCACGGCGTCGGGCTTGTGAATATCGAGGGTCGGCATCTTGAGCATCTTCCGCTCCTAGAGACGGGATTTTACCAGCGCCGCTCGTACTTGCGACGGAGAATGACGGCAAAAAGGTTCATGCAGATCAACAGTGCCAGCAGGATGAGCGTCGCGCCGGCCGTACGCTCGACGAAGCCACGCTCGGCCGACGTCGCCCACATGTAGATCTGCACGGGCAGCGCGGTGGACGGCGACATGGGCGTCGTCGGGTATTCGACGACGAACGCCACCATGCCGATCATCAGCAGCGGGGCGGTCTCGCCCAGCGCCTTCGCGAGGCCGATGATCGTGCCGGTGAGGATGCCGGGCATCGCCAGCGGCACGACGTGGTGGGCGATCGTCTGCATCTTCGAGGCGCCGACGCCGAGAGCCGCCTCGCGGATCGAGGGCGGCACGGCGCCGATGGCCGCGCGGGTGGCGATGATGATCGTCGGCAGCGTCATCAATGTCAGCACGAGACCGCCGACGATCGAGGCAGAGCGGGGCAGTCCGGCGAAATTGATGAAAATGGCAAGGCCGAGCAGGCCGAACACGATCGAGGGCACGGCCGCGAGATTGTTGATGTTCACCTCGATGAGATCGGTCCAGAAATTCTTTGGCGCGAATTCCTCGAGATAGACCGCCGCGGCGACGCCGAGCGGCACCGCCAGCAGCAGCACCGTCATCATCATGAACAGCGAGCCGATGAGGGCAACGCCGATGCCCGCGGTTTCCGGATTGCTGGACGCGCCGTTGATGAACAGGCCGGTGTTGAAGCGCTTCGCCAGCCGGCCTTCCGCTTCGGCCTTATCGATCCATGCGACCTGCTGATCGGAGAGCTTGCGGGTGGCGGCCGGCAGATTGCGGTCGAGCTGGCCCTTGAGCAGGTTGTCCACACGCCCGCTCGCCAGCACCCATATAGGCACCGTCTTGCCGATGAGCGCCGGGTTGGCGAGCACCGTCTTGCGGATTTCGAGGTCGATGTCGCGCGAGAGCAGCGCGCCGACCTCGCGCATCGCGCGCTTGTCGGACGTGTCGACCCCGAGCGCCGCGGCCAGCGCCTTGCGGGCGAGCAGCGTGTAGTCGGCCGTCATCAGCGCGTTCTGGTCCTTCTGGCCGCCCGGGTAGATCACCGACCGGTCGAGGAACACGTCGAGCTTGAAGGACGACTGTACGAAGGCCGTGTAGCCGGTTGCGAGAATGCTCCAGAAGAGAACGGCGAGGAAGCACAACCCGAAGAGGATCGCCGCGACGCCATAGGCACGGAAGCGACGCTCGGCGGCGTAGCGCCGGCGGATCGACTTCTTGATCGCCGCGCTCGTGCGGAGGCCGGCTGCATCCGGCGCAGGTCCAGGGAGCGATCCGGGAATGGTCTCGACAGCCATTATTCGTATTGCTCCCGATATTTGCGGACGATGTAGAGCGCATAGATGTTGAGGCTGAGCGTGAAGACGAAGAGCGTAAGGCCCAGCGCGAAGGCAACCAGCGTCTGCGGCGAGTTGAACTCGAGGTCGCCCGTCAACTGGCTGACGATCTTGACGGTGATGGTGGTGACGGGCTCGAACGGGTTGAGCGTGAGGTTCGCCGCGATGCCGGCGGCCATGACGACGATCATCGTCTCGCCGATGGCGCGGGACGCTGCGAGAAGTATCGCGCCGACGATGCCCGGGAGCGCCGCCGGAAGAATGACACGTTTCACCGTCTCCGACTGGGTCGCGCCGAGGCCGTAGGAGCCCTCCCGCAGCGACTGAGGTACGGCGTTGATGATGTCGTCCGACAGCGAGGAGACGAAGGGAATGAGCATGACGCCCATGATGAGGCCAGCCGTCAGCACGCTCGTCGCCGAGATGTTGAAGCCGATGTGGGCGCCCATATCGCGGAGGAACGGCCCGAACGTGATGAGCGCGAAGAGACCGTAGACGATGGTCGGGATGCCAGCGAGAATTTCGAGCAGGGGCTTTGCCACGGTGCGGACGCGGCGGCTCGCGTATTCCGACATGTAGACGGCGCTAAACAGCCCGACCGGCACGGCGACACATAGTGCGACGATCGAGATGTAGAGCGTACCCCAGAGCAGCGGCAGGAGACCGAACTGCCCCGCCGTGTTGCCGCCTCCGGCGGCGGAAAAGCGCGGGTCCCAGACGGTGCCGAAGAAGAACTTCAGCGGCGAGACCGCTTGGAAGAAGTGCAACGCCTCGAACAGCATCGAGAAGATGATGCCGACCGTCGTCAGAATGGCGACCGTCGAGGCAAGAAAGAGCCCGGTGAGCGCTACACTTTCAACCGAATTGCGCGCCCGCAGCTTGGGGCTCACGCGCCAGTTCGCATAGAAGAACCCGCAGAGCGCCAGCCCGAAGGCGATGGCTGCAAGCAGCAGCCGGCTGTGTGCCTGGAGGTCGGCCTGGTCGTAGGCCGCGGAGATCAGATAGGGCTCGGGCGCGGAGCCGAGCACGACACCGCGCTCCTGCAGCACACGCTGCGCCTCTTCAGGGGTTGTGAACCCGTAGCGCACTTTGCGTACGGTCTCGAGCTCGGAGGACGAGAGCTTGGGAAGACCGCGGGTCACCGCATTGATGCGGCTCACAATCAACGACTGCTCGGCTTCGCTCAGCGCGCGCACGTGCTCGGGCAGTCCGCTCGATATGACGCCGCGAATGACGGGGCCCTCGGCCGCGCTCCAAAGCAGCGTTACCAAAAGGGCGGGTAGAAGCGTCCAGAGCGCAAGGTAAGTGCCGTAGTAGCCCGGCCGCGAATGCAAGTGCGCGTCGCCGCGCTTGGCGAGTATGTTCGCGCGCGAGAGGCCGAGCCCGAAGGCAATGAGCGCGGCTATGAGCAATCCCAAGATTATGACGGAGGTCGACAAGTTCGCGGTCCTCGCTGGCAACGCCGGTATTGCGATGCTGCTCCTTACGCCATGGTCCGTATTGCCTGGCAACCCGGACCGCTGGTCGGCGGTCCGAACCCTGAATTATGGCTCGGACCGCCTGGGCGTTTAGAAAACTGCGGGCCTTACATGGCCTTCGCGGCCTTCACGTCTTCCTGCAGCTTCGCGCGCTCAGCGTCCGGCGAAGGAACGAGGCCGTACTCGGCGAGCGGACCATCGGGGCCGATCATCTTGTCCGAGGAGAAGAACTCCACGTACTCCTTGAGGCCGGGGATGACGCCGATGTGCGCCTTCTTCACGTAGAACTGCAGCGGACGCGAAACCGGATACTTGCCGGAGGAAATGGTCTCGACCGACGGGGCAACGCCGCTCACGGTCGCGACCTTCAGCTTATCGGTGTTGTTCTCGTAGAAGGACAGACCGAACACGCCGACACCCTTGGGGTTGGAGGTGATGCGGGCGAGCGTCTCGGTGTAGTCGCCGTCGATGTCGACAGCGGCGCCGTCCTTACGGACCCGCACGCAAGCCTTGTCGGCAGCTTTCTTCTTCGCGGCGTCGTCGCCCTCGGCCTTCGCGGCCTGGAGCTTGTCACCGCCGGTGGCCTTGCAGCCAGCGTGGAGAACCTTCTCCTCGAAAACTTCGCGCGTGCCGTGCTTCTCACCCGGGATGTAGGCGGCGATCGGCCAGTCGGGGAGCGCGGAATTTACTTCTTTCCAGGTCTTATAGGGGTTGGCGACGAGCGCGCCGTCCTTCGGCACCTCGGCGGCGAGGGCGAGGTAGAGATCCTTCGGCTCAACGGCCCAGTCGGCGGACTTGGAATCGACGGCGAACACGATGCCGTCATAGCCGAACTGAACCTCGACGATTTCCTTCACGCCGTTCTTGGCGCACTCGGCGATCTCGGCTTCCTTGATCTTGCGCGAGGCGTTGGCGATGTCGATCGTGCCTTCGCCGAGGCCGGCGCAGAACTGCTTCAGACCGGCCGAGGAACCGCCGGACTCGACGATCGGGGTCTTGAAGTTGTTGAAGGTCTTGCCGAACTGCTCGGCGACAATGTTTGCGTAGGGCAGAACCGTAGAGGAACCCGCAATCTGAATCTGGTCGCGGGCGACGGCCGAGCCGGCGAACGCGAACGTGCCAACGACGGCCGCCGCGGCCGTGCAGGCGAGAAGCTTATTGCTCACACTGATCTCCTGGTCTTGGAGGTGACAACGGGGCGTGCGGCCATTTCCGCACCTCGCGAACCTCTCCCCCGCACGGCGCCCTTGCGCCGCGGGGGTCTTGATAGACCAAGGCAACGATACTTTCGTGACAAGTTAACTTACTGGAACAACTGAATGAATTTAAATTAGCGCGGGCTAGGGCCCGGGCGACCTCGCCCGCCGCCATGTTGCATAGTCCCAAAACGGTGCAATCGCGCTCAGGCGGCGCCCAGCTCCTCAAAACTCGCGGTGAAGGTCGATCCGACGCCGAGGCGGGAGGAAATCCGTAGCTCGGCCCGGTGGCGATTGAGGATGTGCTTCACGATGGCGAGCCCGAGGCCGGTGCCGCCCTTCTCGCGGCTGGAGATGGCGCTCACCCGATAGAAGCGCTCGGTCAGGCGCGGCAGGTGCTCGGGCGGGATGCCCGGCCCCTCATCGGAGACGCTCACCCAGACCTTCGCCCCGGCCGATCCACGCGGCGCGTCGCGGCCCACGCGGATTTCGACGGTGCCGCCCGACCGCCCGTACTTAATGGCGTTGTGAATGAGATTTTGCAGCACCTGCACGATCTCGTCGCGGTCGCCGCGGATGCGCGCCGTCTCGTCATCGCGCTTCAGCACGAGTTTCGTCTGTGCCGCTTCGGCCACCGGCTCCAGCGACTGGCACACGTAGGCCGCCGTCTCGTTCAGCTCGACGATGCCGCGTGGGGGAAGGTGAACGCGCATCTCCACACGGCTCAGGGAAAGCAGGTCGTCGATCAGGCGCGTCATACGCTCGGCCTGCTGGGCCATGAGCTGAAGAAAGCGGGCGCGGGCGCTCTCATCATTCCGCGCCGGGCCCTGCAGCGTCTCGACGAACGCGCGCAACGAAGCCAGCGGCGTGCGCAGCTCGTGGCTGGCATTGGCGATAAAGTCCGACCGCATCTGGCTGAGGCGATCCTGCTCGGTGAGATCGCGGAAGGTCACGAGCGCGTGCGGCGCCGACGACCGGCCGGGCAGCGCGAGACGCGAAACGGTTGCCGCAACGCGCCGCTCCACCGGAACGCGCTCGATGAGCTCCACGTCGAAGCGCTCGCCTTCGCCGGCCAGAACACGGTCGACCGCCAGCAACAGGTCGGGGCTGCGGGAGACGTGGCTCATCGGCAGCCCGTCGCGGATGCGCGGAAACATCTCGGCGGCGAGGCGATTGTGGTGAACGAGGGTTCCCGCGGCATCGAGCGCAATGGCGGCGGAGGGAATGGCGTCGACGACGACGCGCCAGCTCGCGCGGTCTGCATCTCCCAGACGGCTTCCCGCAACGACGTTGTTTGCGCGGGCCTCAGCGTCGCCACCCCAGTCGAGGGGCCAGGCGGCGGCCGCAACGAACAGTGCGATCAACGCGCCGAACGCCGCGAGGCCGCCGAGCGCGCCGAACAGCAGAAGCACGGTGAATATGACGGCGGCGGCGGCGACCGGCATTGCGCGCTCGGAGAGCCGATACCGTGCCATCTTCCAGGCTTCACGCGTCCAGGCCTCCGCTTCGGCGCGACGCTCAGTCCAGCGCACGTTGCTCAGGACCTGCCCCAGGGACATCTTCTTCGGCTCGGTTTCGTTCGGCGACGGCATCGCTGCTCATTAATGGGGACCAAACCAGCTGTCCAACATGACAGGCGCGCCGGCTCAGATTCACCTTACAATAGACGGGAACGGAACGGCGGAGGCGGCACGATGGGATCATCCGGCAGCAAGAACAAAGGCAAGGACAAGGCCGCTGCGCACGGCAAGGATAAAGGCGAAAGCCGCTGGCAGGGGTTGCCTTTCGCATTCGACCTCGATGATCCGGTGCTGCCGCCCCGGATCGCCGACCATGCGCTGACGTCAGGGGGCTATCCCTATGACGAGGAGCTGAAGAAAAAGCCCTACACCGAGGATCTCACCAACCTGCAGCTCGAGCTGCTCAAGCTGCAAGCGCACATTCAAGATACCGGCGGACGGTTCGTTGCGCTGTTCGAGGGGCGGGATGCTTCAGGAAAGGGAAGCTGCATCAGCCGTTTCGTCGAGCGGCTCAATCCGCGGCACGCACGCTCCGTCGCGCTTTCGAAGCCGAACGAGCAGGAGCGCGGGCAATGGTATTTCCAGCGCTACATCGCCCATCTGCCGACGGCGGGCGACATGGTTCTCTTCGACCGCTCCTGGTACAACCGCGCCGGCGTGGAACGGGTCATGCATTTCTGCACGCCCGAGCAGACGGAGCTTTTCTTTCGCGAGGTGCCCGACTTCGAGGCGCTGCTCGTCCGCGATGGATTTGCCTTCTTCAAGTTCTACCTGATCATCGGGCGCGAAACGCAGCTCCTGCGCTTCCACGAGCGCCGGCACGATCCGTTCAAACGCTGGAAGATCACCGACGTCGATCTGGCCGCCATCGGCCAGTGGGACGACTATACGCGCGCCCAAGAAGAAATTTTCGCGCGCACCAGCACCGACGTTGCGCCGTGGATCATCGTTCGCGCCAACGACCAAAGGCGTGCGCGGCTCGAGACCATCCGGTGGGTGCTCTACCATTCGGATTACAAGGACAAGGATGCGCGCGCCGTCGGCATGCCGGATGAGAAGATCATCGGCACGGGGCCGGACTATTTTCGTACCGTGTAAGCGGGGCACGCAGTGCGCAAAAGGCTGCGCCCACGGACGCAGGCCCGTCAGGAAACGCGCGGCCAGTCGACCTTGATCACGGTGGCCCCGGCCGCGGGGGATTTGGCGGCGGGTCCGCGCTTTTCCAGATGGCGCTGCAACAGGCGGACGTTTTTCATGTTGGCGCGGAAGGCGACGTCGAAGATATCGCCGGCAATCGGAATGACCCCCAACGCCGTGTCGATGAACGTATTGCCGACCATGCGCCATAGAACGAGCTTCGAGGCGCCGAGGCGTTTCGCCTCCCAGATCAGGTATAGCGAGATCGCGCCCGCGAGGAGATCTCCGGCGACCGGCACGAGGCCTATGATGGCGTCGGCGCCGACGCGGATGCCCGTGCCGGGCAGGGCGAAGAGAGAATCCATGAGCCGCGCCAGGGCGGCGAGACGGGCGAGCGCCGCCTCAGTCTCGTTCCGATCCAAATGCTCCAAGCGCTCGAAAGTACCGGGCGTGCCGGGTTTCACGTAAGCCATCTGGACGAGCGCTCCGCATCGCGGGCCGGGATGCCTGCGCATTCGACCGGGCCGGCCGAGCAGGCTTTTCGCGTTTCAAAAGCGAACGCAACGGTACAAAGACGTTAGGATTGTTTCATGGCGGCGATATGGCTGCTAGGTTGTGATGCGGCTACGTCCGTTGCGCGCATCATTCTCGCCACCGTTGCCTATCCAATTGTGCTTCTGCGTGAAGAGACCCGAGGGGGCCATGCGACGGCAAGGTTTACTGCACCTTAGCGGCAAAGGCGGTAGATCAGCGCTGTGCGCGGGCCGCCGCTATCTTCTTTCAATGCATTTGCGAACGGGGGGCAGGGCCTGACGATGGGCCTCTTTTCATCATCGCGAAAGCCGAAGCGCTCCTCGCTGAAGCGCTTGCTGCTCGTCGCCCCGCTCTACGGACTGGCGGTCGGCACGGCGTCGATCGCTGCCCTGATGATCTACTACACCGTAATCTACCCCGATCCGCTGACGCTGCGGCCGAAACAGAACACGCCGTTCGTGCGCATTCTTGCCCGCGACGGGTCGGTGATCAGCGAGCGCGGCGGGGGGGACGATTATATTCCCCTCGACCTGCTGCCGCGGCACGTGACGGACGCGGTGATCGCGACCGAGGATCAGCGGTTCTACGATCATCACGGTGTCGACCCGCTGGGACTGGTGCGCGCGGCGTTCATCAACCTGCGCCAGGGCCGCACGGTGCAGGGCGGCTCGACGCTGACGCAGCAGCTCGCCAAGAACCTCTACCTCAGCCACGACCGGACCTTCGCGCGCAAGCTGGAGGAGTTCACGCTGGCGCTGTGGCTGGAATCGCGGCTGTCGAAGGCTGACATTCTCGAGCTCTATCTCAACCGCGTCTATCTCGGCTCGGGCGCCTATGGCATCGATGCCGCCGCGCGGCGCTATTTCGGCAAGTCGGCGCGGGAGCTTTCGCTCGGCCAGTCGGCGATGATTGCCGGATTGCTCAAGGCGCCGTCGAAATATTCGCCGCTCACCAATCCCGCCATCGCGCGCGCCCGGGCGCGCCTGGTGCTCTCCCAGATGCAGGAGGCGGGCTTCATCACGGAGGAGCAGGAGCAAAAGGCGGCGGAGGAAGTTTCCCATTCTTTCGAGCGATCGCAACGGGCCGCGCCGCTCGAGGCCGACTATGCCATCGACTACGTGATGGAGCGCCTTGCGCCGGCATTCGTAATGGGGCTCGCCGCGCAGACCTCCGGTCTCGTCGTCGAGACGACGCTCGATCCTGCACTGCAGGCCAGCACGAGCCGCATCGTCGAGCAGATCATCGACGCGCGCGGCGCCGAACTGCGCGCCGGCGAGGCGGCGGTGGTGGTGATGGAACGGGACGGGGCGCTGCGCGCGCTCGTCGGCGGGCGCTCCTACTCCGACACGCAATTCAATCGCGCCGCGAAGGCGATGCGACAGCCGGGCTCGGCCTTCAAGCCGTTCGTCTATCTCGCGGCGCTCGAAGCCGGGTACACGCCCGATACGCTCGTCAACGACATTCCCGTGAAGATCGGGAGCTGGACGCCGCGCAACGACAACGGGGAATATCTCGGCGAGATGCCGCTGCGCATGGCGCTGGCGAAATCCGTCAATTCGGTTGCGGCACGGCTGACGGCGGAGGTGGGTCCGGCGCGCGTCGCCAGCCTCGCCAAGCGACTGGGTATCCGCACGCCGCTCGCGAAGGATGCAACCATTGCGCTCGGCACGTCGGAAGTCTCACTGCTGGAGTTGACGGGCGCTTACAACGTCATCGCCAACGGCGGACAGGCCGCGGAGCCTTATGTCATCCGCCAGGTACGGGGCCTCAACGGTAAGGTGCTGTTCGCGCGCAACGTGCCAGCGCCCCGGCAACTCATCGCACCGGCGCATACACTCGCGATGCACGACATGCTATCGACGGCCTTGCGCGACGGCACGGGCCGGCGCGCGGCGCTGCCTTCCGAGACGGCGGCCGGAAAAACCGGCACGTCGCAGGGTTTCCGCGATGCGTGGTTCGTCGGCTACGGCGCGCACCTCACGGCCGGCGTTTGGACCGGCAACGATGACGGCAGCCCCATGAACCACGTCGTCGGCGGCACCCTGCCTGCGGAGATCTGGCGCCAGGTCATGCTGGCGGCGGGTGCTGGACAGGCCTATATCGCCCGCAGCGCGCCGCCGGTTACGGCCGCAACCGACGATGGCGCATATCCTGACGGGCGCATCGGTGATGATTTCATCGCCCGGGCTTTGGCGGATGGCGCAGACACGGGCGCCCTCCACGACGATCTGCGCTAGAGCCGTTCCGGTTTAGGTGGAAACGCAGAACGACTCTCGACCATTGTTTGGTCGTGCCTCTAACCGGAAAACCGGTGCCCACTTTTCCGGAAGCACTCTCTACCTACCGTGCTTCTTATCGGAAAACCGGTGCCCACTTTTCCGGAAGCACTCTCTACCTACCGTGCTTCTTATCGGAAAACCGGTGCCCACTTTTCCGGAAGCACTCTCTACCTACCGTGCTTCTCATCGGAAAACCGGTGCCCACTTTTCCGGAAGCACTCTAGAGCACGATCGCTTTTTTTTCGAATCGCGATGCGGCCTTTGATTGGACCGATGTTTCACGCTTCGGTCGGATAGGGGCCGAAGCGATCATGGTCTGGAGCGTTTCAACGGATGCCGCCGCTCGCGCGTTGCCGGCGCGTTGCTGCGAGAATGCTGACGTCCTGCAAGGTTGGGGCTTTGCCGCTCAGTCGAGCGTCGGACCGTAGCGGTGGAGGTCGAGCCCATAGACCTGTAGCCAGCGCTTATCTTCTTTCATCGCCGGAATGAGGCGCTCGACGAGCGCCCAGAAGCGCGCGCCGTGATTCATTTCGACGAGGTGCGCGACCTCGTGCGCGGCGACATAGTCGAGGATGCGCGGCGGCGCGAGCACGAGCCGCCAGGAGAACGACAGAACGCCCGTCGTGGAGCACGAACCCCAGCGCGTCGCCTGATCGCGAACGGCGATGCGTTTAGCCTTTACGCCCAGCGCGCGCGTATGCACGAGAACACGTTTATCGAGATCGCGGCGCGCTTCCTCGGCGAGCCAGTCGCGTAACCTGCGCGGCGCGTGCTCGGGGCGTCCCGTCACATGCAGCTCCGGCAGTTCGGACGTTGCGCGCCGGTGGACGACGCCGCCCGTTGCCCTCTTGCCGGTGAAGGCGATCGTGTGGAACTCGCCGCGCAGCGGAAGCACCGCGCCGTCAGCGAATGGCACCGGTTGGGGTATGGAGCTGAGACGCTCGCGCACCCACTCGATGTTGCGATCGAGGAACGTGCCGGCTTCGCGGAGATCGCACTGCACTGGAAGCGTGACGATGACGGCGCGTCTGGTACGGCTGACGCGCAGCGTGAGACGGCGTGCGCCGGGATGTCGTCTCACCTCGACCGGGCAATCGAGCTCTTCGATGCGCGGACGCTTCAATGCATTCCCCCGAACGTCATTCCGCACCGACTTCCCCCTCGTGCAAACATCACGGTGTTGGCCGGAACAGCCTGCTGAAGCCGATGCGCAACACCGGCGAACTGCAGGCTGACTCTGACCTAATCGAAATTCGAACGTCTCGCCAGTAACAAAGCTCGACTGCACAGACGTTGGGGCCACACTGTGGCCTACCCGCCGCGCGATACTGCGCGCAATCAGAGGAGCTTGTCGAGCCTCTGAACCATCTCGTCGAGATCGGTCATCGGCGTGAAGTGTCTCACGTACTTGCCGTCCGGTCCCATGAGATAAATGATCGAGGTGTGGTTGATCCCGTAATCGCCCGGCGCGCTCTCGTTCGGTGTCTTCTCGTAGAAGACGCGATAGACGTTCGCGATGTGGGCGATCTGTTCGGGCGTGCCTGTCAATCCGACGACACGATCATCGAAGTTCTTCACGTACGATGCAAGCTTCTCGGGTGTGTCGCGCGCGGGATCGACGCTGACGAAGACGGGTACGATTCTGTCGGCCTTGTCGCCGAGCTTGGCCATCGCGGCCGAGATCAACTGCAATCCTGCGGGACAAATATCAGGGCAGTTGGTGAAGCCAAAGAAAATGAGCATGTAGCGGCCGCGGAAATCCGCATCCGTCACCGTCTTGCCGTTGGCATCGGTGAGCGTGAACGGGCCGCCGATAGCAGCCGTGCCGCTCTGCTGCTGTCCCGACGCGGTCAGCAGTTGCTCGCGCACCTGCGGCAGCAATGCGATTGCACCCAACGCGCCGATCAACAGGCCGGCGATCACACTGACGATTAGCTTTCCACGCATGTTCGCTTCCCACATCCGAGCGGCCACTTAAGCCGTCGGGGACACTCGCGCAACTCGCCCGTTGCCGCCTCGACACCGCTTCATACGCAGTCATCGCGCGGGGCCAGTCAAGTGTGGCGAAACATGCGGGCCTTCAGCGGCCAGCGCGCCGTGCGCGCCACACTGGCTAAAGAGCGTCTACAGTCCGGCGCCGCGCCGCGATGAACCCGGCGAATGCGGTGTCGCCCTCGCCCCATAGCGCGGGGCGCACGCGGGCGTGACGATCACCGGATCGGCGCCGAACCGGTCGGCGGCGATGTCCACGATCCATCGCCGCTGTGGGCCCGGGCGTGGCTCTGCCATGTCCTGCGCCCGAAAAAGCCATAGGGCCGATGTCCGGTCTGTGGTCGGAAAGGCGCGGGATGCCCGATAGCCACGCGGGAAGCCCATCGTGGCGCAGCACCTCAACGAGAAAGAGGCTGGTGCGCCCACAAGTGTATCGTGATGCGACGACCGGGGGAATCTTCCCCACGCCCGATGCCAGGCGTGCCAAACCGGCTCGATAAAGCTCCGGGTGGAAACCGCGATAGCGAATAGTTGCTGCATAACCCTGCCGGCTCGCATAATTGCGGCGCGTGTGCGACCTGCACGCCGCCCCGTTCCGCTTCCCGCCTTCCTCGAGGTGCTGCGGTGCCGCGGCCGGTCGCGTGCTAAGCTTCGTACTCCACAAGTGCTCTGGGGACTTTCGGTGATCCTACAAACCTTCGACCGACCGAAGAAGAAAATGAGCCAGCGCGTCCTTGCGGACCCGGTGAACAGCCGGTTGCGCCTGCAGACGATCATACGCCTGCGCTGGATCGCCGTGCTGGGGCAGTTCGCGGCACTGTCGATCGTCGCGTTCGGGATGGGTTTCTACGTGCCCGTCGGCGCGTGCCTCACGGTGATCGCGTTCTCGGCCTGGCTCAACGTGTTTCTCGCCGTCTGGTACCCGTCGCGCCACCGCCTCAGCGTGACCTACGCCACCGGGCTCCTCGCCTATGACATCCTGCAGCTCGCGGCGCTTTTGTTCCTGACGGGCGGCATGGACAATCCGTTCGCCATGCTCATGGTCGCGCCAGTGACCGTGTCCGCCGCCACGCTGCCCCTACGCAATACCATCGCGCTTGGCCTCCTGGCGCTCGCTTCGGCGGCCGTGCTGGTCGTCGCCCACGAGCCGCTGCCCTGGTATCCGGGGGTCGAGCTCGAGTTGCCTGTCATCTACAAGCTCGGCGCATTCGCGGCGCTCTGCGTCTCGACGATCTTCATCGGGCTCTACGCCTGGCGTCTGACGAAAGAGTCGCGGCAAATGTCCGCCGCGCTCACGGCGACCGACATCGTTCTCGCCCGGGAGCAGAAGCTGCACGCCCTCGACGGCCTTGCAGCAGCAGCGGCGCACGAGCTCGGCACGCCCCTGTCCACGATCGTACTCGTGACGAAGGAGCTCGAGCACACCATCAAACCGGACGACCCGATGGCCGAGGACGTCGCGCTTTTGAAGCAGCAGGCGCTGCGCTGCCGCGAGATCCTGCAAAAACTCACCCGCCATCCCGGCGAGGAAGACCCCATGCACGCGCGGGTCAGCGTCCGGGCCATGCTGGAGGAGGCGGCCGAGCCCTATTTCTCGGAAGGCATCGCCATCCACCTCCATGCCGCTCCGGCGGCGGACGGCGCGCCAAGCCACCGGCATGCCGAGATCGAACGTCGCCCGGGCGTGATCTACGGGCTCGGCAACATCATTGAAAACGCGACGGAGTTCGCGAAATCGCGCGTGGACGTGACGGCGGAATGGAGTTCGGCCGGCCTCGTCGTGAAGATCGCCGACGACGGCCCCGGCTTTCCCGCCGAGATCATGGACAACATCGGCGAGCCCTACGTGACGACGCGGCCCGCGGAGACGTCGGACGGTATTCTGGACGAGGATTCCACCGGCCTCGGACTCGGGTTCTTCATCGCCAAGACGCTTCTGGAGCGGTCCGGCGCCACCGTCGGCCTGGCCAACCGCGGCGGCGGGACGAAGGGCGCCATCGTGACCGTGAGCTGGCCCCGGTCCTTTATCCTCAACACGTAACGAAGGGCGCCAGGCGCCCGAAAAAGTGTCGCAGATAAGTCTGCGTTGACAAAAAGTCTATCTTCGGGCTGACAGACCTGCGACAAGGTGCGACCTTACATGGTCGAGTCCCATCGTCAGGTGCTCGTTCCCCGGACCGCCCATATCGCCAAGGCGGCCCCCTTTAGAGCTGCTCTTTAGTTTTGCGTAGGAGGCGTTCGTGGAGGCGAAACACGCTGCTGCCCATTCCGGATCAACCGGAGGAACAATGAACGAAACAGAAGATCTCTCCTTTCGACAGGACGAGCTGCCCGAAGATCGATCCTTGATCGTCGTCGACGACGACCGTGCCTTCGCACAGCGCCTCGTGCGCGCGATGGAGCTGCGCGGCTTTGAAGTACGCGGCGCCCATTCGATTGCCGAAGGCATCGATCTCATCCGCGAGCGCGCCCCGGCATTCGCTGTCGTGGACATGCGCCTCGAGGATGGCAACGGTCTCGACGTCATCGCCGAGCTTGCTCGCGTGCGTCCCGACGCGCGCGCCATCGTGCTGACCGGCTATGGCAACATCGCCACCGCGGTGACGGCCGTGAAGCTCGGCGCGGTCGACTATCTGGCCAAGCCCGCCGATGCGGACGATGTGACCGACGCGCTGCTCGCCCCCTCGGACGACAAAGCGCCGCCGCCGGAGAACCCGATGTCGGCCGACCGCGTCCGCTGGGAACACATCCAGCGTGTCTACGAGCTGTGCAACCGCAACGTCTCGGAAACGGCTCGCCGCCTCAACATGCACCGCCGTACGCTCCAGCGTATTCTTGCCAAGCGCGCGCCAAAGTAGGCACGACAGAATTCAGGCGCCGTTGGCGCCTGGATCTGCCAGCGTCTGCAGGGTGAAGGCCGCCGCTCGCGCAAAGCGCAGCGTCATTGCTTTGCGCCGTGCGCCTGCTAGGCGCGTCGCCGGGGCGTCGCGCACGATCTCTCCGCCGTAGCGATCCGCGAAGATCAGCCCGGTGTCCGTGGGCAGGACCTCGTGGGGAAATCCGGGCGCGACGGCGAAGAACAGCGCATCCGAATACTCGCGATACTCCGGCCACTTGAAATCGACGCGCAGATCATCGAGGCAGGACTTCACCTCGACAATCCAGATGTCGCCGCCCGGAGACAGCGCGACGACGTCGGCGCGCCGGCCGTTCGGCAGCACCAGCTCGTTGACGACGGCGAACGAATGGGCGCGTAACAGCCGCCCGACACCGCGGCACACCTCGCGCGTCACGGCATCGCGGCCCGGTGCGTTGCAGCCGGCATCGGCCAGCTCCGCCACATCGTTGCCGGTTTCCCCGGCTTTATCCCCAGTTGCCGTCATTTGACCACCATGCGCCGGTGACAATCCCAGGTGAAGATCCGGACCACGCGGGGATTCGGACTAGGCGAAGATCTCGGGACGTCATCGGTAGATCGGCGCCTCTTTTACACTGCCGTCGGCCCGCCGGGCTGGCCGTAGCGTCATCGAATCTGGTTTTAGGTGTCGCGGGCAACTCATCGAGGGACGAGCGCCTGAGCCCATGTTCTTCAAACGCTTCAGGTCAGACAAGAGTAAGGCCGCCGCTGCGGCGGAAACGGATGCCGCACCCGAGGCAGCCGACGAGGTTGCGTCCGCGGCGCCCGCAGATGCGGCACCTGCCGATCCGCCGGAGCCCACGCTGCCGCTCGGTGCGCATACGAACGCCTCCGGACTAACGGACGCTGCGAGCCTCGGCTTCAAGACGACCGCCGACGTAAAGGCCGTCGCCGGCCCCGTCGGCCAGGAGGCGGCACTGGAAGCACTCGCGTTCGGCGCCGGCGTCAAAGGGCCAGGATATCACGTGCTCGTCGCGGGGCCCGAGGGCTCAGGGCGGCACACGGCCGTTCGCTCGACGCTGCAGCATATCGCCTCGAAAGCGGAGCGCCCGGCGGATTGGGTTTACGTCAGCTCGTTCGACCCCACTGGCGGCTTTCGCGCGCTGAAACTTCCCGCAGGCACCGCAAAACCGTTCGCCGAGAAGATGGCGCTCGCCATCGACACGCTCGCGGATGCGCTTCCTGCCGCTTTTGCCGCCGACGATTACGACCTCAAGCGGCGCACGATCGAAGAGGAATTCCGCTTCAGCCGCGAGGATGCGCTGGAAGCCCTGCGGCGCGAAGCGGAGACACAGAATATCGCGCTTCTGCGCACGCCCGCCGGCATCGCGGTCGCGCCCGTGCTCGAAGGCAAGGTGGTGAAGACCGATGTCTTCAACTCCATTCCCGAGGCGCTGCGCCGCGAGGTGGAAACGAAGATCGCTGCGCTCGAGGCGGAAATCGAAGCCATCCTGGCCGAGCGCCCGGAAGCCGAGAAGGAGCGGCGTGCGCGGCTGCTCGCCCTCAACGAGCAGATCGCCGGACGGCATGTGCGTGCCGCGCTCGACGATCTCAAATCCGAATTTGCGGACGTGGCGGGCGTCGAAAGCTACCTCAAGGCCGCGGCGCGCGATCTGGTGCGTAACGCCGGGCTCTTCGTGGCGCGCGAGGACCGCGCGGGGCGGCTGGTGCAGACCGCGGCCACGCATCCGCGCTTTGCGCGCTATTGCGTGCACGTGATGGCGACGACGTCGGCCGCTTCCGGCGCCCCCATCGTGCAGGAAGCCAACCCCACCTATGCGAACCTCTTCGGCCGCGTCGAAGTTTCAACGGACGCCGAAGGGCAAAGCCAGGTGGTGCGGGTGAAGCCCGGTGCGCTGCACCGGGCGAATGGCGGCTACCTGGTTCTCGATGCCGATGCGCTGCTCGACAGTGCGGCGGCCGCCGATGCACTGCGCCGCGCGCTCGATGCAGGCGAGATCCGCTTCGATCCGCCGACGAGCGCGATCAGCGTCGCCGGAGACGAGGTTCCCGATCTCGAGCCCATCCCGCTCAACTTGAAGCTCGTCCTCGTCGCAACCGCCGATGGGTTGCGCCGTCTTAGCGCGAGTCACGGATCACTGCGGCGGCTGTTCAAGGCGGAGGCCATCTTCGAGGATGCGATCGCGCGCACGCAGGAAACCGTCGACCGGCTTGCAGGGCTCATCGCCAACATCGTCGAAAAGTATTCCTTGCGTCCCATCGAGGCCGAGGGCGTGGCGCTCATCGTCGACGAAGCGGCGCGGCGCGCGGGCGCCAAGGGCAAGCTATCCATCTCCATCGCCGATTGCGTCGATGTCTGCCGCGCTGCCGACCATATCGCCGGCAGCGGAACGCGCGACGTCGTGACGGCCGGGGATATCGAGCGCGCGCTGCGTCAGCACAGCCCGCGCACTGAGGCCGGCGACGCCCTTTCGGAGGCCTCATGATCGCGCACGTCGCCGCCGCGGGGGAACGTAGCGGCCGCGTCGTGCTGTGGCTTGGCGGCACGTCATCCGCGAGCCGGTTTGCCATCGAGGCGGCCATGCTGCTGGCCCAGGCTTTCCAGGCCGAGGTCGAGAGCCTCTACGTGGAAGACCGGCAGCTTTTCGACCTCGCCGACTTCCCCTTTGCCCGCGCCATCGGCGTCTCGGGCGGAAGCTGGCGACCGATGCCCGCCGCGACGCTCGAACGGGAGATGCGCTTTCTGGCGGCTGCGCTGCACCGGCAAGTGGCGGAGGCGGGGGCTACCTCGGGGGTGGCTTGTCACTCGCGCGTCGTGCGCGATGAACCTCTACGCGCGCTTGCCCGCGCCTGTGCGGAAAATGGCCCGTGGAACCTCGTCATCGTCGGGGAGCCGATTGCGCCGAGCGATGGCGTGCGCCTTTCGGAGCTGTTCGAGAAGGTGCGCGATACGACGGGCGCGGTGGTCACCGGGCCTCTCGCGGGCCGCACGCGCGGGCCCGTGGTGGCCGTGGTGGAGGAGTTCGAGCGCCTGGGGCCGATGCTGAAGGCTGCGCAGCGGCTTTCAGCGGCCATCGCTGGCGAGGTGCGGCTATGCATCGTCGGTGACCGGCGCGACGAGCTCGCCTGGATGGAAGGGGAGGCACGGCTTTTGTGCGCCGATGCCGAGAGCGGCGAGATCGCGGCGTTCGAAAGCGTGCTTGCCGCCAACGACGATCCGGCACCCCTCGCCGAGGTGCTGCGCCGGCACAAGCCGGGTTTTGCGCTGGCGCAATACGGCGGACGGCTGATCGCACCGGATGCGAGCCTGCGCCCGCTCACGCAGGCCCTGGAGTGCCCGCTGCTGCTGGTGCGCTGAGCACGTTTCTGCGCGCTGGAGTGCTTGCCGAAAGGTGGGCACGGTTTTCCGGTGAGACGCGCCGGCAACCGCAGAGATAGAGGCGTGCTGCGATTCAACGAAAAGCAGAGCGGCTCTAACGCCGCCGCACGGGTGGGCTTCGGCAGAACCGCCGCGCAAACAAGCCGGGACCGTCGATCAAACGTCGAGGTTGGCGACCGTGAGCGCGTTATCCTGGATGAACTCGCGCCGCGGCTCCACCACATCGCCCATGAGCTTGGAGAATATCTCGTCGGCCTCGGTGGTCTCGCCGATCTTCACCTGGAGAAGCGTGCGGACATCCGGATCGAGCGTCGTCTCCCAGAGCTGGTCGGGGTTCATCTCGCCCAGACCTTTGTAGCGCTGGAGCGAGAGGCCCTTGCGGCCGGCCTCGTAGATCGCATCGAGCAGCGAACGCGGCCCGAACACGTCGAGGGTTTCGGACTTGCGCCGCAGCTTCGCCGGCGTTGCATAAACCTCGGCGAGGTGGGCGTGGCGCTCGTTGAGACGGCGCGCGTCGAGGGAGCCCAGCAAGGCGAGGTCGAGCGTGTGCGCTTCCGTGACGCCGCGCACCTCGCGCTTCAGGTGGTAGCCGTCGTTGCCGTAGCGGCCTTCCCAACCCTGCTCGGTTTCCTCGGCCATGGTATCGAGCCGGCGGGCGATCTCTGTGGCGACCCCGCTGGCACGCGAGGCGGAATGTAAGACATCCGCGTCGAACGCGCCCGCGATTGCAGCCTGCTCCACCACCATGCGCGAATAGCGCGAGTGGAGGCCATCCATCACCGCGGCGACCGCGCGCGCCTGATCGACGATGGCGCGAAGATCGCGGCCGGCACGCTCGCCATTTCCGGTCACGAGCACAGTCTCTTCCAGACCGGATTCGATGAGGTAATCCTCGAGCGCGCGCTGGTCCTTGAGGTAGGTCTCGGACTTGCCGCGCGCGACCTTATAGAGCGGAGGCTGGGCGATGTAGACGTGGCCCTTCTCCACCAGCTCGGGCATCTGCCGGTAGAAGAATGTCAGCAGCAGCGTGCGGATGTGGGCGCCGTCGACGTCGGCGTCCGTCATGATGATGATCTTGTGATAGCGCAGCTTCGAAAGATCGAAGTCGTCGCGAATGCCGGTGCCGAGCGCGCCGATGATGTTCGTCACCTGCTCGGACGACAGCATCTTGTCGATGCGCGCGCGCTCCACGTTGAGGATCTTACCTCGGATCGGGAGCACGGCCTGGAACTCACGCTTGCGGCCCTGCTTGGCGGAGCCACCTGCGGAGTCACCCTCGACGATAAACATCTCGGTGTTGGCGGGGTCGCGATCCTGGCACTCGGCAAGGCCGCCGGGAAGACGCAGACTGTCGAGCGCGCCTTTGCGCCGCGTCAGCTCGCGTGCGCGGCGCGCAGCTTCGCGGGCGAGCGCCGCCTCGACGATCTTGCCGACGATCGCTTTGGCTTCCTTCGGGTGCTCTTCGAACCACTGGGAAAGCTGCTCGCCGACGATACTCTCGACAACGGGCTTCACCTCGGAGGAAACGAGCTTGTCCTTCGTCTGGCTGGAGAACTTCGGGTCGGGCACCTTCACGGAGAGCACGCACGTCAAGCCTTCGCGCGCATCCTCGCCGGAAAGATCGACCTTCTCCTTCTTGGCGATGCCGCTGTCGACCGCGTACTTGTTGATCACACGCGTGAGCGCGGCGCGGAAACCGGCGAGATGGGTGCCGCCGTCGCGCTGCGGGATGTTGTTGGTGAAGAGCAGCACATTCTCGTGGTAGCTGTCGTTCCACCACAGCGCGGCTTCGACGATCACCTTGTCGCGCTCGCCGGTGAGCATGATCGGCTCAGCGATCAGCGGCTGCTTGGAGCGGTCGAGATATTTCACGAAAGCGGCCGTACCGCCGTCGTAGAGCATCTCCTCGCGCCTCACGTCGGCGTGGCGCGCGTCGGTCAGCACGATCTTGGCGCCGGAGTTCAGGAACGCGAGCTCCCGCAGGCGGTGCTCCAGCGTGTTGAAGTCAAATTCCGTCTTGGTGAAGGTTTCCGGGCTCGGAAGGAACGCTACTTCCGTACCGCGCTCGTCACCGGCATCGCCCACGACCCGCAGCGGCGCGACCGGTACGCCGTCGCGAAACTCGATGAAGTGCTCCTTGCCCTCACGCCAGACGCGCGCCTTGAGCCAAGTGGAGAGCGCGTTGACCACCGAGACACCGACGCCGTGCAGACCGCCCGAAACCTTGTAGGCGTTCTGGTCGAACTTGCCGCCGGCGTGCAGCTCGGTGAACACGATCTCCGTCGCCGAACGCTTCGGATCGTGGTCGTCATCGTGCTTGATGCCGGTGGGAATGCCGCGCCCATCGTCGCGCACGGACGCCGAGCCATCGGGATGCAGCGTCACCAGGCAGGCGGTCGCGTGACCGGCGAGGACCTCGTCGACCGCGTTGTCGACGACCTCGTAGATCATGTGATGCAGGCCCGACCCGTCGTCGGTGTCGCCGATGTACATGCCCGGGCGCTTGCGAACGGCGTCGAGGCCCTTCAGCATCCTGATGGAATCGGCGCCGTACTCTTCGGCGCCCGTGGTCTTTTTCGCGGGCAAAGCGCTCATGATTCGAATTGTCCCAGGGGTCGTTCGGCCTCGATGCTTCTATAGCACGAAAGCCTGCGAAAAGCACCTTTCCAGGCGCCCTTTACATAACAAAAATAGGAATAATTTCCGCTAGTTAGTAGACGCTGCGGCACCTTGTTCCGCCGGCTTCGAAAAAGTGTCTAAAACGCCCTCGTCCACCCGGCGGAAACGGGCCCTTCCAGCCAGCCAGGAAAATGCGTCGGCGTCGGTCCCGGTCATCCAAGCCTGGGCGCCAAGGCGCAGGATTTCCCCGAACAGCGCCGCCCGGCGATCGACATCGAGATGGGCGGTTACCTCGTCGAGGAGCAGGATCGGCGCGCCTTCGCGCCGGCGCGCGACAAGCTCGGCGTGGGCGAGGATGAGACCGATCAACAGTGCCTTCTGCTCGCCGGTGGAGCACAAGCGTGCGGGCATGCCTTTCGGCGCGTGGGCCACGAGCAGGTCGGCGCGGTGCGGGCCGTCGAGGGTACGTCCAGCGGCACGGTCGCGCTCGCGGCCGTTGCGCAGCCGCTGCACGTAGGCATCCTCCACCTCGACCGCGGGCATGCGCTCCAGGTCGGCCTCGAGCGCGCCTTCCAGCGCGAGGCTGGCGGGCGGGAATGGCGAATGGGGATCGCGCGCCGCACGCTCGGCCATGATGGCGGCGAGGCCTGCGACGGCCTCGGCGCGGGCCGCCGCAATGGCAACGCCCGTCTCCGCCATCAGGAGCTCGAGCCCTTCGAAGCGGGAGGGATCACGCACGCCGTCGGCCAGCAGGCGGTTGCGCTGCTGCATGGCGCGCTCGAAACGGGAGGCGCCGGTACGGTAACGCGGGTCGAAGCACAGGATCAGCCGGTCGAGGAAGCGACGGCGGTCGGAGCCGGGGCCGGTGAACAGTCCGTCCATTGCAGGCGTCACCCACATGACCTCGACGAGGTCCGCCAGGGTGCCGGCGCTCGCCGGCTCGCCGTTGACGCGCACGAGACGCCCCACGCGGTCGCTGCTGGCATTCTCGGCAAGGAGCCCGGTGCCGATGTCGACCGGCCCCGTATGCGTGTGGGTATGCGCAGCAACAGCCCATCCGCCATCGCCAGCGCCCCGGGCAAGATCGGGATAGGGCGCGCGCCGCATGCCCTGGCCGGGCGCCAGCAGGGAGATCGCTTCGAGCAGGTTCGTCTTACCCGCGCCGTTGGCGCCGATGAGCACCTGCGGCTCGGGGCCGGCCTCCAGCGTCGCGTGTGCGTAGTTGCGGAAGTTGGAGAGCGTCAGCCGCTCGACCCATATTAGTGGGTTTCGATCATCAGTGGCTAACGGCGCTCCCGCATCAATTGTCGTCATGCTTCGGATTCTTACGCCGCGTCTTGCGCAGCGCTCTTTCCTCATTGAGCAAATCAGAGATGTGGCTCTCGGCTTCGGCGCGGCGCCTAGCGCGGCGCTCGGCATCGAAGAGGCGATATTGCTCTTTCGCATGTCGCTCAGCGGCCGTTGTCCGAACGGAACCACCGTGGTTGAGAACAGGACGATTGAGCGAGCGAAGCTGGCGATCGAGCGTTTCCTCGGCATCGCCCATGGTCGTCAGCTTTCCAATGTCGAGCTGGTCCTCGAAAATGTCGAGTAGGATCGTGGTCAGACGATTCAGTTCTCGCACCTCAGACTCAGCAAGATAGTTTTTGGCGACCAAAGCATCCTGCTGGCGAATATCGTCCTTGGGCCAAGTCCGCAATCCCATGCTGGGCCTTGCCGCGTCGGCCCTTTCGGAAACGAGCATCGCTGGCGTTTGCGATGTCACAGCCCACATCAGCTTCGCCTGCATTCGCGCGTAGAAATCTCGCCACGCAGAGGAAGCCGGATCGTAGTCTTGACACATGGCGCAGATGCGCCGCACTTCGCGGTAGACATTCGCCTCGTCGGAGCGAATGTCCCGTATGATTTCGCGAAGCTCAACGACGCGATCATGCGCCTCCGGATGTTTTAGCCGGGCAGAGTCGACGACGAAGCCCTTGGTCGCGAACTGAACGAGGGTATCGGTCGCCCAGATACGGAACATCGTTCCTTGTCGCGAGGAAACGCGATAGCCCACCGCGATGATCGCGTTGAGATTATATATCTCTATCGATCGCCTGACTTCGCGCTGCCCCTCGCGGGCAACTCTTTCAATTTTTGAAACTGTTGACTCTGGATCAAGCTCCCCTTCGGCAAAGACATTCTTCAAATGGCGACTAATGCTCGGAACATTTACTCCGAACATCTCGGCCATCTGGTCCTGTGTGGCCCAAAGGGTCTCGCCCGCATAACGCAGTTCGACCTTCACCCCACGATCCGTGCCGTAAAACAGAAAGCGGTCGCCGGTATCGGTATCTTCGCTCAGGCGTACCGGCTCGTCCTTGCGGGGAGGCTTCACGGCCCGATATTCCTGCAGTCGTCAGCGTCTAGACGCGCATAGGCATCAGCACATACAGCGCCGATGCATCGCCGGGATCGTTCACCATGGTGGGCGAGCCCGGATCGGCGAGCTTGAACGTGGCCCGCTCGCCTTCGAGCTGTCCGGCGATATCGAGCAGATATTTGGCGTTGAAGCCGATTTCCAGGGGCTGGGCCGTATATTCGACGCTAATCTCCTCGGTGGCGCTGCCGCCCTCGGGATTGTTGACCGACAACACCAGCTTATCGGGCTTGATGTTGAGCTTCACCGCGCGGCCGCGCTCGGACGCGATGGTCGACACGCGATCGACAGCGCCCATGAACTCGGCGTTGGAGACGGTCATTTCCTTGTCGTTCGCCTGCGGAATGACGCGGCCGTAATCGGGGAAGGTGCCGTCGATGAGCTTGGACGTGAGCGTTACGGTGCCGATCTCGAAGCGCACCTTTGCGGGGCTCACCGCAACTTTCACGGCGGCGGCGCTATCCTCGATGAGGCGATTGAGCTCGTGCACGGTCTTGCGCGGGATGATGACGCCCGGCATGCCCTCGGCGCCGGCCGGAAGCGGCAGCTCCACCTGCGCCAGGCGATGGCCATCGGTCGCGACGGCGCGTAGCCGTGCGCCCTCGGCGGACTGCGCGGTGTGGAAATAGATACCGTTGAGATAGTACCGCGTCTCCTCCGTCGAGATGGCGAAGCGCGTCTTGTCGATGAGACGCTTCAGATCCTGCGCGGTCAGCTCGAACTCCTGCCCCATCTCACCGATGCCGATGTCGGGGAAGTCCTCGGCGGGGAGCGTCTGCAGGGCGAAGCGCGCCTGTCCGGCGGTGAGGGTGAGCCGCTCTTTCTCCGCGTCGCGGCGGATGTCGACCTGGCTGCCGTCGGGCAGCTTGCGGACGATGTCGTGCAGCATATGCGCGGGCACGGTCACCGCGCCCGGCTGCTGCACGTCTGCGCCTACGCTCTCGATCACCTCGCGCTCGAGGTCGGTCGCCTTGAATTCCAGCGCACCTTCGCGCGCCTTCAAAAGCACGTTCGAGAGAATGGGAATTGTGGTGCGGCGCTCGACGACGCTGGTCACGTGGCCAAGGGCCCGCAACAGTTCACCACGTTCGATTACTAGCCGCATGGAAGGATCCTCGGCGCATTCTTTAGCAGCCCGCCGGCCTGAGCCGTGCAGACCTCGATCGAGGCCGCAGAACGGACCCATAGAGGGGGATAGCCCGGCAGGGCCAGAGACCGGAAGTTTATAGGATTCGCCCCGGGTCAACATGCCCCGATAGGGCGGTCGTGATCAAGAGCCCGACTTTCGCCAGGCTCTCCATGCCAGTGCCTTTAGCGGGATCGTAGCTCGGAAGGGCCCGCCATGGCGAAAGGAGCGGCGTTTGTGACGCCGCCCCTCCCCGCTTTGGCCCGTCGCGCTCGCCCCTGCGCGGCGGGCCGTATCTGGACGGGCAACCGTCAATGGCTGAGGAGGCGCTTCAGTTCCTCAAGCTCTTCCTTGAGACGTGGATTGCCGGCCAATTCGCCTTCGATCTTGCGGATTGCGTGCAACACAGTCGTGTGGTCGCGATTGCCGAAGCGACGGCCGATCTCGGGCAGCGAACGGGCCGTGAGCTGCTTGGCGAGATACATACCCACCTGACGCGGCCATACGACCGAGCGGTGGCGGCGCTGCGAGAGCAGGTCACCCTTCGACACCCCGAAGTGACGCGAGATGATGCGCAGGATGTCCTCGATCTTGATGCGGCGGGGCTCAAGCCCCTGCACCAGATCGCGGATCACCGTCTCGGCGACGTCTGGCGTTATCGAGGTGCGCATGTACTGCCACGTGGCGTAGAGGCGGGTGATGGCACCCTCCAGCTCGCGGCCGCTTTCCGTCAGGCGCTCGGCCAGTAGAGACAGGATCTCGCGGCTGAGAGCGAAGGAAGGATCGATCGCACGCTTTTCCGCAAGGCGCTTCTCGAGCACCTTGAGGCGCAGGTCGTGGTCGAGCGTGCCGATCTCGGTGACGAGGCCACGCTGGAGGCGCGAGCGCATGCGCTCGTTGAGACGCTCCACATGGTTGGGCGCGCGGGCAGAAGCCACGACCACCTGACGGCCGCCGTCGAGCAGCGAGTTGATGATGTGGTCGAACTCCTGCTCGGTACGCTCGCCGTGCATGAACTCGAGATCGTCGATCAGCAGCACGTTGATGCCGCGGAACTTTTCCTTGAATGCCAGCGGGTCCTGGCTGCGCAGAGCTTCCACGAACTGGTAGCGGAAGCGCTCGGCCGTGAGGTAGAGCACCTGCGCGTTCGGGGAACGGCGCTTCACCTCCCACGCAATGGCGTGGAGAAGGTGCGTCTTGCCGAGACCGACCGCCGAGTGGATGTAAAGCGGATTGAAGCCGGGCACGTCGCCCAGTGCCGTCTCCGCAACCTGCGTGGCACCGGCATGGGCCATGCGGTTCGAAGCACCCACGACGAAGCTGTCGAAGGTGTAGCGCGGATCGAGGGGCGAGCCCTCGAAGCCGCCGACGCTCGTGCGTCCGGCCGCCGGGACCGGGGCGACGAACATCGGACCGCGCTGACCGGCATCGGTCTGGGCACTGCTACGTGCGCCGGGTGCAGGCTCGGACACCGCGGCGTCCGCCTCGGCACGCGCCGCCGCCGCATTGCCCGGCTGGCGCAGCACAACCTCGACCTTCTCCGCACCCTTGAACTCGGCACGGCAGCAGGCGAGCAGATCTTCCGAATAGTGCGACTGAATCCAGGTGCGCAGGAACTTCACCGGCACGGAGAACTTCACCGTGCCGCCGTCGAAGCTCTCGAAGTCGAGCGCATTGAACCAGCTCGTGAAGATATCGTCGCCGAGCCGGGCGCGCAGCATGGCCCGCACCTTCTGCCCCCGAGGCTCGTCGGTACCCGTCGTGGCTACGACCGTCGTCGACGGTGCAGCAGGAGCGACCGCATTTACAGCCGTACGCTCTTCCATCCCGCCCTGAGCTGCGCCCGCATAGCCGCCCGCAACGGAAACTTCCGCCTTTTGAATCGTCTGCATAGTTGTAAACCCCCGCACTTATCGAACTTTTTGACTTGCACCTCAAAGTCACCCAGACAAAGATCTCCCGTCGCCCTCCGCCGCCGCGGGTGCGCAATCGATCAAAATCCAGGTCTTCCGAAACGGGTGCCTAACCTTGCACCCAAGCAAGACCGGCCGCCTTCCAGCCGGCCACCTGCCCTCGATGGCGGTTGGCGTCGAGAGGCCCCTCGAAGCCGTCCGCCACATTCCTGCATCGTCGATAGCCTGCGTTCGCCATGGCTTCGGCTGCCATGCGCGAGCGCGCGCCTGATCGGCAAATGAAGAACAACTCGCTGTCTTTATCAGCGCCCGCCGCATCGAGCGCTTTTGTCAGCCGTTCCGGAAAGCCCGCATCGATCTTGCTTTCAGGACACGTCTGCCACTCAACCGTGAGCACCCGCTTGCCGATCTCGCTGAGATCAGGGAGGCCCACGAACGTCCACTCTGCTCGCGTCCGCACATCGATCAGAACTGAACCTGCATCCTTCTCGAGGTGTGCCCAGGCCTCTTCCACAGGCACGTCCTCAATGTGGACGACTTCGAACGACTGCACCTTCGTCCTCCACTCACAGGCTGCGCCGAACGAAGCGCACTCAGGACAGCCTGCTCACACAACCAACGGTGACTAGAAACAGCTCTTTCACCTCCCAAGCATGCGCCCAGAAAGGGACGTGAGCAACGCACTTACGCTTCGATGAAACCAGGGACGCGGTACTGTACAAAACCTGGCGGTGATTGGCACCGGAACGCTGGATAAATCCAAGCGCCTCGACCTCAAGAACCGTAGCTCTTAACTGTGCGTTAAGCAAGCGTATCGGGCGTACGGTTGCGCAGTTGCAGAGGCGTACGCGAGCGTGCCGAAGCAGTGGAAATCCTGTGAATACGATGCAGCTTCTGTGGATAGCGAGCTGAGCAAGTTCATGATTTGCAAGGCTCACGCGCGCGCATCTACAGCGGAGGAAACTTGTCCTCGCCTACATCGCACAAATGTCATTTTCCACTTGTGCCACTTGTGCGCGGCGGAGTGCGCAATCGCGCGTCGCAAACAGCAGCACTGCGTGCAAGCGCCGATGAATCCGACACTTATCCCTGTTTGCGACTCGTGCGTCGGCAGTGGATCAGGCAGCGTAACTGTTGCGAACATACCGCACCGCTTTTCGCTGCCCCGCGTGCGCAAACCGGCAGCGCGCTGTCGCATGTTCTCGGATGCATTCCGTCGCGTCCGACATCGCAAAGCGCATGCGATGTCGGTGCGATAGCGCGCAGACAGAGGCCGCGTCACATTGCGTTACGCTCTGTTGCGCACGCGCTTAAGCGCCACGGCATCGGCGCGGACGGCGCGGTCTTGTTCGACGCTGCGACAGCGTAAGCGCACGTCGACACACGGAGAGAGAGCCCCCGTCATCGCGCAGATGAATTGTCGGTTGTGTTGTGTCTCTCGCCGGCAGCACCGCAGCGATGCGGCTACCCGGGCGCTCCGCATGCGCACACCGAGACGCGTTCGGCCGCGAACTTTCGATCGCGACACGTCTCGCGTCGCGAATGCGTTGCGGTCCGCTAATTCGATGCTGGGTCGTTCGAGGCTCGATGCCTGCCTGCCCAGCCGGCGCTATGGCGCGGCTGGTGTCGGCTCATCGCAGGCGCGCGCCAGATCAGATGCCGGCGCACGCGCGGGTTGGAGTGCCCCCACAGGGGGGGCATCGCTCCTCAGTTGGCCATCGCCTTCACGCGCGCGGTGAGGCGGGAAATCTTGCGGCTGGCGGTCTTCTTGTGGAGCACGCCCTTCTGAGCCGTGCGGGCGAGCACGGGCGAAGCGGTGCGCAGAGCGCTGGCGGCGGCGTCCTTGTCACCCGACTTGATCGCGTCCTCGACCGAGCGCACGGCGGTACGCGCACGGGACGTGCGGGCCTTGTTCACTTCCGTGCGGCGGATCGCCTGGCGCGCCGCCTTCTTTGCCGACTTGGTATTGGCCATATAGTTCGTCCTCGTTCCTCTCGATCGCTCCGGCATGCAATGTCGGCCGGGGCGCTGTTAATCCGGGCAGCTCGTCCCAAAACGCGCTAATCGCCCGGAGCGGGAGGCTACGAGCGGCATCAAGTGGCGATCCTATAGACGCGGCAAAGTGTAGGGTCAACGGCGTGCTTCGCAGGCTAAGCCATGCGCGGGCTTGCCAGAAAGGTCTTCCCGGGGCTCTCTTGGCGCCCGACGGCCGGTTTCGGGATATTCAGGGGGTGGGCGATGTCGTTTTGGCTATGGATCTTTGCTCTGGGCGCTGGAACGGCCGCCGTCTCGTGGGCGGCCCAGTGGGGCCAAGAGATGCATATGGCAGTCACCGCCGCGGTCTGCCTCATCTTCACTCTTTTGGCGGTTTTGGGCCGCTGGCGGCGGGTGAGCGCGGGGGGCAGCGAGGCGGCTGTCGCCAGCACCACCTCGGGCGGCATGGCGCTGGTCTGGGCCTGGGCCGGCCTCAGCATGCTCTTCACCTATCAACTCGTCCTGAGCTGGCACGAGTGGTGGCAGTACGTGCTGGCGGGCGTCGGCGTCGCGGCACTGTGCCTCGCCTTTGCCTCCATGATGTCGAAGGACGCGGCGGCAGGCCGCACCGACGAGACGCTGCTGAAGATCGCCCGCTACCTCACCATCGGCCAGCTCGCCGGCATGGTCATCGCCATGGCGGGCATGGTCATCGACAACAAGATGCCGCGCAATCCAGCCGAGCCGGACTGGGCCGCGAACGCCATCTTCTTCTTCGGCGCCGCCGCGCTCGCGCTCATCAGCGCCTACGCGCTCTGGGGACCGGCACCGCGGCGCGTCTCCTAACTCTGGCCAGGGATCACCGCATGTCCGGCACACACGCGAACCGTCTGCTCGCTGCCGCCGTGATCGCCGGCATCGCCAGCATTCCCGCCGCAGTCTCTGCCGCCTCGCAAGGATCACCGACGCTGCTGGCGCTCGCGGTCGGCTTTTTTGCCGTGGTGGCGATCGTTGCCCTGCTCGGCACAAATTTTCCGCTGCAGCGGGACGCCCGCGCCGATCTCGACAGTGCGGGGCGGGTCTGGGGCTGGAGCAATTCGCTGCTCGCAACGCTCGCCTACGGCTGGGGCGCTGCGGCGATGCTCGCGGTCTACGGCCTCAGCGCGCTATCGTGGCGGCACTGGTGGCAGTACGGCGCCGGCATGATCCTGTTTGCAGCGCTGGCCTATTTCTGCGCCCGCTACGCGCTCGGCGACCGCCGCGCGCAACCAACGCGCAGTGGGCTCAGGATGCTCGCATCGATGACGCTGGCGCAGGCGGCATTCGTTATCGGCGCACTCACCTACCTGATCGGATCGGGTGCACTCGACACGCAAAAGGATGATTGGGCAGCCAATCACATCTTTCTTGCGGGTGGCATCGTCTTAGCGCTGATTTCGATCGTCTCGCTGCTCACCTACCGGAAGCTGGCGGCGAGATCGGCTGCACCGGCGTAACGACCACAGCCGCATGACGCTGACGGGTATCAGCGTTGACAGCGCGGGCAGTAGAAGGTCGAGCGGCCGCCTTGCACGATGCGCTCAACGGTGCCGCCGCATCCTTTGTGCAGACAGGGCTTGCCCTCGCGGCCGTAGACGCAAAAGCGATGCTGAAACGAGCCGATCTGGCCGTCGGCGTGGCGATAGTCACGCATCGAGGAGCCTCCCGCTCCAATCGCGTCATCGAGAACTTCTCGCACCGCCCGCACCAGCGCCTCGGCGCGCGCGTTCGGCTTACCCTTCGCGGTGGCGATGGTGGCCGCGCCGCGGGTGGGCGATAGGCGCGCGCGGTAGAGCGCCTCGCAAACATAGATGTTACCGAGGCCGGCAATGATGCGCTGGTCGGAGAGAAACGCTTTGAGGTCGGTGCGCTTTCCCAGCGCGCGGCGCGCAAGGTAAGCGGCGTCGAGGTCTTCGCCCAACGGCTCGACGCCGAGATGGCGCAGCAAGGGATGCGTTGCCTCCTCACCGGGCGGGATGAGCACCATGAAGCCGAAGCGGCGCGGATCCTCATAGCTGACGACCGGTCCGCCGCGCATGTGGAACACGACGTGCTCGTGCACGCCGAGCTTCGCGCCGCCGCCGCGCTCGCCGCTACCGCCTTTGTGTACGGTGAAGCATCCAGTCATGCCGAGGTGCATCAGCAGTAGCTGCCCGTCCGAAAGGTGCGCGAGCAGATATTTGCCGCGGCGCTCCAGCCGCTCGACCTTGCGGCCGGTCAGCCGTGCCGGGAAGCTCTCCGGCAAAGGGAAGCGCAAATCCGGGCGGCGTTGCTCCACGCGGGCGAACGCGCGGCCCACGAGCGCAGGCTCCAGGCCACGCCGCACGATCTCGACTTCGGGCAGCTCGGGCATATCGGGCTTTTTCGTATGATTGGCCGCAGTGGGGGGAGCATAGCGTGCGGCCGCGGGCTTAGCTATGCTCGGGCCATGAGCGATGCATCCTCTTCCGATACCTCCACGACCTTCGGCTTCCGCAACGTCGAGCCCGACGAGCGTCAGGGCCTCGTCAACCGCGTGTTTGCCGGCGTGGCCGACCGTTACGACCTGATGAACGATCTGATGTCGGGCGGCCTGCACCGGCTCTGGAAGAACGACTTCATCGCGCAGCTCAATCCGCCAAGGGGTGATACGCCCTTCCGCCTGCTGGATGTGGCGGGCGGCACGGGCGATGTCTCAATGCGCTATGCGCAGAACAGTGGCCCCGGCTCGACGGCCGTGCTGTGCGACATCAGCCCGGAGATGATCGCCGTCGGACGCCGGCGCGTTGCGGAGGCGGGCCTCGAGGGCCGCATCGCGTTCGTCGAAGGCAATGCCGAGGCGCTGCCGTTCGATGACCGCTCGTTCGACGCCTATACGATCGCCTTCGGCATCCGTAACGTGACGCACATCGACCGTGCGCTCGCGGAAGCATTCCGGGTGCTGAAAATCGGTGGCCGCTTCCTGTGCCTGGAATTTTCCGAAGTACAGGTGCCGATCCTCGACCGGATTTACGATTTCCATTCCTTCGAGGTGATTCCGCGTCTCGGTCAGTCGATTGCAGGGGACGCGGCGTCCTACCGCTATCTCGTGGAGAGCATCCGCAAGTTCCCCAACCAGGAACGTTTCGCGGAAATGATTCGCACGGCGGGGTTTGCGCGCGTCACCTACCGCAATCTCACGGGCGGTGTCGCGGCCATCCACTCGGGCTGGAAGATCTGACAGCGCACGCCGCGCGCACATCCACGGGCGACAGCTGCGTTTCTCTGTGGATCAGTGACGTCAATCCTCTGAAAACATACCTACCCGGGGTGTGAGAGGTCTCGTTTCCTGCCTACCGTCGCTCGCGGACTGTGGGCCTGGGGGCAGACGATGCAGGCACCCTCGTGGTATCTGCCGCTCGTGTTCTTTCCCGGCATCCTCACTTGGGGCGCGGTTTGCTTCCTGCTCGTGGAGAAGCCCGGCATGCAGCTCGGACAGTATTTGCTGCGCCCCGCGCATCCCGTCGCGCGCAACGCAGGCATCCGCCTGCAGCCGGCCGAATAAAATCGAGCGACCACAACCTCGGATTGACAACTATCGCATCCCGAGGCTCTCCGGACCCGCTGCGGCTATCTCATTGCCGTTGACGCCGTTATGATGCCCGCCAAACAGATCTGCCCGGGGGGACTTGCGCGTGGGAATTAGTATTCTGAATGCCGCAATGATTTTGAATGAGCACAAGTACCGTCCGATCACGGGAACCGTGCTGACGATCGGCCGGCAGTCCGTCGGCCTCACCGCGGAAACAACCGACATCCTCCTGCAACGGATGGGGGTGCCGAAGCGCGACGTCCAATATCAAGTTGACGAGCAAACCATCGGGGTTTCCCGCGCACTGCCATATATCACGCAGGAATCTTTCTTCGCCGCCTTCACCGACGCGAAAGTCGCTTCGCTCGACGTGAGCGCCTACGAGAACGCAGACGTCGTTTGCGACATGCAGGGCACGATCCCGGAGCAATATCTGGGTTACGCGGATTTCATCTATAACGGCAGCTGCCTGGACAACATCTTCGATGCGGCGGCGGCGCTGCGGAACATGACGCTCCTGGCGAAACCCGATGGCCGCATTTACAGCTTCGAGCAGGGCAATTCACATCCCACGGCGTATCTGAAATACTCCGCCGACTGGTTCATGGATTACTACGCGCTCAACGAGTTCGCGGACTGCAAGACCTACGTCGCCAATTCCCCGAACACTCTCGGCACGCCGCTGATCCCGGGAACAGATGCGCAAACCTTCCCGCTGCCTACGCCCAGTCCCCACGATCTCATCATCTACAATTACAATCCTTACGTCGTCCACGCGAGCGGCGACGGTTACGACTGCTCATCGGTGGAACTCTTTTCGCGGTACGAGATTCATTGCATCGCCGAAAAGGCGGCATCCTCTACCCACGACCGCAACCCGATTCAGAAGCATTACCGGGTGGACCGATGGCATAATAAGATCTGCCTCAAGAGCGCCCGTAAATTCCGGGATTCCCAACGTCCGAATTTCTCTAACGACGTCGACTTCGACGTTGCGTCGATCCCCCGTATCGACAGTTCGGACTACCCGCAGCAGATGCGCTGCGTCGCGGTGTTTCCGTCAGGCTATCCCTTGGCCGACCGGAAGATCAATTCTTAGCGGCGCATCACGCCGACGATCACACGGAAAAAGAATTGTGCCGGTGGCGACTGCCAGCGTCGCCATCGGCAGAGCCGTCGACCACCACGTCGCGACGTCCCCGTACGCCTCGCTTAGCTGTAGATGCCGCCGGAGCCCGTCGACCCGCTGGCGCTGCCGGGGAAGTAGTTTGCTCCGCCGCCGTTGGTGAAGACCACGGAGTTGTTGTCCGACAGATACCGGGCGCCACTTGCGGAGCCCACGTAACTGTTACTGTTCGCTTCGATCTTGCCCAGGCGTGAGGCCTGCGCAAACGCGGTGTCGATCGTCGGCGTTCCCGTCAACGTGACCGTTCTTCCCACGACCGTTATGTGGCCGCCCCACAGCGCCAGCATGTGCGCGGACGCCCTGCCGCTGATGGTGTAGTTGCCGATTGCCGTGATGCGCGCGTTGGCATCGGCGCGCATGTGATAGCCGCCAGGAGGCACAGGGCCGAAGTCGATCCCCTTCGCTTCTACAGTGGCAGCATTCTCGACAAAAATGGCGTTGCCAGATGTTGTCGTCGTCAAACGCATGTCACTCAACACCCATTGCGATACGCCAGATCCAAAGAAACAATTGTTGCCCGTCACCGAAATGATCGTGCTCGATCCGGCGCCCTGGATCGTCACCGTGCCGGCACCGGCGAGGCGCTTCAGCCTGTTGAACCCCGTGTAGGTGCCAGCACCAACGGCAATCGTCACGTCGAAGACCGAAAGGTCGAGGCCGGCAACAGTGTCGATGGCCTTCTGAATGGTCGCGAAGGCGCTGCCCGTAGAGAGGCCATCGTTACCGTCGTTACCCGTCGTGCGGACATAATAGGTGCGCGCGGCGGTGAGCGTGTCACGGCCATTGCCGCTCCCGCCGCCCAGGCTCGTGTTGGGAAACGACACGGCACCGGTGGTGCGGTCGATGACGATGGCTTCCTTCCACGCCGTACCATCGCCGCTCACCTTGAAATGGAAATCGTCATCGCCCGCGAGGCCCAGTTCGGCCCGTCCGGAAAATCCCGTCTGGTAGACGATGCTTGCCGTATCGCCCGTGCTTGCCTTGTTGATCTTGAGGCGGTGATCGTCGCCATCGTGGCTCAGAAGCGTCGCGTCGGCCGCTACGGAGAGCCGGTTGGTGGCATTGGCGTCCGCATTGATGCCGACGGTGTCGAAACTGCCATCGCCACCCTGGCCGCCTCCGCCACCGCCTTCACCGGTGGTGAGCGCGATCCAGGCCGTGCCGCTCCATACGACGGCGACGTTTTCGTCGGCCACCCAGGCGATCCAGCCCTCCTGCGGCGCGTAGAACATCCAAGCTCCGTCCTGATAGGCCGCGATTTTTCCCCCATGGCCGGACCAGGCGCCGGTTGGCCCCGTGGCGATGATGTAGCGCGCGCCATCCGCCGGCGTCGTGGGCGGCGTTGAAAGGCCGCGGTCGAGCACGCTCAGCTGCACGATGGCATCGAGCGCGCGGATGGCCTCGTTATGGGTGACGTGCTTCTGGGATTGCGCCGCCATGATGTATGGCAGGCTGAGATTGGGTGTCGCGTCCACGCGATCCTCGCAAGATCAAATCCGATGCGCGAGGATAGGCACGGCGGCGGACGCCGAGGATAAAGCGGGACCGCTTCCCTGGGATCGTCCTACAGGTTGGTGCGCGCGCTATCGGCCGCCGTGCGGATGGCGTCGATGTTTGCGGCGTAGGCTTCGCGCGTGCCGCCCTTGAATACCGCGGATCCCGCAACGAGCACGTTCGCGCCCGCGGCCGTGACGAGGCCGGCCGTTTCCGGCGTCACGCCGCCATCGATCTCGATGTCGATCGGGCGCGTGCCAATCATCGCCTTTACGCGGCGGATCTTCTCGATGACCGCTGGGATGAAACTCTGGCCGCCGAAGCCGGGGTTCACGGTCATCAGCAAGATGAGGTCGATCCGGTCGAGCACGTAGGCGATGGCGTCCTCGTGGGTCGAAGGATTGAGCGCAACGCCCGCCTTCTTACCCAGCGACTTGATCGTTTGCAGCGTGCGGTCGAGATGCGGCCCTGCCTCGGGATGCACGGTGATGATGTCGGCCCCCGCATCGGCGAAGGCGGCGATAAACGGATCGACGGGCGCGATCATCAGGTGGACGTCGAACACCTTATCGGAATGGGGACGCAGCGCTTTGATGACGGGAGGGCCAAACGTGATATTCGGCACGAAGTGGCCATCCATCACGTCGAGATGGATCCAGTCGGCGCCCGCTGCCTCGACGGTCGCGACTTCCTCCCGGAGCCGGCTGAAGTCGGCGGAAAGGATCGAGGGGGCGATGGTCACCGAACGGCTCATGCGTAATTTCCTCAACGGATCTCTCGATGTGCTGCGCATCCGATCTGCGCAGCAAAGCTATTCTATAGCGGTGCCGGCCATTTGCGCCCCGCCGGGCGGCATCATGGTCAGGAGGCGCGGCGCCGGCGCTCCACGAGCTTCAGGATGTGCGGTGTGAGGATGAGCTGCATCGCGAGGTCGAGCTTGGCACCGGGAATGACGATGGAGTTCGCGCGCGACATGAAGCTGCCCGGAATCATCGACAGCAGATACTGGAAATCGATGCCGCGCGGATCGCGGAAACGAATGACCACCATCGACTCGTCCTGCGTGGGGATCCAGCGGGCAACGAACGGGTTCGAGGTATCGACGGTCGGGACGCGCTGGAAGTTGATGTCGGTCTCGGTGAACTGCGGGCAGATATAGTTCACGTAGTCGGGAATGCGCGTGAGAATGGCATCGACCGCATCGTCGTGGGAGTAGCCGCGCAGCGACTTGTCGCGAATGAGCTTTTGAATCCACTCGAGGTTGATCACCGGCACGACGCCGATCTTCAGATCGGCGTGCTGCGCCACGTTGACCGACGGCGTTACGACGGCGCCGTGCAGGCCCTCATAGAAGAGGAGGTCCGTGCCACGGGGAAAATCCTCCCACTCGGTGAAGGTGCCCACGGATGCTCCGTGCAGCTCGGCCTCATGCTGCTCGTGGATATAGTGGCGCGTGCGCCCGCGCCCGGTCTCGCCGTAGGTGCGGAACACTTCCTCCAGCTCCGCCAGCAGATTGGCTTCCTCGCCGAAGTGGCTGAAGTGCATATTTCCGCGCGCGCGCTCGGCCACGATGGCCTGCTCCATTTCCACGCGCCCGTAGCGGTGGAAGGCATCGCCCTGGATGAAGGCGGCGCTGATGTGCTCGCGGCGAAAAATGTTCTCGAAGGTCTGGCGCACAGAAGTTGTGCCGGCACCCGAGGAGCCTGTGACCGAGATTATGGGATGCTTGGCTGACATGGCGGTGTGGAGACTGCCTTATAATTATTTATCAAGTTAGAACCGCAGCAGTCCGCGCCGGCTGAACAGCGGCGAACGCTCGCCGCGGATCTGCGACCCGTCGTGCAGGCGCACCACGTGCTCCACCTCTTTGCGCGAACCCGCGATGAGCGGGACGCGCTGATGCAGCGATGTGGGTTTAACTTCCAGCAGCCGCTCGCGGCCGGTGGATGCGCCGCCTCCCGCCTGCTCCGTCACCCACGCGAGCGGATTCGCCTCGTAGATCAACCGCAGACGGCCATCGCGAAAGCCGCGCCGCCTGTCGCCAGGGTAGAGGTAGATGCCGCCCCGCGAAAGGATGCGATAGAAGTCGGCAACGGGCGAGCCGGTCCAGCGCATGTTGAAATCGCGCCCGCGCGGGCCTTCCTTGCCCCTGCGGCAATCTTCGATGTAGGTGCGCACGGGGTCGTCCCAATGGCGCGTGTTGGAATCGTTCACCGCGTATTCGCTGGTGCGCATCGGAACCTCGACCTTCGGATGCGTGAGCAGGAAGGTGCCGGTGCGCCGGTCGAGGGTGAACACCTGCGTTCCTGCGCCCACCGTCGAGACGAGCACCGTCTGCGGACCATAGAGGAAAAAGCCGCCGGCGAGCTGGTTGACGCCCCGCTGCAGAAAGGCCGAAGGGTCTTCGTTGTGCTCCAGCGCGGGGAGCACGGTGAAAATCGTCCCGATGGACGCATTGGCATCGATGTTCGAAGAGCCATCGAGGGGGTCGACCGCCACCAGCAACGGCGCCTTCGCGTCGAGCAGCAGCGGCGCGTCCATCTCCTCGGAGGCAACGGCGGCGACCGGCGCGTTGCGGAGTACGTCGACGATCTTGTTGTTGGCGAGGAGGTCGATCTCCTTCTGCTCGTCGACGTCGCCACGGCGGCCGGTGAGGCGGCCGAGGGGACCGGCGAGCGCGCCGAGCGCGAGGAGCTCGGACAGCTCGACGGCGGCCGACGCCAGCGCACCCATCGTTGCAGCGACGGCCAGCCGGGCCGGCCTATTGGCTGCCCACCCGGCGAAATAAG